>Ga0209172_10000867_pt1 | contig 75197 bp, 75 predicted proteins | sample LarsenN4metaG_FD_184113 | JGI IMG/M metagenome (GOLD analysis project Ga0209172, IMG submission 184113) | Hot spring sediment bacterial and archeal communities from British Columbia, Canada, to study Microbial Dark Matter (Phase II) - Larsen... ... | reverse complement strand
TGCGATTGCCAGGCGCGGCGACGCAGCGATATGTCGATATCGCAAGGAGCCGCAACACCGCAGCGCATCCGATTCGCCCCAGCCCAAAGGGTTGCGGCCGGAAATGGCGTCTGCGGCGTTGTCGGGCTTGCCAAGGGGAGGCGCCCTTGGCTTCGCCCTCCGCCTTGCATCCTTCCCTTTCCGGCCAGCAACGCCATCCGCCGGATGATTGAGAACAGGCCCTAAGAGCTTGTGCAAATTTCTGCTGCGCGCCCCGATGGCGGCGTTGCGCGGTGCTCGGAACCTCGCCTAACTCAATGTCATGCCTCGGCTCCTGCGCTCCGTGCGCCTTGCCCTCGGGCCGCTTGCGACGAAATTTTTCACAAGCTCGGAGTTAACTCTCTTCGAGAAAGCGATAGATCGCGTCGAGGCGCGCCACGCCGTCGTCGAGCTCGAGGAGCTCCTGGCGCTGCTCCATCGGCAGCGGCAGCAGTTCGGCCCAGCGGTCGGCCACCCAGGCGGCATCGTAAAAGCGGTGGGGCTTGGGCGGCGGGTCTTCCAGGGCTTCGATCAGCGAACGCAGCATCGGCACCAGACGCGCATAGTCGCCGGGGATCGGCGCCACCGGCGGATCAGGCAGCAGGACCACCCGCGCGCGCACCAGGCCATTGGGCTCACGCCGCCAGGAGAGGATGCGGAAACGCTGTCCGCCATGCGTGACGATGTGCAGGATGCCCAGCTGCGGCATCTGCCAGTCGGCGATGCTCGCCAGCGTGCCGACCGCGCGGGGCGTCGCCGTCACGCCGGTGGGGCCGGCGACTTCACTGCCCTGCGCGATCAGGCAGACGCCGAACGGCGTCTCTGCGCGCAGGCATTCCTTGACCATGTCCAGGTAGCGCGTCTCGAACACGCGCAGCTCCATGCGCCCGCCCGCATGCAGCACCACATTGAGCAGGAAGAGCGGGATCTCCATTTCAGTCACGCGCGTCTCCCCAGCGCGGCATCAGATCGTGCGGCAGCCCCAGCCGGTCGAGGATGCGCGCGACGACGAAATCGACCAAGCCCTGGATGTCCGCCGGCCGGTGATAGAAGCCGGGGGAAGGCGGCAGGATCACCGCGCCGGCGCGGGCGAGCCTCAGCATGTTCTCGAGATGGAGCGCCGAAAACGGCGTCTCGCGCGGCACCAGGATCAACGGCTTGCCTTCCTTGAGCACGACGTCGGCGGCGCGCGTGATCAGGTCCTTCGCCGTGCCGGCGGCCACCTCGGCGAGCGTGCCCATCGTGCAGGGACAGATCACATAGGCATCAGGCGGGTTCGAGCCGGAAGCCGGCGGCGCGTTCCAGTCGTTGCGATCGAAGACCTCGAGCCGCCCGGCGGTAGCGGCGAAGCGTTCGGCCAGCAGGCGCTGCGCCTCGCGCGGCTGCGCGGGCAGGATGAGATCCGTTTCCTGCTTGGCGACGATCTGCGCCGCCTGCGAATACATCAGCCAGACGCGGCAATCCGCCGCCAGCAGGCGGTCGACGAGGCGCAGGCCATAGGGCAGTCCGGAGGCGCCGGTCCAGGCGACGGCAATCGTTTTAGTCATCTTCGTTGAGCAGCTTCGCGGCGACGAGACCGTTCACGATACCGAAAACCAGCGCGGAGAGGCCGAAAACCGGCGCGAGCAGGAACACGCCGTCGTGCGGGACGAGCCACAGGCGCGCGAGTAACAGCTGCCCGCCGATGTGCGCGAAGGCCGCCAGCACGCTCGCCGTCACCGCCCCGAACCAGCGGCGCGGCAGCCTCACGGCCAGCGCCAGCGCCGCGAGGCTCGCCAGCGCGCCCGTCAGCGCGAGGAAGAAGCCGGGGGCGAGAAACTGGCCGATCAGCAGGCTGCCGGCGACGACGCGCAACAGCGACACCCAGGCCGCATCGCGCCAGCCGTGGCGCCACAACACGATCAGCACGACGATGTTCGCCAGCCCCGGCTTCACGCCGGGCAGGGGCGAGGGCAGCGCGGCTTCCGCGACGGCGAGTGCGATCGCCGCCGCCGCATGGCGCGCGATGCGGCGATCGTCGGGCGTGACGGCGAGTTCAATAGTTGAGGCTGTCATGGCTGGCTTCGCGGCCTGAGAGAGAAAGGCTGACGTGGTTCGGCGCACAGATGGCGATGGCATTGGGGCGGGTGAGCCAGCCCTGCTGCACGCAGTATTGACGCGGACCGGGGTCTGAGAGCACGCGCGCGCGGCCCGGCGCGATCTCGATCACCGTCTCGCCGAGCGGTCCGGCAACGGTATAGCGGCGTGGCGCGGTGAGCGGGAACTCGGCGACTACCTTGCCATCGACGCGCACCACGGCGCGCTCGGGCCTGCCGCCCGCCCATAACAACGGGAAGGAAACGCCGACGGCGAGCGCGGCCACGAGCACGACGAACCCGTCGCCCGGGCGCAGCAGGGCGAGCCAGGCCTTCACGGCATCAGCGCGCGGTGCCGCACCAGCACGCGGGCCTTACCCCTGAAATGCTCGGCCAGCCTTTCCGCGAACCACACCGAACGGTGCTGCCCGCCCGTGCAGCCGAGCGCCACGGTCAGATAGGCGCGATTGTCGCGGATGTAGGCCGGCAGCCAGGTTTCAAGGAACTGCCGGATGTCGGCGAGCATCTGCTGCACTTCGGGCTGCGCTTCGAGAAATTCGATCACCGCGGCATCCCGCCCGGTCAGCGGCCGCAGCAGCGGGTCGTAGTGCGGGTTCGGCAGGCAACGCACGTCGAAGACCAGATCGGCATCGAGCGGCAGGCCATACTTGAAGCCGAAGGACTGGAACAAGAGCGTCAAGCCTTCGCCGTTTCCTGCCAGCGCGAGGAAGTCCTTGACCATCGCGCGCAGGGCATTCGGCCGCAGGTAGCTGGTGTCGATGCGGTGGCCCAGGCTTTGCACGGCGGCGAGCGCGGTCCGCTCCTCGGCGATCGCCTCGGCCAGCGTCTTGTCGCCGCTGGCCAGTGGATGACGACGGCGCGTCTCGGAAAAGCGCTGGATCAGCACGTCGTCGCGCGCATCGAGGAAGATGAAGCGCACGTCGATGCGATGCACCGCGAGCTGCTGCAGCTGGGAGGGCAAGACGGCGATGCCGCTGCCGCCACGCATGTCGATCGCCACCGCGACGCGCTCATGCCCCTCGCGCATCAAATGACCGGCCAGTCCCGACAGCAAGGCAGCCGGCAGGTTGTCGACGCAGAAATAGCCGGCATCCTCCAGCACGTTCAATGCGATGGATTTTCCGGAACCCGAAACGCCGCTGATGAGCACGAGCTGCATGGGGAAAGAAAGGCCGAGCACAGTCGCGCTATGGTAGCATCGGCACAACGATCCACAAGATGCGCCGCGCCCGATGCCCCGCCAGGAATCCCGCTGGAAGATCCGTCCCATCCTGGCCGGCGCGCCCGCCTACCTCCACCCCTGGCTGACCGACACCGGCTCACTCACCGCGCGCCTCATGGCGCGCTGCACGCACTTTCGCGTCCAGGTCGTCGCCGAGCGGCGCGCCCGGCCGTTCGCCGACGAACGGCATCTGATCGGTCTGCCCCTGGGCCGCACGGCGTGGACGCGCGAAGTGCTCCTCTATGCCGACGACATCGCCGTGGTGTTCGCCCACAGCGTGCTGGCGCCCAGCGACCTCAATGGCGCCTGGCACATGGCGCAGGCGATCGGCGCCCGCCCGCTGGGTGCCGCGCTGTTCGCCGACCCGACGATCTGCCGCAGCCCGCTGACCACCGCCCGGCTCACGCCACGCCATCCGCTCCATCGCCATGCCGAGCAGGCGCTGGGCGAGCGGCTGCCGACGCTGTGGGCGCGCCGCTCGCGTTTCTGCCGCCTCGGCCGGCCGCTCCTGGTCACCGAAGTCTTCCTGCCGGGCATCGCGCGGCTTTGAGACCGCACGGGCGCAACCATTCTCCCGCGCCGGGCGCTCAAGCCGCCATCGTCGGCAGCAGCATGCCGTCGCGCTCTTCCAGCGCGCAGCCGCGCTTCAACTCGGACACCAGCCAGGCTGCCAGTGCGGGAACGTCCATGCCCAAGAGGCGCGCGCCGACATCGCGCAGGATCGGCACCGCGGCGAGGTGGCTTTCGAGCTCGGCACGCGGCAGTCCCTGCCGCTCGAGCAGGTTGAAGATGAAGCAGGCCTTCACGGCGTTCTTCGCCAGGCGCTCGGGCTCCGCTTCGAAGGCCGCCAGGCGCTGGTAGGCGCGATCGAGCGCTGCGCCGACGTCGCCGAAAGGGCGGCCATGGCCGGGAATCACGGTGTCGGGTTTCAGCCCTGCGATCAGATCGAGCGTCGCGCGCGTTTCGCGCAGCGCACCCGGCTGGCCGAAGAGTTCGCCGAAAACGACGCCGAAGCCGTTTTCCCACAGCGCGTCGCCCGAGATCAGCAGCTTCGCGTCCGGACAATGGAAAATCAGCGCGTCCCTGTCATGGCCGGGCGCGGCATACACGTGCCAATCGAGCCCGCCCATGCGCAGCGTCTCTCCCGCATGCACCACGCCATCATGGCGGAAACGGTCGGCACGCTGCCCGGCAGGAGCGAGCAGCAGGGCGTCCTCGTTCCAGTCCTGGATGTGCTGCTCGATGCCGGCGGGAATCAGGATCGCGCAGCCGCATGCCCGTTGCAGCGCCGCGTTGCCGCCGATGTGGTCGGAGTGGCCGTGGGTGTTGATGATACGGGCGAGGTGCCGCTCCGCCAGCGCCGACTTTACGAGTTCGACGGTTTGCGCGGCATGGCCGCCATAGCCGCTGTCGATCAGCGTCGCCTCGTTGCCATCGAACAGCAGGATGTTGTTCGACGACAGCCAGCCGCGCTCGATGACGTGCAGCGTGGACGGCAGCTTCATCGCCGGGCGAGGAACGCCCGCGCGACCTTCGAGGCCGGCTCGCGCCCCAGCTGCGCCGAGATCCACTGGGCGGTATCGACCAGTGCGTCGAGGTCGACGCCGCAATCGATGCCGAGCCCCTGCAGCAGCCAGACGACATCCTCGGTGGCGACATTGCCCGAGGCGCCTTTCGCATAGGGGCAGCCGCCCAGTCCGGCGACGGAGGCATCGAACACATTGACGCCTTCCTGCAACGCGGCGTAGATGTTGGCGATCGCCATGCCATAGGTGTCGTGGAAATGGCCGGCGAGCTTCTTGATCGGCACGCGGCGCGCGACTGCGTCGATCAGCGCCTTGGTCTTTTCCGGCGTGCCGGTGCCGATGGTGTCGCCGAGCGAGATTTCGTGACAGCCCATCTCGAACAGCGCCCAGGCTACCTCGGCGACGGCGACCGGCGACACCTCGCCCTGGTAGGGGCAGCCGAGCACGCAGGAGACATAGCCGCGCACCTTGACACCCGCTTCCTTCGCGCGCGCGAGCACTGGCTTGAAGCGTTCGAGCGATTCCTTGATCGAACAGTTGATGTTTTTCTGCGAGAAGGCTTCCGAGGCGGCGGCGAACACCGCGATCTCGCCCGCGCCCGCGGCGAGTGCGGCCTCGAATCCCTTTTCGTTGGGCACCAGCACCGGATAGCTCACGCCCTCGCGGCGCGCGATGCCCGCCATCACCGCCGCGGCGTCGGCCATCTGCGGCACCCATTTCGGCGAGACGAAGGCAGTCGCCTCGATCGTCGTCAGGCCGCAATCGGCCAGACGGTCGATCAGCGCGATCTTGGTGGCCGTCGGAATCGACGTTGTCTCGTTCTGCAGGCCGTCGCGCGGGCCGACTTCGACGATGCGGGCTTTCTTGGGCAGGGGCATGATTTAATGTTGAACGCCTTACTTGCCGACCGCTGCCCCCAGCGCTTCATTGAACCGTGAGTGGCCCGAGGTCGGCGATGCGGCGTTATCGTGAAGGTTCGAATTCGAGCAATTCTGCCCCATCCGCCACCTGCTCGCCAACTGCGTAGTTGAAGGCCTTGACGGTGCCGGCGGCGGGTGCGATTAGCGTGTGCTCCATCTTCATCGCTTCGAGCACGACGAGCGGCGCGCCTTTCTCGACGCGCGCCCCAGGCTCGGCCAGCAGCGCGATCACCTTGCCGGGCATCGGGGCGGTGAGCCCCCCCTCGGCGCCACTGCCCTCGCCGGCATGGAAGAGCGGATCGATCGCGGCGAAGACGAAGCTCATGCCGTCGAAGAAGACGTGGCGCTTCTCGCCGGCGGCGATCACCGTGGCATTGACGCGCCGTCCGCCCAGATCGGCCAGCAACGCGCCGTCGTCGTGCAGCTCGCCGGCCACCGCCGTCGTCTGTCCATCGCCGTCGAGGACGAAGCCGTCGCCGGCATAGGCCGCGACGAGACGCTTTTCGCTGGCGCCTGCACGCAGCAGGATCGCACGCCGCGCCATGCCATTGGCGCGCCAGCCGTCGCGCAGATGCCACGGCGAATGCGGATCCGCGCTGGCCTGCGCGTGCGCACGGGCGAAGTTACGGTCGCGCAGGAGCTCGGCGAGCGCCGCCAACAGCCAGGCCTCGCGCGGCGGCGTCGACTCCGCGGGAAACAGGAAAGCCTGCTCGCGCTCGATCAGGCCCGTGTCGAGGGAGGCCGAGACGAATGCCGGACAGGCCACCAGCCGCGACAGAAAGCCGACGTTGCTCGTCACGCCGACGATGCGGAAATCCGCCAGCGCCTGCAGCAGGCGCACCCGCGCGCGCTCACGGTTCTCGTCCCAGACGATCAGCTTGCTGATCATCGGGTCGTAGTGTGGCGAGATTTCGTCGCCGGCCTCGACGCCGGTATCGACACGCACGTTGAGCGACTCGGCCGGCGGGGCGAAATGCACCAGCCGGCCGGTGGCCGGCAGAAAGCCCTTGTCCGCATCCTCGGCATAGACGCGCGCCTCGAGCGCATGGCCGCGGATCGAGAGCTGTTCCTGCCGCAACGGCAGCGGCTCGCCGGCGGCGACGCGGAGCTGCCATTCGACCAGATCGAGCCCGGTGATCATCTCGGTGACCGGATGCTCGACCTGTAGCCGCGTGTTCATCTCCATGAAGTAGAAGGCGCCGGACGGCTCGACGATGAACTCGACCGTGCCGGCGCCGACATAGCCGACCGCCCGCGCCGCATCGATGGCGGCCTGGCCCATCGCCGCGCGGCGCTCGGGCGTCATGCCGGGCGCGGGCGCTTCCTCGAGCACCTTCTGGTGGCGGCGCTGCACCGAGCAGTCGCGCTCGAAGAGATGGACGACGTTGCCGTGCGTGTCGGCGAAAATCTGGAATTCGATGTGGCGCGGCCGCTGCAGATACTTCTCGATCAGCACGTGGTCGTCGCCGAAGCTGGCGGCCGCTTCGCGCTGGCAGGAAGCGAGTGCGGCCGCGAACTCCTCGCCGTTCCACACCACGCGCATGCCCTTGCCGCCGCCACCGGCGCTGGCCTTGATCAGCACCGGGTAGCCGATCGCCTCGGCCTGCGCACGCAGGAAGTCCGGCGCCTGCTCGTCGCCGTGGTAACCCGGCGTGAGCGGCACGCCGGCTTTTTCCATCAGCTTCTTGCTTTCCGACTTGAGCCCCATCGCGCGGATCGCCGCCGGCGGCGGGCCGATGAAGACGATGCCGTGCGCAGCGCAGGCTTCCGCGAACGCCTCGTTCTCGGACAGGAAGCCATAGCCCGGATGCACCGCCTCGGCGCCGGTAGCCTGGCAGGCGGCGATGATCCTGTCGATGGCAAGATACGATTCGCGCGCCGGCGCCGGACCGATGCAGACGGCCTCGTCGGCCATGCGCACATGGCGCGCTGCCCGATCGGCCTCGGAATACACGGCGACGGTGCGAAGCCCTAAACGCCGCGCCGTCCTGATCACGCGGCAGGCGATTTCTCCCCGGTTCGCGATGAGAATTTTGTTGAACATATTCATGTTCCTATCAAGAAAGACGACGCTGGCGGAACGGCAGATATTTTTTGTAGTAACGATAATTCTTGACAGGGCAATTTATTGTTACTACGATAAATGCCATGAGCACACGCATTCTCTGGGACGAGGCGAAGCGGCTGATCAATCTGGAGAAGCATGGCCTGGATTTCGTCGACGCGGTCATGGTGCTGGACAGCCGCTACCGTCTGGATGTGGAGAGCGTGCGCGCAGGCGAACGACGAACGCAATCGTTCGCCTATGTATTCGATGTGCTGACGGTTCTCACGGTGGTACATGTCGAGCGCGACGACGCGCTGCGGATCGTGAGCTTCCGCCCGGCTAGTGAGGAAGAGAGGAGCGCCTATCATGACTGGCTCGAAAACGACTTCGACGACGCTCGCTGACATGCAGGCTGCCCGCGCTCGTGGCGAAAGCCAGACCGATATCGCGAAGCTGCGCGCGAACGCCCCATTCGTCTGGGATGGCCAGAACGAGGACGAACGGCCTTTGACGCGGGAAGAGATGCAGGTGGGCATCGAGGCATACCGCAAGCGGCGCGGCCGCCCTGCGGGCAGCGACAAGGAATCCACCACGATCCGCCTGGATCGCGACATTCTCGCCGCTTTCCGGGCAGGGGGCCCCGGCTGGCAAACGCGCTTGAATGCGGCGCTGCGCGATTGGCTGAAAACGCACTCTCCGGTCTGACGAGACCAGCGAAAGCGCGCGAAACCGGCTCTGCCTGACGCCGGCCTGTCGAAACGAAAACTCGGTGCGAGTGAGAGGACAAGAAATTTCGTATCCAAGATCACGAAGGCGCCCCCTTGCAGATCGATCTCTTGCCGATTGCGTGTTCAACGCGAAAAAACATGGCAGGCTGCTTTAGCTCCGACCAGCGGAATACTAAGGCTGTTTCGATGCGGAAACCTCCCTTGGAAGAGAGCAGCCATATTCCTTCCAGCGCCGCCAGCACCAACCATTCCGCTTCAAGTCTTAGCGCATAAGAGCGGCCCTGTATCCAGGCTTCCCGCAATTCCTTTTGTGTGGAGATTCTGTATTTGGACTCAATGACCAGTCTGCCGCGCTCCTCACCGACCTCCAGTTTGGCTCCAATGACATAGTCCGGGAAGACCCGATCGCCACGTCCCATGCGCAGACGAAGTTGGCGCGTCCAGTCGGATTCGACATAGCCAAGGCTTCTCAGAAAGGGTTCTATCAAATGAATTTCGACATCGCGCTCGTTCATGAGCGTCAGCTCTTGATCCTCTCCTGCTCGGGTTATCCGGGGCAGAGATGCGACATCGACCCCTCTGCTTGCCAAGAGATCAAGCAAGGCTTGATAGTCGACATCTCTGAAATACTGGCCGGCGCATCCTTGAAAGCGAGCTCGAACCATCGGGCTGGCAGCAAGTACCGGTTGCGATTTCAAATCTGCCAGCCTGATTGGAGGAAGCCTTAACGGGCGGCCGATCTTTATCAACGAATACCAGTGCGCAAAAGGATCATCGAAGCCATCGTCCAAAATGCGCCATATGGAGTGGAGATGAGCACGCGGACTGGCACACCAAACCACGGCAATATCGCCACGACGCGCATCACGGTGGCCTCTCCAATAACTGCGGCTAGTGGGTGTGGCACTATCTAAAAAATAGAAATCTTCTTGCGTACCCACACCCGCCATGACAAACCATGCTCGTTGCGGAAGCGGCAATTCGTCATCCTCTTCAACCGCAAGATAACGGGGGGCAAAGTCGTAAAGAAAAGCATTGAGCTCCTTGGTGCTCAACCCTTGTGCATTGCGAAACTCCTGAAGTGACCGGTTGACTGCGAGGAAATACAACGCTCTTGCAGCACGCTGTATTTTTCCTGGAATTGGCGGAAGGGGAATTTCGAATGTCGAGCAAATTTCTGCTAACTGGCTAAAACGATGAGAGAAATAGTAGGGAACGAACCATTCTGGATAACGCCAGTGAAGCCATGATGAAATTGCGGCGATGGCATCAAGGACCTCAATTTCATAGCCCTTCCCGCCAATACCCCCATAGAGTTTCTTGCCGGGTCGTGCCGCGCTGTCCCATTCCAAAAAAAAACCTTCATTCACCATTTCCCTGAAGCGCTCTTCTACCACCCCAAAAGTCGGCAAATTGCCGAAAGCCTGAGTGAGCAGTTGCCGCAGAGGAATAAAAAACTCAGGGCTCGACTTCTCTTTCGAGCCTTCGGATGCTTCAGGCCAAACTGGAACAGGAGGATTCAGTTGCAAATGACCGACAGAAGCTCCATATTCTTTGCAAGTTTTGGCAAACCTCGGAAATGCTTGACTGATAGCTTTTCGGCCCTCGACCGAGGTGCGATATAGCGACCAAACATAGTTGTTCAGCGGCATTCTTGTCTGTATGAAACGGTTGCTCAAGACTCGGCGCAGGTAGGACGGCATCACGACCCGTCCTGGGTAAGTTCATGTCGCCCAATGGGGTTTGCGCTTCTCGATGAACGCGGCAAGCCCCTCCTGCCCCTCCGGCGAGACGCGCACGCGGGCGATGCGCTCGACGGTGTCCTCGATCAGCGCCGCCGAGAACGGCCGGCCGGCGATCGCGCGGATCAGCATCTTCGCTTCGGCGAGCGCCTGCGGGCCGTTCTTCATGATCGCCTCGACCCACTCGCCGACGGCCTCGTCGAGGGCGGCTTCGTCAACGACCATCTCGTGGATCAACCCGATGCGGTAGGCCTCGGCCGCCGAGAAGGTTTCTGCCGTCAGCATGTAGCGGCGCGCATAACGCTCGCCGATCGCGGCGAGCACATGCGGACCGATGACGGCGGGAATCAGGCCGAGCTTGACCTCGGTGAGCGCGAAACGCGCCTCGAAGGTCGCCACCGCGATGTCGCAGGCGGCGATCACGCCGACGCCGCCGCCATAGGCCGGGCCCTGCACACGCGCGATCACCGGCTTCGGGCATTCGGCGATCCGTCGCAGCATCTTGGCGAGCTCGCCGGCATCGCTGCGGTTCCGCTCGAAATCGTAGGCCGCAGCGCGGCGCATCCAATCGAGATCGGCGCCGGCGCAGAAGCTCTTGCCGATGCTGGAAATGACGACGACGCGCACGGCCGGGTCGCTGGCCATCGACAGCAGCGCCTCCGACAATTCCGCGATCACCACATCGTCGAAGGCATTGTGGCGCTCGGGCCGGTTGAGCGTGACGATGCCGACGCCGGCATCGATTTCGGTGAGGATGTTTTGCTGCATGTCGCCTCCCATCACATGCGGAACACGCCGAAACGCGTCGGTTCGATCGGCGCGTTGAGCGCGGCCGAGATGCCCAGGCCGAGCGCGCGGCGCGTCTCTTGCGGATCGAGGATGCCATCGTCCCACAGCCGCGCGGTCGCGTAGTAGGGATGGCCCTGGGTTTCATATTGCTGACGGATCGGCGCCTTGAAGGCTTCTTCCTCTTCCTTGCTCCAGCTGCCGCCCTTGGCCTCGATGCCGTCGCGCTTGACGGTCGCCAGCACCGAGGCCGCCTGCTCGCCGCCCATCACCGAGATGCGCGAATTCGGCCAGCTCCACAACAGCCGTGGGCCGTAGGCGCGACCGCACATGCCGTAATTGCCGGCGCCGAAACTGCCGCCGATGATCACCGTGAATTTCGGCACCTGCGCGGTCGACACCGCGGTGACCATCTTCGCGCCATCCTTGGCGATGCCGCCGTTCTCGTATTTGCGGCCGACCATGAAGCCGGTGATGTTCTGCAGGAAGACGAGCGGGATGCCGCGCTGGGCGCACAGCTCGATGAAGTGCGCGCCCTTCAGGGCCGATTCGGAGAACAGGATGCCGTTGTTGGCGACGATGCCGATCGGGTAGCCGTGCAGGTGCGCAAAGCCGGTGACCAGGGTGGTGCCATAGCGTGCCTTGAACTCGTCGAAGCGCGAGCCATCGACGAGCCGCGCGATCACCTCGCGCACGTCGTAGGGCTTTCTCGTGTCGGCCGGGATCACGCCATAGAGCTCCGCCGGATCGTAGAGCGGTTCCTCGGGCGTGGCGAGCGTGAGCGGGATCGTCTTCTTCCAGTTGAGGTTGGCGACGATGCGCCGCGCGATGGCGAGCGCATGCTGGTCGTTCTCGGCCAGATGGTCGCAGACGCCCGAGATGCGCGTATGCACGTCGCCGCCGCCCAAATCTTCGGCCGAGACCACCTCGCCGGTGGCGGCCTTCACCAGCGGCGGGCCGCCGAGGAAGATCGTGCCTTGGTTCCTGACGATGATCGACTCGTCCGACATCGCCGGCACGTAAGCGCCCCCCGCGGTGCAGGAGCCCATCACCACGGCGATCTGCGGAATGCCCAGGGCACTCATGTTCGCCTGGTTGAAGAAGATGCGGCCGAAGTGCTCCTTGTCCGGGAATACCTCGTCTTGCATCGGCAGGAAGGCGCCGCCGGAATCGACCAGATAGAGGCAGGGCAGGCGGTTCTCGCGTGCGATCTCCTGCGCCCGCAGGTGTTTCTTGACGGTGAGCGGATAGTAGGTGCCGCCCTTCACCGTCGCGTCGTTGGCGACGATCATGCATTCGACGCCCGAGACGCGGCCGATCCCCGCCACCACGCCCGCCGACGGCACCTCGCCGCCATACATGCCCCAGGCGGCGAGCTGGCCGATTTCCAGGAACGGCGCGCCGGGATCGAGCAGGCCGTCGATGCGGTCCCGCACCAGGAGCTTGCCACGTGCGAGATGCTTGGCGCGCGCTTCCTCGGAACCACCCGCACCGTGCCGTGCCACCAGCGCCGACTTTTCCTTGAGATCCTCGACCAGCGCCTGCATCGCCACGGCGTTGGCCTTGAATTCCTCGCTGCGCGGATTGAGCTTCGATTTGATGACCGACATCGGAATCCTTTCGCCTCAATGCACTGCCAAAGCGCAACCGCACTCCTGCGCCACCCGGCGCAGGGGCTTGTCCAGCGTCCAAAGCTTCAAGCGGCCGATCAACGCGGCCGCCAGCAGATGCGCATCCACATAGCCCAAGCCGCGTCCGGCCAGACCGCGTTCGGCGATCAGGTGCATCACCTCGTCGTGACTGGCGCTGCGGCAGCGCCGCATCTGCCCGAACATCGCGAGCTTGGCCTGGCTCACGCCTCCCAGCGCGAGCTCGCCGATCACATAATCGTGCAGCACGACATCGCCCTGGCGCAGCGGGCCGACCAGTGCGGCCTCGCGGTTGCGCAGGAAATCCACCCAGACCGAAGTGTCGGCGAGGATGCTCACGAACGCGACCTCGCGCGTTTCTTCGACAGGTAAGGCGCCGGTTCCGGCTCCGCGGCCATTTGCACCACCTTGCGCGGCGGCGCGACGACGCCGGGCTCGGAGCCGGCCAGCAATGCCAGGCGCTGCGAGGCGAGCCGATGGCGCATTTCCAGCAGGGCCTCGCGCAGCAGCTGCGAACGATCATGAATCCCGCTGAGCGCCTCGACTTCGGCGAGCAGCGCGTCATCCAGCGTCACGGTGGTTCTCATGGCGTCCTCCCCGGAATGATCTGCATCAAATATAGCATCATTCGATGCTGATCATGATTCGCCCGTCACCGCCCGCGCGATCACCAGCCGCTGGATGTCGGAGGCGCCTTCGTAGATCTGGCAGACCCTGACATCCCGGTAAATCCGCTCGACCGGGAAGTCGCTGACATAACCATAGCCACCGTGGATCTGGATCGCGTCGGAGCAGACGCGCTCGGCCATCTCGGAAGCGAAGAGTTTGGCCATGCTCGCCTCCTTGAGGCAGGGCAGGCCGGCATCGCGCAGGCTGGCCGCATGCCAGACCATCTGACGCGCGACCTCGATCTGCGTCGCCATGTCGGCGAGGCGAAAGGCGACGGCCTGGTGCTCGACGATCGGCTTGCCGAAGGCCTCGCGCTCCTTCGCATAGGCGATGGCGGCTTCGAGCGCGCTCCTGGCCATGCCCACCGCCTGCGCGGCGATGCCGATGCGGCCGGCTTCGAGGTTCGAGAGCGCGATCTTGTAGCCCTCGCCCTCGGCGCCGATCAGGCAGTCGGCCGGGATGCGGCAGTTCTCGAACAGAATCTGCGCGGTGTCCGAGGCGCGCTGGCCGAGCTTCTCCTCGATGCGCGCGACGACGTAGCCCGGGGTGTCGGTCGGCACGCAAAAGCAGGAGATGCCCTTGCGGCCAGCGGCCGGATCGGTGACGGCGAAGACGATCGCGATCTTCGCGTGCTGGCCCGAGGTGATGAACTGCTTGACGCCGTTCAAAACCCAGTAGTCGCCATCGCGCACTGCGCGGGTCTTGATCGCCGCGGCGTCGGAGCCGACGTGCGGCTCGGTGAGACAAAAGCAGCCGAGCAGCTCGCCGCTCGCCGCGCCCTTGAGCCAGCGTTCCTTCTGCGCATCGTTGCCATACTTGTTCAGGATGCCGCAGACCAGCGAGTTCTGCACCGAGAGGATCGTCGAGGTCGCGCCGTCGCCGGCGGCGATCTCCTCGATGGCGACGGCGAGCGAAACGTAATCGAGCCCGGCGCCGCCCCAGGCTTCCGGCACCACCATGCCCCATGCGCCCAGGCCAGCGAGCTCCTGCAGGGCTTCGGCGGGGAAGCTGTGCTCGCGGTCCCACCGCGCAGCATTGGGCGCGAGCCGCTCGCGCGCGAAAGCGCGCAGCGTGTCGCGGATCATGGTCTGGTCGTCGTCGAGGATCATGCCGTTGCTTCCTTGAGTGGTTTCGCCGGACGCTGGATCAGCAGCACGCCGCCGATCACCAGCACGCCGCCGACCAGCGCGGAAAGATCGAGGCGCTCGCCGAGCAGCAGCGCGCCTTGCAGCACGGCGGCGACCGGCACGAGGTTGATGAAGATCGAGGCGCGCTGGGCGCCGATCGCCTGCACCGCGGCCGAAAACCAGGTAAATCCCAGCGTCGTGCCGAGCAGACCGAGAAACAGGATCGCCGCCCAGGCCAGTGGCGGATAATGGGGAACGAGTTGCGCCGGATCGACGAGCAACGCCGTGATGAGCAGCATCAGGAAGCCCGCGCAGCTCGCGTAGGCGGTCATCACGAGTGCGCCGAGATTGCGCCGCGCCAGCGATTCCGTGCCGAGCCGGCCGATCAGCGTGTAGATCGACCACATCAGCGCGCAGCCGAGAATCAGCAGGTCGCCGCTGCCGATCCGGCCGCGCAGCGGCGCGAGGGGGTCGCCGCGGCCGATCACCGTCAGGCAGCCGAGCAGGGCAAGCGCGCTGCCCAGCGCTTTCAGCCGCGTCATGCCCTCCCGAAGCAGCCAGGCCGCCGCCAAGAGCGTGATCACGGGCGTCGTGGCGACGACCAGCGCGCCGCGTCCGGCGGTGATGTGCTGCATGCCGTAAAGGAAGAAGAGGTTGTAGATGTAAATGCCGGAAGCGCCCAGGCCGATCACCAGCCATAGCTCATTGCGGCTCAGGCGCGGCAGGCGGCCATAGTGCAAGAGCACCAGCAGCAGGAGGCTCGCCGCGGCCAGAAGGAAGCGCCAGACGGCCACGCCGAGCGGCGGCACGTCCTGCACCGCGACGCGCGCGGCGACCCAGGTGCCGCCCCAGATCACCGCCGTGATCACGAGTCTGGCGTAGGTGGCGAACACTCAGAGCATCTCGATGGCCATGGCCGTGGCTTCACCGCCGCCGATGCACAGGCTGGCGACGCCGCGCTTCTTGCCATACTTCTTCAGCGCGCCGAGCAGCGTGACGACGATGCGCGCGCCCGAGGCGCCGATCGGGTGGCCGAGCGCGCAGGCGCCGCCATGCACATTGACCTTGTCGTGCGGCAGATTCAGCTCCTTCATCGCCGCCATCGTCACGACCGCGAAGGCCTCGTTGATTTCATAAAGATCGACGCTCTCCGCCGTCCAGCCGGTCTTCTCGAACAGCTTCTTCATCGCGCCGACCGGCGCGGTGGTGAACCAGGCCGGCTCCTGCGCATGCTGCGTATAGCCGACGATGCGCGCCAGCGGCGCAAGGCCCCGCTGCGCCGCATCGCTCTCGCGCATCAGCACCAAGGCAGCGGCGCCGTCGGAGATCGACGAGGAGTTGGCGGGGGTGACCGTGCCATCCTTCTTGAACGCGGGCTTGAGCGTCGGGATCTTGTCGAGCTGCGCCTTGGCCGGCTGCTCGTCCGTCTTGATGATCGCCTCGCCCTTCCTGCTCGAAACGGTGACCGGCGCGACCTCCCAATCGAAGCTGCCGTCCTGACCAGCCCGTTGCGCGCGCTGGGTCGAGGCGATCGCGAAGGCGTCCTGGTCCTGGCGCGTGAAGCCGTAGTGCGCGGCGCAGTCCTCGGCGAAGGTGCCCATCAGGCGCCCCTTGTTCTCGGGCGAATAGTGGTCTTCGAGGCCGTCGAAGAACATGTGGTCGATCAGCTGGCCGTGGCCGAGACGGTAACCGCCGCGCGCCTTGGGCAAGAGATAGGGCGCGTTGGTCATCGACTCCATGCCGCCGGCGACGATCACGTCCTGGCCGCCGGCCTTGAGCGTATCGCAGGCCATCATGACCGCTTTCATCGCCGAGCCGCAGACCTTGTGCACCGTGGTGCAGCCGGCGGACATGGGCAGCCCGGCCTGCAAGGCGGCCTGACGCGCTGGTGCCTGACCCTGCCCGGCCTGCAGCACGCAGCCCATCAGCACTTCCTGCACATCCTCGGCCTTCAGCCCGGCGCGTTCGACGGCGGCCTTGATGGCCACCGCGCCGAGGTTGGCGGCGGTCAGAGAAGCGAAGTCGCCCTGGAACCCTCCCATGGGGGTACGGGCGGCAGAGACGATGACGATCGAATCGGACATGGCATTTCCTTTCAGAAGAGTTTGTTCAAAGCAGCCGCATAGCTGGCCTCGATGTCGTCGCTTGCGCCGACGGTCATGCCGAGATCGCGCATCAGTCCATCGCGCAGGCCATACACCCAGCCATGCACGGTCAGGTCCTGGCCACGCCGCCAGGCGTCCTGCACCACCATGCTGTGCGCGACATTGAGCACCTGTTCAAGCACGTTGAGCTCGCACAATTTGTCGATGCGCTGCGCGGCGGGCAGGGCTTCGACGCGCTCGAAGTGCTTGGCGTGGACGTCCTGCACATGGCGCAGCCACAGATCGACGATGCCGACGCGCTGCCTCTTGTAGGCCGCCGTCACGCCGCCGCAGCCATAGTGGCCGACCACCATGATGTGCTTCACTTTCAGCACGTCGATCGCATACTGGATCACCGACAGGCAGTTGAGGTCGGTATGCACGACGACGTTCGCCACGTTGCGATGGACGAACACCTCGCCCGGCAGCAGATCGACGATCTCGTTGGCCGGCACGCGCGAATCGGAGCAGCCGATCCACAGATATTCGGGCGCCTGCAGCTGGGCGAGCTTCTTGAAGAAGCCTGGCTGCGCCGTTTCCATGCGCTGCGCCCAGCGACGGTTGGCCTCGAACAGCCGCGCGAGGGCATGATCGGGATCGACCGCGGTCACGGGTGCCGTCTTACCAGCGCCGACTTTCTTCATGGTCAGGACGTCTCGTTGAAGAGTTCCCTGCCGATCAGCATGCGGCGGATTTCTGAGGTGCCGGCGCCGATCTCGTAGAGCTTGGCGTCGCGCCACAGCCGCCCGGTCGGATACTCGTTGATGTAGCCGTTGCCGCCAAGCGCCTGGATCGCCTCGCCGGCCATCCAGGTCGCCTTTTCTGCCGCGTAGAGGATCGCGCCGGCGGCATCTTTCCTGAGCGTGCGCGCATGGTCAGACGAGTCGCAGGCGCGGCCGACCGCATAGACGTAGGCGCGGCAGGCCTGCCAGGTCGTGTACATGTCGGCGAGCTTGCCCTGCATCAGCTGGAATTCGCCGATCGGCGTATCGAACTGCTTCCTCTCGTGCAGATAAGGCAGCACCACGTCCATGCATGCGGCCATGATCCCGAGCGGCCCGCCGGACAAGACGGCTCTTTCATAGTCGAGGCCGGACATCAGCACCTTGACGCCTTGGCCTTCGCCGCCGAGCACGTTCTCCTCGGGCACCTCGCAGTCGTCGAAGAACAGCGGATAGGTGTTCGAGCCGCGCATGCCGAGCTTGTCGAGATGCGAGCCGTGCGAAAAGCCCTTGAAATTCTTCTCGACGATGAAGGCGGTGATGCCCTTGGCGCCGGCCGCCGGATCGGTCTTGGCATAGACGACCAGCGTGTCGGCGTCGCCGCCATTGGTGATCCACATCTTGCTGCCGTTCAACACATAGCGATCGCCCTTCTTGTCGGCCCGCAGCTTCATCGAGACGACATCGGAGCCGGCGTTCGGCTCCGACATCGCCAAGGCGCCGACATGCTCGCCGGAAATGAGCTTCGGCAGATACCTGGCTTTCTGCGCCGCAGTGCCATTGCGGCGGATCTGATTCACGCACAGGTTCGAGTGAGCGCCGTAGGAGAGGCCCACCGAGGCCGAGGCGCGGGAGATTTCCTCCATCGCGACGATGTGCGCGAGATAGCCCATCCCCGTGCCGCCGTCCTCCTCCGGCACCGTCAACCCCAAGAGGCCCAGGTCGCCAAACTTTTTCCAGAGATCGGCGGGAAATTCGTTGTCGCGGTCGATCGCAGCCGCGCGCGGCGCGATCTCGTCGGCGGCGAAGGCGCGCACCGTGTCGCGCAGCATCTCGATCTCTTCGCCCAGCTGGAAGTTCAAACCGATCATCGTTCAGCCTTTCCGTGCATCGTTATGAGAGTCTGCTGCATCATCGCGCAGTGCGTCGTCTTGCCGTGCTTCACCACCCAGGCATCGCCACGCGTGATGACGAGGTTTTTGCCCGGCTTCACCACCTCGCCGGTGGCGATCAGCAACTCGCCGTCGGCCGGCGCCAAGAGGTTGACCTTGAATTCGACCGACAGCACCGAGGTGTTCGGCGCCATCAGCGAAAAACCCGCATAGCCGGCGGCGCTGTCGACGACGGTCGAGGTCACGCCGGCATGGAAGTAGCCGTGCTGCTGCGAAAGATCGGGCCGGTAAGGCAGATGGATCTCGCAGCCGCCGGGCCAGACGTCCGCGAGCGTCGCACCCAACAGGCCCATGATCCCCTGCTTCGCGAAGCTGGCGCGCACTTTCTCGTTCCAGAGCGGATCGCGGGGTTCGAATCGCGCCTCGCCACGCGGGATGCCGTAGCTCACTGTCGCACTCCCTCGGTTGGTTCCGTTGCGGCCGATTCTATGTTGACGTTTACGTCAACGTCAACCCGTCTTGCGCCGCGTCTTGCCGGCATCGAGCAGGGCGCGGCATTGCGCCTCGAACGCATCGAGCTCGCCGAGCACCGCCTCGATGTCCTCGCGCTGCTGTATGAGCTTCGCCCGCTGACGCCCCAGCACCTCGATCAGCCGGGCGAGCTGTGAGGTCTCGGGCGCGGTGTCGTACATGTCGATCAGCTCGCGGATCTCGGCCAGCGACAGGCCGAGGCGCTTGCCGCGCAAGGTCAGCTTCAGCCGCGTGCGGTCGCGCTTGCTGTAGATGCGCTGGCCGCCCGCCCGGGCCGGGTTCAGCAGGCCCTGATCCTCGTAGTAACGGATCGTGCGCGGCGTCACGCCGAATTCGCGCGCCAGATCGGCGATGCTGTAAGAAGTGGCGTCGGTCGGCATCTCGTTTTCAACGGTTGTTGCGGTGCACAAATATTTTTCCGTTTCGGCTAAACTAGCCGGAGCCAATAACATTCCGCAGTTAAACAGATTTGCGATAGCCGGGCAACGTTCCTTCATGCCGATCGATCATCCCCATGTCCAGCCGCCGGACGCCAGCGCGACCCTCGAGGTCGCCCGCGGCGTGCACTGGCTGCGTATGCCGCTGCCCTTCGCGCTCGACCACATCAATCTCTGGCTGATCGAGGACGGCGACGGTTTCACCGCGGTGGATACCGGCATCGCGATGGATGCCGTCAAGGCTGCCTGGAAATCGGCGCTGGCGGGACGGCACCTGAATCGGCAAATCGTCACCCACTTCCACCCCGACCACCTCGGCCTTGCTGCCTGGCTGGAAGCCGAGACCGGCGCGCCGCTTTCGATGACGCAGGGCGAGTATCTGACCGCCCAGGCCATCGCCGCGGGCATCCCGCCCTTCGACGTCGCGTCGATGGTGCAGATGTTCCGCCGCCACGGCCTCGATGCGGAACGCAGCAATGCGCTGGAGGCGCGCGGCAACGCCTACCGGCGCGGCGTGCCGGCCATTCCCACCACCTTCGAGCCGCTCTTCGAGGGCGACCGCCTGAAGATCGGGATTCACGAATGGCAGGTCATCGTCGGCCACGGCCATGCCCCGGAGCATGCGAGCCTCTACTGCGCCGAACTGAACCTGCTGATCTCCGGCGACATGCTGCTGCCGCGCATCTCGACCAACGTGAGCTGCTATGCCGCGGCGCCGCGCCTCGATACGCTCAAGCGGTATCTCGATTCGCTCGACCGGCTGGCCACGCTGCCGGAAGACACGCTGGTGCTGCCCTCGCATGGCCTGCCCTTTCGCGGTCTCTCGGACCGCGTCGCCGAACTGCACGCGCATCATGCGTCCCGCTGCGCCGACCTCGTCACCGCCTGCGCGCAGTGCGCGCACAGCGCCGGCGAACTGCTCGAAGTGCTGTTCGGCCGGCCGATCACCGACCCACACCAGACCCTGTTCGCGATGGGCGAAGCGATCGCGCACCTGAACCATCTGGAATGCCAGGGCCGCCTGCTGCGCCACGACGACGATGGCATCATCCGCTATACGACGAACCCAACCGAGGAGCGAGAGACATGAGCACGACACAGGAAACCGAAAAGCCCACCCTGCCCGACCCGCAGGAAATCGCCAGGACCTATGCCGAGGTCGCGCAGCGCGCCGCGAAGCTGCTCAACCAGCACGTCAAGCGCCAGCTCAAGAAAGGCATCACGCCGCCGCAGGACGAGCTGGGGGTGGCGCAGGCCTTCATGGAGCTGATGGCCAAGCTGCTCGCCAACCCCTACCGGCTGGCGCAGGCGCAGATGAACCTGGTCTGGGACTACTTCTCGCTCTGGCAGCACTCGATGCTGCGCTTCATGGGCATGCACACGCCGCCGGTCGCCGCGCCGGCGAAGAGCGACAAGCGCTTCAAGGACGAACAGTGGGAAGAGCACTTCCTGTTCGACTTCATCAAGCAAAGCTACCTGATCACCGCACGCCACATCCATGACACGGTCTGCTGCGTGCAGGGTCTGGATCCCCATACCCAGGAGAAGGTGAATTTCTTCACGCGCCAGTTCATCGATGCGCTCTCGCCGACCAACTTCGTGCACACCAACCCCGAGGTGTTCCGCGAAACGGTGCGCACGCACGGCCAGAACCTGATCAAGGGGCTCAACAACCTGTTGCGCGACATCGAGGAGGGCGACGGCCAGCTGCGCGTCAAGATGACCGACACCACCGCCTTCGAGCTCGGCAAGAACATCGCCACGACGCCGGGCAAGGTGGTGTTCCAGAACGATCTGATGCAGCTCCTGCAATTCACTCCGAGCACCAAGACGCAGTGGAAGCGCCCGCTCCTGATCGTGCCGCCGTGGATCAACAAGTATTACATCCTCGACCTGCGCGAGAAGAACTCCTTCATCAAATGGGCGGTCGATCAGGGTCACACGGTGTTCTGCATCTCCTGGGTCAATCCGGATGCGCGGCTGGCCGAGAAGAGCTTCGAGGACTACCTCACCGAAGCCGCGGTGACGGCCATCGACAAGGTCTGCGAGCAAACCGGCGAGAAAGAGATCAATGCCGTCGGCTACTGTCTCGGCGGCACCCTGCTCGGCACCACCGCAGCCTACCTGGCGGCGAAGAAGGACAAGCGGCTCGCCTCGGTGACCTTCTTCACGACGATGCTCGACTTCTCGATTCCGGGCGAGCTGGGCGTGTTCATCGACGAGCAGCAGGTGGCCAATCTCGAAGAAAAGATGCGCAGCCGCGGCTATCTGGAGGGCAGCGAGATGGCCAGCACCTTCAACATGCTGCGCGCCAACGACCTGATCTGGTCCTTCGTGGTCAACAACTATCTGCTCGGCAAGGACCCCTTCCCGTTCGACCTGCTCTACTGGAACTCCGATTCCACACGCATGCCGGCGGCGATGCACAGCTTCTATCTGCGCAACATGTACATGAAGAACCTGCTCAAGGAGCCGGGCGGCATCGTGCTCGACGGCGTGCCGATCGATTTGCGCAAGATCAGGACGCCCGCCTATTTCATCTCGACCATCGAGGACCACATCGCCCCGTGGCAGAGCACCTATCTCGGCGCGAAACTCTTTTCCGGCCCGGTGCGCTTCGTGCTCGGCGGCTCCGGCCACATCGCCGGCATCGTCAATCCGCCCGCCGCCAACAAGTACGGCTACTGGATCAATCCGGCCAAGACGCTGCCGGACACGCCGGAGCAATGGTTCGAAGGCGCCGAACAGCAGCCGGGCTCGTGGTGGACCGACTGGCAGGCCTGGGTTGCATCGCTGAACGGTGAGCGGGTGCCGGCGCGCGATCCGGCGCAGGGCAAGCTCGGCGTGATCGAGGATGCGCCGGGCTCCTACGTCAAATTCCGCCTCGACCAGCAAGCCGCATGAATGAGCCCGATCGCGTCGTCTTCGACACGAACGTGCTGGTTTCCCTGTTCGTCTTCGCCGACAGCCGGCTCCATCCGCTGTGGGGCGAAGTCGTGGCTGGCCGCTGGGTCGCGCTGACCAGCGCCCCCTGTCTCGCCGAATTCCGGCGCGTGCTCGGCTATCCGCTGTTTTCCCTGCCGGCCGATGCGCAACAGGCCGCTTACGCGGCCTATCTCGCGCACGTCGAAACCGTCGCTGCCGTGCCGCAAGCCGCCGTCGCACTGCCGCGCTGCAAGGACCGCGACGACCAGAAGTTCCTCGAGCTCGCGCGCGACGGCAACGCTCGCTGGCTGGTCACCGCCGACAAGCTGCTGCTGAAACTGCGACGCGGCCGACGGCTCGATGGGTTGTTTCGCATCCTCACCCCCGACGAAGCGCTGCGGAAAATCGGCGCTGGTGAGACGGCACCCCTCGCCCCCTGACGGCAAGATTTGCCGCCACGACGGCTACTTCAACCGCGTTTTCGCGCCGTCCCCGTCTCTTGGGAATCTCTGAAGAACCGTCGCGAGCAGCCCTGGGCGCAAGGAGCCGCGCAGCGAGCGACGAGACATATCGAGGAGATAGGCGAGGAGCGAGCATGCGACACCGCGAACGGGGCGCGCAGCAGGTCATTCAGAGGTTCGCTTGCCGCTGGCAAGGAAGTTGCAGCAGAGGCAGCCATGCATGCTTCCGCCCTCGCCTACGCCGAAACCTTCGGCAGCGCCTACGCCAACACGCTCGCCCGGCCAGCACCGATCGCGCCCGAGCGCGCCGCCCCCTGCGACCGGCTCGCCGCGATCGCCGCCGCCTATGTCGAGGTGATCGAACATTGGTCCTGCACCGTCGAAGACGTGATCCGCTTCTCGACGCTGGCGGCCGAGCTCGTCGGCCTGGTCGAACTCGCGCCGGCCGTCTGCCTCGGCATGGCGCCGCACCTGCCCTTCGCCAGTCCTTCGCTGCGCCATACCTTCGCCGCGGCCGTGCTCGGCATCCGGCTGGGCCAGGCGATCCGGCTCGACGCGCGCCGCCAGCACACGGTGGCGAAGGCCGCCCTGTTCATGAACCTGCCCAGCCTCGAGCTGCAGGACGATCTCGTCGCACCCTACGCGGTGCCCAGCGACGCCCAGCGCATCACGCTCGCGCGCCATCCGCAGCTCGCCGCCGACCTGCTGCGCGACTCGCCCGGAACCGATCTCGCCTGGATCGAAGCGGTCCTCCAGCATCACGAATCGCTCGACGGCAGCGGCTATCCCGCCGCGCTGGCCGGCGACGAGATCTGCCTTGAAGCGCGCATCCTGAAGATCGCCGATGTCTGGTATGCGCTCGTCGCGCCGCAACGTCTGCTGCGCAGCGCCAAGACGCCGCGCGCCGCGCTGCACTGGCTGCTCTCACGCAATCGTCAGCAGTTCGACGCGCGTCTGATCGAAGCCTTGCGCCGTGTCACTGGCATCTGCCCGCCCGGCACGGTCGTGCGACTGGCCAACCGCGAAACCGCGCTGGTCGTCGATGCGCCGCACGGCATGGCCCTGCCGCGGCAGGCCATCTCGATCCTCGGCGTGCATGGCCGGCTGCTGCGCGATCCGGTGCGGCGCGACACGCGCCGGGCGCCCTACGCGATCCGCGACATCACCGCCTTGAAAGGCATCGCGATTCCGCCCGCCTTCTGGCGCCAGCTCTGGACGCTGGCGGAATCCAGCGCACAGGAGAGGCGATCGGGCCAATAGAATGGAGCGATGCGCAATCGCAACGATGCTCTCGAAGTCCTCTCCTTCCAGCCGCAACACCCCCGTCCGGACGCGCCGCCGCTGCTGTTCCTGCATGGCGCCTACACCGCGGCCTGGTGCTGGGAACATTACCAGCCCTTTTTCGCCGCCGCCGGTTTCGAGAATCACGCGCTGAGCTTCTCCGGCCACGGCGCGAGCCGCCGCCGCGACCATCTCGACAGCTACTCGATCGACGATTACGTCAATGACGTCGCCGAGGTCGTCGCATCCTTACGCACGCCGCCGGTGCTGATCGGCCATTCGATGGGCGGCTTCGTGGTGCAGAAATATCTCGAGCGCTACCCCGCCCCCGCCGCCGTGCTGATGTGCGCGGTGCCGCCGCAGGGGCTGACCGCCTCGGCCTTCGGCATGTTTCTCAAGCAACCCGGCCTGCTCGCCGACCTCAACCGCCTGATGAGCGGCCGGCATGTGGCACTCGACAGCCTGCGTAGCGCACTGTTCGCGCAGCCGGTATCGCTCGACGAGCTGGCGCGTTACTACCGCCTCGCCCAGCCCGAATCGCATCGCGCGATCTGGGACATGATGCTGTTCAACCTGCCGCGCACCCGGCAGGTGCTGGCACATCTGCCGGGCGGGCGCGAGCGCCTGCGCATCGTCGGCGCCGAGCATGACGTGATCATTCCGCCTTCCCTGGTGACGCTGACCGCGAAGAGCTATGGCGCCGAGGCGGTGATCCATCCCGGCATGGGCCACGGCCTGATGCTCGAAGCCGACTGGCGCAGGCCGGCGCAGGATCTGGTCGAATGGCTCAGTGACCGCTGGGCATGAAATTTTTTTGCTATAGAGAGATTTCGGCCTCTCCGACTGTTACCGCAGCACAAAAATTTTTAAAATATTTTTATAATTAAATAAAAGTTATCACGGATTCGACGATGGTTTTCTTTCGACGTTCCAGCCCAACTGAAGCACCCAAGCCCAAAACCCAGACACAGCCCCCCACCCTTGAACCGCAAAGCAGGAGAATCATCGATACCCTGCAGCAAATGGCTATCGACCTTGCCAATGTCTGTTACCGGCTGACTGATCTGACCCGTCAGTCCGAACAGGCCGCCGAGGAGGCTAAACAGATCGCAGCCGAATCCGTCGATATCCGGGAGATCGCCCATTCCGTCGCAGAGGATGCAATGCACGCGGCCGATGCCGCAGCCCGCACCCGCGATGAATCCGTGCAAGGCTCCAAAGAACTCGACAAGGTCGTCAGTGACATGAGCGAAATGGCTACCCGAGTGGGCGAGGCTCATGACGCGATGCTGCGACTGATCGAGCAGATTCAACGTATCGAAGCGAATTCCGCGACGATTCACATGATCGCCAAGCAGACCAACCTGCTCGCGCTGAATGCTGCCATCGAGGCAGCACGCGCAGGGGAACAGGGACGGGGCTTTGCCGTAGTCGCCGATGAGGTACGCAAACTCGCTAATTCCGCGATCGGCGCAGCCAGCGAAATATCCGAGACGGTGGCGCGCATACAGGAACAGACCGGAACCACGATGAATGTCATTTCTTCACTCGCAACGGAATCCGGCATGGTCGCACGTACCGCTCACGAAGTCGGCAAGCAACTGAAAGGCATCCTCGACGATGCTGTCGCGACAGAAGCCCGTCTGCAAACCATCGCCGCCGAAGCGCAAAAAACTGTTGAAAAAGCCGACACCATCGCCGCTCATGCGCAATCGGGGCATACGCGCATGGAGCACTTCCAAGGCGCGTTGAAGCAGGCTGCGGAATTGGCGGACAAACCCGGCGAGCAGACCTTCCGCCTACTGGCCATCAGCAGCGTGGATTCCCTCCATACACGCATCTACAAGGCCGCCAGGCAGACCGCCGACGAGGTCAGCGAAGCACTCACAGCGGCGATTGCGCGCGGTGAAATCACGCTCGAAAAACTCTTTTCCGAAAACTACACCCCGATTCCCGGCACCCAACCTCAAAAATATTCCACTTCATTCGACCAGCTCACCGACCGCCTTCTTCCACCGCTTCAGGAAGCCTTCCTGGCAGCCCATCCCGAAGCGATCTATGCCATCTGCACTGATCGCAATGGCTACGTACCCACCCACAACAAATGCTTCAGCCAGCCTTTGACCGGCGATCCTGCAAAAGACCTGGCCAGCAACCGCACCAAGCGGATCTTCAACGACCGCACGGGGGCCCGTTGCGGTACCAATACCGAACCCCTGCTGATCCAGACCTACAAACGCGATACCGGCGAAGTCATGCATGACCTTTCGGTACCCATTTTCATTCAAGGACGGCATTGGGGTGGTTTTCGGGTTGGCTATCCACCTCTGAAAACATCGGCATGACGGCCGAACTCAGCCCAGATATTTGAGATGGCTGCCGCAGCCGGCCCGGCAGTCGGAGGCGCCGAAACCTGGTAAGGCCACGCTGCCCGGCGTTGCGCGATTGATCGCGCACTCCACCTCGACGTAGCGCCGTATGCCGGCGATGCGCACACCGGGGGCAGCCAGCAGGTAGTCGATGTGCCAGCGCAATGCCTTTTCCGTGCGCAGGTGACGAGCGATGCGTGCTTCGAAGTTGCGCCGTGCCGAGCCGGTATAAACATAACGGCCGGCCGGGAAGTCGAACTCCCCAAACCGGCCGATCCGAACCCGTACCGGGCGTTCGATTTCGATCAGCAGCTGATAAGTGACGTGCCGCCTCACTCCTCCAGCAGACTCCTGACCATCCAGGCGGTCTTTTGGCTCCGGCCGCCGCTTGCGCGGCTTAACGTTCGCTCCGCTCACGTGAGCCTACGCCGAAAGGCCGCGACTCCCCGTCCCTCGACGCCCCTCACTCTTCCAGCAGACTCCTGAGCATCCAGGCGGTCTTTTGGCTCCGGCCGCCGCTTGCGCGGCTTAACGTTCGCTCCGCTCACGTGAGCCTACGCCGAAAGGCCGCCACTCCCCGTCCCTCGACGCCCCTCACTCTTCCAGCAGACTCCTGAGCATCCAGGCGGTCTTTTGGCTCCGGCCGCCGCTTGCGCGGCTTAACGTTCGCTCCGCTCACGTGAGCCTACGCCGAAAGGCCGCCACTCCCCCTCCCTCGACGCCCCTCACTCTTCCAGCAGACTCCTGAGCATCCAGGCGGTCTTTTCGTGGATCTCGAGACGTTGCGTCAGGATGTCCAGCGTCGGCTGATCGTTGGCCTTCTCGACGACCGGGATGAGGTTGCGCGCGGTGCGCGCGGTGGCTTCCTGCGCATCGACGAGCAGCCGGACCATCTCGGTCGCCTTGGGCACGCCTTCCACCTCCTTGATCGAGGCGAGCTTGACGAATTCCCGATAGGTGCCGGGGGCCGGATGGCCCAGTGCGCGGATGCGTTCGGCGATGATGTCGAGCGCGTTCCACTGCTCGGTGTATTGCTGCATGAACATCAGGTGCAGCGTGTTGAACATCGGCCCGGTGACGTTCCAGTGGAAGTTGTGCGTCATCAGATACAGCGTGTAGCTGTCGGCGAGCAGGCGCGAGAGCCCCTGGGCGATCTTCGCGCGGTCGGCATCGTCGATGCCGATGTCGATGCGGGGTGCGGCTTGCTTTTTCATGGCATTCTCCTTTCCGTTGTGGTGAGGAAATTATGCGCCTGCCGACGCGGAGGATGCCAGCGAAATGTTTCGATCGGCCGGATAGCCGATCGCTATCTCACCGAGGTCGTGCCCGGCAGCTTGCAATCGAGCAGGGCGCGACGCAGCAGATCGATCGCCTGATGGCGCGGGAAGCTCGCCCGCCACACCATGCCGATGCGGCGCGACGGCTGGGGATCGGTAAAAGGCCGCACGCGCAGCAGCGCGTCATTTTTCGGCAGCTCATCGACTGCCGAGGCCGGCATCACGGTGACGCCGATGCCGGATGCCACCATGTAGCGGATCGTCTCCAGCGAAGAGCCTTCCAGCACCTGCGGCCCGCCCGCGCCGGCGCGCGAGCACAGATCGAGCACCTGGTCGCGGAAGCAGTTGCCGCGTCCAAGCATCAACAACTGCTCTTCGAGCAGACGACGGGCCTCGATGGCTTTCAGCTTCGCCCAGGGGTGCTGCGCCGGCACCAGCACGCGAAAGACTTCGTCATACACGGCCTGGGCCACGAGGCCCGGCTCCTCGATCGGCAACGCGACGATCGCGACGTCGAGTTCGTTGTTCTTCAGGGCCTCGATCAGCTTGGCGGTGAAATTTTCCTGGAGGATCAGCGGCATCTGCGGCGCGCGCTCGCGCAGCAGCGGCACCAGGCGAGGCAGGAGGTAGGGTCCGATCGTATAGATCGCGCCGATGCGCAACGGCCCGGCCAGCGGATCGCCCGCCGTGTCGGCCAGTTCCTTGATGCGCGCGGCTTCGGCGAGCACTTTCTCGGCCTGGCGGATGATCGGCTCGCCGGCCGGCGTCACCGTGATCTCGCTCTGGCCGCGCTCGAAGAGGATCACGCCGAGCTCGTCTTCGAGCTTCTTGACCGCGACGGAGAGCGTCGGCTGCGAGACGAAGCATTTCTCGGCCGCCCGACCAAAGTGTTTCTCGCGGGCGAGCGCGACGATGTAACGCAGTTCGGTCAATGTCATGGGCCGATTCTACGTCGCATGAGAGGCAATGCATCGCACCGCCGGCGCCGACTTTTCCGTCCGTTTGACATTCTCCAGCCTACCTCCTACAGTAATGCAGTAAGGATTGCATTACCAAAGGAAAACATGCTCGCCATTGCCAAGATCACTGCCAAGGGGCAAACCACGATTCCACAGGATGTGCGCGCAGCGCTCCGGGTCGGCCCGGGCGATCTGATCGCCTGGGAGGTCGACGCCAGCGGGACGGCCACCGTCCGTCGGGTGCAACCCCTCGACCTCGAATACCTGCGCGCCATCGAGGGCACGCTGTCCGAATGGGCAGGAAGCGCCGACGAAGAGGCCTACCGTGAGCTTTGAGCGCTTTGCGGTGGTGCGCGTGCCCTTCCCCTTCACGGATCGCGCCACGACGAAGAATCGCCCGGCGCTGGTGTTGTCCGATGCCGCCGCCTTCAATGCGCCGGCCGGACATTCGGTCATGGCGATGATCACCTCTGCGGCCAATGCCCCCTGGCCGCTGGATTGGCCGATCGGCGAGCTGGCCGCCGCCGGATTGCCTGTGCCCTCGCTGGTGCGCTTCAAGCTCTTCACGCTCGACCATCGCCTGGTGCGCGGCCAACTGGGCATGCTGGCGCCGGCCGATGCCGAAGCGGTCACGGACAGACTGCGCCGCTTGCTGGGCGCGGGCTGAAAACCGGCGCTGGCGGAACGGCACGTTTCACAACCTCCGCATCAAATGAACATTCCTGCGCCGATCCTTGCCGCCTTGCCCGACGCCGTCGATGCCTGTCGCGAGACGCACATCTCCTGGGTGCTGCTCGCCGGCGAGTTCGCCTACAAGATCAAGAAGCCGGTGAGCCTGCCTTTCCTCGACTATGGCACGGTCGAGAAGCGGCGGTTTTACTGCCAGGAAGAGCTGCGCCTGAACCGCCGTTTCGCGCCCGAGCTCTATCTCGAGGTCGTCGAACTCGCCGGCGAGCCGGCGGTGAAGATGCGGCGTTTCGACGAGGCGCTGCGGCTCGACCAGGTCTGTCGCCGTGGCGCCTTGACGCCGGCCCATCTGACGCGCTTCGCGCGCGAATTGGCCGAATTCCAGCGCAGCGCGGCGCAGGCCGCCGCCGAATTCGGCACGCCGGAGATCATCCGCGCCGATGCGCTGGAAAACTTCGACGAGCTGGAGCAGCTGCTGCCCGCCGAGACAGAATCGCTCGCCCGGCTGCGCGCCTGGACCGAAGCCGAATGGCAGCGCCGTCAAGGCGATTTCACCCGTCGCCATACAGGCGGCTTCATCCGCGAAGGCCACGGCGACCTGCATCTGGGCAATCTGGTGTTGCTCGACGGACGCATCGTCGCCTTCGACGGCATCGAGTTCAGCGCGGATTTCCGCTGCATCGACGTTGCCAGCGAGATCGCCTTCACGCTGCTCGACCTGCTCGACCATGACCAACCCGGGCTGGCAACCTGGCTGCTCAACGAATGGCTGGTCTGGAGCGGCGACTTCGACGCGCTCGCGGTGCTGCGCTTCTACCTCGTCTATCGTGCGATGGTGCGCGCCAAGGTGGCGGCCCTGCGGGGGGACCCGGCCGAAGCGCGCGGCTACTTCGCCCTGGCGCAGCGACTCATTTCCTCACCCGCGTCCCGGCTGACGATCACCTGCGGTCCGTCGGGCTGCGGCAAGACCTATCTGACCTCGTGCCGTCTTGCCAGCGCCGACTCTCTCGATACCGTGCGCATCCGCTCGGATGTCGAAAGGAAGCGCCTGTTCGGCCTCGCGCCGGACGCAGCGAGCGGCGGCACGATCTATACGCCGGAAGCCAATACGCGCACCTATGCGCGGCTGGCCGAACTCGCGGAAGCGATCGTGCAGCACGGCTGGTCGGTGATCGTCGATGCGGCCTTCCTGCGCCGCGCCGAGCGCGACCGCTTCCGCGCGCTGGCCGGGCGCCTAGGCGTGCCGTTCGAACTGATCGCGCCCCAGGCCACGCCGGATGAGCTCGCCCGCCGCATCGCCGCGCGACGTGACGATGCCTCGGAGGCGACGGTCGAGATCATGCGGCGGCAGTTGAGCTGGTTCGAACCGCCCGGTGACGATGAACGACTGTAAGGAATTCCTTACACTCTAGTGACGGAAAATTTTTCACAAAAACGCAAAATCTTAACTTTGGTAATAGGTTAGTACCTTAGGTCCGATTCCTGCTTAGTGTTTTGGTTCGACGCGCTCTTCGAGCGTCCTTCCGCATAATGCGCCATCCGATCCTCCTCACCGTGAGCCTGCTGGCCGCCTCACCGGGAATCGCCAGCCAGGACATTGACACTGGCGGCCTCGTCGCGGCTGGCGGCAGCGCTGCGTTGCTGTTCGAACGGCTGGCCGCGGCGCTAGAAGCGCAGCTCCTCTGGAGCCAGATCCTCACCGTCATCGCCATCCTGGTGATGCTGGGGGTGATCGCGCTGCTGACGTTTCTCGTCTTACGCCAGTGGCCAACCGCCCAAGCGGGCGGCATGGCCGAACCGCCGGTCCCATCCGCCGAAATCCCCAAGCCTTGGGACACCGTGCTCGAAGGCGCCGGCCAGGGGCTGTGGACGCTGAACCCCGGCAGCGGCGAAGTGCGCTTCTCATCCGAATGGTGGCGCGCGTTCGGTTATGGCCCGCACGAAGCGCCGAACACGCTCGCCGGCTGGCGGGGGCTGATCCATCCGGCAGACCAGCCCCAGGTGCGTCGGGCCTTCGAATCCCTGCTCGGCGATGCCGGCGAGCGCTTCGTCATCGACTACCGCATGCGCACCCGGACAGACGAATATCGCTGGGTGCAAACCTCCGCCCATGTCATTCGCGATGCGACCGGTCGGCCGCGGCGCATGATCGGCATCAATACCGACATCTCTTCCCGGCGCGAGATGGAACAGCGCCTCGCAGCGCTGACGCAGGCGGCGAAGGAGGGCGAAGGTCAATGCCGCCGGTTCTTCGAAAGCGCCCAGGCGGCGATGCTGCTGATCGACCCCGCCGATGGCCGCATCGTCGATGCCAATCCGGCCGCCTGCGGTTTGTACGGCTATGCGCGCGACGAGTTCATCACACTGAAAATCACCGACATCAACCTAAGCTCGCAGGAAGAAATCGGCACCGAGCTGGCCCGCTCGCTGGCGAGCGGGCGCGAGCAGACGCTCCAGCGCCATCGTCGGAAGGACGGCGAGCTGCGCAGCGTCGAGGTCTATGCCAGCCCGGTGCGCCGCGACGGCCACCTGCTGATCTACGCGATCATCCATGACGTCAGCGAGCGGGTCGAGGCCGAATACCGGCTGCGCGAAGCAGCCGCGGTATTCGAAGCCTCCAACGAGGCGATCATGATCACCGACGATGCCGGCGTGATCCGGCGCGTGAATCAGGCCTTCACCCGGATGACCGGCTACAGCGCCGCCGAGGCGATCGGCCAGACGCCGCGCATCCTCAAGTCCGACCGTCACGACGAACGCTTCTTCGCCTCCATGTGGGAACGGCTGCGCGCCCAGGGGCGGTGGGAAGGCGAGGTCTGGAACCGCCGCAAGAACGGCGAGGTCTTCCCCGTCTGGCAGATCATCTCGGCGGTCCCCGATGCGCAGGGCAAGGTCGCCGGCTATGTCACCCTGGCGATCGACATCACGCAGAAAAAGCACGACGAAGACGAGATCGCCTTCCGCGCCAACTACGATCCGCTCACCGGCCTGCCGAACCGCAACCTGCTCGCCGAACGGCTCAGCCAGGCCCTGAAGCAGGCGCGGCGCGAAGGTTCGCGCGTCGCCGTGATGTTCATCGATCTCGATTTCTTCAAGCAGGTCAACGACACGCTCGGCCATGCGGTCGGCGATCGCCTGCTGCAGCTGGTGGCCGAGCGCATGCGCCTGTGCGTGCGCGAAACCGACACCATCGCCCGCCTGGGCGGCGACGAATTCGTGGTCCTGCTGATGGACATCGAAGAAACCGCGCCCGCCGGCAACGTCGCCGAGAAGATCATCGCGCAGATGAACGAGCCCTTCGACATCGAAGGCAACGAGATCCACATCGGCGCCTCGATCGGCATCACCTTCTTCCCCGACGATGGCCGCGACATCGACGCGCTGTTCCGCAACGCCGACCTGGCGATGTACCGCGCCAAGGCGCTCGGCCGCAACAACGCGCAGTTCTTCGAGCCGGCGCTGACGACTGCGGCCGTCGACCGCCGCATGCTCGAAAACGACCTGCGCGGCGCGCTCACACGGCGCGAGATCCATCTCCATTTCCTGCCGCTCGTCGATCTGGCGAGCAACCGCATCATCGGCGCCGAGGCGCTGCTGCGCTGGCAGCACCCGCAACGCGGCCTGCTCGAACCGGCCAAGTTCGTGCCGCTGGCCGAGGAGACCGGCCTGATCCGCGAGATCGGCGCCTGGGCCTTCGACGAAGCCTGCCGGCAGCTCTCCGCCTGGGAGGCGGCCGGCCACTCCCTGATGCTGGCGATCAACGTCTCGATCCGCCAGCTGCCGGAGGCGCTGTCGGTGCAGCACATTCTCGCGGTACTCGCCAAATACGGCCTCTCGCCCCGGCAGATCGTGCTCGAAATCACCGAACGCACGCTGCTGGCCGAAATGCCGGCGGTCCAGCAATGGTTCGCCGCCGCGGGCGAAGCCGGCCTGCATCTGGCGATCGACGACTTCGGCACCGGCTATTCCTCGCTCGCCTATCTGAAACGCTTTCCGGTGCGCCACGTCAAGATCGACAAGACCTTCGTCCATGACATGGAAAGCGACGCCGGCCAGCGCGCCCTGGTCGAGGCGATCCTCGCGATGGCGCACAGCCTCGGTCTGTCGGTGGTCGCCGAAGGCGTCGAGGCGCCCAGCCAGGTCAACCTGCTGCGGGAGCACGCTTGCGAACTGGCCCAGGGCTTCCTCTACAGCCAGCCGCTGCCCGCCGAGGAATTCGCGACTTTGCTGAAGAGGCCGCAGCCGTGATCGGGAAAGGGTGCCGTTCCGTCAGCGCCGACTTTTCATTCAACCTCGACGCAGCGAACGCGCTCGAAATCCGCACCGCGTTCGATCAGTTCCTCGAGCCGGAAGCGGCGGGCCACGGGCGGTGTCCTGACTTCCATGATGCGTCCCGCCTTGAAGCTGCCGAGCGGCAGGATCAGCGAAACGGGCTGCCGCGCCGCCTCTACTGCCGGCAGGATGAACCCTGGCCGGTACGGGTCCGGCGTCGCCATCACGCCGGTGCGCCGCACGGCCACGGCTTCCGGCCGTCCCGGCATCAGCTGGATGCCCGTGGCCAGATCGTTGCCCCGCTGCTGCGTCCAACGCACCACGCCGAGCAAGAAGCCGCCGCTGCTCGCCGGCTGCACCGCGACCAACTGGCCGATGGCGAGCCGCCCGCCTTCGCGTTCGATCGGGCGTGTCAGGCATAAGCCGGCCTCGGAGCGATCGAACATCCCCCAGTCCTCGGCGAGCGTCCAGCTTTCGGTCTGGAAGCCCAGCTCGCGGCTGGTTTCCTCCGCGAAGCCGGCAGGTCCGCCGTCGAACATCGCCATCGTTTCGCGCTGCCGCCGCAGCGCCTCGTCCGAAAGACTCCCGGACGGCCGAAACGGCTGGCGGCCCGAAACGTAATAGTGGATCGCATCGACCCCGGCCACGAAGCGGCATTGGCCGCTCAGCGGATGGCGCGCATGGCGGCGCTGCACCCCGCCTTTGACCCAGCGCGGATAGAGCCCTCGCAGCACCTCGGCGCAGGACGGCAGCGTGCAATCCTCGCCCAGTCCCAGACTGGCCGGCGTCACGGCCGGATCCTGCCGCGCCAGCAGCACGAGGCGCTTCATCATGCTCTTTTGCAGTGCCCCGGTATCCAGCCAGCGCGCGCCCGGGCCCTCGTAAGGCAGGAAACGGGGCGGCGCATCGCCGGCGAGGTCGACGCACAGCGGTAGCGCGTCGCCCAAAGGCGGCGCAGCGGCCAGCACCTTCACCTTCGCCGACCAGCGTCGCGCCCAGCGCATCACCCAGCGCTGCTGCCGTGGCGCCAGCTCATGCAGGCTCGCCATCGCCAGTAACGCCAGCTCGACATAGGCCATCGCCGGAGAAACGGCCTGCGCACCGTTCTCCCCGCGCGCTGGATCGGCGACGGCTACCTGCGTCACACCCAAGGTTTCGGCGCTGGCATACACCCGATGCGCGAACCGCCATGTCTTGCTGTCCGCCTGCCAGCCACCGCGCATCAGATCGGCGAAATCGTCGGCCAGGATCGCCAGGGCGCGCTCGCAGACGAGGGCCGCCCTGGGTCGCAGATCCGCATCGCCCCCCGTCAGGCTTTGCAGGCAGCGCAGATAGCCCATCAACAAAGCCTGCCAGAGCGCATGTGTCGTCTCGAGCGCCGCCTGTTCGATCGGGGCCAGCGGCATCGGCTTGCCGGCGAAGAGCGGCGCGTTTTCCTGCTGCACGAAGCGCACGGGCGTCTGCAGGGCTTCGAGCAGCTCCAGCCGGCGCGTGGCGGGAAGCGAATAGGCATCGAGCAGGCGCAACTCGTCGAGCAGCGCCTTTTGCGCCAGCGGCGGATTCATCATCGGCAAGCGGGCGATCCACTCACGGCAGGCCGCCGGGTCGATGCAATGCGGCGCGTGCACGGTACCGGTCGGCGGCAGGCCGGACGCAGGGGGCTTGGTCGGACTCATGCCGCGCTTTCCAGTGCCCGCAGCAGGGCGGCGGTCAGCGCCGCGCTCGAAGGTCGGGCCCTTTCGGGAACCGCCCGGCAAGCCGGCGCCCAGATCGGCGCGGGAAAATGGCTGTCGTCCCGCCAGCGCGGAATCACGTGCCAATGCAGATGCGGCACGAGGTTGCCGAGACTGGCGAGATTGATCTTGTCTGGATGCATGACCACTCGCACCGCCGTTTCGACGGCATGCACCACGGAGAGCAGATGTCGGCGTTCCGCCACCGCCAGATCGCTCATCTCGGCGACATGGGCATGCCAGATGACGCGGCAGAAGCCAGGAAAGGCGCTGCCCTCCACCCCTCCGACTCGGATGACGCGGCAGCGCTCATCCTGCCACAGGAGTTCTCCGCCAGGGGTATCGCACAGTTCGCAGGCGCTCATGATGTCAATCCAGATTATCCGTCAGACCGGATGACGAGGATGCGGGGTCGGAAAGCCGTCAACATTCCGGCTTACGCTCGTGTTCCGATGGCTGGCCCGGACTCAAGATAACACAGCTGCCTGCCGGGCCGGTCTCGTATTGCCCATACTGCTTCGAGTATGATCTTCCCGACATGCGTTTTCCTTCCCTTGATCCCTCACGGAGCGGGCAATGAGCCTCGGTGGCGGGTTGCTCGTTCTCCTCGTCGTGCTCGCGCTGGGGGGAGCGATCGCCCTCCATCTGCGCCGCGTTCGCATCGCCAGGGAACGGGCGCGTCTCGAAACCTATGCCGCCGCGCCGACGAAAAAATATTGGGGGAAACGGCTCACCCTTCCCGCACAGGGTCACGTCTGCCTGGCGGCGCGGGAGATCGCCGACACGCGCTTCAAGTTCGATGAAGCACCATCGCTGCCGCTCGCGGAATGCACCTGCAAGTTCGACTGCCGCTGCAGCTACACGCTGCTCGAAGACCGGCGCAGCGGCAAGGAGCGCCGCGAGGGCATCGACCGCCGGCCGGTGGTGCGCTACGACCCAGACAACCCGCCGCGCCGCAGCGGACGCGACCGGCGCAAAGGCAAGGATACGCCGTTCAACGACTATGTGATCTGAGCTTCCGACTGCGGCTCAATCGCTGCGCGTCACCACTTCGCCGCGCAATGAATGCGGCAGGGCGGCGGTGATGTTCACGTCGATGAACTGGCCGATCAGGCGGGCATTGCCCTTGAAGTTGACGACGCGATTGTTCGCGGTGCGGCCGGCGAGTTCCTGCTCATCCTTCTTCGCCCGGCCTTCGACGAGCACGCGCTGCACCGTGCCGATCATCGCCTTTGAAATCGCGAACGCCTGCTCCTCGATGCGCTTTTGCAAGCGGGCGAGACGTTGCGACTTCACTTCCTGCGGCGTGTCGTCTTTCATCTCGGCCGCCGGCGTGCCGGGGCGCGGACTGAACAGGAACGAAAAGCTGGTGTCGAAGCCGATCTCGTCGATGAGCGCCATCGTCTTTTCGAAATCCTCGTCGGTCTCGCCGGGAAAGCCGACGATGAAATCGGAGGAAATCGAAATGTCCGGCCGCACGGCGCGCAGCCGGCGGATGATCGACTTGTATTCGAGCACCGTGTAGCCGCGCTTCATCGCCGCCAGCACGCGGTCCGAGCCGGCCTGCACCGGCAGGTGCAGATGCGAGACCAGCTTCGGCGTGGTCGCATAGACATCGATCAGCCGTTGCGTCATCTCGCGCGGATGCGAGGTGGTGTAGCGGATGCGTTCGATCTGGGGCATCGCGGCGAGCGTCTCGATCAGGAAGGCGAGATCGACCGTATCGCCTTCCGCGGTCAGCCCCTGATAGGCATTGACGTTCTGGCCGAGCAGCGTGATTTCCTTGACGCCCTGATTGATGAGCGCCTGCACCTCTTTGATCACGTCGTCGAGCGGCCGCGACACCTCCTGCCCGCGCGTGTAGGGCACGATGCAGAAGGTGCAGAATTTCGAGCAGCCTTCCATGATCGAGACGAAGGCGCTGGTCCCCGCCTCGCCCTCGACTCTTGCGGCAGGAAGGGTGTCGAACTTCTCGATCTCGGGGAACGAGACATCGACCTGCGCCTTGCCCGACGCGCGTCGCGCCGCGATCAGCTCGGGCAGGCGGTGCAGCGTCTGCGGGCCAAAGACGAGATCGACATAGGGCGCGCGCTCGACGATCGCGCCGCCCTCCTGGCTCGCCACGCAGCCGCCGACGCCGATCAAGAGACCGGGGTTCTTTTCCTTGAGCTTCCTGATCCGCCCCAGCTCGTGGAACACCTTCTCCTGCGGCTTCTCGCGCACCGAGCAGGTGTTGAGCAGGATGATGTCCGCCTCCTCGGGCGTATCGACCTTGACGCCGCCCTCGCTGGCGAGCAGATCGGCCATCTTGTCCGAGTCGTACTCGTTCATCTGGCAGCCGAAGGTGCGGATGAAGACTTTTTGCGTCATGGGGGGCTATTTGTCTGATGGGGCGCGGATTGTATCAGCGTGCCGAATCGACATTCCGCTGCAGCCAAAACTCCAGCAGCGCCAGATGCCAGAGCTTGCTGCCCTGGATGCGCGTCAGATGTTTCTCGGGCTCGGCGAGCAGCTTGTCGACATAGGCGCGCCGATAAACGCCGCGCTGGCGGCAGGCGCTTGAATCGAGGATGTCGCGCATGAAGTCGAGGAATTCGCCGCGCACGTATTTCAGGGCCGGCATCGGGAAGTAGCCCTTCGGCCGGTCGATCACGCTATCGGGCAAGAGGCCGCGCGCGATCGTCTTCAATACATGCTTGCCGCCCGAGCCGAGCTTGAGTTCCGGCGGCATCTGCGCGGCGAGCTCGACGAGCGGATGATCGAGGAAGGGCACGCGCGCCTCCAGCCCCCAGGCCATCGTCATGTTATCGACGCGCTTGACCGGATCGTCGGTGATCAGGAGCGTCGCCTCGGCGCGCAAGAGCTGGTCGATGAAGGTGTCGGCAAAGGGCTCGGCGAGCTTCGCGGCGAGCAGTTCCGAGGTCACGTCGCCGACCTGATATTTCGCCAACAGCATCTCTGCGAACTCGGCATGGTCGCGGTCGAAGTAATGGCGCTGGAGACGCTCGATATAAGGAACAGTGGGCCCGGATTCGGCGGCCATCTTCGCATGCCACGAGTAACCGGCGAACACCTCGTCTGCGCCCTGGCCGCTTTGCACCACCTTGACCGTGCGGCTCACCTGCTCGGCAAGGAGATAGAAGGACACCGCATCCTGGCTCACCATCGGCTCGGCCATCGCGCAGACGGCTTCGGGCAGGCGTTTCAATACCTCGCTGTTGGGAATCGCATACTTGTGGTGACGCGTGGCGAAATGATCGGCCACCGCATCCGAGTATTCGAACTCGTTGCCGCGCTCTTCCGGCGCATCCTCGAAGCCGACCGAAAAGGTCATCAGGTCCGGCACGCCCTGCTCGGCCAGCAGTGCGACGAGCAGCGAGGAATCGAGCCCGCCGGAGAGCAACACGCCGACCTTCACATCGGCGATGTCGAGGTGCGTCTTCACCGCGTGGCGCAGCGCGTCATGGATCGCCTCGGTCCATTCCGCCTCGCGCTTCGCCACCGCCGGCCGCTGTGCGGTGAGTGTCCAGTAGCGCCGCTCGAAGGTGCGCCCTGCTGCGTCGATCGTCAGCGTCGTGCCCTGTTCGAGCTTGCGGATGCCCTTCAGCACCGTGAAGGGCGCCGGCACCGAAGCGTGCAGCATGAACTGGTGATGCAGCGCCACGGGGTCGAGATGCGTGTCGATGCCGCCGGCTGCCAGCAGCGCCTGGGTATTCGAGGCAAAGCGCAGGAATTTCGTCGTGCGCGCGAAGTAGAGCGGCTTGATACCGATGCGGTCGCGCGCGAGGAAGAGCTGCTGGCGCTGCATGTCCCAGATCGCGAAGGCGAACATGCCCGTCAGGCGTTCCACACAGGCCTCGCCCCATTCGGCGTAGGCGCGCAGGATCACCTCGGTGTCGCCGTCGGAGAAGAAGCTGTGTCCTCGCGTGATCAGCTCATGGCGCAGCTCGGGATAGTTGTAGATCGTGCCGTTGAAGACCAGCGCGAGTCCCGCCGCGGCATCGACCATCGGCTGGCGCGATCGCTCGGAGAGATCGATGATCGCCAGCCGGCGGTGGCCGAAGGCGACCGGGCCGGACGACCAGAAGCCCTCGCCATCGGGCCCGCGCCGCGTGAGAAGCGCGTTCATCCGTTCGATCGTTTCGCGCTCGGGCGCGGCGCCGTCGAATCTCAGCTCACCGGCGATGCCGCACATCGCTCATTCACCGATCAGGTGCAGCACCACTTCGCGCCGATGCGCGCGGGTGCGGTGCTCCCAGAGATAGACGCCCTGCCAGGTACCGAGCGCGAGCTCGCCGCCGACGAGCGGGATGGAAACCGAAGTCTGGGTCAGCGCGCTGCGGATGTGGCCCGACATGTCGTCCGGCCCCTCGTTGTTGTGACGCCAGCCAGGTTGGCCGTCGGGCGAGAGCTTCGCGAAGAAGGCCTCCAGATCGTGGCGCACGTCGGGATCGGCGTTTTCCTGGATCAAGAGCGAAGCCGAGGTGTGGCGGCAAAACACCGTGAGCAGGCCGTCGCGGAGGCCGCTCTCGCGCACGAAGGCACGTAGCTCGTGGGTGAATTCGAACAGCCCGCGGCCGCTGCTGCGGATCTCGATCGTGCGGCTGGCCTGCCTCATGTGCGCGACTCCATCGCCAGCCGCAATCCCAGGCCGACGAAAAGAACGCCGGTGGCCTGATCGAGCCGGCGGCCGTAGCGCACGAGCCCGGTGCCGATCGCGCCGGCGAACCAGCCTAAGAGGCCGAACACGACGACGGTCTGCGCGGCGAACAGGAGTCCCAGCAGCGCGGAATCGGCGGCAGCGTGTTCGCTTCCCGCCGGCACGAACTGGGGCAGGAAGGCGAGGAAGAACAGCGCCACCTTCGGGTTGATCGCGTTGGCGACGAACCCGCGGCGCAGATAGACGGGAAGCGGTGTCGCGTCGGCGACATGCGCACTGGCCGAGAACTTCGCGCCTGGGCTCTTCAGCGCCTGCCAGCCGAGCCAGACGAGATAGGCGGCGCCGGCGAGCTTCAGCGCCGTGAAGGCGGTTTCCGAGGCAGCGAGCACGGCCGAGATGCCGAGGCTCGCCCACAGCGTATGCGTGAAGCAGCCCAGCGCACAACCGAGACCGAAGCCGATGCCGGCGCGGCGGCCGCGCGAGAGGCCGAGGCTCAGCACGGCGAGGTTGTCCGGCCCCGGCGCCAATGTGACGAGGAAGGCGGCGAGCAGGAAGCCGAGGGTCTGGGCAAGGGTCAGGTCGAAGATCATGATGGGTGGCATTATCGGGCAAAATGGACGCATCGCTTTCACGAGGTCGCACCATGCCCCACCTGTTCGAACCCCTCCAGCTGCGTAACATCACCCTGCCCCACCGCATCGGCATTCCGCCGATGTGTCAGTATTCGGCGCGCGACGGCCTGGCCAACGACTGGCATTTCGTCCATTACGGCAGTCGCGCGATCGGCGGTGCGGCGCTGTTGATCGTCGAAGCCACCGGCGTTTTGCCCGAAGGCCGCATCAGCTTCGGCGACCTTGGGCTGTGGAATGATGCGCAGATCGAGCCGCTCGCGCGCATCGCGCGCTTCGCCAAGGAACACGGTTGCGTGCCGGCGATCCAGCTCGCCCATGCCGGCCGCAAGGGCGGCGTGGGCTTAGGCTGGCAGAAGCAGGCGACGCTGCCGTCCCACGAAGGCGGCTGGATTCCGGTCGCGCCCTCGCCGATCGCCTTCGGCGACGGTTACGCGATACCAACCGCGCTCGATGAGGCCGGCATCCGCCATGTGATCGACGGCTTCGCCGCCGCGGCGAAACGCGCGCTGGCCGCCGGTTTCGATGCCGTCGAAGTGCATGCCGCGCATGGCTATCTGCTGCATCAGTTCCTCTCGCCGCTCTCCAACCATCGTACCGACGCCTGGGGCGGCAGCTTCGAGAACCGCACCCGGCTGGCGCGCGAGGTGGTCGCCACGGTGCGTGCGGTCTGGCCGGAGCATCTGCCGCTCTTGGTGCGCCTGTCGGCGACCGACTGGGTCGAGGGCGGCTGGAACTGCGACGAGACGGTCGAACTGTGCCGGATTCTCAAGACCCTCGGCGTCGATCTCGTCGATGTCTCGTCCGCCGGCCTCGTACCTTGGGCGCAGATTCCGGTCGGCGCGGGCTTCCAGACCGGATTCGCCGCGCGCATCCGCCGCGAAGCCGATATTCCCACTGCCGCCGTCGGCCTGATCACCTCGCCACAGCAAGCCGATCACATCGTCCGCACCGGCCAGGCCGACCTGGTGCTGCTCGGCCGCGAGCTGCTGCGCGATCCCTACTGGCCGCTGCATGCGGCACAGGCGCTCGGCCAGCCGAGCGCCTGGCCGAAGCAATACCTGCGCGCCGCGCCGCCGGGTGCGCCCGCGCGCTGATGCGCCTGCCCGAATCCCTGCGCGCCTGGGGCACGGCGGACTTCGCCGCCGTGCTCAAGCGCGAACTTTCGCAGCATGCCGACGAGCTGCCGCTGCAGCGGGCGCTCGTCGGCACGAGCAGCGTCGCCGATGAGCCGGTCACGGTCGTGCTGCTCGCCGCGCAGGCGGACGCGGCCTGCATTCACGTCAAGGTGGGCATCTTCTTTTCCGGTATCCTCGGCGGCTGTTCCTGCGCCGACGATCCGACACCGGTGGAGCCGCAGACCGAATACTGCGAGCTGGTGATCGAGATCGACCGCGAAAGCGGCGAAGTCAACTTTCTGACGCCGGCGGACGTTGGCGAGTGAACTCACCGAGGAGGATCTCATGAAACGAACCCGTTCCACTGCCGCATGGCTGCTCGCCGGCCTGCTCGTCGCAAGCACGCCCGTCTTCGCCGACAAGCCCGACTGGGCCGGCGGCGGCAAGCATGGCAACAAGCACGAAAAGCACGACGACCGCAAGTATCGCGATGACCACGATGACGATCGGCGCGGCGGAGCCTACGCATACCGCTTCAGCGACGATTCGCGCCGCATCCTGATCGACTACTACAGCGCGCAGGCGCATGCCGGCCACTGTCCGCCGGGCTTGAAGAAAAAACACAATGGCTGCGTGCCTCCCGGCCATGCCAAGAAGTGGCGCATCGGTTATGTGCTGCCGGCCGACGTGCGCTACTACCCGCTGCCGGCCGAGGTGCTCGTGCGTCTGCCGCCTCCACCGCCGCGGCACCGCTATGTGCAGGTGGCCGGCGACATCCTGCTGATCGCCGTCGGCACCAGCATGGTGGTCGACGCCGTCGAGGATATCCTGCGCTAGGTTCTTACAGGAGCACCCGCTCGATGCCGCCCGCGTTGGCGGCATCGACGTAGCGTTCGAGCCAGTCCGCGCCGAGGATGTGGCGCGCGAGCTCGACGACGATGTAGTCGGCCTCGAGCGGCGCATCCTCGCGATAGCGCGCCAGTCCCTGCAGGCAGCTCGGGCAGCTGGTGAGGATCTTCGTCGTCGCCGGTGCCGTCTCACCAGCGCCGAGTTTCGCGATGCCGGCGATGATCTCTTCCTGCTTGCGGAAACGCACCTGCGTCGCCACGTCGGGGCGCGTCACGGCCAGCGTGCCGGATTCGCCGCAACAGCGGTCGTTGAGATCGACGCGCTGGCCGAGCAGCCGGTTGGCTACCTGCGTGCCGTTGTAGATCTTCATCGGCGTGTGGCAGGGCTCGTGATACATGTAGCGCGTGCCAGGCACGCCTTCGAGCCGCACCCCTTTCTCCATCAGATACTCGTGGATGTCGATCAGCCGGCAGCCGGGGAAGATCTTGTCGAACTGGTAGGTTTCGAGCTGGTCGAGACAGGTGCCGCAGCTGACGATCACGGTCCTGATGTCGAGGTAGTTGAGCGTGTTGGCGACGCGATGGAACAGCACGCGGTTTTGCGTCGTGATCATCGTGCCCTTGTCTTCTTCGCCGGCCGAGGTCTGCGGATAGCCGCAGCACAGATAGCCCGGCGGCAGCACGATCGTCGCCCCGACATGCCAGAGCATCGCCTGCGTCGCGAGCCCGACCTGGGAAAACAAACGCTCCGAGCCGCAGCCCGGGAAGTAGAACACCGCCTCGCCATCCTCGGCCGCCCGCTGCGGATCGCGGATCACCGGAATGATCCTCGCATCCTCGATGTCGAGCAGGGCGCGCGCCGTGCGGCGCGGCACGTTCGCCGGCAGCGGCTTGTTGAGGAAATGGATCACCTGCGCCTTGACCTCCGGCCGGCCGAGCGAGGCGGGCGGGTGACGCACCGTCTCCTGCGTCAGACCGAACATCTTCGCCACGGCATGTCCCAGCCGCTGGGCCTTGTAACCGAGATCGATCATGCCGCTCTTGAGCAGCCGGATGCGCGCCGGATCGGTGGCGGAGAGGAACGCCATCGCCAGTTTCGTGCCGGGCGAGGTCTTCTTCTTGCCGGCGCGGCGCAGGAAATTGCGCATCGCGATCGAGACGTCGCCGAAGTCGATATCGACCGGGCAGGGCTTCAGACAGCGATGACAGACCGTGCAGTGGTCGGCGACATCGCCGAATTCCTCGAAGTGCTTGAGCGAAATGCCGCGCCGCGTCTGTTCCTCGTAGAGAAAGGCCTCGACCAGCAGGCCGACGCCGAGGATCTTGTTACGCGGGCTGTAGAGCAGGTTGGCGCGCGGCACGTGGGTCGAACACACGGGCTTGCACTTGCCGCAGCGCAGGCAGTCCTTGACCATGTCCGCGATCCGCCCGATCTCGGACTGCTCCATGATCAGCGATTCGACGCCGAGCAGCGCGAACGACGGCGTATAGGCGTTGGCGAGGTTCGCGCCGGGCATGAGCTTGCCCTTGTTGAAATGTCCCTGTGGATCGATGCGGTGCTTGTAAGCGCGGAAGGGCGCAAGTTCCGCGTCGGAAAGGTAATCGAGCTTGGTGATGCCGATGCCATGCTCGCCGGAAATCACCCCGCCGAGACTCTTCGCCAGCGCCATGATGCGGTCGACGGTCTGGTAGGCCGTCTGCAGCATCGCGTAATTGTCGGAGTTGACCGGGATGTTGGTATGCACGTTGCCGTCGCCGGCATGCATGTGCAGGGCGATGAACAGGCGGCCGCGCAGCACTTCCTGGTGGATCGCCTCGATGCGCGCGCGCGTCGGCCCGTAGGCGTCGCCGGCGAAGATTTCCTCGAGCAGCGGCTTGAGCTCGCTCTTCCAGGAGACGCGCAGGTGGTGATCCTGCAGCGCCGGGAAATGCGTGTCGAGATCGTCGAGCAATCCCTGCCAGCGCGCCCGCACCTCGGCCACCGCGGCGAGCGCCAGCTCGCGCCGCTCGCCGATCAGCGCACGGCCGGAAAGCCCCGCGTCGCCGACATGCAGCGGCAGATCGCCGCGGAGGAATTCGCTCAGCGCGTCGCACAGCGCGAGCTTGTTGGCGATCGACAGCTCGATGTTCAGCCGGTCGATGCCGTCGCAATAATCGCCCATGCGCGGCAGGGGAATGACGACGTCCTCGTTGATCTTGAAGGCGTTGGTATGACGCGAGATCGCCGCGGTGCGCGCGCGGTCGAGCCAGAACTGCTTGCGTGCTTCCGCCGTCACCGCGATGAAGCCTTCGCCGCCGCGCCGGTTGGCCATCTTCACCACTTCCGAGGTGGCGCGCATCACGGCCGCCTCGTCTTCGCCGACGATGTCGCCGATCAGCACCATCTTCGGCCGGCCGTGACGCTTCGCCTTGGTCGCATAGCCGACCGCCTTCACATAACGTTCGTCCAGATGCTCGAGGCCGGCCAGCTGCACCCCGGCCGCGAGCCCCGCGCCGCCGGGCTTGAAATAGTCGGTGATCTCGACGATGGCAGGCACCGCGTCCGCGACCCGCCCGAAGAATTCGAGGCAGACGGTGCGCTGCACGGGTGGCATCTTGTGCAGGATCCATACCGCCGAGGTGATCAGCCCGTCGCAGCCTTCTTTCTGCACCCCCGGCAGCCCGGCGAGGAACTTGTCGGTGACGTCCTTGCCGAGTCCCGTCTTGCGGAAGCTGGCACCCGGAATCTCCAGCATCTCCTCGCGCACGACGCTGCCGTCGTCGGCGAAATGGCGGACGCGGAAGGTCGCCGTCTGCTGGTCGTGGATCTTGCCCAGATTGTGGTTGAGGCGCTCGACCTCGAGCCAGCGACCCTCGGTATCCACCATGCGCCACGAGGCGAGGTTGTCGAGCGCCGTGCCCCAGAGCACGGCCTTCTTGCCGCCGGCGTTCATCGCGATGTTGCCGCCGATGCAGGACGCATCGGCCGAGGTCGGATCGCAGGCGAACACCAGGCCGGCCTCCTCGGCGCGTTCCATGACGCGGCGCGTGACCACGCCGGCGCCGGTGCGGATCGTCGCATAGGGGCGGTCGAGCCCCGGCAGCACCGTCTCGACCACCTCACCAATGTCGATCAGCTTTTCGGTGTTGATCACCGCCGAGCGCGGATCGAGCGGGATCGCCCCGCCGGTGTAGCCCGTGCCGCCGCCACGCGGAATGATGGTCAGCCCCAGCTCGATGCAGCCGCGCACCAGCGGGGCGATTTCTTCCTCGCTGTCGGGCGTGAGCACGACGAACGGATATTCGACGCGCCAGTCGGTCGCGTCGGTGACGTGCGAGACGCGCGAGAGACCGTCGAAACAGATGTTGTCGCGGCGCGTGTGACGGGAGAGCCGCTCTCTGACCTTCTTGCGCAACGCCGCCGTTTCGTCGAACCACTGGGCGAAATCCGCCACCGCCTTTTCGGCCGCGGCCAGCAGCCGCGCCACGGCCGCGTTGCCCTGGCGGCGTTTCTCGATCTCGGCGAGACGGTGCCGGAGCGCGCCGATCAAGGCCGCGCGCCGCTCGCGGCTCGCCAGCAGATCGTCTTCGAGATAGGGATTGCGCCGCACCACCCAGATGTCACCGAGCACCTCGTAGAGCATGCGCGCGGAACGGCCGGTGACGCGCTGGCTGCGCAGCTCGTCGAGGATCGCCCACATGTCCGCGCCGAGCAGGCGGATGACGATCTCGCGGTCGGAAAACGAGGTGGTGTTGTAGGGAATTTCCCGGAGGCGGGCGGTCATGGCATCGAGGTTCGCTGCAAGGCAGCAAATTCTAACCGATCGTCAACTGCTCGCCGCCCACAGCAGCACGGCATAACGCGCGCCCTTGCCGAACGCCATCCAGAACATCGAAGACAACCAGGGGAGGCGCAGCCAGCCGGCGGCGCCGCAGAGCACGTCGCCAACCAGCGGTGCCCAGGCGAACAGCAGCAGCGGCGCGCCGTGGCGCTCCAGCCAGGCGATCGCCCGTGCCGTCCCGCCAGCGCCGACTTTTCGAGACGAGACGGCGCCCGGCGGGACGACCTCGTTCCCGCCAGCGCCGACTTTTGCCGGCAGCCAGCGCCCCAAGGCATAGGTGGTCATGCCCCCCAGCGTGTTGCCCAGCGTCGCCAGTATCAGCGCCGCTGTGGCTTGTTCGGGACGAGCGAGCACGACGGCGAGGAACGCCGCTTCGGAGCCGCCCGGCAACAGCGTCGCGGCCAGGAAACTGGCGAGCAGCAGGCCGGCGAGGCTCGCCTCGGGAGTGAAGAGAAACGCCATGCCCCATGTTACCCTTGCGGGCACTCATCATTTCCCCGCACGCATCATGGATTACCTGGAAAGAATCCTCAACGCCCGCGTCTATGACGTGGCCATCGAGTCGCCGCTGGAATTCGCGCCGAACCTCTCCGCCCGCAGCGGCAACCGCATGCTGCTCAAGCGCGAGGACATGCAGCCGGTGTTCAGCTTCAAGCTGCGCGGTGCCTACAACAAGATCGCCCATCTGACGCCGCAGCAAAGGAAGCGCGGCGTGATCTGCGCCTCGGCCGGCAATCACGCCCAGGGTGTCGCGCTCGCCGCGCAGAAACTGGGCATCCGCGCGGTGATCGTGATGCCGGTCACCACGCCGCAGATCAAGATCGATGCGGTGAACAAGCGCGGCGCCGAGGTGGTGCTCCACGGTGACAGTTACGACGCCGCCTATGCCCACGCGCGCGAGCTGGAAAAGCGCGAGAAGCTCAGCTTCGTGCATCCCTTCGACGACCCGGACGTGATCGCCGGCCAGGGCACGATCGGCATGGAGATCCTGCGCCAGCATCCCGACCCGATCGATGCGGTGTTCTGCTGCGTCGGCGGCGGCGGCCTGATCTCCGGCGTGGCCGCCTACATCAAGCGCCTGCGGCCGCAGACGAAGATCGTCGGCGTCGAGGCCGTCGATGCCGACGCGATGGCGAAGTCGCTTGCGGCCGGCAAGCGCGTGCGCCTCGAGCAGGTCGGCCTGTTTGCCGATGGTGCGGCGGTGAAGATGGTCGGCGAGGAAACCTTCCGGCTGTGCCGCGACTATGTCGATGAAATGGTGCTGGTCGACACCGACGCGATCTGCGCCGCGATCAAGGATGTCTTCGAGGATACGCGCTCGATCCTCGAGCCCGCCGGCGCACTGGCGGTGGCCGGCGCCAAGGCCTGGGCCGCGCGGCACAAGGCGCATGGCAGAACCCTGGTCGCCGTCGCTTCCGGCGCCAACATGAATTTCGACCGCCTGCGCTTCGTCGCCGAACGCGCCGAGGTCGGCGAGCAGCGCGAGGCGGTGTTCGCCGTCACGCTGCCGGAAAAACCCGGCAGCTACCGGAAGTTCGTCTCGCTGATCGGCAACCGCAACATCACGGAGTTCAACTACCGCTATCACGATCCGCGCGAAGCGCACGTTTTCGTCGGCATCCAGGTGCATCACCGCGGCGAGGCGACCAAGCTCGCCGAACTGCTGCGCCGCCACGGCTACGCCACGCTCGACCTCACCGACGACGAAATGGCCAAGCTGCACATCCGTCATCTGGTCGGCGGCCATGCTCCGCAGGTGCGGGACGAAATCCTCTACCGCTTCGAGTTTCCGGAGCGCCCCGGCGCGCTGATGAATTTCCTCGACAAGATGAGCGCCGGCTGGAACATCAGCCTGTTCCACTACCGCAACCACGGCGCCGACACCGGGCGCGTGCTGGTCGGCATGCAGGTGCCGCAACGGGAGATGCGCGAATTTCGCACCTTCCTGAGGAACCTCGGCTATCGCTACTGGGACGAGTCCCACAATCCGGCTTACCGGCTGTTTCTTGGCTGACGAGAACGGCCGGCCGCCGGCGCAATCATCCTTGACGCGTCGCCATGTTTTCTTCCAGCCTGATTCCTTCGCCGTCTGCGCATGGACTGATGGTGGCGCTCTCCTTGCTCATTTACGTCGTCGCCAGTCACGTCCTGCAGCAGCGCCGGCACCCTTCTGCCGCCATCGGCTGGGTGCTGTTCATCTTGCTGATGCCTTATGCGGCGCTTCCGCTTTATCTGGTTTTCGGCACGCGCAAGCGCGTCCGTCCCGGCCGGCTCCCGCCGTTGCCCAGGGCCGCGGAAACGACGGAACGCGATTGGCCGGCCGTGATGGCGGCGGCGTTGCGGATTCCCGCGCCCGTTTGTTACCGCGAGTTGAGGATTCATGCCGATGGCGCCGATGCGTTGCGCGCGTTGCTGCAGGTGATCGACGCTGCGGAACATACGCTGGATGTCTGCACCTTCGCGTTCGCGCGCGACGAGGTCGGGACGGTGATCGCTGCGCATCTGGCCGAGCGGGCCCGCGCCGGTGTGCGGGTCAGGCTGTTGCTCGACGGCGTGGGTTGCCGGCTCCACAGCCGTCCCGACTTGCCGGCGCTGCAGGCGGCGGGCGTGGCGGTCGTGCTGTTCGTCCCCCTCCTGCATTCGCCGCTCAGGGGCCGTGTCAATCTGCGCAACCACCGCAAACTCGTGGTCGCCGACGCAGGCCATGCCACGGAACGGCTCTGGTGCGGAGGGCGCAATCTGGCCGCGGAATACTTTACGGGACATGCAGGACAGATGCCCTGGCGCGATCTGAGCTTCGATCTGCGCGGCGAGTTCGTCCGCCAGGCGGCCCGGCTGTTCGAAAGCGACTGGTCGTTTGCCCGCGGCAACGGCGGGGCGTCTGGCGCCCCCGCGCATGTTGCCGTGGAGCCGGCTTGCGACCCTTGCGCCCAGCTGGTGGCTTCCGGGCCCGACCGGGCCGAAGATACGGTGCATGAACTCTTGATGGCCGCCGCCTATCGGGCGCGCGCGCGGATCGCACTGGCATCGCCTTACGTGGTGCTGGACGAGTCTCTGTCGTCAGCGCTCGCGCTGGCGGCCCGCCGCGGTGTGCGCGTGGATCTGCTGCTGCCCGCCCGATCCAATCACCGCCTCGCCGACATCGCGCGCCATCGTTCCCTGCGCATCCTCGCCGATGCCGGCGTCAGGCTGTGGCTGGCGCCAGGAATGCTGCACGCCAAGCTGGTGGTCGTCGATGATGTGCTCGCCCTCGCCGGCAGCGCGAACCTGGACAGTCGCAGCCTGTTTCTCAATTACGAGCTGATGTGCGCTTTTCACGACGCCGCCGATGTCGGCCGCTTCATGGCCTGGTTCGAGCGCGAATTGGAAACCGCGCACCCCTATGTGGCCCATCCGCCGGGGCTGTGGCGCGATCTCGGCGAGGGTCTCGTCTTGTGGCTCGGTTTCCAGGTCTGAAGAACGGCAATCCTCAGCGGAGATTGATGTCGTCATTGACAGCGGCCGGAGCCGCAGTGATTGCCGCCTGCTTGGCACTGCCGTCGGCATCGTCGTCGCGCCAGAAGCGTTCCATGTTCACAAAGGTGAATGATGCGGACCAGCCGATCAACAGCAGGCCATTGAGCGCTTCGATTCCGCAGACCATGCGCAAGGGGCCGGTGGGGAAGATGTCGCCCAGCCCCACGGAAGTGAAGGTTTCAGCGGAGAAATAAAGGAAGGTGGAAAAGGTGTTGGAAAAATTCCCGCCAAAATTTCCCATCCCGAACTCGTCCCGGAGCAGGTAATAAGCGATGGCGTACAACGCTATCTCCAGCATGTGGGCGGCGAATATCGCGAACATGCTGAAAAGGACGCGCAACCGGCCGTGACTAGTGACGCGCTGGATCACGGCCGAGATGATGCGTAACGACTCGTAATGCATGAGTGTCGTGGCGATGACAAGCGTGGCGCAGACGAAGACCGGCATCAACGGCATGGCGGATCCGGAGGCAAGCGATGCTAAATGCCTTGCCTGTGACGGTCGAGGCGGGAGAGGATGATCACGGTTCCGATCGTCGCCACGAGCATGTAGATCGGGCCGAAGAGCCAGAACACCAGCGGAATGGCAAAGAAATAGGCGCGTGTGCCGATGGCGACGAATTGACCGGCGCGGTTCAGGCGCAGCGCCACCGCCTCGGGCGACAAGGCCTGTTGCTGGCCATAGACTTCCCGCGGCACGTTGACCATGAACAGGACATGATTGGCCAGCCGGATCGACATGACGTAACTGAAGAACGCGACGAGAAAATCCGCCAGCAGGCACATGATCTTGACGATCCACAGCTCTGCGGAATGCGAACCGCCCAGGCTGATGACATGCCAGCTGCGCGCAATGTTTTCGGTTTGCCCCGACAAGGTGAGCGTGCCGACGATCAGCAGCGAGGTGGTGGAAACCATCAGGATGCCGTTCATGATGAAGTTGCGCAGCGTCTGAACTGCCATGACGTCCTTGCCCGGATTGCGCATGACGTGCTCGACCCACGCGCGGCGCACGACGCCATTCACGAAATGGATCGAATAGGAGGCATCCTTCTTCACTCGTATGGCATGGAGAATATAGTAGGCTGCCACGATGAGCAGGCTCAGCACGAAGCAGGCGATGTCGGTTTGGAATTCGAGGATGATGCGGAGTAGGGCAGCGGGGTCCATCTGTCGTAGCTGGGTGAATGAAGGCAATCAACGGCCCGGGGCACGTGGTTTCGCCGCGTCGGCGCGCTCGGCCCATGCTTTGGCCTTGGCGGCATCGACCGCCACGCCATTGCCACTGGCGTAGAGATGGCTCAAGGCAAGCATGGCCATGCGGTTGCCATGTTCCGCGGCACGCTCATACCAGCGTACGGCCTCGCCGATGTTCTGGGCGACGCCACCGGTGCCATGCTCGTATCTGATCGCCAGCTGATATTCGGCTTCGGGATCGCCATCCTCGGCAAGTTTCCGGATATCGGGAAGACGCCGGTGCCAGCTCTCCTCGGCGCCGTAACCGAGACTTTCGATTTCGTTGAGCAGCATGATTGCTTTGTCATAACCTTGCTTGGCGGCCCTCTCCAGCCAAGTACGGGCCTGGAGCCTTCCCGAGCGATCGGCAGCGGCGGCATGATCCATCTTGCCCAGCAGATACTGGGCTTCGGCGCTGCCTTCGACGGCGGCACGCTCGAGCCAGAAACGTGCTTTTTCCGGATCGCTCGCGGTGCCCGTCCCCTGTTGATACATTTGCGCGAGCTTGACCTGCGCACGCAGGTTGCCTCTTTCGGCTGACTTCAGCATCCAATCGAAAGCCAGGCGCGGGTCCTGCCTGACTCCGGTACCCGCCAGGTAGAGATCGGCAATTCTCTCTTGCGCAAAGCTGTTGCCCTGCAAAGCGGCGAGCTCATACCAGTGCGCAGCGAGTACCGGGTCCTTGGCCAGACCACCATCCCCATCGAGGTACGCCGTGGCGAGAAGCACCTGTGAGGCATCATCGCCACGTTGTGCATTCCGGGCGATCAGGGGGATGTCGGCCGGGCTCAATGCCGCCGCATCCAAGGCAACGAGGCACAAGGCAAGATATGCAAGATAGATTCTGGGCTGGTGCATGATGGCAATCGCAGGTTTTGTAGGCTGCCAGCTTCCCCCTGACAGCATCTGCTTCATATGGTAAAGCATCCGCGACCATCGCATTGGCGAGAAAAATCTCGTTACAAAAAGCTTTTGAACTCGGTCTGGTCCGCATCATCTCAAGAGCATTCTTCGACGACACATGCAGCAGCGCAATGAATCACCAGACTCGCCACTGTTCTCGTCCGTCGCGGGCAATATCCTTGCCGGAGTTTCTTCGGGAAATGGAAACCCCCTGCCATTTCCCGGGAGGATCGGATGCCGCCTCCCTCATCCGATCCTCCACCTTACCCCGACCCACCACCACTCGACAGCTCTCACGAGGATGAAATGAAGACCATCGCTACGCGGAAAACCGCGCTCCTGATCGCCTTGCTGGCCACCTTTTCGACAGGCTATGCCGTTCATGACCACATCGGCCTGCCGGGCGCCCATGCCAGCTCGCAAACCTTGCCCCCGGTCACTGCGGCCCCCTCCCGTGGCGCGGCCAGCATTCCGGATTTCTCCGACATCGTCGCCGCCAATGGTCCCGCGGTCGTCAATATCAGCGTATCGGGAACGATGAAGGTGGCGCAGCCAGAGCTTCCCGATTTCGGCGACGATTCGCCATTTCCGGATTTCTTCAAACGCTTTGCCATTCCAACCCCGCACGGCAACGGCAGGATCCCCAAGCAAGGCCAAGGTTCGGGCTTCATCGTCAGCCCCGACGGAGTCATCCTTACCAATGCGCATGTCGTCGCGGATGCGGACGAAGTCATCGTAAAACTCACCGACAAACGCGAATTCAAGGCCAAAGTCGTCGGCGCGGACAGGATCACCGATGTCGCCGTGCTGCGCATCGATGCCAAGAACCTGCCAACAGTGAAAATCGGCAATCCCCAGGAAGCCCGGGTTGGCGAATGGGTGCTGGCCATCGGTTCCCCATTCGGGTTCGAGAACAGCGTCACTGCCGGCATCATTTCGGCCAAGTCACGCACTCTACCGGATGAAGGCTATGTGCCTTTCATGCAGACCGATGTGGCCATCAACCCGGGCAACTCGGGCGGGCCATTGTTCAACGGCAAAGGCGAAGTGATCGGCATCAATTCGCAAATCTATAGCCGCTCGGGAGGCTATCAGGGATTGTCGTTCGCCATCCCCATCGATGTAGCGATGAACATCGAACAGCAGCTCCTCAGCAAAGGCAAGATAAGCCGCGGCAAGCTCGGTGTGACGATCCAGGAGGTCAATCAGGGCCTGGCCGAGTCGTTCGGCCTCGATAAGCCGCAAGGCGCCCTGGTTTCGTCGGTCGAACCCAATAGCCCAGCAGCCAAAGCTGGCATAGAAGCGGGCGACGTGATCCTGAAATTCAATGGCCAAACCATCGACCGTTCTTCCACCCTGCCCGCATTGGTCGCCGCCACCCAGCCCGGAAGCGAATCCCATCTCGAAATCTGGCGTCACGGCAAAACGAAGATGATTACCGTCACGACGGGCGAACTCACGGATCTGGCCAGTGCCGCTGACAAGAGCCTCACCGCTCGAGGTGGAAAACTCGGACTGGCAGTGCGTCCGTTGTCCCCATCCGAAAAACGCGCGGCGGAAACCGAGCATGGCCTGGTCGTCGAGGAGGTGGCTGATGGCCCTGCCGCGCGTGCCGGCATCCGGCCAGGCGACATCATCGTCTCGGTCGATGGCCACCCGGTCGACGGCTTCGACCAGTTGCGCAGCCGGATCGAACACGCCGGAAAGAACATGGCGTTGCTCATCCAGCGCGACGGACAGCGTCTTTTCGTACCCATCAAAATCGGCTGAACGCTGGCCGGATGACTGCGCGCCTACCGCCATCGGGAACGAAAACGGCCCTCCGAGTGGAGGGCCGCATGAATACTGGTGGTGATGGGGGGACTTGAACCCTCGACCTACGGATTATGAATCCGTCGCTCTAACCAGCTGAGCTACATCACCACGAAGGGGCGGAATTATCCCGGGCGGCTGCCGGCCTTGTCAAGTTCGGCGCGGGACGCGACAATGCGCGCATGGATTACGACCTGATCATCGTCGGCGGGGGGCTCGCCGGGCTGGCCTTGGCGGTGGCGCTGCGCAAGAGCCGCCTGAAAATCGCCGTCGTCGAAGCACAGCCGCCCATGCGGCCGACGGGCTGGGATACGCGCGTGTATGCGATCAGCCCAGCCAACACGCGTTTCCTCGATGAGATCGGCATCTGGCGACACCTCGATTTGACACGCTGTCAGAGGGTTGCGCGGATGTCGGTGCACGGCGACCGTGGCGGTGCGCTGGAGTTTTCGGCTTATGCCAGCGGGGTGGAGGCGCTGGCGTGGATCATGGAAGCCTCGCTGCTGCAGGGCGAGCTGTGGGAAACCGCGAAGCGTCAGGGCAATGTCGATCTGCTCTGCCCGGCCACGCCCGCGCTGCTCGACATCGGCGATACCGAGGCGATGCTGGAGCTGACCGATCACCGCACACTGAGCGCCAGGCTGATCGTCGCGGCCGATGGCGCGGATTCCTGGACGCGCGCGGCCGCCGGCATCGAGGTCGAATTCCAGCCTTACGACCAGATGGGCGTGGTGGCGAATTTCCGCACCAGCCAGCCGCATCTTGACACTGCCTGGCAATGGTTCCGCAGCGATGGCATCCTCGCCTACCTGCCCCTGCCCGGCGATCTGATCTCGATCGTCTGGTCGACGCCGACCGCGCACGCGCAGGAGTTGCTGGCGCTCGACCCCACGTCGTTCTGCGAGCGGGTCGCCGCAGCGGGCTTCTACCAGCTCGGCGCGCTGGAGCTGGTGACGCCACCGGCGGCATTTCCGCTGCGGCTGATGCGCGCGCCGCAGACCGTAGCACCCAGGCTGGCGCTGATCGGCGATGCGGCGCACACGATCCATCCGCTCTCCGGCCACGGCATCAACCTCGGTTTCCAGGATGCGAAGAGCCTCGCGGAGATACTCGCCGCCTGCCCGGAGCACGTCGATTGCGGTGATCTCGCCTGGCTGCGCCGCCATGAGCGCGCCCGGCGCGAGGAAGTCGTCGCGCTACAATCCGTCACTCACGGCCTGCAGCGCCTGTTCGCCGCGCCGCAACTGCCCATCGCCGCGTTGCGCAACCTGGGCATGAACCTTTTCGACCGCCTGCCGGTCATAAAGGACGCGCTCGCCCGCTATGCGATGGGCTGAATGTCGTTACCCCAACTTCGGAGATTCCATGAAGATAAAAGCAATCGTCGGCAGCCTCGCTGCCTTGGTTCTCGCCCAGGCTGCGCTGGCCGGCGAAGCGGAAGTCAAGAAGGCCGTCGATCCGGTGCTCACTGAGTTGTTCGGCCCCGGCATCAAGGCCGACGCGGTGCGCAAGCTCGACAAATTCAATCTCTATGAAATCCAGATCGGCGGCGATCTGCTCTACACCGACGAGAAGGTCGGCTTCCTGATCAACGGCGACGTGCTCGACGTGCAGGCGAAGAAGAACCTCACCGAGGAGCGCAAGCAGAAGCTCTCGCAGGTCAAGTTCTCCGAGCTGCCGCTTGATCTGGCGATCAAGCAGGTCAAGGGCAACGGCAAGCGGGTGCTGGTCACCTTCGAAGACCCGAACTGCACCTACTGCCGCAAGCTGGCCAAGGAGCTGCAAAGCGTCAGCGACGTGACGATCTATACCTTCCTCTATCCGATCCTCTCACCGGACTCGGCCGAGAAATCGAAGAACGTCTGGTGCGCCAGCGATCGCGCCAAGGCCTGGAACGAGCTGATGCTCGATGGCAAGCAGCCGGCTTCCGCCAATTGCAGCCACCCGATCGACAAGGTCGTCGCGCTGGGCCGCAAGCTGAACGTCCGCGGCACGCCGGCGATGATCTTCGCCGACGGGACGCGCATTCCGGGCTACATGCCGGCGGCGATGCTCGAAAAAGCGCTCGACAAGGGTAGCGCGAACGTCAAATAGGCGGCGGGACATGCGGGGGTGCCGTCCCGCCAGCGCCGACTTTCCGAGGTGAGGCGGCGCCCGGCGGGACGCTCTCATTTCCGCCAGCGCCGACTTTCCGAGGTGAGGCGGCGCCCGGCGGGACGCTCTCATTTCCGCCAGCGCCGATTTTCACCACAGCGTCTCGCGCTCGGCGCTGGCCGATACCTTGTGGATGGTCAGATCGGCGCCGTTGAACTCTTCTTCGGCATCGAGTCGGATGCCGACCGTGGCCTTCAATCCGCCATAGACGGCAAGTCCGCCGACGAACGCGATCAGCACGCCCAGCAGCGTGCCGACGAGCTGGCTCATGAAGGCCACGCCGCCTAGGCCGCCGAGCGCCTCGCTGCCAAAGATTCCCGCGGCGATGCCGCCCCACGCGCCGCATAGTCCGTGCAGCGGCCAGACGCCGAGCACGTCGTCGATCTTCCAGCGGTTCTGGGTGATCGTGAACATCACGACGAACAAGCCGCCGGCGAGGCCGCCCGTCACCAGCGCGCCGAGCGGATGCATCAGGTCCGAGCCTGCACAGACGGCCACCAGCCCGGCGAGCGGGCCGTTGTGCGCGAAGCCTGGGTCGTTCTTGCCCATCACGAGGGCGACGAGGGTGCCGCCGACCATCGCCAGCAACGAATTCATTGCCACCAGGCCGGAAATCTTTTCCAAGGTCTGTGCGCTCATCACGTTGAAGCCGAACCAGCCGACGATCAGGATCCAGGCGCCCAGCGCCAGAAACGGGATCGACGACGGCGGATGCCCGCCGGCGATGCCGCCGTCCTTGTGGTAACGGCCGCGCCGCGCGCCGAGCATCAACACCGCCGCAAGGCCGATCCAGCCACCGACGGCATGCACCACCACCGAGCCGGCGAAGTCGTGGAATTCCGCGCCGAAGGTAGCCGCAAGCCAGGCCTGGATGCCGAAGGCCTGGTTCCAGGCGATGCCTTCGAAGAACGGATAGACGAAGCCGACGAGCAGGAAGGTGGCGGCGAGCTGCGGATGGAATTTCGCCCGTTCGGCGATGCCGCCGGAGACGATGGCCGGGATCGCGGCGGCAAAAGTGAGCAGGAAGAAGAACTTGACGAGGTCATAGCCGTTTTTCGCCATCAACGTCCCGGCGCCGGAAAAGAAATGCACGCCATAGGCGATGCCATAGCCGATGAAGAAGTAAGCGAGGGTGGAGACCGAAAAATCGGCCAGGATCTTGACCAGCGCATTGACCTGGTTCTTGCGACGCACGGTGCCGAGCTCCAGAAAGGCGAAGCCCGCGTGCATCGCCAGGATCATGATCGCGCCGAGCAGGATGAACAGCACGTCGGCGGAAGTCTTGAATTGCTCCATTTGGGTGCCCCGAAATCACAAATGAGCACACATGAAGCAACAAGCATTCCAGAATCGAACCGCTTGCCAATCAATGCCTTGACAAAACCCGAGCAACGCGCCGCACCATCCGCGTGCAAGGCTCGCACGAAAATGGTGCGTTTTTCAGTAATGAGATTCCGGATCCCACATGTCGGGCGTAAAGCGCACCACCTTGTTGCGGCCGGTGGACTTGGCCTTGTAGAGCGCCACGTCGGCGAATTTGACCACCTGCCAGAAGCTGTCCGAATCGCCCGGGAACTCGGCCACGCCGATCGAGAGGGTCTTTTGCAGCATGCCGCCCGGCAGCGGAATCTTGGTGGCTTCCACCTCGGCGCGGATCTTCTCGGCCACCTTCAGGGCGCCTTCCGCGCCGGTGTCCGTCAGCAGGATCAGGAATTCCTCGCCGCCGTAGCGCACCGCCATGTCGGAGGCGCGCACGTTGCGCAGCAGGATGTCGGCGAGCGTCTTGATCACCTTGTCGCCGGCCTCGTGGCCGTGCGTGTCGTTGACCTGCTTGAAGAAATCGAGATCGAGCATCAGCACCGAGAACGGGCTCTTCCTGCGCTGGCTGCCGGCCACCAGCGCGCTCACGTATTCCTCCAGGAAGCGGCGGTTGTAGAGGCCGGTCATCGCGTCGCGCAGCGCGTTCTCGCGCAAATGCTCCATCAGGCGCTTGGCTTCCAGCACCGGGCCGGCCTCGCGCAGATAGACGGAAACGAATGGCGCCATCAGGCGGGTGAGCGCCGCTTCTTCGGCCGAGACGACGATCTGCGTCACGCAGCCGGCCATGCCGGACTGGATGATCGGCAGGCAGATATGGGTATCGCCCGCCGATCCGGGGCGGAACATCGTGCATAGCCCCGGGTAATCGATCGCATTCACCTCGTGGCCGGTGCGCTTGGCACGGCAGAAGCTCGCGTCGACCAGCACCTGCGGGTCGCACCAGCGGCAGTTCGCCCCCATTTCGCCGTCGACCAGCATCGGCGTCATGCGGTTCTTGCTGTTGGCGATCTCGTAGATCGAATAGCGGCTGAAGTTGAATTTCTTTTCGAGGACATCGCCCAGACGCCGGTAGATGTCGTGCTTGGACTGATCTTCCTCGATCGCCTGCTTGAATTGCGATGCCTCGACGAGACTCTCGACCATCTCGGCGGTGAGCACCAACTGATTGCCGCTCGTCCCTGTGTGCTGCCCCATCAGCTGGCCGACACGCGCGCGGATGGTGGCGATCTCGCGATCGAGGAAGCTCATCAGCTTGTTGATGTTCTCGGCGATCGCGCCGACCTCGTCGGTGCTGGTCTGGCGGATGCGGCCGGAGAAATTGCCGCCGACGGCCTGCGAGGTGACTTCGCGCACCGCCTGGGCGGTTTCCGACAGCGGATTGAGCATCCGCCGCAGCAGGAAGAGGGAAAGCAACGCGGCCACCAGCACGGCGAAGCTGACGGTGGCGACGGAGAAAACACCTTCCTGACGGACTTCCCTGAGAGAGATGTCGATGATCACCGCGCCCAGCACCGTTCCGTTCGTCACGGCATGGCATTGCAGGCAGTTGGGCACGCCCTGATCGTTGGCGACATAGGGAATGATGGCGCGAAATACCGGTTCGCCATCGAGCTCGATGATCTCGAACTGCTCCTTGCCGCCGGCGAGCACCTTGTCGACGCCATTCGTCGCTTTTTCGTGCGACAAACCAGGGCCGAACTGATTGACGACGGCGGGGCCGCGGATGACCTGCACCCGCAGGACGCCGGGAACGCCCGCGAGACGGGCGAGGAATTGCTGGCGCTTGTCGATCGTGCCGTTGATCATGCTCTCGGTGAGCCCCACCTTGACGGTTTCGGCCACCGAGCGTGCATGACGCTCGGCCGTGTAGAGCGAGAAGCGACGGTAGCTCAGCGCGGACAACGCCGTCAGCACCACCATGAGCATGGTGACGATGCCGACGAAGAACACTAGCGCCTTATACTTTAGTTTATTCAGGACCGCGCTCCCTTCGGCGCGCTATCCTAGCAAATATCCGGGTTTCGCGCGCGATCCGGCTCAAGGCGTGTGCCAGCGGGGCAACAGCACCCACAGGCTTCCCTGCTGCCGCATCCTCCCAGCGAACTCCCCTGCTTCGGCGCCGCTGCCCCAGTAAAAGTCGGCCCTCACCGGGCCCCGGATCGCCCCGCCGGTATCCTGTGCGAGCATCAGCCGGGTGAGCGCCTCTCCGCCGTTCGGCCGGGTCGTCGCGAGCCAGACCGGCGCGCCCAGCGGAATGAAACGCGGATCGACGGCGAGACTGCGCTGCGGCGTCAGCGGCACGCCCAAGGCCCCGGGAGGGCCGCTGCCTTCCACCGGCAGCTCCCGAAAGAAGACCAGGCTCGGATTGACGTCGAGCAGTTCTTTCAGCCGCTGTGGATTGCGTTCGGCCCAGGCGCGGATGCCCTGCATCGAGGCTTCGTGCACCTGCAGTTCGCCGCGCTCGATCAGCCACTTGCCGATCGAACGGTACGGATGGCCATTCTGGTCGGCATAGCCGATGCGGATGCGGCGGCCATCGTCCAGTTCGACCTGGCCGGAGCCCTGGATCTGCAGGAAGAAGAATGCGATCGGATCGTCCGTCCACAGCAACGCCCGATCGGCGCGGCGCGCTTCTTCGGCGGCCCATTCGGCGCGGCTATAGTAGGGCACCAGCCGCCGGCCTTCGAGACGGCCGCGCAACCGCAGGTTCTTGAGTTCGGGATAGAGGCCGGCGAGATCGACGACGATCAGATCGTCCGGCGGACCGAACACCGGAGTCAGATACGGTGGCTTTCGCGTGCGGCTGCCGCGGATCACGGGTTCGTAATAGCCGGTGACGAGCCCTTCACGCTGCCCGTCTGGATTGACGAGCTGCCAGGGGCGGAAATTTTCCTCGAACCATGCTTTCGCGGCGCCGGGTGCCGTCCCACCAGCGCCGACTTTCCGCAACGAGTCGACGCCCGGTGGGACGCTCTCATTGTCACCAGCGCCGACTTTCTGGGCCGACTCACAGGTCGACAGCCACAAGGGCCGTTTGGCGAGCAGGGCGCATTGCGCCTTGAAGAGCTCCAGCACGCTGGCATGATCCTCGTTATCCCAGCCCGGCAGATCGGCCCAGCTCGCCGGCTGGAGCGGCTTGACGGCCGGCCTGGGCGCTTCGACCGAAGGACAGGGCGGACAGGCGGGCGGCACCGCCGCGCAGCCGGCCAGGGCGAGAATCAAGGCAGAGAGTGCTAAATTGCGTTTCTTCATTGCCGGAAGCTTACCCGATGCAAGGTCTCGAATCGTTGATCACCCGCCTCGAAGCGCTCGTCGCGCGCGCCGAGGCGCTGCTGCCCACCCCGCCCGCGCCGCCCGACTGGAGCGCCATCGCCTACCGCTGGCGCGGCCGTCTGGAGCCGGTGCATCATCCGCACCGCATCCGGCTCGCCGACCTGAAAGGCGTCGATGAACAGAAGGCGGCGATCGAACGCAACACGCGCCAGTTCGTCGCCGGCCGGCCCGCCAACAACGTGCTGCTCACCGGCGCGCGCGGCACCGGCAAGTCCTCGCTGGTCAAAGGCGTGCTCGACAAGTTCGCGAAAAAGGGCCTGCGCCTGATCGAGGTCGACCGCGACGACCTCGTCGATCTGCCGCAGATCATCGACCTCGTCGCCGACCGGCCCGAGCGCTTCATCGTGTTTTGCGACGATCTCTCCTTCGAGGCGTCCGAACCCGGCTACAAGGCGCTCAAAAGCGCGCTGGACGGCTCGATCGCCGGCGCGCCGGAGAACCTCTTGATCTACGCGACCTCGAACCGCCGCCACCTGATGCCCGAGCGGATGAGCGAGAACCTCGAAGTCACGCGCGGCGCGGAAGGCGAAATCCACCCCGGCGAGACCACCGAGGAAAAGATCTCGCTCTCCGAGCGCTTCGGCCTGTGGCTGTCGTTCTATCCGTTCGACCAGGATCACTATCTCGACATCTGCGTGCACTGGCTGCGACAGTTCGGCGTCGATGAAAACTCGGCGCTCGCGGCACGGCAGGAGGCGCTGCAATGGGCCCTGCAACGCGGCTCGCGCTCCGGCCGGGTGGCCTGGCAGTTCGCGCGGGATTACGCGGGCCGGCTGAAGTGAAAATCGTCGGGGTCGCAGCAGCCATCATCTTCCGCGATGACGGGTGCTTCCTGCTCGGCCGGCGTGCGCCCGGCACCTTCTACCCCGGCTACTGGGAATTCCCGGGCGGCAAGGTCGAGGCGGGTGAGTCGCCGCGCGACGCGCTGGTGCGCGAGCTGCATGAAGAACTCGGCATCGAGGTGGTCGCCTTCACGCCGTGGATCGTGCGCGAGCACGTCTATGAACACGCGCACGTGCGGCTGCATTTCTTTCGCGTCACGGCCTGGCACGGCGAGATCGCCGACCACGTCCATGACGCACTCGCCTGGCAGAAGCCCGGTGCATTGAACGTCGCGCCGATGCTGCCCGCCAACGCGCCGGTGCTCGCCGCGCTCACGCTCCCCGATGTCTATGGCATCACCCATGCCTGGCAGATAGGAGTTGGCGAACAACTCGCCCTGCTCGACGCGGCGCTGGCGCGTGGCCTCAAGCTCGTGCAGCTGCGCGAAGCCGCCCTGCCCGAAATGCAGCGCGAATCCTTCGCCGCCGCGGCGCTCGCGCGCTGCCGGCAACACGGTGCACGCGTGCTGGTCAATGGCGACGCGCAGCTCGCCCGTGCGATCGGCGCCGACGGCCTGCACCTGCCGGCGCGGCAGCTGCTGGCGCTCGACCGGCGTCCGCCCTTCCCGCTCGTCGCCGCCTCCTGCCACGAGCGGCACGAGCTGGAACACGCCGCCCGCCTGGGTCTGGACTTCGCCGTGATGGGGCCGGTCAAGCCGACGGCGAGCCATCCGGATGATGCCGGCATCGGCTGGGAGCGCTTCGCGGAACTGATCAGTGATCTGCCGCTGCCGGTGTATGCGATCGGCGGCCTGTCGTCTGCCGATCTGCCGGTCGCCATGGCCGCCGGCGCGCAGGGCATCGCCGCTATCCGCGCGGCGTGGCGTCCGGATCCGGCGCGCTGAAGTCGTCGGGCGGCGCCGCACCCGGAATGCGGTATTCGTCGTTCGCCCAGGCGCCGAGGTCGATCTTCTTGCAGCGCTCCGAGCAGAAGGGCCGAAACGGGCTCTGCGGCCCCCATTCGACCGGCTTGCCGCAATGCGGGCACTGGACGATGCGCGGCGCTTTCACAGATTGCAGAAGGTCAGCTCGAAATGGATGTCGGTTTCGGTCTGACGGGGACGCATTTCCGTGTCCGGCACGGTGAAGCGGATGTTGAGCGCATACTTGTTGGCGCTGATCTCCGGCACGGCGGCCTGACTCCTGGGCACGCGCAGGCGGATCAGCTGGGCGGTGCGCCCCGAGAGCATCAACTGGAAGACACCGTGCGCCGCGCACTGCTGCTCCGGATGACCCGAGGCGCGCAGCAGACGCAGCACGATGCCCAGGCCCTCGCGGATCGGCAGCAGCGGCCCGATCCAGCCCTCCAGGTCACCGCGACGCTGGCCCGGATCGCGGTTGAGCCAATAGTGATAGGCGGGCAGATCGAATTCGCAGACGCCGCCGGGAATGCCGGTGCGGTTCTTGATGCTCATCAGCCATTCGTTCTCGCGCAGGTGCTGGCCGGTCTTGCCCTGCATCGCCAGCAATGCCGCGGAGGCCTGCTCGATTTCGTAGAGGGCGCCATTCAACGCCTCTTCGGAAATGTCGGGATTGTTGCGGAAGGTGAGCAGCGTCTGGCGCTGACGTTCGAGCTCCTGGACCAGGTCGATCTTCAGGTCCGCTCGGCTGACCACCTCGAAAATGTCGAACAGCGTGACCAGCGCGACATGGTGCGATTCCGGATCGTCCGAGCGCACGAAATGGGTGGCGCGGTCGAACAGATCCTCGAGCCGCAACAAGGTGCGGATGCGCTCGTTTAGAGGGTAATCGTAAGTGATCACGCGGCGGCTCGTGGGTCAATTGATGAATTCTGACCGAAATATCCCCGAATCTCAACCGGATTTCGCATGGAAACCTACCGCAATCATGGGGTTCGCGCCGATTCCTCACGAAGTTTCGCCAGGGTGCGGTATTTTTCGTGCAGGTGGGCGACCTGGGCGTCGAGTTCGGCCAGCCCCTGCGAGTTGTCGATCACGTCATCCGCGGCGGCGAGACGCTGGGCCCGGCTCGCCTGCGCGGCGAGGATCGCCAGCACCTCGTCGCGCGACAGGCCGCTCCTGGCCATCACCCGGGCGAGCTGGAGTGCTTCGGGGCAATCGACGACGCAGACGCGGTCGACACGCGAGCGGTAGTCACCCGTTTCGACCAGCAGCGGCACGACGAGGACCGCATAGTCGGCGCTGGCGAGACGGCACAACCGCGCCTCGCTCTCGGCGCGGATCAGCGGATGCAAGATGGCTTCGAGCCGCTCTCGCGCCGCCGCATCGGCGAAGACGAGGCGGCGCATCGCGGCCCGGTCGAGCGCACTCTCGGCGGTCAGCAGCGCATCACCGAAAGCCAAGCGGATCGGTTCGATCGCCGCGCCACCCGGCGCGGTCAGTTCGTGCGCGATCGCATCGGTATCGACGATCGCGGCGCCGCGCGCCGCGAAACGCTCGGCGGCCGCGCTCTTGCCGCTGCCGATGCCGCCCGTCAGGCCGACGACGAAGGGCATGCGGTTATTTGGCCTTCACGACGTGCAGCTTCTCCGGCGCGAGCTGCTGCTCAAGGCGCGCCGGCTCGCGCCCCGCCTGCTGCTGGCCGAGATAGCCCTGTCCCCAGAACAGGAGCAGGATGTTGGCGATGAGCAGGACGAGGAATGCAAGCCGCATGCGCTGGACTCACCCCACTTTCGGCAGATGCGCGAGCGAGGCCTGGATCGCCTCGTCCGGATATTCGAAGTCCTCGAGCTTGCCGGCGAAGTAGCTTTCATAGGCCGTCATGTCGAAGTGGCCGTGGCCGGAGAGATTGAAGAACAGCACCTTCGGTTCGCCGCTTTGCTTGCAGCGCAGCGCCTCGTCGATCGCGGCGCGGATGCCGTGACAGGATTCGGGCGCCGGGATGATGCCCTCGGCACGCGCGAACATCACGCCCGCTTCGAAGGTCGCCACCTGCGGCACGGCGACCGCTTCGATGAGCTTCTCGTGGTAGAGCTGCGAGACGAGCGGGGAATCGCCGTGATAGCGCAGGCCGCCGGCGTGGATGCCCGGCGGCATGAAGTCGTGGCCGAGCGTATACATCTTCATCAGCGGCGTATAGCCGGTCGCATCGCCATAGTCGTAGGCATAGACGCCCTTGGTCAGCGTCGGGCACGAGGCCGGCTCGACGGCGACGCAGCGCAGCTTCTCGGCACGCTTGTCGCCCGCCGCCTTGTCGGCGAGGAAGGGAAAGGCCGCGCCGCCGAAGTTCGAGCCGCCGCCGCAGGGCGCGAACACCATGTCGGGATACAGGCCGAGCTTCTCGAACTGCTTCTTGGCTTCCAGCCCGATGACGGTCTGGTGCAGGATCACGTGATTGAGCACCGAACCCAGCGCATACTTGGTGCCGGGCACCGTCACCGCCTCCTCGACGGCTTCCGAGATCGCGATGCCGAGGCTGCCGGGATTCTCCGGGTCCTTCGCCAGCACGTCGCGGCCGGCCTGGGTCTGGTTGGTCGGGCTGGCCAGCACCTCGCCGCCCCAGGTCTGCATCATCAGGCGCCGGTAAGGCTTCTGCTCGTAGCTCACCTTGACCATGTAGATGCGCACCGGCAGACCGAACATCTGGCCGGCGAGCGCGAGCGACGAGCCCCACTGGCCGGCGCCGGTCTCGGTCACCAGCCGCTGCGTGCCGGCGATCTTGTTCAAGTAAGCCTGCGGCACGGCGGAATTGGGCTTGTGCGAACCGGCCGGCGAGACGCCCTCGTACTTGTAGAAGATCTTCGCCGGCGTGCCGAGCATCTGCTCCAGCCGCGCGGCGCGGCACAGGGGACTTGGTCGCCACAGGGCATAGACCTGGCGTACTTCCTCGGGGATCGGAATCCAGCGCTGTGCGCTCATCTCCTGTTCGAGGATCGGGCCGGGAAAGATCGCGAGCATCTTGTCGGGCGAAACCGGCTGGCCGTCGGGGCCGAGCGGCGGCGCCGGCGGGCTCGGCAAGTCGGCGGCGATGTTGTACCAGTGCGTCGGAATTTCGGATTCGTCGAGGATGACGCGCGTCTGAGTCATGGTTCTCCCTCCCTTGTGAACGTTTCGTTGCTCGCGAAACAGAAATGCTAGCAAAACATCGTGCGCGCGAGTCCTTCGAGCACGAGATTGTCGATGCGCATGAGCGGCAGCTCGATGTGGGGTGCGAGCAAATCGGCGGCGCCGCCCGAAAGCAGCACGCAAAAGTCGGCGCTGACGGGACGGCACGCCCGCGCCGCCATGCGCTCGATCGCGCCGAGCGTCGCCATCAGGATGCCGCTCTCGATCGCATCGTCGGTATTGGTCGGCAGGTCGCGATAGGTGCCGCTCGCTTGGGGCAGCCCCGCCGTGTTGCGGGCGAGCGCCTGGCGCATCAGATCGAGTCCGGGCAGGATCAGCCCGCCACGGAAACGGCCTGCGGCATCGAGCACGTCGATCGTCGTCGCGGTACCGGCCATCACGACCAGCGCGGGACCGGCATGCCAGCCCCGCGCGCCGATCAGCGCCGCCCAGCGGTCGGCGCCAAGCCGCGCCGGATCATCGTAGGCATTGATCACGCCACAACACGCTGCGGTGCTCCTGAACCATTCGAGCGGCACGCCGAGCTTGGCCGCGAGCGTTTCGATCCGCTGCGCCATCACGCTGCCGGCGACGTTGCAGGCGAGGATGCGCTCGATGCCTGCCGGCAATCTCCCGGCCAGGCCCACGCATTCGGCATGGGCGCAGGCGCCCTGCGCGCGCCAGGCCGCGCCTTCCCTCACGCCCCACTTCAAGCGCGTGTTGCCGGCGTCGAGACAGAGGATCATGCCGCGCCTCGCAGGGAGACTTCGCCGGAGAGGATGCGCTCGATATCGCCGGCCGTTTCCAGCAGCAAGGCGCCCGTTTCATCGACGCCGCGGCAGATGCCTTCGCGCGGCGGCGCGAAGTCCGACAGCAGCCGCACCGGCGCATCCTGAAACGCATGTCGGGCCAGCCACGCCTCGCGCAAGGCACGAAAACCCTGCGTGCCGAAGATTTCCAGCGTCGCCCGCAGCTCCACGAGGAGCGCGGCGAGCAGGACATTGGGATCGATCGCGGCATCGAGCGCGGCGCTGTGCGCGCGCACTTCGTCCGGCAGCGCGGCGGGCAGGCGGAGATTCAGGCCGATGCCGATCACCGCGGCATGCGGCGCGCCCGGCACCAGCTCGACGAGGATGCCGGCGAGCTTCCTGCCGCCTTTCAGCACGTCGTTCGGCCATTTCAATTCGACGGGTGCCGTCCCGTCAGCGCCGACTTTCACCAACGCCTCGCTCACCGCCACGCCGGCGGCGAGCGAGAGGCCGAGCGGCAGCGTCCCGGGAGCGAAGCGCCACAGCAGCGAAAACGTCAGGCTGTCGCCGGGTGCCGAGTGCCAGGTGCGGCCACGACGGCCGCGGCCGGCCGTCTGCGTCTCGGCGATCAGCACCGAGCCCGACGGCGCGCCGTTTTCGGCGCGGGCGAGCAACAGCGCGTTGGTCGAGGCGCATTCCGGCAGCAGCTCGGCATCGAAGCGGCAGGCGTCGGCGCCCAGGGCCTGGGCGATGGCGGTCAAATCGAACATGGCGCGACTATACCGCCACGACCGCCCGCCACCGTGCAATTGCAAGTCTTTGTAACAAAGCGCTATCCAGCGCGGCCCCGCTGCGTTATCGTGATCATCGATCTGCCTTGAGCGGGGGAAGAGAAATGAAACGCACGCTGATGATGACGATTCTGGCCGCAACGACGCTTGCCGGTTGCGCCGTCTATCCCGAACGCGACCCCTATTACGACCCGCCGATCGTGCGCGTCGCCCCGCCGCCGCCGCTGGTCGAAGTCGTCGGCCCGCCGCCGGTGGTCGGCTATGTCTGGATCGGCGGCTACTGGAACTGGGTGGGCACCCGCTACGTCTGGGTGCCGGGCCGCTGGGAGGCGCCCCGTCCGGGTTACATCTGGGTGCCGCATCGCTGGGAACGGCATGGCGAAGGCTGGCGGATTTCCGGCGGCCGCTGGGAACGCGCGGAGGCGCCCAGAATCGTCGTCCCGCCCGCGCCGCCGCCCCATATCGAACATCGCCCGCCGCCAGCACCCGTGCCGCCCCCGCCGCGCGTCGAGCCCCGGCCGTTCCCCGGCGCCATGCCTCCCCCTCCGGAGCGTCGGGAACCGCCGCGCATCGAGCCTGAGAGCCGCCGGCCGATGGACGTCGATCCCGCCCGCTTTCCGGAACGCCGCGCCGAGCCGCCCCGCGCCGAGCCGCCCCGCGCCGAGCCACCACGCGGGGAGCGCGACAGCCGCGGCCGCGAGGACAGACGGGACGAGCGGCGCGACGATCGCCGCTGGCGCGACCGCGATGGCGACGGGCGCCCGGACGCCCCGCGGTGATCAGCCGTTCTGGCCGTCTTCCAGCCCGAGTTCGTCGATCTTGCGCGTCAGCGTATTGCGGCCGATGCCGAGCAGCTGCGCCGCCTCGGCGCGTCGCCCGCCGCTCGCCGCCAGGGCGCGCCGGATCAGCGTCGCCTCGAAGGCCTGATTGAGCATTTCCCAGACGGCGCCTGGCTCCCTGGCCAGGCAATCATCCGCCGCCGCCGCCAGCTGCGCCAGCCAGTCCGTGCTCGCAGGCGTTTGCGGCACGGCGCGCATTTCGGGTGGCAGATCGTCGATCTCGATCGTCTGGCCCGGCGCCATCACCGTCAGCCAGTGGCAGAGGTTTTCGAGCTGGCGCACGTTGCCCGGCCAGGGGGCGCCTTGCAGGAACTTCAGCGCCGCTTCCGACAGCCGCTTGGGCTCGACGCCGAGCTCCCGGGCGCTCGCGGCGAGGAAATGACGCGCGAGGAGCGGGATGTCCTCGCGCCGCTCGCGCAAGGGCGGCAGGCGCAGCCGGATCACGTTCAGGCGGTGGAACAGGTCTTCGCGGAACAGGCCGTCCTTGACGCGCGCTTCGAGGTCCTGGTGGGTGGCGGCGATGATGCGCACGTTGGCGCGCAAGGGCTCGCGGCCGCCGACGCGGTAGAACTGGCCGTCGGAGAGCACGCGCAACAGCCGCGTCTGCAGCTCGGCCGGCATGTCGCCGATCTCGTCCAGAAACAGCGTGCCGCCGGCGGCTTCCTCGAAACGGCCGCGGCGTAAGCTCGTCGCGCCCGTGAAGGCACCCTTTTCGTGGCCAAAGAGCTCGGATTCGAGCAGCTCGCGCGGGATCGCCGCGGTGTTGATCGCCACGAACGGCCCGTCGCGGCGCGGGCTGTGGCGGTGCAGGGCACGCGCGACGAGTTCCTTGCCGGTGCCCGACTCGCCGTTGATCAGCACGGTGGCGTTCGACTGGCTGAGCCGGCCGATGGCGCGGAACACTTCCTGCATCGCCGGCGCCTGACCGAGGATTTCCGGCGCCAGCGCCGCACCCGTGCCCTCGTTGCTGCGCGGCTCGCCCTGGGCCAGCGCCCGTCTGACCAGCGTCACGGCCTGGTCCACGTCGAAGGGCTTGGGCAGATACTCGAAGGCGCCGCCCTGGAACGCCGCGACGGCCGAATCGAGATCGGAATAGGCCGTCATGATGATCACCGGCAGCTCGGGATGCTTCTCTCGCACCAGTCGCAGCAGATCGAGGCCCGAGGTGCCGGGCATGCGGATATCGGAGATCAGCACGCGCGGCGCTTCGCCGGCGGAAAGCTTCGCCAGCGCCTCGTCGGCCGAGCCGAAGCTGGCGCTGGCGATGTCTTCGCGTGCCAGCGCCTTTTCCAGCACCCAACGGATCGAACGGTCGTCATCGACGATCCAGACGGCATTCATGTCGAACCCCTTTCTTCATGGCCGAGCGGCAGGCGCAAGGCGAAACAGGTGCGTCCCGGCCGTGAGCTGACCTCGATGCTGCCATGATGCTGTTGGACGAAAGCCTGTGCCAGCGCCAGACCCAGGCCGGTGCCGCCAGCGCGACCCGAGACCAGCGGATAGAAGATGCGCTCGCGGATCTCTTCCGGGATGCCCGGGCCATTGTCGATGATCTCGACTTCGAGCGCGAGCCGATGGCGCTTCCTGGCGAACGTCGCCTGGCGCAAGGCGCGGGTGCGGACCAGGATCTCCCCCCTGCCCTCCATCGCCTGGGCGGCATTCCTGGCGATGTTGAGGATCGCCTGGATCAGCTGTTCGCGATCGCCGGTGATCTCGGGCAGTGAGGTGTCATAGTCGCGCCGCACCTGCACGCCGGGAAATTCTGCGCTGATCAGACGCCGCACGTGCTCGAGGATCTCGTGGATATTGAGCGGCGTCGGCTGCATCGCGCGATGGGAAGAGAGCAGCCGCTGCATCAGCGCCTGCAGGCGATCGGCCTCGTGGATGATGACATTCGTATATTCATTGAGCGCCGCCGCGTTGTCCATCATCGCGAGCTCGCGTGCCAGGAGTTGCGCCGCGCCGCGGATGCCGCCGAGCGGATTCTTGATCTCGTGGGCGAGATTGCGGATCAGCTCCTGGTTGGCGCGCTGCTGCACGGCCTCGCGCGCCTCGCGCGCCGCCTTGAGCTGCTGGTCGATCGGCCGGAATTCGAGCAGCAGCTTCACTCCCGGCAAATCGACCGGCGTCACGGTGCAGTCGAGATGGAGCGGTTCTGCATGCGTGCGCGCGACGAGGATGTCGTGGCCGGTATAGCTCCAGCGATTGGCGAGCGCGTTGTCGAGCGCCTTCATCAGGGCCGGCGGGCTGCCCAAAAGTTGCGCCAGCGGTTGCCCCAGACAGGTGCGCTGGCTGACGGCGAAGAGGTTTTCTGCCGCGGGATTGCAATGGCGGATGCGCAAGCATCCATCGAGCAGGATCACCGCGGAGGACAGCAGGTCCAGGCCCGCCAAATCGGTTCGGCTTTGCTCAGTCATGAGCGAAACCTCAGCAAGAAACGCGCCTACGGAACCCCAGAATAACCTGCTGCGCGTCCCGTTCGCTGTGTCGCATGTTCGCCCGCTCCCCGCCCATCTTCTCGCTACGTCTCGTCGCGCGCTGCGCGGCGCCTTGCGTTCGGGGCTGCTCGCGACGGTTCTTCAGGGATTCCCGAGCGGCTTACTTCAGGTTGGCGAGTTCCCGCCGCAACGACTCGATGTTGCGCTCGTGCAGCTGCACCTTGTCGCGGTAAGTCTGGATGCGCGCCTCGCGTTTCCCTCCCTGGATGCCGCCGCCGACGATGCGCTCCTCCGGGAGGATGAGGTTTTCCTGTTCCGCCAGCTCCTTTTTCGCCGCTTCGAGGTTCTTTTGCTCGTTGGCGAGCTCCTGTTCAAGGATCGCGCGCCGGTCGTTGTCGCGCGCCTTCTGCTGATCGCCATTGACGCGCGGGAAATCGCCCGGCGTCGCCTGGCGCTCCTTGCGCGCCGGCGGAGAGAAAGTGGACACGGGCTTGTCCTGCGAAATCACCTCGCAGCTCTTGCCGGTCTTCTGGTTCGTGTAGGTGATGCGGCCGTCCGGCCCCTGGCACTTGTAGAGCGTGTCGGCCCATGCCGACGGCAGCATGGCGATCAGGCAAAACATCAGCAGTCGATTCGTCATATGCGCAAGTGTATGCCAAAACGAAAAAGGACGGGCAAAAGCCCGTCCTTTTTCAACGCCCGAAGCCGCGCGCGGCTTACAGCGAGTAATACATCTCGTACTCGACCGGATGCGTGGTCATGCGGAACTTCTGCACCTCTTCCATCTTGAGCTCGATGAAGGCGTCGATGAACTCGTTGCTGAACACGCCGCCGCGGGTGAGGAACTCGCGGTCCTTGTCGAGATAGTCGAGCGCCTGGTCGAGCGAGGAGCAGACGGTCGGGATCTTCGCATCCTCTTCCGGCGGCAGGTCGTAGAGGTTCTTGTCGGCGGGCTCGCCCGGATGGATCTTGTTCTGCACGCCATCGAGGCCGGCCATCATCAGCGCGGCGAAGGCCAGATACGGGTTCGCGGTCGGATCCGGGAAGCGCGTCTCGATGCGGCGCGCCTTGTCGGAATGCACGAACGGGATGCGGATCGAAGCGGAGCGGTTGCGGGCCGAGTAGGCGAGCTTCACGGGCGCTTCGAAACCAGGCACGAGGCGTTTGTAGCTGTTGGTGCCGGGGTTGGTGATCGCGTTCAACGCACGCGCATGCTTGATGATGCCGCCGATGTAGTAGAGCGCGAACTCGGACAGGCCCGCGTAGCCGTTGCCGGCGAACAGGTTCTTGCCGTCCTTCCAGATCGACTGATGCACGTGCATGCCGGAGCCGTTGTCGCCGACAATGGGTTTCGGCATGAAGGTCGCGGTCTTGCCGTAGCTGTGCGCGACGTTATGGACGATGTACTTCAACACCTGCGTCCAGTCGGCACGCTTGACCAGCGTCGCGAACTTGGTGCCGATCTCGCACTGGCCGGCGGTGGCGACTTCGTGGTGATGCACCTCGACCGGCACGCCGCAGGCTTCCAGCGCCAGCACCATCGCGGCGCGGATGTCGTTGAGGCTATCGACCGGCGGCACCGGGAAGTAACCGCCCTTGACGGCCGGACGGTGGCCGGTGTTGCCGGAGTCGAACTTCTCGCCCGAGGCCCAGGCGGCCTCTTCCGAGAACACCTTGCAGTAGGAACCGGACATGTCCACCTTCCATTCGACGGAATCGAAGATGAAGAATTCGGGCTCGGGGCCGAAATAGGCGGTATCGCCCAGGCCGGTGCTCTTCAGGTAGGCCTCGGCGCGCTTGGCGATCGAGCGCGGGTCGCGGTCATAGCCTTTGCCGTCGGCGGGCTCGACCACGTCGCACGAGAGCACCAGCGTGGTCTCGTCCATGAACGGGTCGATGTAGGCGGTCGAAGGATCGGGCATCAGCTGCATGTCGGAGGCCTGGATGCCCTTCCAGCCGGCGATCGAGCTGCCGTCGAAGGCATGGCCGTCCTCGAACTTCTCGATGCCGAAGGCAGAGACCGGCACGCTGACGTGCTGCTCTTTGCCGCGAATGTCGGTGAAGCGGAAATCGACGAACTTGACTTCCTTTTCTTCCACCATCTTGATGACGTCTTGGGGGGTCATGAGAAACGCTCCTGGGAAAATGATCTGGGAAAAAAGCGACGGGTCGGATTAAGCAGCTAGCGTGCCAAGCGGCAACCGAGGACAAGGGATTGTGCCACAAAGGCTTTGGCCTGAGATGATCGGATCGTGGCGCACCAATCTGGGGCAATATGAAGTTTTTTGCACCATTCTGGTGCGATCATAGACTCATGCTGTCGTTTTCCGGATCGAGGTGGATCAGGACCTCGACGACTTCCGGATGGGCCGCGAGGACGCGCTTGCGGGCCGCCTCGCCGATCGCGTGGCCTTCGCGCACGCTGATGTCGCCATCGACCTGCAGATGCACATCGACGAAGACGCGATGCGCCATGCGCCGTGTGCGCAGCTCATGGAGATCCTCGACGCCCGGCGTCGACAGCAGCGTGGCGCGGATCGCCGCGACCTCCTCGGCCGGCAGGCCGGTGTCGATCAGCTCCTGCATCGCTTCCCAGGCGAAGCCGAGGCCGGCCTTGACGATCATCGCGCCGACGACGATCGCGGCCACCGCGTCGGCAAAGGTAAAACCGAGCAGCGCCCCGCCCACCCCGGCGGCGACCACCAGCGAGGAGAGCGCGTCGGCGCGCGCATGCCAGGCATTGGCGATCAGCATCGGCGAGCGCAGCCGCTCGGCCACCTTGAGCATGTAGCGGAACAGCCCTTCCTTGCCGATCAGCGTGATGATCGCCGCCCACATCGCGGCGATTCCCACCGGCGGCAGCGCACCGAGGTTCTGCAGCCGCCCGGCCGCCGAGACGAGGATGCCGGCGCCGGTGATCGTCAGCAACAGGCCCAGCACCAATGAGGCGGCCGTCTCGAAGCGGCCGTGGCCATACGGGTGCTCTTCGTCGGCGCCCTGCGATCCTTTGTGGTTGGCCCACAGCACGAAGGCGTCCGAGACGATGTCGGAGAGCGTGTGCATCGCGTCGGCGACCAGCGCCATCGAATGCGCGGCGAAGCCGACGATCACCTGCATCACCGTCAGCACGACATTGACGACGACGCTGACCCAGGTGATGCGCTGGCCGGCCTGGTAGCGCTCGGGGTCGACCGGCCCGTTGGAAGTAGGTGTCGGGGCAGCCAAACGTTATACTCGGCAAGTAAGGAAACGCTCCCGATTCTACCTTTCATGCAAACCGCCCCGATCGACTTCGCAGCCTTCAACGCGCTCTCCGACCGCGACGCGCAGGCGCGCATCTCCGCCGCGCGCGAGCGGCTCGGCTCCCGCGCCGTGATCCTCTGCCATCACTACCAGCGCGCCGACGTCTATGCCCATGCCGATCTCACCGGCGATTCCCTGAAGCTCTCGCGGCTGGCTTCCCAGTCCGACGCCGAGTTCATCGTCTTCTGCGGCGTGCATTTCATGGCCGAGGTGGCCGACATCCTCTCGCGGCCGGAACAGATCTCGATCCTGCCCGATCTCGCCGCCGGCTGCTCGATGGCCGACATGGCCAACCGCGCGAAGGTGGAACGCTGCTGGCGCGAGCTCTCGACCGTCTTCGACCCCGACGCGACGATCACGCCCGTCACCTACATCAACTCCTCGGCCGATCTGAAGGCCTTCTGCGGCGAGCACGGCGGCATCGTGTGCACCTCTTCGAACGCGCCGAAGATCCTCGATTGGTCGTTCGCGCGCCGCGAGAAGGTGCTGTTCTTCCCCGACCAGCACCTCGGCCGCTGGAGCGGTTACAAGATGGGCATTCCGCTCGAACGCATGGTGCTGTGGAACCCCGACCTGCCGCTGGGCGGGCTCACCCCCGAAGAGATCCGTGAGGCAAAGATCATTCTCTGGCACGGCTACTGCTCGGTGCATCAGATGTTCAATCCCGGCCAGATCAAGCGCTTCCGCGAGAAACATCCGGACGGCAAGGTGATCTCCCACCCGGAATGCAGCTTCGAGGTCTGCGCCCAGTCCGACGCGGTCGGCTCGACGGAAACCATCATCCGCGTCGTCAAGGAATCGCCGCCGGGCACGCGCTGGCTGGTCGGCACCGAGCTCAACCTCGTCGAGCGGCTGGCGGAAGAAGTGAAGGCGGAAAGCAAGATCGTCCAGTTCATGGCCGACATGGTCTGCATGTGCTCGACGATGCAGCGCATCGACCCGCAGCATCTGGCCTGGACGCTGGAAAACCTCGCCGCCGGCAACGTCGTCAATCCGATCAAGGTGCCGGAGCACGAGGCGAAGCTGGCGAAAATCGCCCTGGAGCGAATGCTCGACGCCTCCTGACCCACCCTCCCCCAGCCCCTCCCTCGCGGGAGGGGAGACTGATTGCGCGCAAGCGCGCCAGTAACGAAACTCGGCGCTGGCGGGACGGCACCTAGGGCCTGTTCTCAATCATCCGGCGGATGGCGTTGCTGGCCGGAAAGGGATGGATGCAAGGCGGAGGGCGAAGCCAAGGGCGCCTCCCCTTGGCAAGCCCGACAACGCCGCAGACGCCATTTCCGGCCGCAACCCTTTGGGCTGGGGCGAATCGGATGCGCTGCGGTGTTGCGGCTCCTTGCGATATCGACATATCGCTGCGTCGCCGCGCCTGGCAATCGCA
>Ga0209172_10000866_pt1 | contig 75250 bp, 78 predicted proteins | sample LarsenN4metaG_FD_184113 | JGI IMG/M metagenome (GOLD analysis project Ga0209172, IMG submission 184113) | Hot spring sediment bacterial and archeal communities from British Columbia, Canada, to study Microbial Dark Matter (Phase II) - Larsen... ... | reverse complement strand
CGTAACCGCCACCGCCGCCGTAGCCGCCGCCGCCAAATCCGCCGCCGCCGCCTTCGAATTCAGGCGGTGCGCCTTCGTCTCTCTTTGCGCGGCGTTTGTCCTTCTTGCGATCGTCGCCCTTGTCGTCGTCGCCGAAATCGTCGTCGAAACTCATTTCCACTTTTCCTGATTGATGCCGTGGCACGCGCCATCGGCCGCGCGCACGCTCATGCGCACGCACGTCACCGCGAATTCCTGGTTTGCTGGGGAACTAATACTTTGCCGCACGCCGCGGAACTTCGCACCTTATGCCGGTCAACTCCGGCGCTTCACGCCTCCGCTTATGAGGGACCGGTCCCCACGAGGCAAGCGGCATGTCGGCGCTTTACGCGGGTTTCATCTGGCCGCCCGCATCCCGCCGCTCGCGCGCGGCCACCGCTTGCGACACGATCCAGGCCCCCAGAAGTTTCGATGCAACGCCGGTCAAAATCGTGCCCCAGGCGAAAATGCCGGGCACCACCAGCGATGCCAGGCCGATGAATACGACCTGGTCGAGCGGGGCGGACGCGAAGCTGGAGATCATGATGCGCTGCGACAGCGGACGCTTGATGAAGGTGTACACTGCCCAGTCCACGGTCTCGCTGACAAGGAAGGCAAGCCCGCTCGCCACCACAACCTGGATCCAGGAAGTGAGCGTCGAGAGCGCAAGCCCGACCATCATCGCGCCCCAGATCCAGTGGCGCAGTTCGCGTTGGGCGAAGTCGCGCACGACCAGCACCAGGCCCGTCACGATCGCGAGCGGCTGAAACATGCCGCCGCCGAGCCATTCGGGAATGGGGAAGGTCGGCACGGCCGCGAACGACCAATTGATGAAGGGCATCAGCCCGACATAAAGCGCCGCCCATCGCCTCCGGCCGAGGAAGAACGCAGCCATTGTCGCCAGCACGATCGGCACGGCGATCTGCGGCCGCTGCAGGAAAAGGAAAACTTCTTCCGCGCCCATGGCTTCTTCTGTCGCCACCGTTCGGGTTCGTCCAGCGTGACGGGTGTAACAGCTGCGCTGTGCCTGCGCCCTTAGGTTCGCCTCGTCGCTGAGACGCAACGAAGTTCTTGACCGAGGAGCGCGCCATGACGAAGTTCTACTGCCTGATAGGAGCGGCCGCCGTGTTTTTTCCGGCCGCGTTCGCAGTCGCCAACCAAGCCGCGATGATCGTCGCCTGAGTGCGCGACGCTCGTGGCGAGGGGGAAGGGCGCGGAGCAATCCGCGCCCTTTTGCCGTTCAGTGGGCCTGGACTCGCCAACCTGAGGCGCCGATGGCCAGCCGGGACACGAGTGCTGGGAGCGCCTCGCGCAGCGCGTCTTCAAGACCGAACGGGGGGTTGATCAGCAGAAGGCTCGAACCCACGAGCCTGTCTTCGGGCTTCGGAGTGTCGGTCCACAGGTCGACGCGCAGAAGATTCCTCGCGCCTTGCCCGCGCGCCTCGGCGTCCGCTGTGGCCACCGCGCTCTCGCTCTTCAGCGGACGCCACCAAAGATACGTCCCGTGCCCAAAGCGCTTCAGCGCCGTCCCAAGGGCGCTGGCAGCGAGCGCGAGTTCGTCGGACGCCTCGTACGGCGGATCGATCAGCACCAGCCCGCGGCGCTGCGGCGGCGGCAAGAGCGCGCTCAACGCTTCCCAGCCGTCGCGCAGATGGATCTGGACGTTCGCGGCGCGCGGCAGGGTCCGGCGCAACGCCGCGTGCTCTTCCGCATGCAGCTCGCACGCCATCAGCACGTCGTCGGCGCGCAGCGCGCGTGCGATCAGCGCCGGCGAACCGGGATAGGTGCGCAACTCGCCCCCGAGATTGAAAGCGCGCACCGCCTCGAGGTAGCGCCCGATCAGCGGCGGCGGCTCGCGCCATTTCATCAGCCGCGCGACGCCCTCGCGCCATTCCGGGCTGCGCAACCCCTCCTCGCTAAGCAGATCGTACGTCCCGCGCCCCGCATGCGTGTCCAGCACCGCGAATGGCGTGTCCTTACGCTTCAGCGTGTCGAGACAGAACACGAGGACGGCATGCTTCAGCACGTCCGCGTGATTGCCGGCGTGAAAGGCGTGGCGATAATTCATGGATCAGGGCTAGCGGCGGCGGCTCGCGAGCGCCAGATGGGCGGCATGAGTAGCTTTCGTGACAATGTCGCCGCTCGCCGCTACGAACTCGACCACGAAGACGGCCCATCCTTCGCCAGCTATCGCGACCAGCGCAACGCCCGCGCCATCCTGCACGTCGAGACGCCCGCGCCCGCGCGCGGCCGCGGCCACGCCGCCCGTTTGATGGAGGCGATCGTGGCCGACGCCCGCATGCGTGGGATGAAGCTGGTTCCGCTCTGCGGTTACGCGGTTGCCTATTTTCGCCGCCACCCCGACGCTGCAGATGTGTACGCCGCCTAGACCCGTTGGATCGGAATGCGCCTGGCGGGCTTTGAGAGCTCCGGCGGCTTCTTGGCCGTGATGGTCAGGACGCCGTCCTTGAAGTCGGCTTTGATGTCCTCATCTTTCGGTGTGAACGGCAGGGCGATGCTGCGCTCGAACGAGCCGTAGGAGCGCTCCACAAAACGGCGCCGCTCGCCATCCTCCGTGCGCTCTTCGCGCTTCTCGCCGCGGATGGTCAGCGTGTCGCCGTCGAGGCTTATCTCCACGTCCTTTTCATCGACGCCCGGCAGCTCGGCGCGCAGCCGCACTTCTTTCTCGTTCTCGGTCAGGTCGACAGCTGGATTGAACGGGAACCCGCCAAGACCGCCGAATCCGGTAGGGCCGAAACGGCTTGGCGCGAAGAAGCTGTCGAACAGCCGGTCCATTTCGTGCCTGAAGGCGAGGAGAGGGTCTCCGCGCAGAGCTTCGGGAAGGGTTTCGGAGCGCCGCACAGGCGGCGAACCGTTCTTGTCACGCATGAACGCCTCCTTCTCTTTGCGGCAAGTGATTTGGTGCGCCGCTTCTACGCGGCAAGTCCCGCCGCATCGAACGCTTCAACTTGGCGCTGGACGCGGCGGGCGCCCTTGAGCGTGCTCAATCCCGCGGCTGCGGCACAACGCGCAGATACGGCTTCACCGTTTTCCAGCCGCCCGGGAAGCGGGTTTTGGCTTCCTCGTCGCTCACCGCCGGCACGATGATGCAGTCTTCGCCTTGCTTCCAGTTAACCGGCGTCGCCACCTTGTGTTTGGCCGTGAGCTGAATCGAATCCACCAGCCGCAGCACTTCATCGAAGTTGCGGCCCGACGACATCGGATATTGCAGCGTCGCTTTGACCAGCTTGTCGGGGCCGATGATGAAGACCGTGCGCACAGTCTGGTTCGTCGCCGCCGTCCGCCCTTCGGACGTGTCGCCCGCGTCGGCCGGCAGCATGTCATAGAGCTTCGATACTTTCAGATCGCTGTCGCCGATCATCGGGTATTGCACGTCGCCGCCGGTGACGTCGCGGATGTCCTTCTTCCAGCGATCGTGATCGCCGACAGGATCGACCGACAGGCCCATGATTTTCACGTTGCGCTTGGCAAACTCCGGCTCGAGCTTGGCCAGATAGCCGAGCTCGGTCGTGCACACCGGCGTGAAGTCCTTGGGGTGTGAGAACAGGATGGCGTAGCTGTCGCCGATCCAATCGTGGAATTTGATGCGGCCTTGCGTGGTTTCCGCTTCGAAATCGGGAGCTTTGTCGCCAATGCGCAGCGCCATGGGAGGTCTCCTGTTTGGGGCTGAGAGCGCGGTTTCGATAGCACAACGATTCAGGCGCGGCTACGAAAACAGGACCTCGCGTGCTGATGACTAAGTGTTCAGGGAGCGCGGGATACGAGCCGGCGGGGACTGAGACGTTGATGCGATTGATGGCCTGGTTTGGTGCAAATCCGCTGCGGCCTGCAATAGCCTCGATCGCCGCCATCCTGCTGCTTGGCGCGGGCGGCTCGATCACCCAGCCGCCCCGTGCCGATCGCGACTGGTATCCGTATCTTGCCCGCACGGCTCACGTGGAGCTGAGCGGCGAGCGCTTCGCCGTCACGCCCGTGAGCGCGTGGAGTTACGCACGCGAAGGCCCGACCGACGAGACGTACGCCACCGCCGCCTACGATCTTAGCGAGCTGAGAGACGTGTGGTTCGTGCTCGAGCCGCAGCCCGGCTCACGCCTCGCGGCGCACACGCTGCTTCTGTTCGAGTTCGAAGGCGATCGCCTGCTCGGGATCACGATCGAAGCGCGGCGCGAGCGGCATGAAGACTATTCGGCGCTGCGCGGCGCCTTCAATGCGTTCGAGCTGGCCTATGTCTGGGGCACGGCGCGCGACTTTCTCGTCCGGCGCGCCGTGATGCTGGATCACGAGGTGTTCGTCTATCCTGTCGCCATCACGCAGGATCGGAAGCTCGCGCTGCTGACGCGCCTCTTGCAGCGCACGCAGGCGCTCGAACGCCAGCCACGCTACTACAACACGATCACCTCGAACTGCACGAACGAGCTGGCGAAGGCCGCCGGCTTCAACTGGGCGCCGGCCTACATCTTCACGGGGCGCTCAGACGAATATCTCTTCCGTCGCGGCATTATTCCCGGCGAAAGCTTTGCCCAGGCGCACGCCCGCTCAGATATGACGGAGTTCATCCAGGCGCTGAACGGCGCGCCCGCAGAGGCATTCGACCGCGAATTGCTCGCCGAATTGCGCCGCCGCTTCGGGCGATGATCAATCGCCGCGGGTGAGCAGCGCCGTTAGTCCCAGGATGCCGCCGAACGCTGTCATAGCGCCAATTACGAGCCATACGAACCAATGCATGTCCGCCTCCCAGCGGCAACATGAGTTTGGTTCCGGCCCGCGTTTTGATCCTGATCAACCGCGCGAGGCGATAATCAAAGCGTCGCGCTCGTCGCTGGCCAACGGACGCCATTTGCCTTCCGGGAGCTCGCCGAGCTTCAGGGGGCCGATGCGGATGCGCAGCAGATCGGTCACCTCGACATCGACGAGCTTGCACATGCGCCGGATCTGACGATTGCGTCCCTCGGTCAAGACGAAGCGCAGGTGCTGCGGCCCGATCTCACTGACCTGCGCTCGCTTCAAGCGCCGACCGTCCAGCGCAAGGCCGTGCCGCAAGAGCTCGAGCTTTCTGTCGGTGATGCGGCCGGCGACTCGCACCAGGTATTCCTTGTCGAGCTTCGAGTCCGGTCCGATCACTGCCTTCGCCAGGACGCCATCCTCGCTCAAGAGCAGAAGTCCGCGCGAGTCCTGGTCGAGCCGCCCCAAAGGCGCGAGCCGGGTGCGCTTCGTCGGCATGTGCCTCGGTTTGCCGACGAGGTTTGCGCGCGTGAGCAGGCGCGCCGCGGGAATTTGATCGCCCTCGGGCTGCGCCGAGACGACGCCGGTCGGCTTGTTGATCATGACGCTGATTTGCGGCCGCGTGCTCGATTCGCCGACCTCGATCGCTTGCCCCGGCGCAATTTTGCGTCCGGGGTCGTCGACGCGCTCGCCGTCGATGTGAACCAATCCGTTCGCGATCAGCGCTTCGGCTTCCCGGCGCGAGCACACGCCCTCGGCCGCGAGCCACTTGTTCACGCGCTGCGGTTCCGCGCCGTCATAGGTTTTTCGCCACGCCACGCGGCTTGTTAGCCGCAGGTCGCGCTCTGCTGCAATGCGCGCAGACGCTGCACCGCCAGCGGCTGGATCTGCCGCTCGTCCCGCATGCAGGCGAGTTCACGATAGAGCGCGATTGCGCGCGCCCGATCTTCCACCGGCCCGGTTCGCAGCATGTCGGCGAGATTGAACATCGACGGCGCGTAATGCCCGCGCGCCGCCTGCTCGTAGAGTGCGCGAGCCCGGCCCTCGTTGCGCCGCGCGCCGATGCCGTCGCGATAGAATGTGGCCAGCATGTGCGCAGCTTCGAACTGCCCGCGGTTGGCGGCGCGTTCGAGGAACGGGACTGCCGCCGCGGGATCGCGGGGACCGGCGCGACTGTCGCGCAGCCAGCGCGCGTAATGATACTGGCCCCGCGGATCGCCGGCGTCCGAAGCACGAAGGAGGAGGCGGCCCGCTTCGGCCTGCGCTTCCAGTGGCGCGCTCGTGTCCGGCGCCAGCAGCAAGGCGTAGTCGACCTGCGCGGGCGTCCAGTCCATCGCGGCCGCTTGCGCCAGGCGCTCGCGGGCGACGCTCGCGCCAATCCCCGCGTGCGGCGACTCGTGTTGCAACACCCACGACAGATAGAGCGCCGCGGGATTGTTCTGTGCGGCGCCCGCATCGCATTGCTCGCGCGCCGCCGTCGGGCTGGGCAGAAACCCCGCAGCGCCGGCCATATGCCCGATACAGGCCAGCGTTTGCGCCAGCGCGTCGCCGCCTTGTGCATCGGCCTTGATGCGCGCGGCCATCGTCTCGTCGATCCCGCTGGCAATGTCGCGCCAACCGCGCTGTTCGAGATCGCCGATCGTGAAGGCAGCAGGCGCTTCGGTCGGCGCGGAAGTCGGTGCGGCATCCACCTGCGGCAGCGTCGCGAATAGCTCGCCCGGGCGGACCGCCTGCATCAGGCGCCCGGCGCCGAAGCCGACCACAAACAGCGCTGCAACCGCAGCCGCCATCATGGCCGGCAGCCGCCACTGCGGCTTGCGCTCCGGGCGCGGTTTCATCAGGAGCGCGGCGCGCGCCTTCGCCACCGCATCGAGCAGCTTGCTGGGATCAGCTTTGGTCGGCGAGAGCTTGTCGATTTCGCCGACCAGCGCCTCGAAGCCTTTCCTGAAACGGGCGCGGTCCTTTGGAACCAGGTTCACTTTCGGCGCGCCGTGAAAGGGCACGGGAGTGGTGCCGGTCTCCAATTCTGCGTTGACCAGGTTCTTGCGGTCGAGGGCCAGGATCGCCCGCGCGGCCACCCAAGGGGCGGCGGCTGCCGCGACCGACCAGAGGACCAGGACGACCTTGGCCTCGTCGGCCTTCTTGGCGATGTCGTTCTCGTTCGGCGCGCCGGCTTCGGCCTTGTAGCCGAGCAGCGCCAGAGCTTCGGCAAAACCTCGCGCCTGGGGCTCCTCGCCCGGCGCCGCCGCAACAAACACCTCCGCCATCCGATCCCTCGCCTCGTTACGACTCAACCGAAGCCCAGGCGCCAGCGTCAAGCGCGCGGAGTGAACATTGCCTCGTCTTAAGCCGCGCCTCGCTCATGCGAGGAAAATCTCGACGTCATGTCGGCTGGAGCCGTATGCCTGCGTCCTTTGGGAACCATGAGGCCTTACCGCATGATGTACGCCGTCCTTTGCTACAATGACGAGGCGCAGGTCTTCTCCTGGACCAAGGAAGAGGACGACGCGGTCATGGCGCGGCTCGATGTCGTTCACCAAAAATGGGAGAAGGCCGGCAAGCTGAAGCCGTCGCTGCGCCTGTTGCCGACCTCCGCGGCGACCACGCTGCGCAAGAAGGACGGTCTGGTCCTCGACGGGCCCTATGCCGAGACCAAGGAGCAGCTGCTCGGCTTCTACATCATCGATGTGGAGCACCTGGAGGAGGGGCTGCAATTCGCGCGCGAGCTCACCGCGGCGAATCCGGGCGGCGCGTACGAGCTGCGGCCGATCATGCTCTACCGCGAGCCCGGTCAGGCCGCTTAGATGACAGACCTTGCCTGGATCGACGGCGCGATGACCGCGGCCAGGCCGCAAGCCGTGGCGGCGCTGCTTCGTTACTTCCGCGACCTCGACTTGGCCGAGGAGGCGTTCCAGGACGCGTGCCTCAGGGCTCTGAAATCCTGGCCGGAGAAAGGCCCGCCGCGCGATCCGGCGGCGTGGCTCATCATGGTGGGGCGCAACGCGGCAATCGACGTCACGCGCCGGCGCGCGAAGCAGACCGAGCTGCCGGATGAAGATCAGCTCTCCGATCTGAGCGATGTCGAAGCCGATGCGGTCGAGCGGCTCGACGCTTCGGACTATCGCGACGACGTGCTGCGGCTTCTCTTCATCTGCTGCCATCCGGACCTGCCGGAGACGCAGCAGATCGCGCTGGCGCTGCGCATCGTCTCAGGGCTCAGCGTCAAACAGATCGCGCGCGCGTTTCTGGTCGGCGAGAGCGCGATGGAGCAGCGCATTACGCGCGCGAAGGCGAAAGTCGCGGGCGCGGGCGTGCCGTTCGAGGCGCCGAGCGCGGTCGAGCGGAGCGAGCGGCTCGCGGCGGTCGCGGCGATGATCTATCTCGTGTTCAATGAGGGCTATTCCGCCGGGCCGCAGGACGAAGAGCGTGCAGCCCTGTGCGATGAAGCCATTCGGCTGGCGCGGTTGCTGCTGCGGATGTTTGCGGCTGAGCCTGAAATCATGGGCCTCCTGGCGCTGATGCTGCTGCAGCATTCGCGCTTTGCGGCGCGGTTCGATGCTGCGGGCAATGCGGTCCTGCTCGAAGATCAGGACCGCCGCAAGTGGAAGCGGCCGCTGATCCAGGAAGGCTTGGCGCTGATCGACAAGGCGATGCGCGCGCGTAAGCCGGGGCCGTATCAGATCCAGGCGGCGATCGCGGGGTTGCACGCGCAAGCCGCAAAGGCTGTGGAGACGGATTGGGCGCAGATCGAGGCGCTGTATCAGGCGCTCGAAGTGCATACGCCGTCGCCTGTGGTGACTTTGAATCGTTCAGTTGCGGTCTCCAAAACCAAGGGCGCGGAAGCGGCGCTTGAGCTGATTGCGCCGCTGGCGGATCGGCTGGACGGCTACTTCTATTTTCACGGCGTGCGCGGCTCGTATTTGAAAGAGCTTGGCCGCACGCGCGAGGCGCGCGAGGCGTTCAATCGCGCGATTGCGCTCGCCAACACGCCGGCGGAAGCGGCGCATATTCGCCAGCATTTGGATGCGCTGGCGAGCGACGGTAGTCGGCAATCGGCAGTCGGCAGTCGGGCGGAGAAATGAACGCGCGATATCATCAGCGGACAACCTATTGCCCTACTGCCCTATTGCCTTACTGCCCTCCCGAGGGAGGCGGGGCGCGTCGGACGCGCCGGGGTAGTACCGAATGCGTTGTTCGATCGCTCGAACAACGCGCGCGTCAAACGCGCCCCGAAATCGACCGTGTGTCCCGGATTGGCGAGCCAGGAGTTTTTGGCTCAGCTGCAGTGCGCACGGGTGTGCGGCCCACAGCGGCCTTAGCTCCTTATGACCACGAGCCGGTTCAGCGCGTCAGGACCCTCCGAATGAGTCCTGGACCCTGCGGTTTCATGCCCCGCAGGCAATGCAAGCGCCGTTCGCTTCGCCCGATGGAGTGTAGGTCCCACCGGACTTTCTCAACGTCCCCCTTCCCCCGGATTTAATCCGGGGTTCGGAGGACGAAGCGACGCTTGCCGCGCCGGCCGATGTTCTGACCTCTCAAAGGTTCGGAGCTCTTCGAAATCCTCCCGTGTCAGAACGAGGCCATCCTAACACGACATTCTATCCGTCGGATTCGATAGCTCCCAGCTCGTGTGTTTTCAGGCACTTGGCCGCGAAAAGCATTCGATAGCGGGGCGCTCTCTTGGTGTTTCTTCAAGGACATCTCTGGCCTGGGTCAAACTCTGGCGAACACCCAAAGTCGGTGCTGTCCGTCTCGCGCCGAGCGGCCCAACATGGCGCGGCGCACGCCGGTTTGACGAGGTGTTTTGGCGCCGGGCTCCGCGCAACGCGAGCCTCTTCGCAATTCAAGTCGAACCCAACATCCTAGCGCCGAGATAGAAACTTCTCCACGACGCCTGCCGGCACGCGCTTCACGCGACGGGTCCGTGCGTCGAGCAGCGCCCAGTTGGACTTGATCTGCGCGGCCGGCTTCTCGCCGCCTGCTTTGCGGATCTCGACGAAACGCGCCCAGGCTGCGCCTTGCGGCGCATCATCCACCCAGGTGCGCACTTCCACCTCGTCGCCTAGGTTCAGCGGCGCGTGATAGTCCGCTTCGTGGCGCAGCACCACCCAAACATAATTGGCGATCATCTCGGGCGCCGCCCGCGCGCGCCAGTGCGCGATCGCGATCTCCTGCGCGTAGCGCAGGTAGACGATGTTGTTGACGTGCCCGAGCTCGTCGATATCGGCGGCATCGACGGCGAAGCTCTGCGTGAAGATCTCGGCGGCCATCGCACCAAACTATCTCGATAACCTCACGCCGCCTCAGCGGCGAATTGCTCCAGCGCCGCCAGCGCTTCGGCCAGCGCGGAGCGCACGCACGCAAGAGCGGTTGCGCTCTCCGCCTCGGACGCAGCTTCGGCGGTTTCACATGCCTCGGCCAACGCCATCAGGCCAATGCCGCGCGCCGAGCCCTTCAGCGTGTGCACGGCCGTGCGCCAGCCCTCGCCTTCGCACGCGGCGGCCCAGCCTTCGGCTTGCGCGCGGAAAAGGCCGAGCACTTCAGCCTGCAGGCCGCGGTCAGCCCCCGTCATGTGCTCGAAGTGCGCCCGATCGAGGATGATCATAGGGCTGTTTTGGCGCGGCGCGCTTAAGACCACGTTTAGGCGATCGGCGCGCCGAACAGCATCGGATGGGCCCATGCGATCAGCGCGACGAGAATCAGCGCCAGCGGCAGGCGCCAGCCGATCTCGCCGAGCTTCAGCGTGTTTCGCCCCTGCGTGATCGCCGCGAACGGCGCATTGGAGGTCACATCCTCGAAGCGCGCCCAGGCTTCTGGATCGCGCGCCCGGCCTTTGCGGTCGATCGACCGGGCCCCGAAGATCACCATCAGGCCAAGAGCCCCGAACAGCATCACCGCGAAGCGCTCGCCATTCACGAGCAGGTGTCCCCCCGCCCATAGCGCCAAGCCCCAAAGGAACGGATGGCGCGTGATGCGCAGCACGCCCCGCGCCGGTTCAGCCGCCGCCAGCCCGCGCTTCTCGTAGCCCGCCAACGTGGGCCCCGGCGTGAACAGGCCCGCGAACGCGAGCGTCAAGCCCAGCACAATCAGCGCATAGGCGGGCCAGCGCAGCCATGCCGGCGGCAGCCACAGCGCCTCGTTCAGCGGATCGAACGGATTAGCCCGCATCTCGCCGAAGCCGCGGATCATCCAGACCAGCAGCGCCAGCGAGGCCAGCGAGAACAGCGCCCGGTATGGCCCCTCGCCTATCGTCCGCACCAACGCCGCGCGTAGGCCGGTGGCCGACACGCCGACATGGATCAGCACGAAACCCGCAAGCGCCCAGGCAAACTCATTCATCGCCCCACCCCCTTACGCCAGGCCGCCGCGGACTGGACGAGCCCGGCCAATGCCCTTATGTCCGACCGTCCTTTGAGTCCAAGGGTGATTAGCTCAGTTGGTAGAGCAGCTGACTCTTAATCAGCGGGTCACAGGTTCGAATCCTGTATCACCCACCACTCAATGCGCGCGATAGCGCGCAGGATGTCCTCCGAAGCTTAGGCGAAGGGCGACTGCGCGCACCTGCGAGCTTCGGGTGGCTGACGCAAGCGCCGGAGGGCGAAGGCGGGCCGGCCGCAGGCAACCGAAGCCCCCCGCCTCAGTTGACCTCGCGCAAGGCGCTCGAGAGGCAATCTGGCATGTCTGTGGCGACAGGAGATCGATCCATGCCCATCGCCCAAATCGTTGTCGGCATCGACCATTCCGACCGTTCGGACAAGGCGCTCAGGCGCGCCAACCAGATCGCGCTGTTTCACGACGCCAAGCTCGCCGTGCAGTACGCGCTCGATGTCGGCGCGGCGGAGCGGCTGCGCGGTTTGATCGAGCGGGTGGCCCTGGAGGAAGCCGTGGAACGGACTGCGGCCGTGCTCGGCAGCGACGCCGCAAGCTACGCCGTCGACGCGACGGCAGGACGGCCGTTCGAAGTGCTGCGCGATAAAGCCAAGGCGCGGGACGCCGATCTCATCGTGCTTGGCGTTCACCGGCGCGATACGGAGCTGCTCCGCCTTTCAGGTTCAACCGCGCGCAGATTGATCAATGTCGCGCCGGCGCCCGTCCTCGTCGTCAGCAATGAGCCCGCGGACGGCTATAAAGACGTCCTGGTCGGCTTCGACGACAGCGAAGCGGCGCGTGAGGCGCTGCGTTGTGTCGGAGTGCTGGCGCCGAACGCCAAGATCACGATCGTTACCGCCTGCATGATCCCCTTCTCCGCCCGTCGCGCGGAAGCCGAACTCATCCGGCAGTTCGAATCCGAGACACGCGGCATGATCGAGGAAGCCCTCCGCGATCACGGTCCGAGGAACGTGGACCTGATCGTGCGCGCCGGCGAAGCTCTCGGCGTGATCCTGGATGTGCAGCGGGAGCGGAAACCCGATCTGCTGGTGCTGGGCACATCCATGCCGGCGCTCTACCGACAGGTGTTCGGGGGCGGCATTGTGGACGAAATAGCCGCCGATCCGCCGTGCGATTTGCTCGTCGTCAAGACCTGACGCCGCTTCGCGGCATGCCCGCCCCGCTCGCACGCCGGCTCGGACGATCTGATAAGAGCTCCGGCGGAGCGGTCATTCACGGTTCGACCGCGACACGATAGTTCAAGCGCGCGACGCGCGCACACGGTGCGTGCGCTGTCAAAACTGTCGGAGAGATAAGCATCATGGCTCGCGCCTTTGTTTACGCCATCTCAATTGTGATCGTGGCGGGCATTCACATCGCGCTCGCCGGGCACGCGGCGCCGATGTCGGCGTGAACTGCTCAGGCGGCGAGCACGTGCTTGCGCCACGCCGCCGGCGGATGTCCCATCTCGCGCCGGAACGCGCGGGTGAACGCCGCCTCCGATTCGTAGCCGACTTCGTAGGCAATCTGCGCGATCGTCTGGCGCGTGTCGCGCAACTTGGTGGCCGCCAGGTGCATCCGCCAGTTCGTCAGATAGCGCATGGGCGGCATGCCAAGGAGCGTCGTGAAGCGCTCGGCGAAGCTGGAGCGTGACGTGTTGACGGTGCTGGCCAGTTCTTCCGCCGTCCAAGCGTGCGCGGGTTTGGTGTGCATGAGCGCCAAGGCGCGTCCCACCGCCGGATCGCGCAGGCCGGCCAGCCAGCCGCATTCCTGCGGCGGCAGCGCCTCGATGTAGCGCCGAACCGCCTCGACGAACATGAGTTCCGACAACTTGCCGATGATGGTGGCCGCCCCGGCCTCAGGCGTCGCGAGCTGCTGCGCCGCGTACGCGAACGATTGCGCGATCCAGGCGCCCCCGGGCGTGTCCGCGACGTTGAGCGTCAGCATCGGCGGCAGCGCGGCCATCAGAGGATTGTCGACGGAATCCGTTCCGAGATAGCCGCAAACGATATGCGTTTCTTCGCCGCCGCCGCCGTACTTCACCTGGTAGATGCCGGCGCCGGGCGGCTGCGTGACGACGTCCTTGGCCGGATAGGGCTCGAGATCGAGCGAACTTGCCAGCACGTGCACGGCGTTGCGCGGCAGAAGAATGATTTCGCCCTGCTGCAGCTCCGTCGAAGGCCCGCCCTCGACCTGCGCAATCAGCCGACCTTCCACGACATAGTGAAAACCGATCACGTCACGCGGCGCAGCCAGAAAAGGCGCGAAGTCGATCGGCTCCACCTTCCCCTGCAAGCTCCAGGGCGCGGTGAAGCGCGCGTCCAGAAACACGCCGCCCGTGAGGCGGACAACGCGCAGGACGTCCGACAGCGCATCCATGGCGGTATTCCGCCCTTGCGCGGCGCTTCGGTCAAGACCTTCGGCGCGACGGTCATTCAACAACAGCTCGATAGGGATGCACTCTCGGGCCGCCAGAACGCGGAGAGTTGCCCGATGACCTACCAGTACTCTTTCAAGGATTGCCTACAGCGCGCTGAGCGCATCACTTGGCGCGTCGAAGACCTGATTGGCGGCGACAAGAAGCTCGACTTCTCGCGTCCGTTCATGCCGGAGAGCTTCGCCCGCACGCTCGACCTCGATTTCCTGAATGAAGCCGAGCAGCTGAAGCTCAATCAGATACGAGGCCATGCTTATCTGGCGATTTTCGGCTTGGTCGAGGAGTTCATCCTTCCCTTCGTGCTCGATCACGCGCGGCCGCTGGTCTCAGCCGCCGACTATCGCGCGCGCGCCTTCCTCGAGTTCGCCAGCGAGGAGGCCAAACACATCCACCTGTTCCGCCGCTTCCGCGAGGAATTCTTGGCCGGCTTCGGCGCGCGCTGCGATGTGATCGGCCCGCCCGAGGACATCGCCAGGCACGTGCTTTCTCATCCGCCGCTCGCCGTGGCGCTGCTGACGCTGCACATCGAATGGATGACCCAACGGCACTATCAGGAGAGCATCAAGGACGACCAGCGGCTCGATCCGCAGTTCAAGAGCCTGCTGCTGCATCACTGGATGGAGGAGCACCAGCACGCTCACCTCGACACCCTGATGGTGCACGCGATCGCCGACGGCCTCAGCCAGGCCGAGATCGACGCCGGGATCGACGCTTATGTCGAACTTGGCGGCTTCTTCGACGGCGGGCTTGAGCAACAAACCGCTCTCGACCTCGATGCGCTGGAGCGCGCGATCGGACGAACCCTCACGGATGCGCAGCGCGAGGCGTTCCGCCCGCAGCAGCTGCAGGCGAACCGCTGGACATATCTGGGTTCAGGCATGACACACCCGCGTTTTTTGGAAACGCTTGGCCAGCTCAGCGCGCCGAAGAGGCGCGCCATCGAGGAAGCGGCCGCAGGATTCTGCTGAGGGCGAGGCCACGGCAGCGCGACGGCCGTTCCGCTCGGCGACGGAAGCGGAACGAGGCGTTGAGGCCGTGGCGCTCGATCTGATCGCCGCATTCGCTTCAGCTGGCGAGTTTTCGGGCGGAGCCTGGCGTCCGAAGCTCTGGCGAAAGCGGGCTTTGTCCAGCCCTGGTCTCACTCACTCCCCGCCAGACGACAGCATCGGGAGGCGAGGCCGAACGCCTGCGTATGCGCGTTCATACTCCGACAACATCGCCGCCAAGCGGCCAGCCAATTCCAGGTTGGCGGCGCGCTCGATCTCAGTCTTGAGCAACGAGATTTGTTTCTTACAGATCTCCTCAAACGAGCTGGCAGAAATGATCCCGCGGTCTCGTGCGACGCGCCACGCGGCAAGCATGGAAACGGCCGATGCGAACCCGGCATCGGAGTTTCGCACGACCTCATGGTAGGTCGGCAGTCCGGCCGCTTTAGCAGCGGTTGGATCGTCCATCAGCGACAGGATCGCATTTTTCCAAGCACGGTCCGCCTTGGCCATTTCAAGCGCCGCATCACGCGCTTGTCGCATGGACGGATCGGTGACGCGGTCTCCATCGAGGACGACGGCAGCATCGGGCGAGGTGTCGCAGAGGTGCCCAGGCAGGCGTACGAATGCGTCCAGCGAACGTGCAAGCTGGGAATCCGGCTGTGAGAAATGCAAAGGAACCGCGCGACATGAAAGCGGCCTCGTTTCGTAGATGCCGCAGCGCTTATCGATCAAAGCGGGGCATCGCCCCTTTTCCCGGTCGATCGTTCGCACCGAGATCGTAAGGTGCAGAGAACGCGCGTTCGCCCGGTCGATCCGGTCTCGCACGGAGAAGCGGCCGATATGGCGGCGGTGTTCTTCCAGCACCTCTTCATCGGTCCGGATGCTTCCGCGTCCGGATGCGTCGGTCCCCCGCGATCTCCTGGTGAGGGGAAGACTCCAAACCTTCAGAAACAGCGAGGTGACGAACTTGTCAGCCAGCGCCGCGGCCTCGCTGAGCTCCATCTCTGGGCCGCTGGTGCAGCACCTGCCGCAAGACGTACATGCGAACCTGCGCACGCTTCCGGTCTCTTGCGATGGAGTGCGCATCTCGCCTCCCATGGACAAGCTCAGCCTCTGCGAACGCTCGCGCGCCTGCCTTCCGCTGACTCGCCTGCCCCGTGCGATCAGAAGCGGAAGCGCACCGAGGCGTTGAGGCTGTGGCGCTCGATCTGATCGCCGAACTCGCCCTCGTAGCCGAGCGTGAAGGTCGAATAGCCGTTGGTGGCGTCGATGCCGATGCCGACCAGCGCGCCGCCGTCGCCCAAGCCTTCGTCTCTCAGCGTGAACTCATCGCCCGTGGAGATGACGCGGAAGGTGCGTTCGGCTTCCTCGTCGAGCAGGTTGGCGCGCCAGCCCGCGTAGAGACGCGGCGCAATGGTGGTTTGGCGGCCTGTGCGAAGACGCCCGCTGAACTCGATTCCGACATCGCCCCACAGACGCTGCGAAGTCACGCTGTCGGACTCATAATCGATGGCGGCGCCGCCGCCTTCTTCCTCATAGCCCTGCTCGTGGAGCGCGACATAGGTCAGCGCCGCCTGCGGCGACACGATCATCCAGTCGGCGAGCCGGATCGGCGCGGACGCACGGATGGCGCCGTGGCCCTCGTAAGACCACCAGTCCGCTTCGCTGAGCGCGCTGAAGCTGGAGCCGATCTCGACGAAGCGGCGCGAACTCATGCGTCCGGCGCCGACACCGGCGATGAAGTCGAGATCGATCGGACCCATGCCGATGCCGTAATAGGCGTTGGCTTGGCCAAACGAAGCCGAGATCTCGCCTTCGGGCCGGCCCGGCTCCTCCATTTCGGAGGTGATGAAAGATACCGACAGGCCGAACAGGCCGCCGTTGTCCAGCGGCCCGTCGATGCCGCCGGCCAGGCCGAAACCATGGCCGCGGAATTCCTGCCCCTGGGCTGTGGCAGGCTCGCGCGTCAGACCGTAGGCGATCTCCTGCGCCCAGATGGACACGTCGTCCAGGTCGTGCAGACGCGTCGCTGACAGACGGTTCGTCGTCGCGCTCTGCATCTGCTGGATCGCCGTCGCCGCAAGCTCGGTCGCCGCCGAGGAGAAGCTCGGCATCAAGTCTTCGTACGCGTCGAAGAAGTCGAACTCGTTGTCGATCGCCGCAAACGCGGCTGCGGCTGCGGCGTCCTGGCGGAGCGCGCCGAGGATCGGGTTGAACGCAGTGCCTTGATTGGCGTTCATTCCCAGCTCGGTTGGCGTCTTGATTTGGAAATCCAGCTGCAGCGAATTCGGATCGCCGTCCAAGGCCAACGGGTTCGCAAGCTCGATGGCCATGTTGTAAAGGTACGACGTCCCCGGCCCCGAGATCACGCCGATGACGTTGCTGCCTCCGACCAGCGAGTTCGCCGTGAGGAACACGATCGTGTCCGAGGTCGGCAGTCCCACGGGCACCAGCGGGTTGACGCTGGCGCCGGGCGCGAACGTCACCGTACCCGAAGCCGTGATCAGCGTGTTTTCCAGCGGGTTTTGCGAAAGCTGCACGGCCAACACGGCGTCGGCGCCGAAATTCGCCGTGCTGATGCCGAGGTTGCCGCCCTGCAGATCCAGCGTGCCGTCGATAACGTTGATCGACAGCGCGCCGTCGCTGTCGCTGAGCCGTCCTCGATAGAGCGCGCCATTATCGATATCGAAAACGTCTGCGCCGGCGCCGAACGAGATATCGCCGAGGATCTCCCCTGCGTGCAGGTTGATCGTATCAGCAAAGCCGCCGAGCAGGATGTCGCCCCGGATCAAAACGGCGGGACGCAAAGCGGCGTCGCCGTCAACGGCGTCGTCGTCGGCGAATGGCGTCGGCGCTGTTTGGTTGATCGTCACGCCAGCACTGGCGCTCGACACATCGATCGCCACCGCAGGGCCGGTCGCCACCGGGAAGATGTCATCGCTCGGATCGTCGTCGGTCGGGATCAGAAGGGCGACGATCGACCCAGAATTGTTGATCGTGGTCAGCGTGCCGGAGAGGTCTAGGATGGCGGTCGCGCCGCCGATTTCACCGCCCAACTGAGCAAACAGAATGCCGCTATTGTCGAGCGTTGCCAAGTTGGCGCCGGCGGCGATGTAGAGCCCGTAGGCATTGTGCAGATTCTCTGAAATGACCGTGCTAGAGAGCGATTGCCGGTTGAGGAAGTTCGCAATCGTGGTGTTTGCGCCGACGTAGAAGCCGTACGCATCGGCCTCGCGCGCGAGCGCGCTGATCGTGTGGTCGTTGGCGACAGCATTGATCGTGACACTGGACCCGCCCAGCCCTTCGATGCGCACCGCCGTCGCATCGAACCCATCGTACACGCCATCGGCCGTGATGATGCCTCGGTTCTGGAATCCGAATCCGGAGGCGTTCGGGCCCAGCACGAGATTGGCCGAAGGATCGGCGGCGATCCACACGCCTGGAGATGAGCCGAAAACGCGAATGAGGGCGGTCGTGTTGTCATCGGCCTCGTTTGTTACGCCGTCGCCATCGTCGTCGGGATCGTCCTCGACGCCAATCCCTTCGATGGTGACGCCGCCGTCGACGCTGTAGTGCACGGCGACGGCCGCCCCGCCGTTCTGAAGATCATCGGCATCCAGATTCGAGACGTTTGCCGGGCGCACCGTGCTGTGGAAGCCGGTGACGGTCCAACTGCCATTGATGCTCAGTTCGCCGCCGTTGATGATCGGCGCGTTGAGCGTGAGGCCGGTGGAGTTTGTCCCAGAGACATTGATCGTGCCACCGATGACGACATCGCCGTCAATGCCGGCGAGCGCGCCGCCCTGAATCAAGAAGGCGTGGGAATTGTCGCCCCTGATGTTTACGAGCCCTGTGCTCGTCAGATTCCCTGTCAGCAACCCATCGATGCGGATGCCGGCGGAGTTGTTGCCTTCAATGGTGATGGCGTTGCTTATGATGTCGCCGGTGAAGCCGCCGTTATCGACCCAGATCCCATAGCGACCGGTGCTGGCCGGATCGGCAAAGCCGCCGTCGAGATCGCCGTCGCTGTCGGCGTCGGCCAGCGTGTAATCTTCCACGAGGCTGATTGTGCCGTTGTTTGTGATCGTTCCGGTCTGGCCGCCGGTGACGAGAATGCCGGTGCTGTTGTTCGCGTTGTTCGAGCCGAGCGTACCGCTGTTGGTGACACTATTGTTCGAGTCGACAGTCACCGCCGTCTGGCCGGTCCCCACCGTGATGGAGCCGCCCGAGGCGATCGTCACATTGCCGGCCTCTACCGGAGCGGCGGGATTCGGATCGGAGGTGGTGACCGGAGTCGTGGTCGCGGTGGTGATGGTGACGTCCTCCGCGTGAGCGCTATTGGCGCTCACGCCCATCGCCACCGCAGCCAGGCCCACAAGGTGAAGCTTCTTGATGCGCATTGCCGGCTCGGTCCCCTTCTCTCGATCGCGGCTGAGGCGCCCTCAAACTCGCCTCGCGGGCGGACCGTCGCCAGCTCGCCCGTCTGCCCCGCCATGAGGCGCAGGACCCGGCGCCGGGCCCGCGCAGCCTCGGTGGCATGCCGGCTTTACGGAATTTTGTCTATAGCGGAACGCACGGGGCAAACCCCTCGGCCGTGCCATATCGGCGACAGTGTGCCCGCCGTTTCTGCAGCGGAGCGAAAACGCCGCGGACACATGCTCCGAGCAGTGAGGCGCGAGTGGGCTATGCGCCAGCGATCAGACCCGTCCAGTGCCTCGGCGGAGCCCGGTCCGCGCCCTGGACCTGAATACCTGCGCGCCGCGATCAGGCCGACGCGCGGAGGTTCGTCGGATAACTCGGGAATTCGATGGCGGCGCCGAACAGGTAGCCTTGCGCGAATTCGCAGCCCATTGCTGCCAGGGCGTCGGCCGTCGCGCCGTCTTCCACGCCCTCGGCTGTGACGGCGAGCCCCAGCGCATTTCCCAACCCCACGAGCGCGCGCACGATGGTCTGGTTCTCACGATCCGCGGTAATGCTGGCGACGAACGAGCGGTCGATCTTCAACTTATCGATCGGCAGCGCGCGCAGCAGGAAGAGCGACGAATATCCGGTGCCGAAGTCATCGAGCGCGATCTTCACGCCCTGGTTCTTCAGCGACATCAGCGATGTCTTCGCGCGCTCCATGTCGCCGATCATCGCGCTTTCGGTCACTTCGATTTCCAGGCGCTGAGCCGGAAATCCGGTCTCGCGCAATGTGCGCAGAACCTTTTCCGGGAACCACTGGTCGCGGACTTGGCTGGGTGAAATATTGACCGCGAGGGTGAACTCGCCAGGGGCATCCAGCGACTTGCGGCAAGCTTGCGCCAGCAGCGCCCAGAACATCGCATCGACGAGCCCAGCCTCCTCCGCCACCGGGATGAAATGCACCGGCGAGATCATGCCGCGCTCTCGATGCGGCCAACGCGCCAAGACTTCGAACCCTGCGAGTTCGCCTGTGTCCAGGCGCACAACCGGTTGGAAGTACGGCACGATGTCGCCGTTCGGAATGGCGGTGCGCAACTCGGTTTCGAGGGCGGCCTTCCATTTGAGTTCCTCATCGATCGAGGAATCGAAGAACTTGTAGGCGCCGCGATCCTCCTTGGCCCGAAGCATGGCGGCATCGCCGCGCTGCAGCAGCTCGGCAGCGTCGCGGCCGTCTCCCGGGCACATTGCGATGCCGATGGAGGCGCCTACGGCGAGCTTGAGGCCGTTGACGAGGATCGGCGCAGAGAGTTCGTGCAGCACTCGCCGCGCCGCCGCGGCGACGCCGTCGCGCTCCTCGGCATCCTCCAACAGGATGGCGAACTCATCGCCGCCCAGCCGCGCCGCGAAACTATCTTCCCGCAAACAGCCGGAAAGGCGTGTTGCGATAACCTGCAACAGCTGGTCGCCGATGGCGTGGCCGTGCACGTCATTGATCGGCTTGAACCGATCCAGATCCACAAACAGGAGCGCGAACGCGCTCGCATCGTCGCCGATCAGACGGAGGCGACGATCGAGTTCCTCAAGGAAGTGGCGCCGGTTAGCCAATCCCGTGAGCGGATCGTGACGCGCCAGCGATTGGGCGCGAGCCTCGGCCGCTTCGCGTTCGCTGATTTCAGCAGAAAGCGTCTCGTTTGCAGCGACGAGCTCGTGCGTGCGCTCCTGAACCGTGCGCTCGAGATTATCGCGGATGGCGTCGAGATCCAGTACGGCTTGGCGCCGGTCGAGCTGGGCTTTGACGCGGGCTGTGAGCACCCGCAGATCAATCGGCTTGGAGATATAATCGTTGGCGCCGGTTTCCAGCGCGGTGGAAACTATGTCGCCGTCGTCAAGGGCCGTGACGACAATGACCGGTACGTGCTCGGCGTCATAGAGCGCGCGGATGCCCCGCAGCGCATCCTCACCAGAGCGTTCGGGCATCATCCAGTCGAGCAGGACAAGCTCGATGCCCTCCTGGCCGATGACATCCTCAATGCCTACGGCAGTGTCGCGCAGCACGACTTCATACCCACGCCGCTCGAGGCGGCGGCCGAGCATGTCGCGGTTTTGCGCCTGGTCGTCGACCAGGAGAATGCGGCCGAGGCGCGTCGACGCCGACGCGCCGTCATTGCCTTGCGCCGAGGACATCCCCTGCACCCGTCCACACCATACCAGCTGACGAGTTTACGCTGAGGTGGTTGAAGCCGCGCTAATGCGCGCGCAGAACTGATTGTAATTTTTGCATTGGCAATCTGCTAACCTTGACGTGCGTCAACGTCGCTCGGCGCCTCAGGCGGCATATTTCTCGATCAGCGCGACGAGACCGGCGAAGTCGACCGGCTTGGTGGCGAAGTCGTCGCAGCCCGCTTCCATGCATTCGCGGCGCGCGCTTTCCATCGCATGCGCGGTGAGCGCGACGATCTTCACCTTGCTGACGTCGGGCGTTTGACGCAGCACGCGCGTGGCTTCGATGCCGGACATCACAGGCATCGAGATGTCCATCAGGATGAGATCCGGTGAACAGCTCTTAGCCTTCTCGACCGCTTCCGCCCCATTTTCGGCGACATGCACCTCGTAGCCGCGGCGCTCCAGGCGGCGCGTCAGCATCTCGCGGTTATCCGGATGATCTTCGGCGATCAAAATGCGCATAGCGGCCTCACGCGGTCTTCTTCGTCTCAATTGCTGTAGATTTCGTTGCGGTAACATGGGCGGACGCGGCGGCGCGCGCAAAACGTAGCGCTGCAGCAGCCAGTACATCGCGATCAGCCGGCTTTAGCAGGTGCTCGCAAGCGCCAGCGTTAAGGGCGTGTTTACGGTCGTCGTCGACCGAATGAACGATCACGGGAATGTCTGCGTCCCCCTGCTCCCGTAGCGCCTCGAGCACATCCCATCCGCTCATGTCCGGCAAGTTTATGTCTAGCAGAATAAGGCTCGGCGCGAGCGATTGCGCCATCGCTAGGCCATCACGGCCGCTTGCTGCGGTGTGCACCCGGAAACTGAGGCGAGCCAGCGCTCGCGTTGTGAGATCGCGCGCGCTTTCCTCGTCGTCGATGAGCAGCACGACGCGGTCCATTCCTTGTCCGCTCGTGGCAGATGGATCAACGCGATCGGCCGTCGGCGCAGCGACGAGATACGCTGGCAACCGCAGCGTGAACGTCGAACCCTCGCCATGCGTGCTGGCGACGGACACCTCGCCGCCGAGCAGCTGCATCATGCGCCGCGTTATCGCCAGCCCAAGACCTGTGCCTCCGAAACGCCGCGCCGTCGACGCCTCAGCCTGCGTAAAGGCGTTGAACAGGCGGGCGAGCTGCTCCTCGGTCATGCCAATGCCAGTGTCGCTGACATCGATCTCCACCCAGTCGCCGCCCGCCTGCTTGAGACGTCGCGCGCGAACGACGATCTCGCCGTGATTGGTGAATTTGGCGGCGTTCGCGAGCAGATTGAGCAGGCACTGGTTGAGCTTGAAGCAATCGGAATGCGCCTCGCCCAGATCTTGCTCCAGCTCCACCTTTAGTGCATTGCCGTTCTTCTCGATGCTGGGACGCACTGTGGCGACGGCTTCCTCGATCATCGCGGCGAGTCCGAAGCTGGACGCGGAGACCTCCATCTTCCCCGCCTCGATCTTCGACAGATCGAGGATGTCATTGATCAAGTGCAGCAGCTGGCGCGCAGCAGTGAGGACGCGCTGAATATCGGCGATGTCCGTTGAGCGACCGTCCGCCTCGGCTTCCTCGAGCAGGATTTCCGAATAGCCGATGATGGCGTTGAGGGGCGTGCGCAGTTCGTGGCTCATCGACGCCAGGAATTGCGACTTGGAGATGCTCGCGGCTTCCGCGGCTTCGCGCGCGGCGCGCAGCGAAGCCAGCGTGTCGGCGAGCACGACGTCGCGCGCATCCATCTCCTCCATCAGGGCGGCGAGATGGTCGTACATGTCCGCCACACTGACGTCGGAGTGCTCTATGCTCGTCTCACGCTCCTCCCCGCCCATCTGTGCGATGTCCTGGAACAGCGCCCGCTTAGCGCGGAGCGCCGCTTCGGCGCGCTGCATCGAAGCGATGAAGGCGGCTTCCTGGCGCTTGCGTTCGGTGATATCGCGCGACATTACAATGAGCTTGCGCACGCCCCCGGATCGCCCGAGCACGCGCCGCGCCCAGACCTCGGCCCACGTTACGCTCCCGTCGGCCCGGAGCACGCGATGTTCGACGCAGCCGGTCGCGCCCTCGGCAACGTCGACGAAGTATTTCCTGATGCTCTCGCGATCGTCCTCGTGGATGATCTTCGTGGTGTTGGTAGCGAACTCCTCGAAGGTGAACGCATCTCCGTACAGCGATTGGCGATCGCCATACCACGTGATGCTCTTGTTCCTGTAGTCGACATCCCAGACAACGCTGCCGCCGATTTCGAGCGCCATGCGCAGCATGCTCTCAGTTCGCGCCGCCTCGGCGCGCGCCGCCACCAGTGAGGTGATGTCGCGCCCCGCCGCGTAGACGCCGCGGATTTGCCCGTCGACGCCGCGCCAGGGGCGCGTCTCCCAGTCGAACCAGATTCGCCCGTCCGAGAGGAACAACTCCTCCTCGCTGTGGCGCACGCATTCGCCATTCAAGGCGCGCTCGAACGCCTCGCGCCACCGCGCCTGCGGCACCGGCATGATATCCTCGAGCTTGAGTCCCCGTACGTCATCGCGTTTCAGCCTGTTGAGCACACTCTTGCTGACGGCGACGATCCTGCCTTCGGGGTCGAGCAACACGACCGCCGTGGAATCAACGTTCAGCAGTTGCTGGGCGAGCGTGTGCTGTAGGTCTTCAGCGTGCTGCGCATCGCGCAGCGCCTGCTCGGCCTCCACTGCGCTGAGCCGCGCCTGCGTGACGTAAGCCATGAGTGCAAAGCCGCCGATCGCCGCGATCACGGCGAGATCCCAGTCGGGACGCGCGGTCATGCCGGCCATCATGAGGGGCGCGAACATCAGCGAGATCGCCGGCGGCGCCGCGCCCGCGAGGGCGATCGGGAGCGCGCCCGATTGCCCCTTGCTGAAGTGCCGGACCACGCCGGCAACCCACAGCACCATGGCGGCGGCCGCACCCGCGGCCGCGCCTTGCAGCCAAAGAGCGATCGGCAAGACCGCGTAAAACGCAGAGCTTGCAAAGGCCCAGAGCGCGAGCCCCGCCATCACGCCGCCCTCCAGGCGTCTGTCGGCACGGTCCAGGCGGCGGTAGAGTTCTGTATCGAAGATCAGCAGCAGCGACATGATCGCCGCCCAGCCGACAGGGCCGGGCCCGCCCATAATGGCTGCGGCGATGCCGCCGGTGAGGATTACAAGAGCGACCGAAGCCGGCATCTCGCGCCGACGCGTCTCGGCCGCATTGGCCACAGCCGTGAGCGGCGGGTGGATCATCTTTTTGGCCGAGCCTCGGACGACAACGTTCAGAATGTCGCGCGATGCTGCCAGCGCACCGTGAATTTACCCTAAATCGCGCAGCCAGAATCAGCTCCACTGGAGGCGATGCCTCGTGTCGCCGATCCCGCGCTGCCCGAGCGCCGCCGTGCGGCGATTCTCGAGGCCGCGCGCGTGTGCTTTCGCGAGCGTGGATTTCGCCACGCAACGATCGAGGAAATTTGCGCGGAAGCGCGGATCAGCCCTGGGGCGCTCTATCGTTACTTCAGCTCCAAGGCCGACATCGTCGCCGCCATCGCCGTTGAGGCGCGCATCGAAGCCGAGGCGATGCTGGACCAGTTAACGGGTGCGGAAGGCTTGATGGACGGCTTGACGGAGATGGCCCGCGCCTTCCTCAGCACCTTCGACGGGCCCGATGCGGCGCTCCTCGCTGAGGTCTGGGCGGAGGCGGCGCGCGATCCAGTGCTTGCCGGGGCGCTGCATCAGCGCGATCAAGTCGCCGTACGCCGCATTGCCGCGGCGATCGAGAACGCTGCGCGCCGCGGTGCGATCTATCCGGCGCTCCATGCGATGGAGGCTGCCGAGACCCTGATGGCCAGCCTCGACGGCATCGCGCTGCGGCTGGCTTCCAATCGAGAGCGCCACGTCAGCCAGGGGGTGCAGCGTTTTCGGACGCTGGCGCTGCACATTCTGAAGCCGAAACGCTAGCCGCGGTGGGCTAGCAGCACACCCACGTTTACCAGCAGGCAGAGCACGCTGAAGGCGAACAGCCAGGGAAAGCCTGCCGAGCGCCCGCCGCGCCGAACGTCGACCTCAAGCCATGCGCCAAGGGCGACAAGGCCGGCCGACAGACCGAGGACCCACACCTCGTAGCCGTGCAGCCACCGGTGAAATAAACCCAAAAAATCAGAGAGTAGCACCACGCCCGAGGCGGCCCCGGACAGCCCGGCAGCCAGCATGGCGGCGGCAGGGAGGCCGCAGCAGACCGCGTGGAGCCCGACCACGGCCGCATGCGCGACATGGGCGCGGTGAGGCGCAGCGACGGCGTTATGTTGTAACATCACAGGCAAACTAGCGTGCGACGAATTTGGGTCAAGGCGCATCCGGCGCGGCAGGTAGCGGCATCTGTAGCACGCGCTTCATCTTTCGGCGCTACACGTCCAAGCAGCGGCTTGTAGCCAAAGGCGGGCAAGCGCATGTAGGAAACGCTGACCTTGAGGTAGAGGGCGATGTTGGCGATTCTGATTGCTGTGCGTGATTTCCTGATCGCGGCGGCGCTGGCGTGGGTCGGCGTCACCATGGAGAACACGCGCGCCGGCAATGAAGCGCCGAATTGCGCGGCGGAGAGCTGCCAGAGCCAGAACGTCCGTTAAGCATTGGCAATCCGCAGCTTGCGGTGCTGCGCTGCGGGAGTTCGCCCTTGAAACGTCCAACTTGTTGCGTTTCGGTTTAGCGCGAACGCGCGCGCATGCTGCGGCGCGCGCCGATCGCGGGGACGCCGCCGTAAATGCCTACGCCAGACACCAAGCCTGAAAGGAACCCAGGCGCCCTCATCTTCACGCTAGCGCTCGTCGTGGGCGTCCTCTGGATCGCCGGCAGCTTGGCGGCGGCCGTCGCGCTGATGGGCTTGGACCGGCTCATGGCGGCGAGCTCCGTGGAGATCGCGGCGATCGCCGCCGCGGCGATCCTGCCGGCTTCGATGGCGTGGTTCTCAGGCCTGGCCGCGCGCGACAGCGCGCGCGCGCGTTCGGAAGCCCGTCGGCTAGCCGACGCCGCCGACCGTCTGCTCAATCCCGAGCGCAGCGCCGAAGAGGCCGCGCGCCGCCTCGCCATGACCGTGCGCGGCGAGATCACGACCCTCGACCACGCTTTGGAACACACATTGGCCAAGCTGCAAGACGTGCAAGGGCAGATTGCTCGCCAAGCCGAAACGGTCGACCAGATCGCCGAGCAAGCGAAGGCCGGCGCTAACCATATGATCACCGGCATGGAGCGCGAGCGCGAGGAGCTCTTGCGCATTTCGCGCGAGCTCAATTCACAGGCGCAAACCATCGGCGGCTCGATCTCGCGACATACCGAGCAGATCGCCGAAGCGGCGCGCATCGCCGAGGCGGAGGTGCGGGCGGCCGACCAGGCGCTCGATCACAGGCTCACCTCGTTTGGCGCGGCCGCGGCCCTGATCACCGATCGCACGCAGCACCTCACCGGCGCGGCGCAGGCCAGCGCCGACTCCGCCTTGCGCCTCGAATCCGCCTTATCCAACGCCCTGGACGTGCTGGCGAAGGCGACCAGCCTCACGGACGCAGCGCGGCAATCGGCCGAAGCGGCGACGCTCGCGGCCAATTCCACGGCCGGCGCCGTGCGCGACACGACCGTCCGCGCCATCGACGACGCCAAGCGCGCGGCCGACCTCATTCGCAATGAAGCCGCCAGCGTCGAGCGCGAAGCGGCGATCGCGCTCGAGCGTCTACGCGACGCCGCCAACGCGGCGCGCGAGGCGGCGATAGGCGCGCGGACCGCTGTTGAGGAGGAGACCCCACGACCGCGCCAACGCGTGCGCACCCGCGCCCCGGCGCGGGAGGAGCCGCCGCCAACGGCCACTCCTGGCTACGACCGCTCCTGGCGCGATGAAGAAGATCCGCTCGACGCTGCGCCGCCGCCCCGCGCGCGCGATTATGAGCGCGCACCTGACCCGCCGCGGAGCGAGCAGCCGGCGTTTGGTGAACGGGAGCCCGCCTCGCAGAGCAACTGGACTTGGCGCGACTTGCTCTCCAACGTTGACGATGAACGCACATCGCAGCCGAACCGGCGCGAGCGGGCCGATGACCCAGTCGCTCACCTGCGCCGGCAGATTTCCGAACCGCCCGGCTCGTCCTTGCCCATCGTCGCCTTGATCGAGCGCTCGGGCATTCGACTCGACGAGGTCTTCTCTCCGTCCGCGCTCGAACGCATTGCGCAGCGCTCGCGCTCGGGCACCCAGTCGCGCCGGCGGGCGGTGCGCGACGCTGCGCCAGAGGCTGCGCGTCGGCTCGGCGACTACCTGGCGCGCAGCGCGGCGGCGAACCAGGAGGCGATGCAGTTCCTCAGGATTGAAGGCGGACGCATCGCCGAGCTCATCGGACGCGGCCGCGCCGTGATGAACGCCGAAGCCACGCGCGCGTTTCTGTTGATCGACGCGGCGGCCGGTTAGGTGCTAGCTGTTAGGTGTTAGGGTTTAGCGACGCGCACGGCGCGCCATTGGCTAGGCCAGCCCGCAAAACCTAACACCCAACACCTAACACCTAGCGGCGCATCAAACTTAATCTTCGCGCGTGAAACGCTGCACGCCGCGGTCTTGCATCAAATCGGCGCACGCGCAGCGGGCGAACGCGGCTCGCCTAACTGGCATGGCGGTTGCAGCCCGTCCCGTTAACGCCCGCGATGTGGGCGAACGGGAGTTGCGGCAATGTACTTCGACGATCAAAAAAACGACGAGCGCGACCCGTTCGACGGCTTTGGCGAACTCGAAGCGGCCAACGAAGACATCGCGCTCGACGAATTTGAGCGAACGACACCTTATTACGCGGAACCGCTCGAGGCTGATCGCGAACGGCACACGGTGAAGACCGGCTTCTCGTGGGCGGGGTTCGCCGGCGGCTTGGCCGCGCTCGTGTGGATCTGCGGTGCGATTGGAGGGCCGATCAGCTATTTCGGCGTCGACGGGGTGATGGGCATGGACCCGGCGATGCAAGCGGGCCTCATCGCGCTTGCCTTCGGCCCTGCCCTGCTCTTCTGGGTCGCCGCTTCAGCCGCGGGCGAGGCTTTGAAGACGCGCAAGCTCGCCGTGGAGCTGACGCGCATGGCCCGTGACGCGCGGCTGCCGATCGAAGCCGGGCGGAATGAGGCTCAGCATCTTTGCAATACAGTCAGGCATGAGATCGAAAACCTCAACGACGCCGTTGGCGCCGCGCTCGGACGCCTCGCGGACCTCGAAGCCGCCGCGCAACGCAGCGCGTCCCTGTTCAACGAGTCGGTGGAAGCCTCGCGAGAGAACATGCAGACAATGAGCGCGGCGCTGCGCGAGGAACGCGATTCGCTGGTCAAGCTCCACGGCGAGCTCAAAGGCGAGGCGGAAGCATTGACCGGCTCGATCGGCCGGCAGGTGCGGCTGATGCGCGAAGCGTCAAAGCTGGTGAAGACGGAAGTGACCGAAGCGGAGGCGGCGCTGCAAGCGCATCTCGCCTCGTTCGCGGCCTCGGCCAACGACCTGGGCGAACGCACGGCGGAATTCCACCAGGCCGCGGATGCCGCCGCAGCGGCCACTGCCTCTCTCAACGGCTCGATGACTCAGATGCTTGAGGGTCTCTCCGAAGCGACACGCCTGAGCGAAACGGCGAAAAAGTCGACCGCAGAAGCCGTGCTGACTGCAAATGAAACCGCGAGCGCGGTGCGCGAAACAACGCGGGCCGCCGTGTTCGAAGCCAAGCGCGCCGCACAACTGGTCCGCGCCGAGACCGTGGCGCTGCAAGACGCCGCCGCGGAAACGCTTGCCCAGCTGCGGCAAGCCGCACAAGCCGCGCGCGAGGCGTCCGAGCAGAGTCAAGCGGCCGCCGATCGTCACGCCGCGACGATCGAGAAGCGCCTCGCGACGCTCGCTTCGACGGCGGGCGCGAGGAAGGCCGTGCAACGGCCCGCTCCGACGCGCCCGACCGAGAGCAAGCCCGAGCGGGCCGCCGAGCAGTCGGAAATCGCTTCGCTGCAAGCCGCCGCCAAGGCAGCTCTGGCTCGCGGGACGGGCCGCGCTCCGGTCCGCGACGCCAACGAGCCGGAACCCCGCAGCCTGTTCAAGGGCCTCGGCGGGTGGGGCAATTTCATGCCGCCGCCGCGCTCCGAGGTTGCCAACGAAAGCAGCGAAGATTTGGTCGCCGATTTCGGCAAGCAAGAACGCAGGGGCCACGATGACGCGTTGAAGACGAACGTAGTCGATCTCGTGTTCAAAGCCGGTGTCGATCTCGACGATGTGCTGCACGCCGACGATCTCGAGCGTATCGCCCGCTGCTCGCGCGACGGCGCCACTGCCCGTCGGCGGGCGGTGATCGACGCGGCGCCATGCGCGGTCACGCGCATCGCGCGCCATGTCAAGCGCAACAACGAAGCGCGTACGCTGGCGAGCCAATTCCGCTCGCGTCCCGAGCTCGCCAAGAGCGAAAAGAAGGGCGAAGGCTCGGATCTGGTCCGGGCGTATTTGCTGATCGATGCTGCGCTAGCGTCGTGATCTCTCCGCGGTAGCGCGGCCTTCTTCCTGCGCCGCCGCATCGGCCGCAAACATGCCGATGCGCGCGCTGCCTTCCCGAGCAGCGCGCGCGAGCGCTTGCGCGGCGGCGCTTGCGCTGCGATCAGAAACCGGCGCTTCGGCGGTGATCGTCTCGCTTGCGATGATGCGCCGGCCGGGCGAGGCGACAAGGCGCACGTCGGCGGCGAAGCGCGCCTGCATCTGATCCTCGCGCACTTCGAAGTCGAGCACGTCCCAGCGGACTTCGTACTCCGCCCGCGCTTCGCCGGAGCGGGTCGCGGCGCGGAAACGGTTCTGGCGCATGAGCGTCTCGACCAGCATCGCCTGCAGCGCGGCCTCGGCGCGGTTGGACCATTGCATCTGATCGACGAAGGCGAGCTGATCGCCCGTGCGCCAGACGACGTCCGTGCCGAGAATGGAACGCTCGCCGGTGGGCAACGCCACGGCGATGACTGCGTCGACACGCGCGCCTTGCGCGTGCTGCACGTCCGCCGCCTCCAATGCGAACACGCGCGGCGGCGGCGGCGGCTCCGGCAACAGCGAGATGCAGCCGCCAAGCAGCAGCGGAGCGAGGAGGATGGCGCGCGTCATGGCTGCAGCTCCACGGTGGGCCGCGGACTGCGCGGCGTGAGAACGGACGGGTTTTCTTCCAGGTTCTGCGCAACGCGCGAGACGCCGGAGGCGGCGCGGCGGATTTCTTCGGCCGCGAGCGCAAGCTCCGGCAGCGTTTCGCCGGAGGCGACCGCGGCGGCGGAATTGATCTCAGCGATGGCGGCGTCGAGTTCGGCGAGGTCGCCCCGCAACTGACGTGCGAGCACTCTGACTTCCTCAGCGGCTTCGCCAGAGGTGTAAACCACGGAATCGCGCGCCGCGAGCTGCGCCGACACTGCTTCGAGATGATTCAGGGTCTGCGTCACACGCTGAATGTTCTCTTCCGTAAGCAGATCGCGCACGGCTGCCATGGCTTCGCTGGCGCGCAGGGCGATGTCTTCGGAGCGTTCGACCAAAATGTCGATCTGGCTGCCCCTGCCCTGGATTCGCGGCGGCGGCGCGCCGATGCCGCGCCGCAAAAGGTCGGCCGACGGAGAGCCGGCGGAGAGCTGAATGAGCGTGACGCCTGTGAGGCCGATCGGTTCAAGACGAGCTTCGCTGTCCTCCTTAACCGGCACATCAGATGAAACGCGAATGCGGGCGATCACGCGATTCGTGTTGTCGGGATCAATGCGCAGCTCGTCGACTTCGCCGACCTTGATGCCGTTGAAGCGGACTTCGCCGCCCTCGGTCAGGCCGCGCACCGGATCGTCGAACACGACGTCGAACTCGTTAAACCCGCGGCGGAAGTCGCCGCCCGCGATCCACAGCGCGAAAAGCATGATGAGCGCAGCGCCGATCACCGTGGCGGCGCCGATCAGAACATAGTTGGCTTTGGTCTCCATCTCAGCCTCCTGGCGCACGCAATTCTGCGCCGCGGGCCGCTTCGCGTCCGCGCGGTCCTGAAAAATAGTCCTTCACCCATCCCGTGGCGTCCGCGACAACTTCGGGAATGGGTCCGATCGCGGCGATCTTGCCGTCAAAGAGAACCGCGACGCGATCACAAACGGCGTGCAGCGTGTCGAGATCGTGGGTCACGAGAAAAACCGTGAGACCCAGCGCGCGTGCAAGTTCTTCCACCATGCGGTCGAAGTTCTCAGCGGCGATCGGATCGAGGCCGGCGGTCGGCTCGTCGAGAAATAGAAGTTCGGGATCGAGCGCGAGCGCGCGAGCGACCGCAGCCCGCTTGCGCATGCCCCCGGAAATCTGCGCCGGCTTCTTGTGGTGCGCGTCGGGTCCAAGTCCGGCCATGGCCAGCTTCACCGCGGCGATCTCGCTGCGCAGCCTAGCCGGGATATGCGTGTGCTCGCGCAGCGGCGCCTCGACGTTTTCGAGCACAGTGAGATTCGAAAACAACGCGCCGTCCTGGAACATGACGCCGAGCCGCGGTTCGCGGCCGGCGCCTTCGATGGCGGGAAACTCCACCGTGCCCTCTTGCATCGGATCGAGGCCGACGATCTTGCGCAGCAGCACCGACTTGCCGCTGCCGGACGGACCGACGACGCCGAGAATCTCGCCGCGACGCACGTCGAGATCGAGGTCCTTGTGCACGACCTGCTCGCCGAAGCGCGTGCCGAGGCCGCGCACGCGGATGGCGACATCGTCGCTCACAGGTCCATCTCCAGGAACCAGAGTGCGAACAGAGCATCCAACAGGATCAGCATGAAGATAGCTTGCACCACCGATGTGGTGACGCGCTTGCCGAGCGAGGCGACGTCGCCGCCCACAGAAAGGCCCTGCTTGCAGGCGATGACCGCGAGCACAATGGCGAACACCGGCGCCTTCGATATGCCGACCCAGAAGTGCTGCTGCGGCACGGTTTCGGAGAAGCGCGCCAAGAACATGTTCGGGCTGACGCCGATCTCCGCCCAGGCCACAATCATGCCGCCGAAGATTCCCGACATCATCGCGGCGAAGGTCAGGATGGGCGTCATCACCAGCATGGCGAGGACGCGCGGCGCGACCAGCGCCTCCATCGGCTCGATGCCGATCACGCGCATCGCATCGATCTCCTGCCGCATCTTCATGGCGCCGATCTCTGCGGTGAAGGACGAGTTCGTGCGGCCCGCAAGCAGCACGCCCGTGATCACGACCGCGAATTCGCGCAAGACCGAGATCGCAACGAGCTCGACCGTAAACACAGATGCGCCGAAGTCCGCCAGGATGCGCGCACCGAGATAAGCCACCACCATGCCGATGAAGAAAGAGAGCAGCGCGACAATGGGCAGCGCATTGAGGCCGGCTGATTCCATGACGTGAACGAGGGACACCCAACGGATGCGAGTCCGCCTGAGGACCACGCGCCCAAGCACGACCAGCGTTTCGCCAAAGAAGCCCACCGTCTCGACGGTCTCGTCGCCGATGTCGGCGACGACCCGGCCGACCTTTTCGAGAAAGCCGACGAAGCCTTGCGGACCCGTCGGTTCTTCGGCCGGCGCGCTGGCGGCTTTACGCGCCGCGGCCAGGAGGCTGAGCGCATGGTCGTGCTTGCCGCGCACGGGGACGCGCTCTCGCTCGCCGGCCGGACTCTCGCGAAATGTGCGGTCGATCAGATAGGCGCCGGCGACATCGATGCGGCCGAGATCGCCGACATCAACCACGGCGCCAGGGCGGAGCCGGCGGGAGAGGTCGCGCAACGCCTCGTCGACGCCGGCGATGGTGTCCACCGTCCAGTCGCCGCGCAGCGCCAGCACCGGCGCGCGCTCTTCCTCGCGGAAATCGAAGGCGGCCTCTGCGGCCATCGTGCTGGCGTCCCCAATCCCTCTCGTGGCGTTCTGTCCACGCATAAGGAGTAACAGAAAATATTAGGCAAAAACGTCCGTGCGCGCGCGGCGTGTTCCCGCAGGAGGCGAAATTGTTAACGCGATATTGCCGCAGGCGCGCGTCTGAGCGGCTGAAGCAGCATGAGCGCAAGCAAGCCGCCGGCAGTCGCAACCGCCGCCATAGCCCAATAACCGCCCGCTCCGATTGAGTCATAGAGCGCCCCGGACATGAGCGTGGCGGCGCCCATGAACAGGCCGGAGGAGACGGCGGCGTAGATGTTCTGCGCCATGGCCGCGCCCGATTCAGGCGTTTCGCGATAGAGCAGCCGCATCGCGCCGACGTGCGCGGCGGCGAATGAGAGCGCATGCAACGCTTGCAACAGCCAAAGCACCATGCCGACTGGCGCAAGCCCCATCGCCAGCCAACGCAGAGCTGCGCCGGCCGCTCCGACCAGGATCAGAGCTTCGGGTGAAACGCGCCGCTCTATCGGCGCCAGACTCCAAAGGAAGGCCACCTCGACCGCGACGCCGAAGGCCCACAGCAACCCGACGGTCTCCGCAGGGATTTCCTGACCGCGCCAGACGATAACGGAGAAGCTGTAATAGAAGGCGTGGCTGCTCTGAATCAGGCCGCACGCCACGATGAGGATGAGAAATCTGTGCGAACGCAGGAGTGAGCGCAGCCCCTCCAGGCGTGCTTTGCCTTGCGCCGGCGCCGCGGGCGGATCGGGCCTCAGCACTGTCCAGGCGCTGAGCGCAGAAAGCGAAAGCGTCACAAGCGTCCAAGCGACAACGGCGCCCAAGCCGAAGCGCGCAATCAGCACGCCGCCAGCGATGTTGGCGAGGATGAACGCCGCCGAGCCGATGCCGCGCGCCATTCCATAAGAGAGTCTGCCCTCCGCCGTAGCGCGCAGCGTGGCGGCCTCCACGAGCGGCGTCAGGGCCTGCGTCAGCGAGAGCGCGATGAAACCGAACCCAAGCAGCGCCCAGAAGCCCTGGGCGAGAAAGAAGAAGGCCGCGTACGCGACGACGGCGGCGGTCAACACGACACGAAGGGGCGTGCGCCGGTCCGCGGCGCCATCGGCCCAGAACGCGACTGCAGGGCCCGTGAGAATACGTGTGAATTGCGCAAGCGCCAGAATGGCGCCGATCGCCACGCCATCGAGCTGCCGCTCGACTTCCAGCCAGCGCGGCAGAAACGCGAGCGTCATGCCGTAGGCGCAGAACAGGCACGACATTACCAGCGTCACGCGCGCGGCGGACGAGCCATACATTGGTTCGGAACCGAGATCGCTGCTCAAGCGGGCGCGCCTAGCAGGTTCATGGCAAAAGCGGGAGAGGCAAATGCGTCTCGCCTTGCTCCCGCCGCGCCGCGCTTCTAACCAGGGCGCATGTACGGCCAATCCGCCCCGCCCCGCCGCGACCTCTATCCCGCGCTCGAGCCGCGCCAGAGTGAGATGCTCAAGGTCTCGCCGCTGCACACGATCTATGTAGAAGAGAGCGGCAACCCGCATGGGCGGCCCGCGGTAGCGCTGCATGGCGGACCCGGCGGCGGGCTTTCGCCCGAGATGCGCCGCTTCTTCGATCCGCAGCGCTACCGCATCGTGATGCTGGACCAGCGCGGCTGCGGTCGATCGACGCCGCACGCTGAGCTGCGCGAGAACACCACGTGGGATCTGGTCGGCGACATCGAGCGCGTGCGCGAGCGGATGGGCATCGACAAGTGGCTGGTGTTCGGCGGCTCGTGGGGCTCGACGCTGGCCCTCGCCTACGCGGCCAAGCATCCGGAGCGCGTCGCGGGCCTGGTGCTGCGCGGCATCTTCCTTTTGCGTGAGAGCGAGATCGACTGGTTCTACCAGGCAGGCGCGAGCCACATCTATCCCGACGCGTTCGCGCGTTATGTGAGCGCCATTCCCGCAGAGGAGCGCGGCGATCTCTTGCAAGCTTTCCACAAGCGGCTGACGTCGAGCGACTGGACGACGCGGCTGCAAGCGGCGCGCGCCTGGGCGCGCTGGGAAGGCGAGACGATTTCCATCGCCGGGCCAAGCGCGCTGCCGTCACGCTTCAACGAAGACCGGTTCGTCGAAGCGTTCGCGCGTATCGAGAACCATTATTTCGTCAATCATGGCTTCTTTGAATACGACGGCTGGCTCCTGGACCAAGTCGCGGGCCTTCGCCACATCCCCTGCCGCATCGCGCACGGCCGCTACGACATGTGCACGCCGCTGGCAAATGCATGGGATCTGAAACAGCGCTGGCCCGAAGCGGAGCTGGAGATCATCCACGATGCAGGACACAGCTCGCTGGAGCCGGGCATTGTCGATGCACTGGTGCGGGCGACGGATTGGATGGCGGATCGGGCGGATTGGTAGTCGGGGTTCGGTTATCGGTTATCGCGTATTCCCGAGCCCCGATAACCGATAACCGAACCCCGCATCACCACAGCAACCCCCGCGCTCCATGCTGATCGCGGTGCAGGTCGATCGACAGCACGATCGCAAAACCGGCCATCAGCGTCATCATGGCGGTGCCGCCGAAGGAGATGATCGGCAGCGGGATGCCGACCACGGGCACCAGGCCGATCACCATGGCGGTGTTGATAAAGACGTAGCAGGCCAGCGTGGCCGCAACGCCCGCCGCGGCAAGCTTGCCGAACAGAGAGCGCGCGCGCATCGCGACTTGCATGGCCAGGGCCATCAGCGCCGCAAAGAGGCCGAGGACGAGCATGCCGCCGAGCAGACCGAACTCCTCGACGATCATCGTGAAAATGAAGTCGGTGTGTTTTTCTGGCAGGAAGTCGAGCTGGCTCTGCGTCCCCTTCAGATAGCCGCGGCCGAACAGGCCGGCCGAGCCGATGGCGATCTTCGATTGCAGCACGTGATAGCCCGCGCCGAGAGGATCGTCGGTGATGCCAAGGAACACGTTGACGCGATCGCGCTGATAATCGTGCAGCACGCTGGTATAGGCGAAAATGGCGCCGCCGACGGCGACGATCGCGCCCGCGGCGATAATGCGCCACAGGAGACCGCCCAGGAACATGATCACCACGCCGGCCATCAGGATCAGCATGGCGGTGCCGAGGTCCGGCTGGTGCATGATCAGCGCCACGGGCGCGACAATCATCAGGAACGGCGGGATCACCCAAAGCACCGTGCCGGACCTCCGCGGATCGAGCTGGTGATAGTAGCGCGCGAGCGCCAGCACGATGCCGATCTTCATGATCTCGGAGGGCTGCAGCGAAACCGGCCCCAGATCGAGCCAGCGCGTCGCGCCCATGCGCGTCGCGCCGAACAACTCCACCGCGATCAGCAGCAGCAGCGCGCCCGCATACAGCGGATAAGCAATCGCCAGCCAGAAGCGCGCGTCGAGGAACATCGCCGCGAGTATGGCTATGCTCAGCAGCACGGCGAAGCGAATGCCATGCGTAAGCGGCATGTCGGTCCAAGCGCCCGACGACACGGAGAAGTGCATCAGCACGCCGATGAAGGCGAGCGCGCAGAGCACAGTGATGATTGGCCAGTTCAGCTTGCGGAAGCGCTCGAAGACCGTGTTCGGATTGCGGACAGAGGCGATCGTCATACGCTTCTCCCCGCTTCGAGCTGGGCGAGACGCGCCGGAGCGCGGCGCGAGGGATCGCGCATCAAGGTGGCGCGCATGATCTCGCGCGCGATCGGGCCAGCGACCGCCGAACCGGCGCCGCCGTGCTCGACGACAACCGCGCACGCGTAGCGCGGCTCGTGCCACGGACCGAAGCAGCAGAAGAGCGCATTATCGCGGAAGCGCCACTCGATCGTGGAGTAGTGACGTCCGCGATTGGCGCCGAGCGCGCGAACCTGCGCCGTGCCGGTCTTGCCGGCCATCTGCACGGGCTGCCAGCTGCGATTTTCCGCCGTGAGCGGAACCGCCGCGCCGGTTTCTGGATGGCGCACCAGCTCTAGATTGCCAGCGCGCATCGCCGTCCCGCCTGGTTCATTGCACACGCCGTACATCCCGTCGCGCACGCGCGCGAGATATTCCGCCTCGATGCCGCTCATATGCGGCGGTTGCCGCGGATCGCTGACGCCCGGCCCCTCGCGCACGAGACGAGGGACGACGGCGTAGCCATTGTTGCCGAGACGCGCCGCCATCACCGCGAGCTGCAACGGCGTCACGCCCATCGCGCCCTGCCCGATGCCGTAATTAACGGTGAGGCCGCCGGTCCAGCCTTCGTTGCGGTTTTCGCGCCACCAGACTGGGTCCGGGATGAGGCCGCTGCGGACGTTCGGAACGCTCACGTCGAACTGCTGGCCCAGGCCGAACTGGCGCGCGACCGCAGCAATGCGCTCCGGCCCCGCCCGCAGAGCGGCTTGATAAAAATAGACATCGCACGAATGCTTGATCGCGTCGTGCAGGTTCATGCGCCCGTGACCGCCCGCGCGCCAGCAATGAAACGTGCGCCCGCCATAGTAGAAACCCCCGGTGCAACCGACCGCCCAATTGTCCTCCACACCGGCTTGTTTGGCGGCGATGCCGACCATCATCTTGAACGTCGAGCCCGGCGCGTAGACGCCGGTCACGCATTTATGGAACAGCGGCTTCTTCTCGTCCTCGTTGTAGACGCGGAAGTCCTCGTGGCCGATGCCGTTGACGAAGAGATTTGGATCGAAACCCGGCGCGGACGCCATCACCAGCAAATCGCCGGTGTAGATATCCATAACCACGGCGGCGCCCGAATGATCGCCGAAGTTCTGCATCGCGATGCGCTGCAGCTCGTGATCGAGCGTGAGCACGAGGCCTGCCCCGCGCACCGGCTCGCGCCGCTCGCTCACGTCTTCGCCCTGCTCCACGCCGCGCGCGTTGACGATTACTTTGCGATAGCCGGGTCGGCCGTGCAGCTGATCTTCCAGCGACGCCTCGACGCCAGCTTTGCCGACACGCACGTAAGGATTGCGTAGATACATCGCGCGCGTCTGATCGTTCGTCGCGAGCGCGGCGTCGACATCGCGTTGCGTGGGCTTCTGCACATAGCCGATCGGGTGGCCATAGACGATGTCGTACGGGTAGGCGCGCACGTCCGCCGCGTTCGCCAGGATGCCTTTGAGTTCGGGCAGACGCACGTTGATCGCGTTGAACTCTTCCCAGGTCAGGCCCTCGGCCAAGGGCTGCGGCTCATAACGCGCAGTGCGATCTAGCCGCAGAATGATCCGACGCGCCCACTCTTCGGTTCGCCCGAGGATTTGCCCTACCCGCCGAACCACATCTTCAATGTCGTCCGCCTCGCTTTGGATGAGGGCCACCTGATAGTCGCGGCTGGTTTGCGCCAGCACGGCCCCGAAGCGGTCGTAGATCACGCCGCGCGGCGGGGCGATGATGCGGGTGTCGAAGCGGTTCTCGTCCGCGGCTGCGGTATATTCCTGACTGATGAAGTTCTGCGCCTGCAGCTGGCCCATGCGCACGAGAATGGCGCCCATCACGCCGGCGCCGACGAACGACAACAAGGCGGCGCGGCGCGAGAAGATTGCGCTAGCATCGCGCTTGGGCAGCGTAGAGCCGACGCGTTTCGGTTTGCTCATCGTCGCAACCCTGGCTGCGGCCGCATCGAAGCCGAGGTGCTCATGTAGAGCGGGCGAACGAGCGGGAAGAGAACGGCGGTGATGGTCGCCGCTTCGGCATAAGGCAGCACGGAGACATTGTCGCCGAGCGCGAGCGGGGCAACCAGCGCGGCAACCGCGATTGTGACGGCGGTCGTGAAGATGAAACCGCCCCAAAGCGAGATGAGGTTCGGCGCGGACATAACCACGGCGGCGCCGCGGCCAACGAGATAAGCAGCCAGGTACAATACCGGGAACAAGCCGTACGGCCCGCCGGCGAGCTGATCGTGCAACAGCCCGAGCACGGCTAGCGTCAGGGGCGCGCGCCAGCCGCTCTCATCCTCGGCCGCCCAACCATACGCCGCCCACAGCACAGCCAGCGGCAGCGGCGGCTGTGCGAACAAGGATCCCAGCGGCAGCGCCGGCAGGACCACCGACGCAAGTGCAAGGGCGAGACCCCAGGCGCGCAGCACGCGCCGACTGGGCGCGCGCGAACTCATTCCTGCTGCTCCGGCTGGGAAGGCTCCGCCGGCGCCGGCGAAGCGGGAGGCGCCGCAACTTCAACGCTGGGCGTTTGCGCCTGGGGACGCGGCGCCGGTTCGCGGCGGGGGGGCGGTTGCGTCGGCATCACCGTAGGTGCGGTTGGCGGCGGCGCCATCGTCTCGCGTCCGATGCTGGAGAATGAGGACGCCGCGGTCAGCGGCGGCCCGTCATCGGCGACCGGCGCGTCCTCGGGACGCTCGATGCCTACGTACGGAAGAATGCGCACGAAATCGATCGGCTGCTGCGAGGCCGCGAGCGCCACCCGCCAGCCGTCGCCGCTGCGGCGCGCAACGCCAACCGGAATTCCACGCGGGAACAGCCCGCCGTCGCCGGAGGTGATAATGCGCTCGCCTTCGCGCAGACTCTGCGCGCCGACGATGAAGTCGAGCCGCGGCGCCTGCATCTGAAAGGGCGCGGTGTAGAGATCGGGCGGTCGCGTCGCCTGCCCCGCCAGTACTGCGCGTACGCGCGACGCTTCGCCCATCACCGGAATGCGCGAATTGTAGTCGTCCACCATGAGGATGCGTGCGGAGCGCTGCCCCACGGAAACGACGCGGCCGATGAGCCCATTCTCGTTGACCGCGATGTACCCCACGCGCACGCCGTGATCGGCGCCGGCGTTCGCGACCAACGTGCGGGTGAAGGGCCCGCCGGAATCCAGCACCAGCTGCGCGGCGATCGAGTTGGAAATGTCCGCTCCTTCACCAAAGGCGTCCCCCGGCATGCGCAGCAACGCCTCATAGCGCGCGTTGCGCTCGGCGAGGCGCTCGGCCAGTTCGCGCCAGGCATGGAGTTCGCGGTTCTCGCGTTCCAATTGCTCAATGCGCTCGCTTGCGCCCCACATCGAGGCCAGGCGTTCGAGGAAGCCTTCACCCGCACGCGCCGGACCTGTTGCGACGCGCCCCGCGGCGGCGGCGGCCCCGTCGCCGGCTTGCTGCGCCGCTTGCCCCGCCGGAGAGCGGGTCATTTGGGTGATGATGAGGCCAAGCCCGCCGATCACCAGGACGATAGCGAGCAAGACGCCGGGAGCGATCCTTCGACCGGATCCCGCGCGCCGCACCACGCTCCTGCGTCTGGCCACGTTGTGACTGCCTCTCTCTCGCCCGTGCTGACGCTCAGACTTCCTCGGTGAGCAGCCGCCGCGCTTCGGACGAGTTTATCGTTTCGAGCGCCTTCCCGCAGCCTTTGACCACACAGCGCAGCGGGTCGTCCGCCACCGAAACGCGGATGGAAATGCGTTCCTGCAGCACTGTGTCCAAGTTCCGGAGAAGCGCGCCCCCGCCTGTCAGCATGAGCCCATGATCGTAGATGTCGGCGGCGAGTTCCGGCGGCATCTGCTCAAACGCCTGGCGCACCGCGTCGACGATCCGCGAAACCGGCTCGGCCAAGGCCTCCGCCACCATGGCCTCGTTAACGGTGATCTCCTTCGGCACGCCAGAGAGGTTGTCGCGGCCCTTGATCGGCATCGACATGCCCTGTCCGTGGTCAGGCGCCTTGGCGGTGCCGATCTCCTTTTTGATCCGCTCCGAAGTGGAGTCGCCGATCATCAGGTTCTCGTGGCGCCGCAGGTACTGGATGATGGCCTCGTCCATCTTGTCGCCGGCCTCGCGCAAGCTGCGCGACCAGACGAGCCCGCCGAGCGAAAGCACGGCTATTTCCGTCGTCCCGCCGCCGATGTCGACCACCATGCAACCGGACGGATCGTCGATCTCCAGTCCCGCGCCGATCGCCGCAGCCACCGGCTCCTCGATCAATTTCACACGGCGCGCGCCCGACGCTTGCGCGCTCTCCAAGATCGTACGGCGCTCCACGGGCGTCGCGCCCGTGGGCACGCAGATGACGATCTGCGGGGAAATCAGCGCCGGCCGCGGCAGCACCTTGCGGATGAACTGCTTGATCATCTCTTCGGCCACGTCGAAGTCGGCGATGACGCCGTCGCGCAGCGGCCGGATGACCTCCATGTTGCGGTGGGTCTTGCCCAGCATGGTCTTGGCTTCGGTACCCACCGCGTAGACGACCTTGCGCCCGCCTTCGTTGACGTACGCGACGACCGAGGGCTCATCCAAGACGATGCCCCGCCCCTTCACGTGGATCAGCGTGTTCGCGGTCCCGAGATCGATCGCCAGATCCGGCGCTACGAGACCGAACATGTTGCCGAGCATCCTTTGAAAACCTCGCCGCTGAGCACCGGCCGAATCAGCCCTTTCGGTGGGCTTAACGCCGCAACCTTAACAATCCTGAGACGGCGTCGGCCCCCAGAGCGTTCTTTTGGGAGCGTTCTAAGACCGAATGGAGGCGATGGGGCGTGCGCGCGCGCAGGCTCCGCAGCCAAGCGCATTTCCGCCGCCGACCGCCCCCGTCGCCGACGGAATGGACTTGCCGCGATGTTACAAGGGATGCAAGGGGCGGACCGCTTTTGCCGCATCAGCGCCGCAATGACCGCGAAGACACATAACACACGCGGACTGGGCCGCCGGCTTGCGGGACAGGCGCCGGCGCCCGATTATTTCAGGGGGCGTAAGTCCGAACTGGGGCGGGGATTCTGCTTGATCGCTAAGGCGTTAAGGTTCCTGGCGGCAGCGCTGTTCGTGACGCTAGCCGGTTCAGCCGCGGCGCAGACCAGCGTCGAGGAGGCCGAGCGCAGCATCGTGCGCGTGGTCGTGATCCTCGAAACGCCCGAAGGCCGAATGCTCTACGGCTCCGGTTCGGGGTTCGTGGTGGCGCCAAACCTGATCGTCACCAACGCGCACGTGGTCGCGCCCGCGCGTCAGCGGCCCGAATATGGCGTGGCCATCGTGCCGCCGCGCGGCGACGGCCTACTGCCGGCGCGCATTATCCAGTACTCCCCCCTCTCGGAACTGGCGCTGCTGGAATACCGCGGCGGCCCTGATCTCGCACCTGTGACGATCTCAACGGTAGAGCCTCATGCGGGCGACGGGGTCGTGGCGCTTGGCTTTCCGGATGTGGATTACCAGGGAGCGACCGGTGCGGACCTGCTGCGGCCGACCCCGCCCTCGCGTACGTCGGGACAGATCGCCTCCCTGCGCGACCGCGCGCCCACCGGCGATCCGATCCCGACCATCAATCATCAGGCAGTTATTTCGTCGGGCTCCTCGGGAGGGCCGCTGCTGGACGAATGCGGCCGCGTCATCGGCGTCAATTCCTGGCATGTCTCCGGCGCCGATACGCGCGAGACGCGCGGTGTCGCCACCCGCGCCAGCCAGTTGCTTCAATTCCTCGACGAGGCGGGGGTGACGCCCACCCTGAGTGACGAGCGCTGCCTCTCCTTGCCCGAACGTATCGAAGCCGAGCGAGCTCAGACGATCAGCGCCCTACAGGCGCAGAACGAGGAGCTCGCCAGCAAGCTCGAAACGGCGGATCGGCTGACGCGGATCGCCGTGGTGATCCTCATCGGCGGCACGTTGGCCCTTTTTGTCGCGGTGTGTGTCTTGGGCGCCGTCGTGCTCTCGCGCCGACGTGGGCACATCTTCGGCGGCGAGGCACATCCCCCGCAGACGACGCCGCACCCGGAACCCTTCGAAACGCCGCGTCGCGGCCGCATGGGCGTTGTCGCCGTGGTCGGCGGCGCGGCAATCGCAGCAATCCTGATCGTGGCGGCCGGCATCGCCCTGCTGCGCGCGCTGCAGGGCGGTGAAGAGCAGATCGCTGCTGCGCCCCGGGATTTCTCGGGCTCGATCTCGTGCACGCTCGATCGCGAGGCAAGCCAGCGCGCGCAGGGCGTCGCCGACATGAGCTTCAGCGCGTCGGGCGCGCTGTGCGTCAATGAGCGCACTCTGTACGCGCCGCTCGAAGACGGCCGCTTCCGCCGCGTGATCGTGCTTGGCGAATCGCGCGCGCTCGATGTGCTGACCATCAATCCGGAAACCGGCGAATTCCGCCGCGAGCGCTATCCCCTCAGCGATCGGGATTTCGCCGCGGCGAACCAAGCGGTAGCGGAAACCGGCGCCGGCCGCGGCTGCGCCGGAGACGGCGCAAGCGAAGCGGTTGCGCGGCGCAACGAGACGCTGATGCGCTTCGCGCAGGGCGAACCCAGCCAGCGACTTGTCTGGCGCTGCGAACCGCGGAATTAGATTAGCCCGCCGGCGCAACGCGCCAGATAATGTTGCCGACGTCGTCGGCGACGAGCAGTGCGCCGGTGCGGTCGGTTGCAACGCCGACCGGGCGGCCCTGCGCATGTCCACGCTCGTTGAGAAAACCGGTCAGGAAATCTTCAACGCCCCCCGCCGGACGCCCATCGGCGAAGGGTACGAAAACGACTTTGTAGCCAGCGGGTTCGCGCCTGTTCCACGAACCATGCTGGCCGATGAACACGCCGCGGCGATAGCGCGGCGGCAGCGCATCGCCGCGATAAAAGTGTAGCCCGAGTGAAGCCGTGTGCGAGCCGAGCGCGTAATCCGGCGCGGTCGGCGCCTGCAGGCGAACGTTGGCGGGAATCTCGACCCGCTCGTCGCGATGATCGCCCCAGTAATAATACGGCCAGCCGTAGAAGGCGCCGTCGCGCACGCTGGTCATGTAATCGGGCACGAGATTGTCGCCGAGCATGTCGCGCTCGTTGACGGCGACCCACAGCACGCCGCTTTGCGGTTCGAACTCCATGCCGACAGGATTGCGCAGGCCCGAGGCGAAGATGCGCGCGTCCGAGCCGTCCGGATTGAACTCCCAGATCGCCGCCCGCCCCTGTTCGATCTCCATGCCTTCATCGGCGATGTTGGTGGCCGAGCCGACAGCGACATACAGCTTCGATCCGTCCGGCGACACGGCAAGGCTGCGCGTCCAGTGGCCATTGTTCTCATCGCGATGCGGCAGTTCGAGCACCGTTTCCGGGCCGGAGACAACCGTGGCGCCGGGCGTATAGGGGAAACGCACGACCGCATCGGTATTGGCGACGTAGAAGTAATCGCCGAGCAGCGCCATGCCGAACGGCTGGTTCAGATTCTCCGCGAACACATGGCGCGCATCGACAACGCCGTCGCCGTCGCTGTCGCGCAGCAGCGTGATGCGGTCCGCGCTGTCGGCCAGCGCGCCGGCGCGGCGCTGCATGTTGTTGGCGATCCAGCCGCGCAAGCCGCCGCCGCGCGTCGGGCGTGTGGAGCTTTCGGCCACCAGCACGTCGCCGTTCGGCAGCACGTAGAGCCAACGCGGATGCGCGAGCCCCTCCGCGTATCGCGCGACTCTGAATCCCGCAGGCGCGACGGGCGCGGCGCCTTCGGACCAGCCGATCGCGCGTGCAGGATTCAATGTGGGTATAGGACCGCCGCGTTCCGGCCGCGGCAGCTGCGGATTAGCGCCGTAACCTCGATCGGGCGCCGGAGCGCCGCCACCGCAGGCTGCGAGGGCGAATGCGAGCGCTAACGTGGGCAGGAGCTTTCTCACAAAAAACAGCATAACACGCTCCGCGATGCGCCTGACCAGGCTCCGCGACTCAACTGTCGAGTTTCTGAGACCTGATGAGGCGGCGCACGATGACGACCACGAACAACCAGAGCGCGATGGCGATCCCGCCCATCACCGCCGCGGCGCCCCACCGACCTTCCAGCGCATCCATGATGCCGTCGTAGCCGAAGGCGAAGATGGCGGTCTTCGGCAGCACGCCGATGGTGAGACCGGCGATGTAGGGCCAGAAGTTCACGCGCGCCGCGCCGAACGCCATGTTGACCACGACGAACGGCGCAGTCGGCACGAAGCGCACGATCAGGCTGGCAAGGAAGGCGTTCTTGCCCATGAAGCGCGTGAACCGCCCGCCCGTCGCGCCGCCCAGCCGCTTCCTTGTCTCCGCGCCGGCGAGCCGGCCTGTGAAGTACGTCGCCGCGCCTGAAACCACGGTCGCGATCCAGGCAAACCAGAACCCCTGCTCCGGCCCGAACGCCACGACGCACGCAAGGATCAGCACGAATTGCGGTGCGCCGACATAGGCCGTCAGCGTGAACACGGCGATGGTGATCGGCAGGCCCAAGCGCGTGCGGCGCGCCTCGCCGAGCGTGCCGTCGATGAACGCCTCGATCTGCTCGCCGTAATAGAGCCGCCCGATGATCAGCACGATGAGCGCGATCACGATCATGGCGATCGAGGCGGCAACCGCGCGCCAAGCCCGCGCGTCCATGTTCTGCGCAAAGTCGACGAGCTTGGCCCACAGGCTCAGCTTTGCCGGCGGCCTCTGCTCGTCTTGGTCCCCGTCGCTCATCGCCCCCGGCTCTCGCGCGCCGGCGACGGCCGGTCAAGCTTCAGGCCCGTTGCGGACGGCGACCGAAAATCGCGCTCATGTCAAAGAGGCGCGCCGCGGCGGCGGTGCGGCGCGACTTCGCCGCCCTGGCCTGCGGGATCTCCATGTCGTTCATGCGGGGCTTCAAGCCCTTGATCAGGTCTTCCTCGATGCGGCGGCGGTCCACCTCGTCGCGGATCGGCCCGAGCACATAGCGTTCGGTCGCACCGTAATACCAATACGCCCTGGCCCACTTCTCGTGGCCCAGCAGGCGCGAGCGCAGGTCGTGCGCCTTGCCGACATAGAGCACCTCGAGGAAGAAGGCCCAACGGCGACGTACGAACATGTAGATGCCCCCGACGCCCGCCGGCGGCAGCCCCTGCTTGGTCAGCACGCACTTGAAACGATAGCGGCGTCCGCTCTGGCCGCGCCAGGAATGCGCTCCGAAAAAGAACATGGGCCTGCTCCTTGCGTCGGGGGCAGGCTCGGCCCCGAATCGTAAACGCCGCGTTAACCGATTGCGCCGGAAAGCCGGCAGCGCGATCCTGCGAGTCATGGCGTTGGATGCTCTGCCCGCTTTGTCGATGCGCGACCGCCGCGCCGATCTGGCGGGCTTCGCGCGCGCCATGGGCGAAAGCTACACGCGCTACGGCTTCGCCATCGTGCGCGAGCACGGGCTCGATGCAGCCGTCATCGATCGTGCGCTTGGCGCAACGAAAGCCTTCTTCGCGCTGCCCGAGGCGATGAAGCGGCGCTACCACGTCGCCGGCGGGGCCGGACAGCGCGGCTACGTGCCGTTCGGCGTGGAAGCCGCCAAAGGCGCCGACACGGTCGACCTCAAAGAATTCTGGCACGTGGGGCGCGAACTGCCCGAGGGCCATCGCTATCGCCCTTACATGCCGCACAATCTTTGGCCCGAGGAGATTCCGAACTTCAAGCGCGACGTCTACGCGCTCTACGAAGCGCTCGACGCGCTCGGACTGGAGTTGCTGCAATCGATCGCACTCTTCCTCGGCCTGCCCGCGGATTTCTTCCGCGAGTCGGTGCGCGACGGCAATTCCGTGCTGCGCCTGCTGCACTATCCGCCGACGCCGCCGCACGCGGGAGGCGTGCGCGCCGAAGCACACGAGGACATCAACGTCATCACGCTGCTGCTCGGCGCGGAGGAAGCGGGCCTGCAGCTGCTGACGCGCGAGGGCGAATGGCTCGACGTCAATCCGCCCGAGGGGGCGCTCGTCGTGAACATCGGCGACATGCTGCAGCGGCTGACCAACCACGTGCTGCCGTCAACCTCGCATCGCGTCGTCAATCCTACGCCGGAACGCGCGCACCTGCCGCGCTATTCGATCCCGTTCTTCCTGCATTTTGCGCCGGATTATCCGATCGAGACGCTGCCCAGCTGCATCACGTCGGAAAATCCAAACCGCTACCCAGAACCAATCACCGCGCAGGATTTCCTGTACGAACGTCTGCGCGAGATCAGGCTGGCTTGAGAATATGGACCGCCGGCGCCCTCGCCGGCACGCGAGGGACCGATCATCCGCCCAGCTTTGCCAAGTTGTACAAAAGATCGGCGCGTCGCGGCGATGCCGGCGAGGCGCCGGCGGTCCATATTGCGCTACGCTTCCAACAGCGCGCGCAGAAACTCCGCGTCCGACCAGCGCGGGCCGCGCTCGCGGCCCATGAGCGCTTGCAGAATGCCCGTCGCTTGCCGCGCGACGACGAGCTCTCGCTCTGGAAGCAGATAGAGCCGCTGGTCGCCTGCGCCGGCGGCCATGTGGATGGGGCCGAAGCGCTGCGACAGGGTCGCATCGACCTCAACGCCCGCGCCACGTCCTGGCGCAACCAGACCCGGCCGCAGCAGCCACCATGACAGCCCATAGCCGGGATTGGCGCGGCTCGGCAGGAAACATTGCGCGAGCGCGCCGCGATCGAGTCGCCCTTCGCCGCCTTGCAGCACGAACCAGCCGAAGCGCGCCCAGTCGCGCGCCGCGAGGCCGGCGCCCGAAGGCATGTGCGGATTGCCGTCCGCGCCGCGACGCCAATGCGTGGGCGCGATGTCCAGCGGATCGAAGATGCGGCGCTGCAAGTAGGAGAGCGGATCGCCGCTCAGCTTGCGCCGCATGATCTCGCCGAAGATCTGGAACGGCGTCGGGCCGTAGGCGAAGCGTTCGCCGGGGAGCGTCTCAGCCGGCTGCGAGATGGCGTCCGCGTAGGTCGGCGGGCGCGCGATCGGACCGCCGGCGACGCCGCTCGTGAGCGAAAGCAAATGCCGGATGGTGATGCGGCGGCGTTCGTCGCCGCGCCATTCGCTCAGCGTGTCGGCCGCACGCTCGTCCCAGTCGAGCAAACCGTCCTGCACCGCGGCGGCGGCCATGATTCCGGTGAAGCTCTTCGTCCCGCTCGCCAGCTCCCAGCCGCGGTCGGGACCGCCGCCGTTGGGATAATCCTCGAACACGACGCGCCCGCGCTGCATCACCACGAGCGACATGCCGCGCCGTTCGGCCGAGTATGCTGCGGCAGCGTCAAGGCGCGGCAGCTGCGCATTGGCGGGAGTTGCGAGACATGCGGCGGCGCCGGCGGCCAGAAATGATCTGCGGTTCATCGTCTTGTTCAACGCCATTGCGCCGTGGCTCCGTCGCGAGAAACCGCCGCCTCGCCAGCCTTTGTGCCGCTTGGTGAACTTTGTGCCTTCGTGGTTCAATACCACCAAGACACCAAGAACACGAAGAGTTCACGAAGGGAGCGCGCCGGGGCGGTTGCCTTGCCGCTTCAGATTGCGGCCGGTTTGATCGCACGCGCAGCGCTCTTCGCACGCTGGCGCGCTTCGTCTGTGGTCGCCCCGCGGGCGAGCGCTACGCCCATGCGGCGCTTCTTGAAGCTTTCGGGTTTGCCGAAGAGGCGCAGCTCGGTTTGCGGAATGGCGAGCGCCTCGGCGACGCCGTCGAAGGCGATGCCCTTGGCGTCCATCCCGCCATAGATCACCGCGCTCGCGCCGGGCGCGCGGAGGTTCGTGTCCACGGGCAGGCCGAGGATGGCGCGCGCGTGCAGCGCGAATTCGCTCTGGTGCTGCGAGACGAGCGTGACGAGGCCGGTGTCGTGCGGGCGTGGGCTCACTTCGGAGAACCAGACCTCGTCGCCTTTGACGAACAGCTCGACGCCGAAAATGCCGTGCCCGCCGAGCGCGGCGGTGACTTTGCCGGCGATGTCGCGCGCCTTGGCCAGCGCTGCGGCGCTCATCGGCTGCGGCTGCCAGCTCTCGACGTAGTCGCCGTCGATCTGCACGTGGCCGATGGGTTCGCAGAAATGGGTGCCGGACGCGGCGCGCACGGTGAGCAGCGTGATCTCGAAATCGAACATCACCTGCCCTTCCACGATCACGCGCGGCTGCTTCACGCGGCCGGCTGACATGGCGTAATCCCAAGCCTTGGCCACATCCTCCTGCGACTTGAGGCGGCTCTGCCCCTTGCCGGAGGACGACATCACCGGCTTGACGAAACAGGGAAAGCCGATGCGGTCGATCGCGGCCTGCATCTCTTCCAGCGAGGAGGCGAAGGCGTACGGCGAGGTCCGCAGCTTCAGCGCTTCGGCGGCCAGCACGCGAATGCGCTCGCGGTTCATGGTGATGTGCGCGGCGTTGGCCGTAGGGATGACGCGCGCGAGCCCGTCCTGCTCAATGTGCACGAGTTCGTCCGTGGCGATAGCCTCGATCTCCGGCACGATCAGATGCGGCCGCTCCTGCTCCACCACCGCGCGCAGCGCTTTGCCGTCCGTCATATCGATGACATGCGCACGATGCGCCACCTGCTGCGCCGGCGCATTGGCGTAGCGGTCGACGACGACGGTTTCGACGCCGAGCCGCTGCAACTCGATGACGACTTCCTTCCCAAGTTCTCCGCCGCCAAGCAGCATAATCCGGATGGCGGAGGGGGAAAGCGGAGTGCCGATGCGAGTCATGTCAATCCTGCCGAGGAAGCACGTTAGATTGCCCTGCGTATTCCAAGGCCAAGCTCCACAGAGCCTGACGCTCGGCGTGGACGCGGTCATTCAGCGCGATGGCGCGGCGGCGCGCGTAGCCCGAATACTCATCTTGCGCGGCAAGCCAAACGATTTCTTTTGCGATGTCCGACGCCCCAATCGCCTCAAACGCGTCGGCGAATGCGACCGCCTGCTCATGGGACTGCCACACCAAGTCGCCCATGCTGGTCTTCCAAGCCATGCTCATGACTTTTGCAAAGGCAGTCAGGTTGCGTTGCGGTTCGGTTAGCTCGGACATGTCGGCGGCATCCCGCGCCGAATCTAGTCGCATCATGAGCGCGTTGAACGCGGCATTGTCATCCATGCTCGCGGCCCTTAAGGAGCGCCCGCACCTTCTCCCCCGCCGCCTCGATCGGATGCTTCGCCGCTTCCTCTCGCATGCGCGTCAGGTTCGGTGCGCCTGCGCGGTGCTCTTCCATCCAGTCGCGCGCGAACTTGCCGGACTGCACGTCCGCCATCACGGCGCGCATGGCGTCTTTCACGCGCGCGTCGATGATGCGCGGACCCACCACGTACTCGCCCCATTCGGCCGTGTTTGAGATAGCCAAATGCGCACCGGCAATGCCGCGCTCGTGGATGAGGTCCGACAACAGCTTCACTTCGTGCAGGCAATCGAAATAGGCCAGCTCCGGCGGCGTGCCGCTTTCCACCTGTACTTCCCACGCCGTGCGGATGAGATGAACAAGCCCGCCGACGAGAACGACCTGCTCGCCATAGAGGTCGCCTTCGGTTTCGATCTTGAAGGTCGAGGCGATCATGCCGGCGCGGCCGCAGCCGATGGCGGCGCCGTAGGCGTACGCCAGCGCTTCGGCCCCGCCATTGTCTCGTGCGACTGCAACGATGGCCGGAAGCCCTCCGCCCTTCACGAACGCTTCGCGCATCGCAGAGCCAGGCCCCTTCGGCGCCACCAGCACTACGTCGACGTCGGCCGGCGGCCGAATGAACCCGTAGTGATAGGCAAAGCCGTGCACGAACAGGAGCGTCTGCCCGGCGCGGAGGTGCGGCGCGATCTCGGCTGCGTAGAGATCGGGCAGCACCTCGTCCGGCGCGCACAGCACCAGCACGTCGCGCGTGCGCGACGCCTCCGCCACGCCGATGATCTCGAACCCAGCGTTGCGCGCCTCGCCAGCGCGACGCGCTCCGGCATGAAGGGCGACAACCACGTCCACGCCCGCGTCGCGCAAGTTGAGCGCATGCGCGTGGCCTTGCGCGCCGTAGCCGATCACGGCGACGCGCTTGGCCTTGATCAGGCTCACATCGGCGTCGCGCTCATAGAGGACGCGCATGGTTGTTTCCTTCCGCTCTCTTGCGTCTCTAGCCGAGAGCCCTCACCTTCGCAAAGAAGGAGACAAGCCATGGCGAGCGCGGGCGAGATCGTGCGCTTCTGGCGCGATGCGGGGCCAAAAGCCTGGTTCGTGAAGGACGAGACGTTCGACGGCCGCTGCCGCGCGTTCGAGGCCGAGCACCATGCCGCGGCGCGGCGCGAACTGGCGCACTGGGAGCAGGACGCGGAAGGCGCGCTGGCGCTGGTGCTGCTTTTGGATCAGTTTCCGCGCAACCTCTATCGCGCAAGCCCGCACGCTTACGCCGCGGACATTCTTGCACAAGGCGTCGCTGCCCGCGCGATCGAAAGGCGCTTCGATGCGGCCACCGATAGCTCTCTGCGCGTCTTCTTCTACTTGCCGTTCGAGCACGCCGAGGATGTGGCGCTGCAGGAGCGTGCGGTGCAGCTGATCGAGCCGCTCCGGGACGCGGAGTTCACCAAGTACGCCATCCTGCACCGCGACATCATCGCCCGCTTCGGCCGCTTCCCGCACCGCAATGCGATCCTCGGGCGCAAGTCGACGCCGGAGGAGCTGCAGTTCTTGGCCGAAGGTGGGTTCGCGGGGTGATCTCTTGGACCGCCGGCGTCCTCGCCGGCGGTCCAAGAAGATGCTACTGAATCGGCGCGTCGAACGCGTAGCGCCAATTGCCTTCGTAGTCCCGCGTCCAGATCGAGACGTAGCGCCCCGACGTGCGCGTGCCGTCCGGCGCGGTGTAGACGGAATTGCCCCAGGTCCAGCCCATGTCGCCGCGTGCAGAGACGCGCGCCGTTTCCGGCGCCCATTCCAGCCGCGCGCCCTGGGGCCAGTTCTGGTAGCGCGCGGCGACGCCGGCGCGTCCCGTCGTGATGTTTTCGCTGGTGACGATCAGCGCATCCTCGGCGGCATATTCGCTGAACGCGGCCGCCACGCCGTCAGCTTGCGCCTTCGCAGCGAACGCGCGATCGGCGGCGAGCAATTCCGCGACTGCTGCGGCCGCCAGCTCCTCTTCGGTGCGCCAGCCCGCCAGCTCCGACAGGCGCGACGCCAGCCGTCCGGCGCTGTCGTTCGCCGTCACGCAGCTGCGCGCGATCGACGTGGATCGGCCCTCGACAGCGATCTCGAGATAGGCCTGCTCGCCCGCTGCGCAGGTTTCACCAGGGCCGCCTACAGAGCCGCCAACGCCCAGCGCCGTGCGCGCGAGCTGGGCGATCTCGGCCCGCTGCGCGGGCGCAACTTCGCTGACGTGCGGCGCGTCCGGACCCCAGAGCCACCATCCCGTCGAGGGATGGCCCGTGAAACAGCGCAGCGCGAGGGCAGCCTCCTCGCCGCGCGCATCGTAACGGATCACGCGCGCGACGCCGCCGCGCGCTGGCGCGATGGTCACGCGGACGGAAATGTCCACGCCATCCGCGGCAAGCACGGCGCGCCCGCCATTGGTTGGCACAATGTCGGCGGCGAGCAGCGGCTGCGCCCAGGCCGGGGCGCGCAGCGACAGGTTCTGCGCCGCCGACGGCGCTGCGACCACCAAGCCGCTTGCGACGGCCATGAAAAACGCTCTGATCATCCCCACCCTCAAATCTGCTCCGCCCGCGAGTTTAGGCCGCCGGAATATCGCGCCGCCAGACCCTAAGGCGCCTCACATCTCCGGGCGCTCCCGCACGGGCTGTCCGTTGCGCAAGACCCACTGATCGGTGCGCGCGACGCGATCGATCTCCTGCTGCAGGTCGCGCACCGCACGCGGCATGCCCGCGCTCACGCCGCCATAGTCCAGCACGGTCTTGCGCCGGCCGTTGCGCTCCAGGGTCACGGTGTAGGTCGGCAGGTCCGTCACCGCCGCGCGATACTCGTCGCGCAATTGCTCAAAGCCGATCTCCTCGAACCGGCGCAGCAGGCGCTCGACGTCTGCGCGCGGGATCGTCGCGCGCCGTTCGCCGACCACGTTCACGAAGCGCTCGCCGACATAGACGACTTCGCCGTCTCCGCTGATGGTCACGCGATAGGCAGGGCAAAAGCCATAGCACATCGAGCGCGTCAGCGTGATCATGACAGGTCCTTCGGTTGCGGGCGCGTCAACAGGCGCGCACGAGCTGAGCGCGAGTGCGCCGATGACGACGAGGAGAGCGCGGCGAATATTCATGGACGTGTAATCCTAGCGGCGGTGCTGACGCGCGATGGCTTCTCGGTTGGCGATCCAAGCTGCATCGCGGCGCTCCAAAAGATAACCGGGGTAGAGGCTTTCCATCGCTTCGCCGAGTTCGGCCGAAAGCGCATAGGCGGAAGTCTTGTCGTCCAGGCGGCCGACGGCAAGGCGACGCAGCATCTGGCCGCGCCGGCGCGGATCGATGGCGTTCTGCGCTTCCGACACCAGAAGCCGCCGGCACTTGGTCAGGAACTCGGCGGCTTCCGTGTCTGGGTGCGCAGCGCTGGCGTCGACGCGCGCGAGGCGATTGCAGGCGAACACAACGGCATCGAGGATCGGCGGCCGGTAGCCCTGGAACGCGGTTTCCTTGTCCTGCCCATGCCGCTCGGGAGCTTCGTTGGGAAAGAAGAGCCGACCGCGGTCAGCGATCGAGGAGAGCTTTTGGGAGGTCTCGTGCGCGAGCCGCGCGAATTCCTCGGGGGCATAGGCAGCGCCGCGCCCGCGCGCGAGCGCGATGCTTTGCGAGACCAGGTCGATCGCCTCGTGCGTCCAGGCGATGACTTCGGCGTCCATCTCCGCCTTCAGTGTCTCGAACTGAAGCTGGGTCTGGCGGCGCACGACCAGCCAGTTCAGCACCAGAGACGCCAGCGCCAGCGCAGCGGAGCCGATCGCGACCCACTCCTCGACGCCCAGGTTCGCCAGATCCATCGGTTCCCTCCCGCCCGTCTTGTTCCTGCTTGACCGCGGCGAAGGCAAGGCGGGCCCGCCGCATCCGTAACAAAATCGTGCGCGCCGGCCGCGCCCGTCTTGGGTTAAGCTGGCGAGCAGCCTCACGGGGAGGACGCCTATGAAACTCAAGCTTACGGCAGTCGCACTGGCTCTGGCGTGCATCGGCGCGCCCGCGGCGTTGGCGGACGGAGGCGGCGGCGGGGGAATGTCGTCCTCGGGACCAGCTGTCTCGCCCCGCGAAGACCCGAACGCGGCCTACCAGGCCGGGGTGGCTGCGCTCAATGCGCAGAACTACGCCGAAGCGATCCGTCAGCTGCGCACCGCAAGGCGCGCTGCGCCGAGCGACGGCATCATCAATTTCGCGCTCGGTCTTGCCTATGTGGGAGCTGGCGAAACCGACGACGCGCGGGGCGCCTTCGAACGCTCGGTGCGCGCATCGAACGCGCCCGCGGGCGCGCGGCTGCAGCTCGGGCTCCTCTATCTGCAGGGCGGCGATCGAGCACGCGCGGTGGAGCAGCAGACAGCATTGCAGAACGCGATCAATGCATGCGACGCGCGCTGCGGCGACCAGCGCCGCGCGCAATTGCAGGCGGCCTACGATCAATTGACGACGGCGCTCAACGCGCCGGCGGAAGCACCTGCGGCAGATCCAGCCACCACCGGTTGGAACTTCCCGAACGTCGAGGAAGGCCGGCTGGCGTACGCCGAAGCCGTCGGCTTGATCAATCAGGAGCGCTACGCTGAAGGGCTTGACGCCTTGGCGCGCGCGCAAAGCGCCGTTGGCCCGCATCCGGACGTGCTGAACTACATGGGCTTCGCCAGCCGCAAACTCGGGCGCTTCGACGATGCGCTCGCCTATTACGGCCAGGCGCTGGCGATCGATCCCGGCCACCTCGGCGCCACCGAGTACCTGGGCGAACTCTACATCCAGATGGGCGATCTCAACCGCGCGCGGCGTCAGTTGGCGCGCTTGGATGAACTCTGCGCCTATGGCTGCGCGCAACGCGAAGAGCTGGCGCGGTGGATCGCGACCGCGTCGGAGTGAAACTGCTCGCGGCATTTGCGGCGCTGGCGCTGGCCGGCGCCGCCGCGCCGAGCGCGCAGTTGCTGCGTGAACAAGCCTGGACAGCTCCCGGCCAGTCCTTAGCGCACGACCTGACGCATGCGCCCGGGGAGTGTCTCGCCGGCCGCTCCGCAGAGATCGAGATCGGCCGCGCCCTCTTCCGCACGCCGGTCCTCCTCGGCGGGCCGGCCGCGCGCGCGGGCCTTTCCTGCCACGCCTGCCACAGCAATGGCGGCGTCAACTCCCGTTTCCTATTGCCGGAGCTAACAGATCGGCCTGGCCATGCCGATGTGACGTCGGAATGGTCGAGCCGCGTGCGCGGCGACGGCGTGCTCAATCCGCTGCCGATCCCCGATCTCGCCGACGTTTCGCAGCGAGAGGTTTTCGGCCACCTGCGCGAACCTTCGCTGGAAGCCTTCGTGCGCAGCGTGATCTTGGATGAGTTTCAAGGCGAGCCGCCGCCCGCACAGGCGTTCGAGGGCATGATGGCGTACTTGCGCGCGCTGCAATCGGATGCCTGCCCGGGCGGTGAAGCCGCCGTGACGCTCGCAAGCGCCGCCGACGATGTGCGCCGCGCCGTTGCGGCAGCGGAGGGCGCTGACGCGGAAACAGCGCGCCTGCTCCTGCTTGCCGGACAAGACGGGATCGGTCGCCTCGTCGAGCGCTTGCCCGCGCAGCGCTTCGACCGCGAGCGGCGCGCCTTTGAAAGGCTCGCGCGCGAACTCGGCGCGTTGCGGACTGCGCACGATCTCGATGGGGCAATGGCCGCCGCCTTGCCAGGATGGCGCGCACGCTTCGACGCCGCGGTCGCGCGCGTGGCGCGGCGTGAAGCGCGCACGTATTTCAGCGAAGCGACGCTGCGCAAAGCGCTGAGGCGCTAGCTAACCGGCTTTGCGCAGCGCCGCCTGGGCCGCATCGATGCGCGATTCCAGATCAGGCGCGCTCACGCACGGCCAGTCCGGCATCTGGCCGGCGATCCAGGTGAACTGCCGCTTCGCATAGCGGCGCGTATCGCGCTGGCCGATCTCCGCGGCTTCGGCGAGCGTGATCTCGCCGCGCAGATGCGCCATCAGCGCCGGCGCGCCGTGCGCTTTCATCGCCGGCAGCGGCGGATCGAGCCTGCGCGCCGCAAAGGCGCGGACTTCTTCCAGCGCGCCGGCGGCAAGCATCGCCTCGAAGCGCGTGTTTATGGCGGCGTAGAGCGCTTCGCGCTCGGGCGTGAGCGCCAGGCCTGCCCACTCATCGCGCGCCAGCGCAGGCTGCGTGCTCGCTTGCAGTGAAGAAATGCTCTCACCGGTCGTTTCCAGCACCTCCAGCGCGCGCAGGATGCGCGGCGCATCGTTCGGTTCGAGACGCGCGGCCGTGACGGGATCGCGGAGCGAAAGCTCCGCATGCAACACCGGCGCGCCTTCCGCTTCGGCGCGCGCGCGCAAAGCGGCGCGCAGTTCGGGATCGGCAGATGGAATGTCGGCCAGTCCTTCCGTGAGCGCCTTGAAATAAAGTCCGGTACCGCCGACAACGATTGGCGCGCGACCACGGGCGCGGATGGCTTCGATCGCAGCAAGGGCATCTTTGAGCCATCGTCCCGTGGAGTAGAGCTCGCCCGCGTCGACATAGCCGTATAGATGATGCGGCGCGCGCGCGTGCTCCTCGGGGGTCGGCCGCGCCGTGAGAATGCGGAAGTCACGGTACACCTGCATCGAATCTGCGTTGACGATCTCGCCGCCGAGCCGCTCGGCCAGCGCCAGCGCCAACGCCGACTTGCCGCTGGCTGTAGGGCCCATGATGAGAAGAGCGCGCATGTCGGGGATTAGGGATTGGGGTTTCGCTTCATTTTGTGCGGGACCGAATCTTCTTCAACGTGTCCGAATGCGTCATAAGCGTCCCGGTCCCCAATCCCTAATCCCCAATCCCCAGGCCCCATGACGCACGCCCTCGTCTTTGTCGCGCCACCCAACGACAAGCCTGCCTACCGCGAGGCGCTGATGTTGCTCGGGCGCGTGGCGTTCGCGCGCAAGCTGCCGCCGCCGCAGGTGCTGTCGGGCTGGGAAAGCGCGCAGTGGATCTATCGCAGTGTCGACGGCGAGCTGCGCCAGGAAGCCGCCGCGGCGGTCGCCGAGCTGCCGGTGGACTGGGCGCTGGTCCCGACGGAAGCGCGGCGCAAGAAGCTTCTGGTCGCTGACATGGATTCGACCATCATCAACGTCGAATGCCTGGACGAGCTTGCGGATTTCGCTGGCATCAAGGCGGAGATCGCGACCATCACCGAACGCGCCATGCGCGGCGAGCTGGAGTTCGAGCCGGCGCTGCGCGAACGCGTGGCGAGGCTAAAGGGGCTCGGCGTCGATACGCTGCAACGGACTTTTGACGAGCGCGTGCGGCTCAATGCTGGCGCCAGGACGCTGGTGCGCACGATGGCGGCGAACGGCGCGCGCTGCGTGCTCGTCTCCGGCGGATTCACGTTCTTCACATCGCGCGTGGCTGAAGCGGCCGGCTTTCACACCCACCGCGCCAATACGCTCTTGGATGATGGCGCAGTCCTCACGGGGCTGGTGCAGGAGCCTGTGCTCGGTCGCGCCGCGAAGCTGAACGCGCTGCAGGACGAGGTGCGCGCGCTCGGTCTAGATCCACACGAAACGCTGGCGATCGGCGACGGCGCGAACGATCTCGACATGATCAAAGCCGCCGGCCTCGGCCTCGCCTACCGCGCCAAGCCGCTAGTTGCGGCCGAAGCCGACGCCCGTATAGATCACACCTCGCTGGAAACGGCCCTGTTCTTCCAGGGCTATGCGCGGGGGGAGTTCGTCACATGAGATGGGCGCAAAGAGCCGTGTGCGAAGAGACGGCCCACCAAATGCCAATCGCGCCCATGCCAGCTTGCCTGGATTTCTTCACGCAATGAAGCTGCCGCGGAAGCCCTTGGCCGTCGTGTTCGATCTCGACGGGACGCTGATCGATTCCGAAGCGCTGGTGCGCGAGGCGCATTTCGCCGCCTGCGCCAAGCTCGGCTATGCGATGAGCGACGCCCAGTTCCTGTCGCTCGTCGGGCTCCACCGCGAGGCGAATGACGCCCAGCTCAAGCAATTCTTCGGCGCGGATTTTCCGCTGGAGGACTTCATCGCCGCAACGCGCGCGCATGTCGGCGAACGGGTCGCGCCGCTCAAACCCGGCGCCGTCGAGCTGATGGATGCGCTGGACGAACTGGCCCTGCCCTTCGGCCTTGCCACGTCATCGCGTCGGCCCTGGGTCGAGCGCCACTTCGCCGCGCACCGGCTCGCGCACCGCTTCCGCGCAGTGGTCACGCGGCAGGATTGCACCGACGGCAAGCCGCATCCCGAACCCTACCTCAAGGCTGCGGCGGCGCTGGGCGCCGCGCCCCACGACACGCTCGCGCTCGAGGATTCCCACGCCGGCGTGCGCTCTGCCTGCGCCGCCGGCTGCATGACCGTGATGGTTCCGGACCTCCTCCCGGCGGACGAAGAGATGCAGGCCAAAGCCCTGCGCGTGGTAGCTTCCTTGCATGAGGTCGTGGAGCTCATCTCCGCGCCGGGATGATTAACCCGCGCGCCGGCGCGCGAATTTTTCGCGCCGGCCCGCGCGCAAGGTTGCGGCGCCGCCTCGGAGCGGAGATGGTGCGACCACGCAGGGATCGGATTCATGACGACTCTCGTCAGCCTTGTCAGCACAACACAGGGCCGGCAGGCGCTGTGGCTTCTCTTTGCAATTGCGCTGGCGGCGCGCCTGATCGCAGCGCCCTTTTTCGGCGACCTCTCAGAAGGCGTGACAATCTGGGAATACGGCGAGCAAGCGCTCTGCGCAGCTCAGACGGGCGGCGACCTCTGCCTGCGCGACAGCGCCGGCAACGCCTACGTCTCGGCGCTCATGCCGCCGCTGACGTCCTACCTTTGGCTCATTCTGTTTAATCTCTTCGGCATCGGCGAAGTCGCGCGCGCGGGCTACGTGATCCTGAACATTCTGGCCGGCGCCGCCTGCGCGCCGCTGCTCACCCTTGTGGCGCGGCGCATGCGCGTCGAGCCGTTGCCGGCCTTTCTCGCCGGGGCGATGCTCGCGTTCTATCCCACCTTCGTTGCGGTCTCGACCGGCTATCACGCGACGAATTTCACCATCTTCTTCATGCTCGCCTTCGCGCTCGTTTTCCTGCGCGCCGGCGAGCGCATGGATTGGAAATCGGCCCTGCTCGGCGGAGCGCTCGCCGGGCTCAGTGTCTTGACGCGCAACGAACTTGCCTTGGTCGCCGCTGGCGCTGCGGTGCTGCTCATCTGGATCGGACGCAAGCACTTGGCGACCGCCGTCCGCGCCGCCGCCGCTTTCTCGCTTGGCGTCGCATTGGTGTTGAGCCCGTGGATCGCGCGCAATTACGTGCAGTTCGATCGCTTCATTCCGGTCGGCGCCCAGGCGGGCTACAATCTGTGGATAGGCTTTGGGCCGCACGCGCGTGGTTCGGGCAATCAGCTCGACAACGACCCGGAAGCGCGCGCCGCCGCCGCTGCGATCCGCGCCAGCGTCGCGCCGGGCGATCCGCCGGAGGACCGCTTTGAGCCCCGGCTTCAGAATGCCTTCCTGGAGGACGCTCTGCCCGCCATCGAGCAAGGCGGGCTCGGCCGCATCGTTGCGCTCACGGCCGAGAAGTTCGCGGTGCTGTGGCTGTTCGACTGGACCGACCCCATAACGCACAGCCCCGCCTATTGGACGCCATGGCTCATCGTGCATGCGCTGGCGCTTTACGGGCTCGTGCTCTTGTTGCGGCGACGCGTCGGCATCGATTGGAACGCGGTTCTGCTCATCGCGCTGTTCCTGGGCGTGTTCACCTTCGCCTATTCGATCTCTAGCGTGTTCGCGCGCTATCGCATGCACATGGAGCCGTTCATCTTTGTATTTGCGAGCATCGGCGCATGGAGGCTGCTGCAGCGCTGGCCCGCCGTTAACCCTGCAGCGCCCGAGTTGCGCACCTGAGGCGTCAGCAATTGCGTTTCGTTGCGCCGCGCCTAAGCCTGACCTAAAGTGAGCCGTCCCTGGGGACAATCGTGAGCGCAGAATCCAGCACCAGCTTGCGCCCGCACGCGCGCATTGGCGACTATATCGCCATTGCGCGGCCGGACCATTGGATCAAGCATGTAATGATCGTGCCGGGCATTGTCTTCGCCTGGCTGCTTGCGCCGGGCGGCCCTCAGGTGAGCGACGCGGCCTGGTTCACGATTGTCGTTGGGTTTGCGTCGGCCTGTCTGATCTCGTCGGCCAATTACGTCATCAACGAATGGCTCGATGCGCCTTTCGACGCCAAGCACCCGAAGAAGCAATCCCGGCCGGCCGTCCGCACCGCCATGGATCCGATGGTGGTTTACATCGAATATGTGATGCTGATTGCCGCCGGGCTGCTGCTGGCCTTTTGGGTCGGGCGTGTGTTCCTCATCACGGCAGCGGCGTTCGCTGTGGCGGGCTTTCTCTATAACGTGCGCCCGTTCCGCACGAAGGACCTGCCCTTTCTCGACGTGATCTCGGAGTCGGTGAACAATCCGCTGCGGCTTCTGCTCGGCTGGTTCATGGTTGCGCCGGATTTCGCGCCGCCGGCGTCGTTGCTGCTCGCCTACTGGGCGGGCGGCGCGTTCCTGATGACGGTGAAGCGCTTTGCCGAACACCGTTTCCTGTCCAACGGCGGCGCCACGAGCGCGGCCGTGGCGCACTACCGGCCCTCGCTCGCCGGCTACAAGGAATCCACGCTGACTGTCGCGGCGCTCATCTATGCGCAGCTGTTCGCGTTTATGATGGCGGTGTTCCTGCTGAAGTATCGCGCCGAGTACATCCTGCTGTTCCCGCCGCTGGTCGTTCTCTTCGCACTCTATATGCGCATCGGCTATGCGCGCGATTCGGCGGCGCAATCGCCAGAAAATCTGTTCAAGCAGCCGCTGCTGCTCGGCCTCGCACTGGGGATCGTTGCGCTGTTTCTGGGGCTGACCTTTGTCGACGTGCCGGGGCTGTCGGTGTTCACCGACCCGCACTTCATTCCGGTGGCTGGCGACTAGCTCCGCGCGCGCAGGCGGCGATATGTGCGCTGGCCGGCGCGGTTGATACGCACAACGATATTATGCTCGCCGACCGCCGCTTCGGCGGCGACAGCGCGCGCCGCGATCATACTGTTCATCGGCTGAAACGCCATCTGCTCGATCACGTCGCCCGGCCGCAGCACGCCGTCGTTGGCGCTGCCGATGTCAACGGAGAGCACCACCACGCCCTCCACGTCCGGTTCGATCTGAAATTCCTCGCGCAGGCTGGCGTCGAGTTCTGACAAACCGATGCCAAAGATGCGCCCGCCGCGCGGCCCTCCGTCGCGTCGCGGCGCGCGGGGCGACTCGCCTGTGGCGATGCGGGGGCTCGCCTCTCCTTCCTGCAACAGCTCGATCGTAGCGGTGAGCGTCATGCGCTGGCCTTCGCGCACGATCTCGATGGGGGCCTGCGCGCCGACCGCGCTGTCGCCGACCATGCGCGTCAGCGCACGGCTGTCGCGCACGTCGGCGCCGTTGAACCGAAGCACGATGTCGCCGGGCCTCAGGCCGGCCCGAGCGGCCGGGCCGTTCGGCGTCACGCGCGTGACGACGGCCCCGCCGTCGCCGCGATAGCCGGCGCGTTCGGCGATTTGCGCCGTCACGTTGGCGAGCCGCACGCCCAGCCAGCCACGGCGCGTCTCGCCATAGCGCAGCAGCTGATCCACGACGGGCCGCACGATGGACGTAGGAGTCGCAAAACCGACGCCGACGCTGGCGCCCGTCGGCGACACAATGGCGGTGTTCACGCCGATCACTTCGCCGTCCAGATTGAACAGCGGCCCGCCGGAATTGCCGCGATTGATGGCCGCGTCCGTCTGGATGAAATCGTCGTAGCGCCCCGCATCGATGTTGCGGTTGCGCGCCGAGACAACCCCGACGCTGAGCGAGCCGCCCAGCCCGAACGGATTGCCGATCGCCAGCACGATGTCGCCGACGCGCGCGCCGTCGCTGTCGCCCATATTCACGTAGGGCAGCGGCGTGCGAGTGTGGACGCGCAGCACGGCGATATCGGTCGCCGGATCGCGACCCACAACGGTGGCGTCGAAGCGCTGGCCGTTCTGCAGGATCACCTCGACCGCATCCGCCGCTTCGATCACGTGGTTGTTGGTGACGACGACGCCATCTGCGGAGATGATGAAGCCGGACCCGAGCGAGGTGACCTGCGCGCCGCCTTGCGACAGGCCTTCGTTGAAGCGCTCGAGCGGCGAACCGGGCGGAAAGCGCGGCAGTTCATCGACGCCCTCGACACGCTGGCTGGTGGCAATGTTGACGACTGCCGGAGAAAGCCGCTCGGCAAGATCGGCAAAGCCCCCGGCCGGATAGCGTGACTGCGCTACCGCCGGCGCTAAGGCGAGCGTGACAAGAGCGAAGGCGGCGAGCGCGGCGCGCATGGGGCTAAGGGAGTAGGGGAGTAGGGCAGTAAGGCAATAGGGAAATGCGGTTCAAAACCTTACTGCCCTATTGCCCTACTGCCCTACTGCCCTATTGCCCTAATTAACGTCCGCCCCGCCGGCTCTGCATGTAACGGAAGAAGTCGCTGTCCGGCGGCACGACGATTGGCGTGTTGGCGTCGAGCGCCTGGTCATAGGCGCGCATGGAGCGGTAGAACGCGGCAAATTCCGGGTCGCGGCCATAGGCGCGCGCGAAAATCCGGGCGCGCTCGGCGTCCCCTTCGCCGCGCAGGCGTTCCGATTCTTCCTGCGCCGTGGCGCGAATGATCGCAGCGTCGCGTTCGCCCTCGGCGCGAATACGGCCTGCCACCTGCTCGCGTTCAGAACGCATGCGTTGGTAGACACGGTCCCGCGTTTCGTCCGGCAGATCGGCCTGTCGGATACGCACGTCGACCACGTGAACGCCCAGCTCCGTCGCCGCAGACCGGTTGAGGTCGGCCTCGATCAGCTGCATCAGCTGCGCGCGACGGCCGGAGATGATCTCGTTCGACGTCGCCGCGCCCAAGGCGCGCCGCATCGCCGACTCGGTGAAGGTGCCCAGCCGGTTGGCGCCGCCCTCCTCGCTGATCGCGCTTTGATAGAAGCGCCGCGGATCGACAATGCGCCAGCGCACGACGGCATCGACGATCAGCCGCTCCTGATCCGAGGCGACGATCGGCTGGCCCTCGAGCGTCAGACCGATGTTGCGCTTGTCGTAAATGATGACGGTGTCGACGAACGGAATCTTCAGGTAGAGCCCAGGTTCGTCCGTGCCGACTTCGTTGATGGCGCCGACATATTCCCCGAAACGCAGGATGATGGCTTGGCGGTCCTGGCGCACGACGAAGATCGTGTTTGTGATCACCAGCAGCGCGATCAGCGCCGCGATGCCGATGACGAGGAGATTGCGCTGCATCAGCGTGTCCCCTCTGCTTGCGCGGGCGCGTTGCGCCGGACCATGCTCTCGAGCGGCAGATAGGGCACCGCCCCGCCGCGTTGATCCAGAATGATCAGATTGCCGCGCTCGTACACGCGCTCCATGGTTTCGATATAGAGCCGGTCGCGCGTGACTTGAGGGGCTTGGCGATACTCAGTGTGGACGGCGACGAAGCGATCGGCCTCGCCGGTCGCTTCGCGTACGACCTGCTCGCGATAGGCCTGCGCCGCGTTGACGATGCGCGCGCGCTCGCGCTCGGCGTTGTTGACCAGCGTCTCGGCGTCCTGGCCGGCGTTCACGACGTCGTTGAACGCTTCGATCACCGCCGAGGGCGCCGCGGCGCGCAGCAGCTCGACCTGCAGCACCTGCACGCCGGATTCGTATTCATCCAGCACCTGCTGCATCAGCGTCTCGACGCCTTCCTCGACCGCGGCGCGTTCGGTGGTGATGATCGGTTCGAGCTGCCGGCGGCCGATCACTTCGCGCATCCCGCTCTCGGCGACCGCGCGCACGGCCTGGTCCGGCTCGCGCACGTTGAAGACGAAGTCGCGCACGTTCTTGATGTTGTAATAGATGCGGAAGTGGATCTCGACGATGTTGCGGTCGCCGGTGATCATCAGACTTTCTTCGGGGTTGTCGGCGACGCGATTCTGGTTGCCGGTGGTAAACCCGATCTCCGCCGTGCGCTGTCCGGTGACGTTCACGACACGATGCGCCTCGATCGGGGTTGGCGCATGCCAGTGCGCGCCCGGGCCGGTGGTGCGACTATAATCGCCGAACGTCGTGATCACCGCCTGCTCGCCTTCGTCGACGAAATAGATGCCGGTCAGCAGCCAGCCGACGAACAGGATCGCCGCCACGAGCGGCAGCGAGATCGGCGAGCGCCCGCCGAGGCCGCGTCCGCCGCCCCCGCCGCCAAAGCGGAAGCGCTCGCGCCATTGGCGCATCAGCTCTTCGAGATCCGGGCCCTGCTGCGGCGGTTGGCGCGGCGGTTGGCCCCACGGGCGGCGCGGCCCGCCGCCCCACGGTCCCTGCCCGCCGCCGGAGCCGCTCGATTGATCGTTCCAAGGCATCAGAAAATTCGTCCCCGCCCGTTCTGAGGGTGTTACGCGCGCCTTCTGGCGGCGGATGCGGCAGCTTGTAGCGCCGCTACGCGCGCCGATATGTCCCCGCTGTGTTATGGGATCAAGCATGAACAACCGGTTGGCGCGCCTCAAGGAACAGCTGAGAGAGCGCCTCGATGCGATCGAGGACCCGCTGACGGGAAAGGGTTTGTTCATTTCTGGGCGCGTGGCGGGGCTTGATGCGCAGGACGGAAAGGTCTCGTTCACGATCGAAGCGCCGGCTGACGCGGCGCACCGCTACGTCGAAATACGCGATCGCGCCGAAGCGGAGGCGCGCGCGCTCAAGGGCGTGACGAGCGTGATCGCCGTGCTGACGGCGCATGAGCCGGGGCCGCTAAAGGCAGGCGGCATCGCGCGCGTACGGCACGTGATCGCCGTCGCCAGCGCCAAGGGCGGCGTCGGCAAGTCCACCGTCGCCGTGAATCTGGCCTGCGCCTTTGCCGCACTCGGCAAGCGCACTGGCCTCTTAGACCTCGATGTCTACGGCCCGTCCGCGCCGACGCTGCTCGGCGTCGCCGGCCGAAAGCCGCAGATGAATGCGGACAAGACGCTGAGCCCGCTCGACGCGCACGGCCTCAAGACGATGTCGATCGGCTATCTCGTCGACCCAGCCTCAGCGATGATCTGGCGCGGCGCGATGGCGACCAGTGCGGTGCGGCAGATGCTCGACGATGTGGCTTGGGGCGAACTCGACGTGCTGCTGCTGGACCTTCCGCCCGGCACCGGCGACGTGCAGCTCACGCTGCTCCAGCGCGTGCCGCTCGCCGGCGCAGTGATTGTGTCTACGCCCCAGGAACTCGCGCTCGCTGACGTGCGGCGCGGCATTGCGATGTTCGAGAAGACACACGCGCCGATCCTGGGCGTGATCGAGAACATGGCCTACTTCGAAGCGCCCGGCGGCGCGCGCACGTACATTTTCGGCGAAGGCGGCGCGCGCCGCACGGCCGCAGCAGCCGGCGCTCCGTTCCTGGGCGAGATCCCGCTCGATGTGCGCCTGCGCGAAGCCTCGGACGCCGGCGCCCCGCTGGCAGCGAGCCAGCCCGATCACCCGCTCTCCCAACGTTTCCGAGAGATCGCCGCGGCCGCGCTCGCAAACGTGTCGCGGTTCAACAAGCCGGCCCCCGCAATCCGCTTCAGTTAGCGCGAAGCGCGACGTCCGCCCGTCTTGCGCGACGCGGTCTTGCGGCGCGTCGTCTTGCGGGCCGTGGTCTTGCGTCCCGTGCTCTGGCGTCCCGTGCCGCGGCGCTTGCGTGTCGCCGCCGCCTTCTTGCCGGCGCGCGACTTTGCGGCCTTGGAGCGCTTCGCCGAAGCTGCGCCGCCTTTGCGGCCGCCCTTCTTCGCGGGCGCCTTGTTGGTCTTCTTGCCGCGACCCGAGCCCGATTTTTTGCCGCCGCCCGACATGGCGTTCACGGTGGCCCACGCGCGCCGCTCCGCTTCGCCTTCGGACACGCCGCGGCCCTCGTAGCCTTCTTCGATGTGCTCAGCCTGCCGCTTCTGCTTGCTCGTGTATTTCGACTTGTCTCCGCGCGCCATCTTGCGCCTCCTCTCTCGTCCCGATTGTTCACAACGGTAAGAGAAGCGCGGATGTTCCCGCGCGCATATCGCGTGACGACGCTGCAGCGCTTGCTGTGCGCGCGACCTCAGCTCGGCTTGTCAGGCGCGGCGCCTGCAGGCGCTTCGCTGGGCGTCGGCGGCTTGTCGCCGGCCGCGGACGCCGGCGCGGCGTCGGTCGGCGCAGATTCGGCCGTCGCGGCGTCCGTCGGCGCTTCGCTCTTGGCCGCGTTCTGCTGATTGCAGGCGGCGAGCGCCGCCACGAACGTCAAAGCGATCACAGTGCGCATCAATGACATGGGTCCCCTCCGTGGGCGCGAGCCCTTTAGCACAGGGCCGAACCGGTCGGCTACTCAAGCCTGAGCACGCGGATCATGTTGGTCTTGCCAGCGCGGCCGAACGGGATGCCGGCGATGATGGCGACGCGGTCGTCCGGGCCGGCCACGCCCAGCGCGCGCACGGCGGCGTCGGCCTTTTCGACCATGTCCTCGACGCTGGTTACATCTTCGGTGACCCGCGCGCGCACGCCCCAGACCAGCGTGAGCCGCCGCGCCGTCTCCAGTATCGGCGTGAGCCCCACCACGCCGCAGCGCGGCCGCTCGCGCGCCACGCGCAGCGCTGTCGATCCGGTGGCCGTGAAGGCGACGACGGACGCGCAACCGATCACATCGGCGATGTGCCGGGCCGAGAGCGCGATCGCGTCGGCTGTCGTCGGCTGCGGCGGGGTCATGTCGCGCGGCAGCGCGGACCAATATTGTTCATCCTGCTCCACGGCGCGGATGATGCGGTCCATGATCGCCACCGCGGATTGGGGATGCCGGCCTACGGCGCTTTCCGCGCTCAACATCACCGCGTCCGCGCCCTGGTAGACGGCCGTCGCCACATCAGAAGCCTCCGCGCGCGTGGGCGTGGCCGCCTCCACCATGCTCTCCAGCATGTGCGTCGCCACGATCACCGGCCGACCGGCCGCGCGCGCGGCGCGGATGATCTGGCGCTGCGCGATCGGCACCTGTTCGGGCGGCAGCTCCACGCCCAGATCGCCGCGCGCCACCATCACCGCGTCGGCCAGCTCGACGATCTGGTTGATCTGTTCCAGGGCCGACGGTTTCTCGATCTTGGCGATGACGCCGGCCCGTTCGCCGATCAGTGCGCGCGCATCGGCCACGTCCTCTGCGCACTGCACGAATGAGAGCGCGACATAATCCACGCCGAGGTCGAGAGCATAGGCCAGGTCCGCGCGGTCTTTCGGCGTCAGCGCCGAGATCGGGATGCGGCGGGTCGGGACATTGACGCCCTTCTGATTCTTCAAGACACCCCCGAAATCGACGCGCGCCTTCACCTGCGTGCGGCCGCGCTCGATCACGGTGAGCTGCATCTTGCCGTCGTCGAGCTTGAGGATGTCGCCTTCCTCGAGCGCGTTCACGAGTTCCGGGTGCGGCATGCGAATGAAGTGAGCCGCCCCGGCTTCGCTGGACGCCTCGATGGTGACGATGTCGTTGTACTTGAGCCTGATCTCGCCCTCGACGAACGAGCCGACGCGGATCTTCGGCCCCTGCAGGTCGGCGAACACGCCGACCGGCGCGCCGGCTTGCTCCTCCGCCGCGCGGATCGCCGCCATGCGCCGGGCGTGATCCTCGCGCCCACCATGGCTGAAATTGAGCCGAAAGCAATCGACCCCGGCCTGGATCAGCATCGCTAGCCGTTCCGGCGGATCGGAAGCCGGCCCCATGGTGGCGACAATCTTACAATCGCGTGCGCGCATGGGCGGAGACATTCAGTGGGTCGCGGGGAAAGGCAAGGTGCCAGGTGTCAGCCCCGAAGAGTGCTGCCGCCTGGCACCTGACACCTGACACCTAACCGCCCAACTTATACGGCCCGCCCTTTTCCAGCGCGCGCTGGTAGGCAGGACGGGCCTGATAAGCCCTTCGCGCGCGGACGAGGTTCGGGTAGCGCTCCAACCCGCCGCGTGAGTTCGCCACATCCAGGACGAACCCCATCTGGATGTCGGCCGCCGTGAACCGATCGTCGACGAAATAATTGCTTTCGCCGAGCGCCGCGTTGGCGTGCGACAGGTGGCTGTCGATCTCAGGCTCGATGCGCGCCGCCATCAGCATGGCGCCCGCCTCGCCCAACAGCCCGACATAGAGCTTCAGCAGCAGCGGCAGCATGGCCGAGCCTTCGGCGAAGTGCAGCCAGTAGAGATACTCGGCGCGCTTGGACTGACCGATCCGCACCGACAATTCGCCGCCGCGCTCCGTCTCTGCGAAATACTCGATGATCGCGCCGCTCTCGGCGTAGACCTTGCCGTCGCGCTCGATCACCGGCGACTTGCCGAGCGGATGGATCGCCTTCAGCTCGGGCGGCGCAAGCCGCGTCTGCGGATTGCGATCATAACGCTTCACTTCATAGACGAGGCCCAGTTCTTCCAAGAGCCAGAGCACGCGCTGGGAGCGGGATTCTTCGAGGTGGTGGACGATGATCATGATGCGCTCCGGGTGTCAGGTGTCAGGTGTCAGGTGTCAGGTGTCAGCGGGAAAGGAGCGCGGGCCTTCAGGCCCGCATTTGTGCCGGCGCCGGTTGTATGCGCGTCTGAAGACGCGCGCTCCTTTTCCGGCGCCTAACACCTAATACGGATTGAAATTCAACTTCAGCCCCGGCTCCGGCCAGCGTGTTCTAACGAGCTTGCCAGTACCGGAAAGCGTGATGAAGGCGTCGCGCATCTCGGCGCCGCCGAAGCAGATGTTGGTGACGATCGGATCGGGGAACGCGACGTGCGTCGACACGCCCGCCGGCGTGATGGTCGTGATCCCGCCATTGCCGATGGTGGCGACGCAGACGTCGCCGTTCGCCTGCACCGCGAGGCTGTCGAAATAGACGTGGGCAGGCTGCACGCACACGCAACGCCCAGCCAGCCCGAATGCGCCCGGCGCGACTTCGCCTTCGCCGGTGATGTCGAAGGCCCACAGCTTTCCGGTTTCGGTCTCGGCGGCGTAGACGGTTTGCTCCTCAGGCGCGAGGCCGACCCCGTTCAGGCCCACATAGCCGTACGCCGCTTCCTTGATCAGCGAGCCGTCAGGTTTCGCGTAATAGAGCCCGCCGCGATCACGCGAGCGCAGCCAGCCTTTGCCGAGATCGGTGAACCAGAACGCGCCGGTCTTGTCGAAAACGATGTCGTTCGGGCCGGAGAGCCGATGCTCGCCCACTTTCTCGTAGAGGCGCTCGACCCTACCGGTGTTCACATCCACGCGCTCGATGCGCCCGGTCGTGTAATCCTTCGCGGCATGCCCCGGAATGGTGAGCCCGTTCGCCTCGTGCCAGGCAAAGCCGCCATTGTTGCAGATATAAACCGCGCCATCCGGCCCGAACGCCGCCCCGTTCGGCCCGCCGCCGAGATGCGCGATGACTTCGCTTCTGCCCTTCCACACGCGCGTCAGCGTCTGGCGCTTGATTTCGACCAGGATCACGCTGCCGTCCGGCATGGCGATCGGCCCTTCGGGAAATGCGAGGCCGTCGGCGATGATTTCGAAGTTGCTCATGTGGCGAGGTTAGCCTTGCTTCCCCTCGATGGGGAAGCTGTCAGCGCGCGTAGCGCGATGACTGAAGGGGTGAGGCCCGCAGACGTTTCGGGTTTTGCCTCCGGAGGCGTCTTCTTCAACTCCAGCGCACGCACCCCCTCCGGCCGCGAGCAAGCTCGCGGCCACCTCCCCCATCGAGGGGGAGGTTATCGCTCCAGCACGCGAACAACGAAATCCGCATCGTCCTTAGGCCCGCGCGCGATATCCTCGCGGCTGACTTCGCGCCATTGGCTGAGATCGAGCTTCAGGAACGCATCGCCCTCGGGCGCGAGATTCACTTCGGTGAGCACGATGCGGTCGGCTTGCGGCAGCGCCGCCTCGTAGAGCTGCGCGCCGCCGATCACGCACGCCTCGTCCGCGCCGGACGCCTCCGCCATCGCGCGGCCGGCGGCGAGCATCGCCGCAAGATCGGTGTAGACCCACGCGCCCTCCGCGACGAAATTGGGATCGCGCGTGAGCACGAGATTCTGCCGCCCGGGCAGCGGGTTGACGTGCAGCGACTCCCAGGTCCTGCGCCCCATCAGCACCGGCTTGCCCATGGTGGCCGCCTTGAAGCGCTTCATGTCGGAGCTGAGCCGCCACGGCAGCGCCCCGCCACGGCCGATGACGCCATTACGTGCGACGGCGACGACGAGGGTGAGTTTGGGAGTCACGCGTTCCGTGTAGCCTCGTCGCGCGTCTGCGTCACCTCGCTCGGAGATGACGGCGCTGGCGCGAGACGCTACTGTACCAGCGCGAGGTCGGGAGGATGCGATGCGATCGCTTCTATTGGCCGTGGCGTGCGCATTCGGGCTCGCTTCGAGCGTGCAGGCGCAGGAGCCGCTCTATGGCGTCAACGACTTCCTCGGCACGTGGTACGGCGAGAACGAGATCATTCCCGCGGGCCAGCGGCGGATCGTGCCCGTGCAGATCGACATCAGCGAAGTCCCTTCGCTGCGCGGCCCCAGGCGCTTCAACGTGCGGCTGGTGATCCGCTGCGTCGACCGTCCTTCGCAGATTTGCGACCTCGGCACGATGCAGATCACGCCGGACGAAGCCGTGGGGCAGCAGCTGGTGGCGCGCCCGCCGCTGCCGCGCAGCGGCTCGCCGCTGCGCCCTTGCGACTTCGTCCTGATCCTCACCTCAGGCGTCTTCCGCGACGGCGTCTATGTGCGCGACCGCAAACACAGCCTCAGCTACGCGGCCTATCCCAACCGCCGCATCTGCCAGCCCGACCAATACAGCGATGCGACGCCGACATTCGGCTACGTGAACCGCACGCCGCCCGCGCGGCTAGAGCTGCCGCCCGACGCAAGGCCGGGGATCCTGCCGCCGATCCGCCCGCCGAGTTAGATGCGCGAGGGTCGGTCAGCGTTACTCGGCAGGCGGCAAATGACGGCCGCGGCGTTCCCAACGATCCGCCAAGCGGTCAAGGACGGGCGTGACGAACACCACGAGAAACACGAGCACGCCCAGCCCCGTGAGGAGCGTCAGCACGGCTTGAGTGAACGGGTCCATGCTCGATCCTTGCGTTTGATATAGCGCATGAGCCAGGCAGCAAAGATAAGGGTTGCCGCAATTATGGCGCCGAGAACAGTGCGGCCCAACGGCATCGAACGCGCAGGATCGAGGAACGGTGCGACGGTGGAGCCAAGAAGCAAGGCCACGCCGGTCGCGTTGAGGCCGCCCAACAATAGTTTGACGCGCTCCTTGCGAACCTCCGGATCGCGGTCGCGGGGATCGGCCCAAAACTTCTGTTTCGCTTCGCTCATACGGCAATCGGCGCTTTGATAGTCGGGTGCGCGACGTAATTCTGCAGCGTGAAATCCCCGTACTCGAACGCGAAGATGTCCTTGCGTTCCGGATTGAGCAGCATCTGCGGCGCTGGGTACGGCGTGCGCGAGAGCTGGGTGCGCGCTTGGTCGAAGTGGCTGTGATAGAGGTGCGCGTCGCCGAAGGTGTGGACGAAATCGCCGGGCGCGAGCCCCGTCACTTGCGCCATCATCTGCGTGAGCAGCGCGTAAGAGGCGATGTTGAACGGCACGCCGAGGAAGACGTCCGCGCTGCGTTGGTAGAGCTGGCAGCTGAGCTTGCCGTCCGCGACGAAGAACTGGAACAGGCAGTGGCACGGCGGCAGCGCCATCTGGTCCACTTCGGCCGGATTCCACGCCGACACGATGTGGCGGCGTGAATTGGGGTTCGTCTTGATCGATTGCACCACGTTGGCGATCTGATCGATGACGCGGCCGTCCTTCGTCTCCCACGAGCGCCATTGCTTGCCGTAGACGGGGCCGAGCTCGCCCTCCTCGTTGGCCCATTCGTCCCAGATCGTGACGCCCTGCTCTTGCAGCCAGCGCACGTTGGAATCGCCGCGCAGGAACCAGAGCAGTTCGAGGATGATGCTCTTCAGGTGCAGCTTCTTCGTGGTGAGCAGCGGAAAGCCGGCGCTCAAATCGAGGCGCAGCTGGCGGCCGAACACGCCGCGCGTGCCGGTGCCGGTGCGGTCGCCGCGATCGACGCCGTTCTCGAGGATGTCGCGCAAGAGGCCGAGATAGGCGATGTCCGCCTGGCTCGGCGCGCCTGATGGCTGCGGGGCGGGTGCGGCGCTCATTCCGTATTGCTTACGGAGCTATATGGCGTGACTCGCCATCTCTCACCACGCTTCCCGGCCGAATGCCCCGCGAAAGCGGGGCGGAGAGCCGGGACCCAGACGAGGCTCCGGCGTTTGCGGCCTGGGTCCCGGATCGCAGCCCGGCTCAAGGCCGGGCATGCGTCCGGGAAGCGCTGATTAGTCTTCAGGAGTCAGAGCCGCGCACCCCGCCAATCCCCGCTGCCGGGCTTGGCGCACCAGCGGGCCGGCGAGCCAGGCGGCGCGGGCGTTGACGTTGACGCCGGCGGCGCGCAACGCGCGCGCCATCCACTGATTGCAGACGTTGAACAGGTGAAACGAGCCGCGCGAGCGCAGGAAGGCCGAGCGGCCGACCACCTTGCCGTCCGCCACGCGGATCGGCGCGCCGGCCTCGTCCAGCGCCAGCGCGCGGTCGACGAACGCGACGAAGCGCGCGGCGCCTTCGCGACTGACGCCGAAGACGAGATCGTCGGTCGGCCCGATATAGGCCGAGGACGGTTCCGCGTTGTAGGCGATGTGCAGCACGCTGGGGCTCGGCGGGATCAGCGCGTCCAAGCCCAGCCAGAGATTTGTGCCGTCGGAGCGATAGAAGCGCTCGTCGCCCCAGCCGATCAGAAAACTCTCGGCTTCGGGATACATGCGCCGCAGCGGATGGTCCGACGGGAAGATCGCCGCCGGCGCGCCGATGTCGCTGTGGAAGCCGTTGGAATAGAGGTGCAGCTCGATGCAGTCGCCGGCGCTGGCCGCGGCCACGCGCGGCGCCGGAATCGGCACGAAGAGGTAGCCAAGCACAATTGTCGCGAGCAGCGTGATCGTCGCCGCGATAGGGCGGCGGCTGAGGCCTTTTCGCTCGCCCGCTTCAGCTTGAGTGCCCATCCGCCGATCCCCCGCCCCCGCTCTCGCGCCCACAGATACATCAGCTCAGCAACGGCGGCAGCTGTGAAAACCGCTCACAGTGTGCGTGAGGCAATATCGGTCGGCGCCGGTCCGGAGCGGGATTACTTCACGAACAGAGCGCGGCCTTCCCGCGCCAGCGTGAGGAGCCGATCATGACGCTGGAAGCCGAAGTCCTGGAGCGCCCGAAAGACAAGACCGTCGAGGCGTCGATGCTGTTCGTCGAACCCGGCGACGGAAAGCCCCGCGTCGAGTTTTCGTACGGCTCGGGCGAAGGGATCGTGACGGCCGTCTACACGCCGCGCCGCGTCACCATCCGCGACGCCCGGCGCATCCTGCCCCATCTCGACGCCGAAGGCTTTGCGCTGCTGCGGCATCGCTCGGCGGTGCGCGATTTCTGGGACGATGCAGAGGCGGAGAGCGTGGGCCGCGCGGAAGCGGCCGAGCTCGTGGCGCGGGCGACGGGCGCTCGGCGCGTGCACGTGTTCGATCACACCCAGCGCCGCCGCGCGCCGGACGCGATCCGCCAGCCCTCGACGCGCGCGCACGTGGACTACACGCTGAAATCCGCGCCGCAGCGCGTGCGCGATCTGTTCGGCGACGAGGCTGAGGCGCTGCTCGCGCGCCGGTTCGCGTTCATCAATGCATGGCGCCCGATCGGCCATCGCGCCGAGGATTGGCCGCTGGCGCTCGCCGATGCGCGCAGCGTCGCGCCCGCCGATCTCGTGCCCACCGACATCGTCTATCCGGACCGGCGCGGCGAGATCTACAACCTTACTTATTCGCCACGGCATCGGTGGTGGTATGCGCCCGACATGGGCCTCGACGAGGCGCTGCTGATCAAGTGCTACGACTCCCGCCCCGACGTCGCCCGCTTCACGCCGCATACCGCCTTCGAGAACCCGCTCACCCGCCCCGGCGCGCCCCCGCGCGAGAGCATCGAGTTCCGGGCGATCGCGTTCTTTGATTAGCCGCGATCGTTCCCTATATTCCGACTCGTCCGGGGCTTGCTCCGGACTATGGCGATAAACGCGCGGAGATAGGCGGATCGGACCCGGGTGCGATGCCCGGCGGCTCCACCAGCCTTCGCGCTTCGCGCTTCGGCTGGCTTACGCCCACCGCCCCTTCCGGCGCGAAGGCTGTCCTCCGAAGCTCGCGAAGCGAGCGAAGGACGGACTTCATTCGAGTTCGTGCTACGGGGCCGAAATAGGATCGACGGACGTTGAAGGCCGTTGCTTTTGCTCGGGTTGGTCCCGTTACAGGCCAAACAGCATAGTTGCGAATGACAACACTGCTGAAGAGTTCGCCCTCGCCGCGTAAGCGGTGCGAGTGAATTCGCTCTCAAGTCCTCAGGTCTAGCAACCTCAGGCGGGGTCCCCCGGCGCCCGGCAACAGAAGCCGGGGATTTTCCCCAGGTGTCAGGTTTCAGCTTGCCAGGTGTCAGCATTGCGTCGTCAGCCGGTGCCGACTCCTGACACCTGGCAAGCTGAAACCTGACACCTGAAGGCGCCGCAGGCGCGAACTCTTCGCCGGAATTCCGTTGCAGCGCAGGCGCTTGGCGAGTCCGCATACGCACCCTTCGCGCGTTGCGCGAAGCGCATGCGACGAACTACATGCGTTTTCCACAAGCGCGGCGAACATTGCGCCGCAGCGCGCGTTTCGCCTCGCGACGTTGAGGACGTTGGTGATTTCGCGCTCTGTGGATGAACAATTGACTGGCCGAAATGAGCCGGTAAGGGTTTGCCCGAGAGCCAAGGAGGGGCGGCCGTGGCCGACGACATGATCGGGTATGAGCACCTGATGCAGGATGCGCTCAGGAGCGTCGTGCGCGCCGCGCTGCAAGAAGCGGCGAGCCCGCGCGGCCTGCCCGGCAAGCATCATTTCTACATCACGTTCCGCACGCATGCGCTGGGCGTGATCATTCCCGATCATCTGCGCGCGCGTTATCCGGACGAGATGACGATCGTGCTCGAGCACCAATTCTGGGATCTCGAAGTCTACGCCGATCGCTTCCGAGTCATCCTGAAGTTCTCGGGCCAGCCGCACCCGATCACGATTCCGTTCGCCGCGATCACGCGCTTCTTCGATCCGAGCGTAAAGTTCGGCTTGCATTTCGAGCATCACCATCACGACGAAGCGCGCATGGCCTCGGGCGATGACGCCGGCCATCCCGCGCCGCGTGAAACTCCGCCGGTGACTGAAGCGCCTGCGGCGAGCGACAACTCCGTGGTGAGCCTGGACGCGTTCCGGAAGAAGTAAGAGGAGCGCGGGTCTTCAGACCCGCATACTCCCAACGGTTCAGAAATGCGGGTCTGAAGACCCGCGCTTGTCTTATGCTTTTCGCGTCCGTTCGGGCAGCTTGGGAATTGCCGCCGACGAGTCGTGAGCTCGCCGGCGGCGGGGAGGGGCGGATCGAACCCGCGCTGGCCTTTTCAGGGCCGAAAAGGAG
>Ga0209172_10000865_pt1 | contig 75373 bp, 76 predicted proteins | sample LarsenN4metaG_FD_184113 | JGI IMG/M metagenome (GOLD analysis project Ga0209172, IMG submission 184113) | Hot spring sediment bacterial and archeal communities from British Columbia, Canada, to study Microbial Dark Matter (Phase II) - Larsen... ... | reverse complement strand
ATCTTCTCTTTCATGGGTGGCGTCTCCTTTCACCCCGGCGTCAACCGGGCGTTGGTTGAAATCAAAGTTCCAACCGAAAGGCTACGCCGCCTTCCTCATTTACACACTTTTTAATCGTACCTCCAACGCGATACGTGAAACGACTTCCAAACTACAGCACGAATTATCCTTTAGCCACAACCTCTCTATCGCCCAAATAATCCTCTTGGCTTTGATTCTTTGGCGGATTTGGTAAGCCGCCCACTGGAGGCCCGCAAGGGCCTTTTTCTGCCCGCCCCTTTCGTCAGATACATACTGTCGGAGGATTCCTACAGCCGCCGCAGGGAGAAATGTCCGCCCTACGACTCGGCGGGGTCGTCCACGAGCCGGTGGCGGATCGCGTAGCGGATCAGCTCCGTCTGGTTGCGAACGTTGAGCTTCTGCATGATGCGGGTCTTGTGCGTGCTGACGGTCTTTACGCTCAAAGCGAGCGCATCCGCGATGTCCGTCACCGACTTTCCCGCGGCGATCATCTGGAACACCTGCATTTCGCGGTCCGACAGCGCTTCGTGCGGCGGGCGTTCGCCCCCGGCGTCGAGGCCGAGCGCCAGGCGCTGCGCCGTTTCCGGCGACACGTAGGCGCCGCCGCCCGCGATGCGCCGGATCGCGGCGACCAGCTCGTCGGCGGCGCTTTCCTTGGTGAGATACCCGGCGGCGCCGGCCTTGAGCGCGCGCACCGCATACTGTTCTTCGCTGTGCATGCTGAGGATCAGGATACGAAGCCCCGGTTTTTCGTTCTTCACCTGCCGAATCAATTCGATCCCCGAGCGCCCCGGCATCGACATGTCGAGCACCAGCAGGTCGAAGACGAGTTCGCGCACACGGGCCATCACTTCATGGCCGTTCATCGCCTCGCCCACGACCTCGATGTCGCCGGTATCGGCGAGAATCTCCTTGAGACCGGCACGCACCATGCGATGATCGTCGGCGAGCACGACGCGGATCATGCGGCCGACTCCATGCGCGCCTGGGCCCGCAGCGGAATGGCGATCTCGACCGTCGTGCCGCCGCTTTCCGCGCGGTAGATGCGGGCGCTGCCGCCGAGCGTCTGCGCGCGCTCCCGGATCCCCAGCACGCCGTAGGACTTGCCCTTCCTGAGGGAGCCCTCGTCGATGCCGCGCCCGTTGTCGCGCACCTTCACCACCAGGCTCTCGGCCTCGATCGCGAGGCTTACTTCGACGCGGGTCGCCTCGGCATGCCGCGCGACGTTGGTAAGCGCCTCCTGCACCATCCGATAGACGGCGGTGGCGACCGGATCGTGCAATTCCACCGTCTCGATACTCGTATCCAGACTCACCAGGATGGCCGTGCGCTGGGAAAATTCGTGGAGCAGATGCTCGATCGCGGGGATGAGCCCCAGATCGTCGATCATCACCGGACGCAGATCGGCCGCGATGCGACGCACCGCCGCGACCATCGTGTCCACCACCTCCTTCATCCTGGCGGTCTTGTCGAGTAGCCGCGGCAGGTCCCCGGGCAGGCGCGCGGCAATCCATGACACATCCATCTTGAGTGCGGTAAGCCACTGCGCCAGCTCGTCGTGCAGTTCGCGCGCGATGCGGATGCGCTCGGCTTCCCGCACCTCGTTCATGACGCCGTAAAGCTCGCGCAGCTCGCGATGCGAGGCCTGGAGCGCGTCGGATGCGCGCTTGCGTTCGGTGATGTCGCGCAGGATGACCGTGAAGTAACGCCGCCCGCCCACCTGCACCTGCGAAATCGAGGCATCGATCGGAAACTCCTCGCCGTCCCCGCGCAGGCCCGCCAGCACGATGTTCTCGCCCATGCGCCGCATCGTCGTGCCGGTGCGGCCGAAGCGCTCGATGTGCGCGCGGTGCGCGGCCCGATAGCGCTCGGGGATGAAGCGATCGAGCTTCGAGCCGATCGCCTCCTCGCCCGGCGCACCGCGGGCCGGGCAGCGGAAGACCTTCTCCGCGGCCTTGTTGAAGAGCACGATGGTGTGGTCCTCGTCGATCGTGACGATCGCATCCATCGCGGATTCGACGATCGCATTGAGGCGCGCCGCATTCTCCCGGAGCTGCTGCTGCGCCTCGTGCGTCTCGGTCACGTCGGTGAGGGTGCCGAGCACGCGCAGCGCCCCGCCCCGCGTGTCCCGGTTCACCACGATGCCGCGATTGAGCACCCACTTCCAGCTTCCATCCTTGCAGCGCAGGCGCAGCTCGTTCGAGAAGTTGTTGGCGCGACCTTCCAGGCACGCCCGATTCGTCGCCTGCGCGATGCTGCGGTCCTCCGGATGCACGAGCTCGAACCAGCGCTCCCGGCCTTCGCCCAGCTCGCCCTCCTCGTAGCCGAGCATGCGATGGTATTCGCGCGAACGGAAGATCCTGCCCGTGACCACGTCCCACTCCCACACCCCGTGGCCCGCCGCTTCCATCGCCGAGAGCCAGCGGTACTCCGATTCGGCGACCTCGCCCGCAAGCTCCTGCGCCAGTCGCACCTGTCGCGCCAGAAGCAGGGCGCCGCCCAGTATGACGATGATCGCGGCGAGCGCGCTCGCCGCCGCATAGACCGACTGCTCCCGCCACTCGCGCAACACGTAGCGCACGGGCGAGGAGACGGCGACGACGAGCGGATAATCCGTGACCCGGTGATACCCGATGAGTCGCTCCTCCGCGTCCAGCACGCCCTGCGTGCTGATCACACCGGTAGGGGCCGCCTTCAGGCGATCGAAAATCGCGTGATGGCCGAACGACTGACCGAAGACGCCTTCGCGGCGCGGGAACGACGTGAGCAGCACGCCGTCCGCACGAAAGAGAAACACGTGGCCCGCGGGACCGAGTTCGACCGAGCGGTATATGTCCTGGAAATACGAGGCGTTGATCGCCGCAACCGCCACGCCGAGAAACCGCCCCGCCGGGTCGCTCACGCGCCGGCTCATCGGATGCAGCCATGCATCGCTTACGCCTTTCACCGGCACGCCGAAGAAAAGCCCGCCGTCGTGGGCGACGCGCAGTTGTACGCGGAAATAATCCCAGTCTTCAATACGACTAGGCGGCACGGGATAGACCTGCGAGTGCGCGGCGATCGATCCATCGGGGCCGGTCACGAGCAGCGAGGTCAATTGCGGGAGCCGGCTGGCGCGCTGATGGATGACGGCATGGAACGCCGCCTCGGAGAACGTGCCCGCCGCGACATCGCGTCCATAATCGTCCGCAGTCGCGCGCAATGCGTTATCGATCGTCAACATGCTCTGGCTCGCATGCTCGGCGAGCGCGAGCGCGACGTTTTTCAAGTGCCACTCGCCGCTCGCAAGTGCCGCGCTGCGGTAGAGCCAGAGCGCCACGGCGGTCCCCGCGATGACAACCGCGATCAGCAGTCCGGCCGTGATGAATATCGCCCGTCGCGACAGGTTGTTCATGGTCCCCACTTGCATCACCCCGATATGCCCGATTATAGCGGCCGGCTTCGAAATGCCGCAGAAAGGCGCGATTCCGGGAAGCTTGACCCATATCAACCCGGCTGCGTCCCGATTCTCTAGAGTTGAAGCCGGTTCTCTTCGCGCTCATCCGATGCAAGCCATGACGCAGCCGTCTTTCGACGTCTGGAAGATTCCCGAGCAGGATTTTCCTTCCGCAGCAGCCCCCGAGCGGCAGCTCGAATTCCTGCTCCGCTACGCGATACTCGCGCCCTCGACGCACAACACGCAACCCTGGCGCTTTCGCATCCGGGGCGCCGCGCTCGAAGTCCTCGCCGATTACGAGCGCTCGCTGCCGGTCGCCGATCCGCAGGATCGCGAGCTCGTCATCAGTTGCGGCGCCGCGCTCTTCAACCTGCGCACCGCAATGAATTACTTCGGCTGCGCCTCGGAGGCCCGCCCCTTTCCCGACCCACACCGGCCGGCGCTGCTTGCGCGGGTGGTGCTGCACGCGGGCGCTGCGCGGAAGAGCGAATGGTCGGAGCTTTTTCACGCGATCCCGCGGCGCCTGACGGATCGCGGGCGCTATGCCTCGGAGCCGGTCAGCAAGGAAGTGGAGCATGAATTGGCGGAGGCCGCGCGATATCAGGGGGCCTGGCTCGCCACGTTCGATACGCCGCGCAGCAAGGAAACGCTGGGCTTCCTCGTCGCGAAGGCGGACCGCATCCAGTTCGACAATCGCGCTTTTCGCGAGGAGTTGGCGAGCTGGCTGCACTCGTCGCGCGAGAACGACGGCCTTCCCGCCTACGCGAAAGGCGCAAAGGAACTGCTGGGTCTCGCGACGCCGGCGGTCGCGTTCCTGGTGCGGACCTTCGACGTCGGCAACGGGGTCGCCGCCCGCGGCCAGGCGCTCGCCGCGGGCTCGCCGCTGCTCGCCTGTCTCGGGACCGCGCGCGATACCCCGCTCGACTGGCTGAACGCGGGACAGGCGCTACAGCGGGTGCTCCTCACCGCCACCGCGTACGGCCTGCACGCATCGTTCCTCAATCAGCCGATCGAGGTAAGTACGCTGCGCCCGGCGGTGGGCTCGCTCTGCGGTCACGAGGGATATCCGCAGATCGTGCTCCGGATCGGGCGCGGGACGGCCGCCCGGCACACGCCGCGACGGCCGGTATCCGAAGTGCTACTAAACTGAACGCGCCGGCACCCCGGCGGCTGCCGGCTTGCGCTTCGCGCGCCCAGCGGCTGAATCCCGGGGCGCAGCGCCGGCGCCCACCGCCGCGAGCTTCTCGTCGATCTCACGCTCGGCGGCGAGCCAGTCGTCCACTTCTCCGCCTGCGCTGAATCCGCGCCGCAATGCACGGTAGTACGCCGCCTCGGCCACCATGCGGCGCCGCTCGTCTTCCGTCAGCCGGGTCTGACCGTCTCCGGGCATCGTCCGGGATCCGGTCCGCCGGGCGAGCGCCTTGCTTGTGCCGGTCGTGTTCCTGTCGTTCTGCTTGATCGTGGGCATCCGCTGATTCCTTCCGGATAATTCGTCGCTGCCGCATCGGCACAGGCGCGGGCGCGGATCACTCGCCCTCGGACATGCGCCGCCTCGAGGGAGAGTCGAGCGATCGAAACCGGTACTTTCAATCGCAAATTTTCGATTCGCCGCAATCCGGCGAGAACATTCCCGCACTTCAAAAATGTACTGGGCCACCGTGCGGCCACGCGTTGCGCGTCCTGCTCCAGGCTCGAGACACCGCAGCACACGCTTCGGGTCAGGCGCTCTTGGCGGCTGTCGCTTGACGTATGTCAAGCAGCCGTCGCAATGGCCTCGTTATATTGACCTCCGTGCGAAGTCTTTACCTGAAGATCCGGGTCCAACACGCGCTCGCCCGTGCCGTCACACTCGGGCTCACCCTGGCGCTCGCGGGCTGCTTCACCGCGCAGGTGTTCCCGACCTCGCAGGAGCACGTGATCTCGCTGCGCGCCGGCGATCTCGAGGCTTCGGGCATCGCGTTCATCACGCCCTCCTCCGCCACCGGACAGGAGGAGGAGAAGCAGGCGCTCGCCATGGTATTCGCCGAAGTCTTCCAGAAGTTGCGTCCCGCAGTGCGCGTTATCGGTTTGCCCGAGTCCCTCAACGCGATCAATCGCGCAGGCCTTGCGGAGATCTACAAGCAGATGTATCACGACTACCGCGACACGGGCCTGTTCAAGCGCGATATCCTGAAGCGCATCGGCGAGGTGAGCGGCGCGCGCTACCTCGCGCAGATCAAGCTGCAGGGATTCGAGCAGAATGCCAAGGAGCGCTTTGGCGCGTTCGGCTTTCGCATCGTCGAGACCACCTTCTCCAGCATCCGGGTTTTCCTGCAGATCTGGGACAGCGAGGACGGCACGATCGCGTGGGAAGGCATGCAGGAGACGCATATTTCGAAGGATCGGATCGCCGACAAGCCCGTGACGCTGCGCCAGATCGCCGAGCGCACGGCCCGCGACATGGTCGCCCGGCTGCCCTAGGCTGTCGAAGAACGCCAGCGGCGTGTTTCCGTGCGCGGCTGCAGGCGAAGTGACCGCGAGCCTTCCAAGTCACGCTCAGTGCGCCGGCGAGAAACGCACGATCGTCGGCTCGACCAGGCTTTCGAAGTCCTTGTAGGATATCTTGTAAAGCTCGGTGTGCGAGCCGGCGTTGAACGCGATCTGGTCGTTCTCGCCGAGTCGTGAGGAGGCGAACACCTCCATGCCGTAAAGCGTGCCGAAAGGCGGCATGGCGCCCGGCTCGCAGCCGGGGAACTTGCCTTCGAAATCCGCTTCGGATGCAAGCGCCACCTCGTGAGCCCCGGTCGCCGTTTTGAGCGCCTTGAGATCGACCTTCTCGGTCGCCGGCAGGACCACCATCGCAAGCCTTCCGTCCAGTCGCACGATCACCGCCTTGGCGAACTGCTTGCCGTGCACGTGCGCGGACTCGGCGACTTCCTGCGCGGTGTATGCCGGAGAATGCCGGATGCTCACGTACTTCACGTGATGCTCGTCCAGAAAGTGTTTCAGTCTGTCTGCTGTCATGATTTTTTCCACTCAGTGTCCAACAGGACCCGGAGAAGCGACTTCCTTTCGAGTGGCCCATCGGTCACTCATTCCGCGGGCCCTGCGGGTTTACTTTCGGCGCTTGGGACGGGAACTGCGCTCCCAGCGCACGCGAAGCAGATTCTCCTCGGCGTTGTAGTGGGAGTCGAGCTCGCCGCGATAGGCGTGTCGCAGCGCCTCACCAATACCGTGCGCGAGATGGATGTCGGTCGTCGTTACCATGAGACCGCCGTTCTCTTCGACGATATCCATAATGCGCTGCAAAGGATGCTCGGCCTTCGCCTTTTCTTCGACATGTCGCACGAGATTCACCACGTCCTCGCGCCGCTCCAAGACGAAGTTGCCTGTGAGTTCGACATAGCCGGCGGGATAATGGTCCCGCACGCGATGGCAGGCGGGACACATTTCTCTATGCGCTTCTTCGGGGCGAGCCAGCCATTGCCATCTTCCCTTGTGAAAAACCGCTCCGCATTCGGGGCACACGGTCGGCTCGCGCAGCTTGCCTCGTGCCTTGTAGGCGTCGTGCTCGTATTCCTGGAACAGCTTGCTCCGGTAGACCGGCTGGCGGCCCGGTCTCACCGCTTTTCTGTGCATGCACCAGCTCCTGTGATTATGGTTACATGTGTCCAACGGAGTGCCTGGAACGTGAGCCACCCGTTTCGAGGAGCCGATCGATCTCGGATTCCGCCGCGAGCCAGTCGTCCAGCTCGCCGCCGAGGGCGAACCCTCGCTTTTCTGCGCGGAAGTACGCCGCTTCGGCGATCATGCGTTGCCGGTCTCCAGGCTGTGGCGCGGCAGCAGGTTCCGTTGACCCGGGTGCAGCTTGCACCTGGCCTTGCTTGCGAGCAGGCGGCGGACGTCGCTTGACAGGTTTTTCGGACATGATGAATTCACTCCTGAATTTCCCGGTGCCGGAGCGTTTCGCGAGAGGCAAACGGACATTGGAGCCAAAATAGCAGTTTAGACGCACCGGATATTGATCGGAATCAACAAACTCTTCTGCATTTGATGCAGGTCAAACCTGATCTGAGATCGTGCGGGGCAGAATGACCGGGTGACCGAAACGGCCTGCTTCAGGAGGCCGAGCATGTACCGCAAGATTCTGGTTCCGATCGACGGCAGCCATACGGCGAAGGAGGGTCTGCGTGAAGCTATCCGCCTCGCCCAGGAAAGCAGGGGGGCGACCATACGCCTGTTGCACGTGCTTGAGCCGTTGCCCGCTCTGCAGGGCATGGAGGTCATTATCACGAAGCAGGTTCTGAGGAATCTGCACGCCTTCGGCAACAGGGTACTGAAGGACGCCAAATCGCTGGTGGAGCAGCAGGGCATCCGCGCCGAAGCGGTGTTCCGAAAACCCGGCACCGGGCGTGCTTCGGCCGCAATCATCGCCGAGGCCGGGAGATGGAAGCCCGACGTCATCGTCATGGGCACACACGGCAGGCGCGGCATCAGCCGGTTGGTGATGGGAAGCGACGCAGAAGCGGTCGCGCGCTTCGCCCCGGTGCCGGTGCTGCTGATACGTGCACGGCGGAGTACGAATGTCAGGTGAACCCAAGGGCCGAACTCGATCCTTTTGCACCCTCTCCTTGATTGACAGCATCACGTCCGTCCGAGCGCTACGCAATGAGCTGCTGATCATGCACGGGCAGCAACCGGAGACCGGTCGTCGCGCACGATATGTGCGCGATCCGAGCATGCAATTTGAGTTAGATCAATGCACTGAGCGCATGAGATTCGCATGATTTTGCATTGGATAAGCAAGCCGGCCCCCGTAGGGAGAATCGCCATGAGACGCCTCGTTCTGGCAGCCATCGTGTTGTTGTTCCAATTTCCAGCAGCGAGCTTAGCCGCAAGTCAAGATCGCTTCGAGCTGCCGCAACCGTACCGCGACTGGGAGCGGCAATATCTCGAGGACTTCCCGGACCTTCAGCGCGTCATGGATGTGATGGTGGACACCTCCGCGCGTCAGCTCAAGGATCCCTCCCAGGATATCCTTCACAATCGGATCTGTTCCGCGCTCGCACACAAGATGGCGCTGGACATGAAACTGCGCCCGGCCGACCGCCGCCTCGCAATCGCAACCGACCTCTTGCACAACATCAGCAAGGAAGAGCGGCCGCTTCTCCTTACCGATGCCAAAGTCCTCAAGCAGGCGTCCGCACTCGTGGCCCGACTGCGTCAAGCCGGAGAACTCAAGCGCTCGCCCGAGTTCTGGAGCGACGAGTCGATGTTCGCCAATCCGCTGATCGGTGCGAACCTGGCACTCATTCACCACATCACGGGCGCGATCACTGCCGGTGACATTCTGACCTCCCTTGGCGGATATTCGGCACGCGATATTGCAAGAGTGCAGAGCGCCATCGTCGCGCATTCCACCGGCTATTGGTACTTCCGAAAATCGATCGACGACGTCGCGAAGCGTCCGGATGCGTGGCGCAAGGTGTATCCCGAGCCGGAAGACGATATCGCGAAAATCGCGCATGATGCCGACCTCATTTCGCAGTTCGAGGCGGAGTCGGTCGTTCCCGAGGGAAGCAAGTGGCGTGTGCTCGCTGCAAAACGCTGGGGCGCGAAGGGGCCTGAGGAAGAAGCGCACGTCGTGTATTACGTCTTTTCTCGCCTCTTTGACGAGGCACGCACCGATGCGGGCAAGGCGCTCGCGCTCAAGGAATGGCGCAGGATCCAGCCCGAGCTCGTCAAGCTCATGGGACTCGGTCCGGGCACAGATCCTGTCAAGGCGCTGGGGGTGCCCAAAGCCTTCCAGTGAAGCCCGCTTCCGGCTGCTAGCATCAAGGGCGCCACATCGGCGAATACGCATGACCGGCGGGGCTCGCCGTTCCGGTTAATTACTGTACGCATGCAGGCGCCATCCACCACGCGAGCAGACATAACCATCGCGACGAAAGTCGCGTTTCTGCGCCGACCGGAAGCTTATCCCGAGCGGCCCGGTCACATCGATGTCGTCGAAACGCACCTCTCGTGGGTATTCCTGGGTCCCACGCACGTCTACAAGCTCAAGAAACCGGTGCGCCATCCGTTTCTCGACTTGACGACGCTGGAAGCGCGCCGCCGGAACAGCGAGCGCGAAGTGACGCTCAACCGGCGGCTCGCGCCGGATGTGTACCTCGGTGCAGTGCCGCTCGTCCTCGCGCATGACGGATGCTTGATCCTGCAAGGGCAAGGCGAGGCCGTGGAGTGGCTCGTCAGGATGAAGCGTTTGCCGGCGGGGCGCATGCTCGACGCCGCGATCCGCAGCGGGACGGTCGCGGAGGAAGACGTCCGGGCGCTCGTGCGTCGTCTCGCCATTTTTTACCGCAATGCCGAGCGCATCCCTACCACTGTCACTGCATACCGCGCGGGTTTTGCCGCGGGCATCGAGGCGAATCGCGCCGAGCTCATCCAGCCGCACTACGGCTTGCCGGCCGCGTCGATCGAGCGTCTCGCGGAGCTGCAACTGCGCTATCTCGCCAGTGAAGGCGAAGCACTCGACGAGCGGGCGCGCAACGACCGCATTGTCGATGCGCATGGCGACCTGCGGCCCGAGCACATCTGTCTCGGCACCGAGCCGAAGATCATCGACTGTCTCGAATTCAGGCGCGAGTTGCGCCTGCTCGATCCGGTGGACGAGCTCGCTTTTCTCGCCATGGAGTGCGAGCGCCTCGGCGCCGCGGCGCTCGGCGAGCGCATCCTGCAGGGCTATCTCCGGGCGAGCGGAGATGCACCCGCCCCGGGGCTCGTCGGGTTCTACAAGGCCTATCGCGCGTGCCTGCGCGCCAGGATCGCGATCTGGCACATCGTGGACCACGAGATCCGCGATACCGGGAAGTGGCGGGCGCGGGCGATGGACTATCTCGCCCTCGCGGCGCGCCATGCGGAGCGCTGGTGAGCGCTCCTGGAATCCAAACATCACGCCGGCCGTCCAGAGATTGACGTCCGACTACCCGGTCGGCACCGTCGCGTACGGCGCACTCGCGTCAGCAATATGCGTGCCGTTCACCCTTTCCCCGGAGAGGCGCGGGAATCGGCGATGTCGCGCAGCGTCTCGCTTTTGCAGTATTTACGCCGCGTTCTTGCCGATTCGGTCAACTTGGCGCGCTATCGCAGGAGGATGACGAGCCCCATCACGACGAAGAGCGTCGCCGACACGACGCGCACCGCCCTGAGCGGTATGCGCGGCGCGGCGCGGTTCGCGACCGACACCACGGGAACGTTGGCGACCAGCATGCCGAGCGTCGTGCCGGCGACCACGGACACGTAGGCATGGTATTCGGCTGCCAGCGCGACCGTCGCGATCTGCGTCTTGTCGCCCATCTCGGCCAGGAAGAATGCGCAGGTCGTCACCAGGAAGACACCGAAGCGGTCCAGCGCCGCGGGCCGGGCGTCGTAGCTGTCCGGAACGAGCGCCCACGCGCCGAGCGCGATGAACGACAGGCCGAGTATCCACTGCAGCATCTGCGGACCCACGGCGCTCCTCACCCACTCGCCGAGCGCCCCCGCGATGGCGTGGTTCGCCAGCGTGGCGACGAAAATGCCGAGCACGATCGGCAGCGGGCGCCGGAAGCGCGCGGAGAGCAGGAGGGCAAGCAACTGGGTCTTGTCGCCGATTTCCCCGACGGCGACGACGAGGGTCGAAACGATGAAGGCTTCCACAACCACCCCGGGGCCGGGAACTGCGTTGCACCGATGACATCACGCGCCGCCCGGCCCGGTGCGGTGCATGATGTCAACGGTCTCGCCAGACCGGATCGGCTGGGCGCGCCATGGCCTGGAGGCCAAGTATGTTGACGCGCTCCCCTGTTGAAGGGCGGCTACTCCCCGATGACGGCGTGAATTGTAAAGTGCGCCCCGCGCAATGTCGATCACCTCCCGCAATCGGAGTGCGGGAGATTATCGCTGCTCGAGCAGCTCGACCAGCGAGCCGCCGGTGTGCAGGCGCTTCACCGCTTCCGCGAACAGCGGCGCCGTATCGAGCACGCGGAATTTTTCCTGCAGACGCGCATCGATGGCGGGCGCCGGAATCGTGTCCGTCACTACGAGCTGATCGATTGCGCGATCGGAGAGGAGCTTCGCGAGCCCTTCGCGCGCAAAGACCCCGTGAGTCGCCACGGCATGGACCGCCTTCGCGCCACGGTCGCGGCATGCGCGCGCAGCGCGCAGGATCGTTCCGCCGGTACTGATGAGATCGTCAACGATGATCGCGATCCTGCCGCCGACATCGCCCACCACCGCTTCGCCGCTCACCACACCCTCGCTGCGATATTTCTCGAGGAACGCGCTTCCCGCCTGGTATGCAAGCCGGATCGACAGCGCCTGCCGCAACTGCTCCGCGCGCTTGACACCGCCCACGTCCGGCGAGACTACGACGAGGCGCTCCTCTCCGACCCCCGATGCGAGGTGCTCGACGAAAAGGGCGCGCGCCTCGAGATGCTCGACGGGGCGGCGGAACGCGTTCTGGCAGGCGGCGAGGTTATGCACGTCGAGCGTCACCACGCGATCCGTCCCGACCGCTTCGACGAGCTGAGCCACGTAGCGCATCGTCAGCGGATCGCGCGACTTGCTCCTGCGGTCCTTGCGCGCGTAGCACAGGTAGGGCAGCACGGCGGTAACGCGCGCGGCGGAGGCATCCTTCAGCGCGCCGATGAAGAAAAGGAGGCGACAGAGCTTGTCGTTCACGCTCTTTCCCGCGTCGCCGTACAGCGACTGCACGACGAAGACGTCCTTCCCGCGCACGCTCTCGAGCGGCCGCGCCTTGTGCTCGCCGTCCTCGAATTGCCGTTCCTCGTGAGCCCCGAGCGGCATCCCGAGGCGCGTCGCGACGCGGGCGGCAAACGCCTGCGTCTCGCTCAGCGCGAAGAGCCGCAGATCGTCCACCTCATTCCGCCACGAGGTAGCGCTGGAACCAGTCGCGGGCGAGCTCCGCCACCCGCTCGAGCTTGCCCGGCTCCTCGAAGAGATGCGTCGCCCCCGGCACGATCTCGAGCGTGTGCTCGCAGTGCAGGCGCGCGGCCGCTTTGCGGTTGAGCTCGAGCACCTCCTCGTCATCGCCGCCGACGATGAGGAGCGTGGGCGCTTCCACGCGGCAGAGCTCGTTCATCACAAGGTCCGGGCGTCCGCCGCGCGACACGACGGCTGCAACGACCTCGCGCCGTTGCGCCGCCGCGCGCAGGGCCGCCGCCGCGCCGGTGCTCGCGCCGAAGAGCCCGACCGGAAGATGCTCCACGTCCTCGCGGGTCTCGAGCCAGTCGATGGCACCCGTCAGCCGTGCGCTGAGCAGATCGATGTCGAAGCGGATCTCGTGCGTCCACTCGTCCACCCGGTGCTCCTCCGCAGTAAGGAGATCGAAGAGCAGCGTCGCCAGTCCACCGCCGTTCAGAACTTCCGCGACATAGCGGTTGCGAGCGCTGAAGCGGCTGCTCCCGCTGCCGTGCGCGAAGAGCACGATGCCCTGCGTGCGCGGCGGCACCACGAGCGAGCCCTCGAGCGCGGCGTCGCGCGTGGAAACCACGATCTCGCTCGTCGTGACGCTGGACGGATTCATGCGCGCTCGCGCGCCCATGCAGCGGCGAGAAGACCGCGTACCTCCTCGTCGGACACCTGGGGAAAGTCCACGTACCACTGTCCGATCGCCCAGAATTCCTCCGGCGTCTTCAGGCACACGACTTCGTCCGCCTCGGCCTGCAGCATCCTCACGGTTTCGGCCGGAGCGACCGGGACCGCAACGACGATCCGCGCCGGTTTCTGCAGGCGCAGCGCGGCCACCGCGGCGCGCATGGTCGCGCCGGTCGCGAGTCCGTCGTCCACCACGATCACGCACTTGCCTTCGACCGGCGGCCTGGGACGATCCCCGCGGTAGGCACTCTCCCTGCGCTCCAGTTCCCGCTGCTCGCGCGCCACGGCGTTCTCGATGACCCACTCACCGATATCGCGCGCGCGGATGACATCGTGATTGAGCACGCGCAGGCCGCCGCTCGCGATCGCACCCATCGCAAGTTCCTCCTGGCCCGGCGTGCCGAGCTTGCGCACCACGAGAATGTCGAGCGGCGCATCCAGCGCCCGTGCGATCTCGCAGGCCACGGGAACGCCGCCTCGGGGAAGCGCGAGCACCAGGAGATCGCCACGCTGGCGGTAGGACGCGAGTGCCGCACCGAGCGCGCGCCCGGCTTCGGTTCGATTGGCGAGCGGCCGCATGGAGAAGCGTCTCAGTGCAGACGTATGCCGAGATGCCGCAGGAACCACTCGCGCGCGAGCCGAGCCACTTCATCGAGCGTCCCGGGCTCCTCGAAGAGGTGCCGCGCCCCGGGGACGGCCTGGACGCACCGCTCGCAATGCATTTTCCGGGCCGATTGCCGGTTCTGGTAGAGCACGCGCTCGTCGTGCGCATCGACGATGAAGAGCGTGGGTGCGGAAACGAGCGGCAGCGCGTCCCCGGCGAGGTCGGGCCTGCCGCTGCGGCACACGACGGCTGCGACGCGCTGCCGCCGCGCCACCACGGCGCGCAGGGCCACCGCCGCGCCGGTGCTCGCGCCGAGGATGCCGATCGGCAGCCGCTCGAGTTCCGGTTGCGATTCCAGCCAGTCGATCGCCTCCACCAGGCGCTCGCTCTGCAGCTCGATGTCGAAGTGCGCCCCGCACGCGAGGTGCCCGAGCTGGTGCTCGCTGCCCGTCAGGAGATCGATCAGAAGCGTCGCCACCCCGTAATCGTTCAATGCGCGCGCGAGCCTGCGATCCCTCGCGTTGGAGCGATCGCTCCCGCTGTCATAGGCGAACAGCACCATGCCGATCGCGTGCGGCGGCACGGTTATGAGCCCCGGCAGCACGCCGCCCTCGACGCTGACCTTGACGTCCGTCGAGACGGGCTGGAGCGGCCATGCGGGCGCCTGAATGAGGGGCTTGCGCATCGCACCCATCATACGAGGCGCGCCGGCAAGCGGCTTGACCTACATCAACCCCGTCTGCCGCACAGGATGCGCGCTTGACATGCATCAAGCGCCGCGCGCGTGCGGCCCCTAGAATCGGGCTTGTGTGATCGCGCCAGCCGCCCGATGAAGAAGATCTGGCTTGACTCCTATCCACCGGGCATCCCGGCCGAGGTCGAGTTTCGCGCCGCCGGCTCGCTTGTGGATCTGCTCGCGCGAAGCTGCGCGCGTTACCGCGATCGCCGTGCGTTCGTCAGCATGGGCGCACACCTCACGTATGCCGGTCTCGACCGGCTCTCCCGGGATTTCGGCGCCTCCCTCGAGCACGAACTCGGCCTGCGCCAAGGCGAGCGCATAGCGATCATGCTGCCCAACATCCTGCAGTACCCGGTCGCGCTGTTCGGTGCGCTGCGCGCGGGCTTGACCGTGGTGAACGTCAATCCGCTCTACACCGCGACCGAGCTCGGGCGGCAGCTTGCGGATTGCGGTGCGCGCGCCATCGTGGTTCTGGAAAACTTCGCCCACACGCTCGAAAAGGCGCTGGGCGCGGACACGGGATTACATGTGATCACCACGCAGCTCGGCGACCTCTTTCCACCGACAAAGCGCGCGCTCGTCAACGTCGTGGTGAAGCACGTCAAGCGCATGGTGCCGCGGTGGCGCATCGCGCATGCGATGCCGCTCCGAGAGGCGCTCGCGCGGGGCCGAAGGCACGCGCTGACCGACGTCGAAGTGCGACCCGAGGATCTCGCGTTTCTCCAGTACACCGGTGGCACGACGGGCCGCCCGAAGGGAGCGATGCTCACGCACCGCAACGTCGCGGCCAACGTGGAGCAGACCATCGCGTGGATCGGAAGCGCGCTCACGCCCGGAGAGGAAACCGTCGTGACCGCGCTGCCGCTCTATCACATCTTCGCGCTCACCGCGAATCTCTTCGTTTTCGTGCGGCTCGGCGGCACCAACCTGCTCATCGCGAATCCGCGCGACCTTACAGCATTCGTGGCGACGCTCACGAAATCGCGCTTTACCGCGATCACCGGCGTCAACACGCTCTACGGCGCACTCCTCGACGCACCGGGGTTCGCCGCGGTATGCGCGGCACGCCGCGGCACGCTCAAGATCGCCGTGGCGGGCGGCATGGCGGTGCAGCGCGCGATCGCAGAGCGTTGGCAGGCCGCCACCGGCATTCCCCTGATCGAGGGCTACGGCTTGACCGAAGCCTCCCCCAACGTGTGCTGCAACCGTTTCGATGCGCGCGAGTTCAGCGGCACGGTCGGGCTTCCCCTGCCTTCGACGGAAGTGGCCATACTGGATGAGCGCGGGAACGATGCGCCGCTCGGGGAGCTCGGTGAGATCTGCGTGCGCGGGCCGCAGGTCATGCAGGGCTACTGGAATGCGCCCGAGGAGACCGCGAAGACGTTCACCGCCGAGGGCTGGCTGCGCACGGGAGACCTCGGACGCATGGACGCGCGCGGCTACGTGAGCTTCCACGATCGCCGCAAGGATGTGATCGTCGTCTCGGGCTTCAAGGCCTATCCCGTCGAGATCGAGGAGGTCGCGCGCAGCCACCCGGGGGTGGCCGATGCCGGCGCCGTGGGCGTGCCGGACGCGCGGAGCGGCGAAAGCGTGATGCTCTACGTCGTCAGGCGCGATCCCGGCCTCACGGCTGAAGCACTGCTCGAGCATTGCGCGCGCCATTTGACGGCTTATAAGCTCCCACGGCGCATCGAATTCCGCGCTCAACTGCCGAAAACGCCGATCGGCAAGGTCTCGCGCCGCGAATTGCGGGAGGAAGCGATCCGTGCACATGGCTGAATATCCCGCCGCGCTCGCGCGCGATTATCGACTCGCGGACGGCCGGACCGTGACCATTCGTCCGATCCGCGCGGGCGATGCGGTACGGGAAGCGGAATTTCTGCGCGGGCTGTCGTGGGAAACGCTCTACTTCAGGTTCCACAAGTTCGTCGCCGCGCCCTCCGAGAAGCTCGTTCACTTTTTCACCGACATCGACTACGAGCGGCACATGGCGTTCGTCTGCGTTCATGCCACCGAAAGAGGCGAGGAAATCGTGGGCGAGGCCCGCTACGTCGTCAACCCGGACGATGTGAGCTGCGACTTCGGGATCGTCATCGCGGATGCGTGGCAGAAGACCGGCATCGCGGGGCTGCTCATGCACCGGCTGATCGCGACGGCCCGCGAACGGGGCCTGCAACGCATGGAGGGTCTCGTGCTCTCGGGCAACGCCCGGATGCTGCGCTTCGCCCGGGCGCTCGGGTTCGAGATCAGATCGATGCCCGAGGATCCCGCGACGAAGGTCATTGTGAAACAGCTCGCGAACTCGCCCTGACGGCGAGATCCGTCGCGCGGTCCGACGGCGCGGTCGAATCAGCGCCCGGAGCCGCGCTTTTCGAGGATCACGAACAGGACAATCGCGACTGCGGCCAGTCCGAGGTAGATCAGAAGCGGGGGAATGCCGGTGATGTCGCTCAAGGTAACCTTCCCGAGATTCCAGACCGACAGGATGTTGCCGCGCACCCAGTCGAAAGAATAGGCGTAAAGGATGGCGCCCCCGATCATGCCCAGGACGCCGACCAGCGCGTGCAGGCTTCCCGTCCCTACCGCCGCGATCGCCGTGCCCGGACAATAGCCGTAGAGCACCATGCCGACCCCGAACAGCCCGCCGCCGATCAGCACGCCCAGCATGTTGGCATCGCGCACGTGCCACTTGGCGAGCCCCAGGTGTACGAACAGCAGCACGCCCAGGCCGCCGACCACGATCGCGGTCAGCATGACCTTGAGCACGGTGAAGTCCTTGAGCCGGAACTGGTTCACGATGACGTTGTAGTCGGTGACGCGGCCACGATGCAGCAGCCAGCCGAAAGCAGCTCCGAACACGACGGCGAGGAAAAGTCCCGGAGGAGTGGCATTCGAGATCATGGTCGGTGCTCCGTAGGAGTGCCTAGCGGCGGAAAACGATGGCGGCGCTCGCGAGACCCGAGGCAAACATGGCGGCGAGAAAAGTCCAGCCGACCACGGCGAGCTGCAAGCCCTGGGAAATGCCGTTGCCGCTCGTGCACCCTCCCGCCATGCGCGCGCCATACATCACGATGGCGCCGCCGACGAATGCGGCCGCGTAACGCGCCGCCGCCGAGGGGCCGAAACGCTCGGCCCACACCGTCGGCACGCTCTCGATCCGGAAGCGCCCGCTCGCCAGCGCCGAGGCGAGCGCTCCCACAAAAGTGCCCACCAGAAACAGCGTCCCGTAATCGAGGCGGAAAGGATTGCGCGCCCAATAGGGGTTCGCCTGCACGGCTTCCTGCCCTATGAAGAGGCCCGCAACACCCCCTGCCACCTGCGATGCCGCTGTCGTCACCCCGATCGGCGTCGCCACGACGACGAAAACGATCCAGCTCAGTATCCCGATACCGATGCCCGCCATATAAGGACTCCAGTCGATGCGACCGGTGGGGGCAGCGGCCGATACGCCCGCGCGGGCGGCATGAGTACTCATCCTTTCGACTCCTTCCTGCGGCTCACGGGATCCGCCAAGTGCATTTTCGGGGACGCGCCTCGCCAACGTATTGACCTGCATCAAACCATCACCATTACGAACGAGCCGGACATGAGCCCGGAAACGATGGTGACAGCGCGGATCACCTCACTTTCCTCTGCTGAGAATCCTTTGACGCAGATCAGTACGCGGGCTGCACATCCAAATAGGATCGCCATCTGGCGTCGTCCGGGAAACGTGCGCCGGAGATGCCGTGCGCATGGAGGCGCATCGACGCCGGCCCAAGCAATATCGTGGTCGGATCATCTGCTTTCGACCGCATGAAAAAAAAGGACGAGACCATGAAAACGTTCTGCCTGGCATTGATCGGTCTGTTCGCTTCCGGCGCGCTTTGCGCCGCGGAGCCGTCGCTCCTCGATCTTGCGCGCAAGGAAGGCCGCGCCGCGTTCTATGCCAACATCACGGCGGTCGAGCCGATCATGAGGGCATTCGCCACCGACACCGGAGTCAAGGCCGATTACACGCGCATCGCGAGCCCCAAGTTCGTCGCCATCACCATCACGGAGTTCGAGGCGAACCGCCTTTCGGCCGACGTGGTGCAGGCGCCGATTCCGGTCCTCGAGCTTCTCAAGTCGCGGGGCATCCTCGCGGCTTACCGCTCTCCCGCCGCCAAGGGCTATCCCGACTGGGCGACCAGGGACGAGCGCATGACGCTCTTCGGGATCGAGTACATGGCGCTCATCTACAACAGGGAGCGCGTGAAGCCGGGCGATCTGCCGAAGCGCTACCAGGACCTCACCCATCCGCGGTGGAAGAATCAGATCGTGATGCCCAATCCGGCGAACCATCCCTCCACCATCTCGTGGCTGATCGGGCTGCGCGACAACGTGTTCCAGTCGGAAGGCGAGTGGCGCAAGTTCCTGGCGGGCCTCGCCGCCAATCAGCCGATGTTCGTCGCCTCCCTCGGGCCCACGCCGGCGCCGGTCGAAAGCGGCGAGAAGCTGATCGCGATCTCGATGCCGAAGTACATCATCACCAAGGCGCCCGCGCCGCTCGACTGGGCGCGTGTCGCCGATCCCATGATGGGCACGCCGCGCGCGATCGCCATCACCTCGAAGGCGCCGCATCCCAACGCCGCGCGCGTCTTCGTCGATTACTGGCTGTCGAAGAAATCGATGGAGATCCTGGCGAAAGACGTCGGCGAGTACGTGCTCGCGCCCGGCATCTATCCGCCCATCGCCGGGATCGACAAGGCGAAAGTGATCCCGATCCGCGAGCTCTCCGACGAGGAAATCCAGAAGTGGGGCGCGGAATTCAAGAAGATCTTCGCCGTGAAGTGATGCGCCCCTGATGGACATCCGGATTCGGGGAGTCTCGAAGCGCTACTTCTCCGAAGGCAAGACCATCACGGCGCTCGACGACGTAACGCTCACGATCGCGTCGAACCGGATCTTCACCCTGCTGGGACCCAGCGGCTGCGGCAAGACGACACTGCTCCGCTGCATCGTCGGGCTCGAGGCCCCGGACGACGGCGAGATCGCCATCGGCGGGGAGGTCGTCTGGTCGAAAGAGAAAGGCATCAGCGTCCCGCCGGAGAAGCGCGGGCTCGGCATGGTGTTCCAGACCTACGCCATCTGGCCGCACATGAACGTCTTCGACAACGTGGCCTATCCGCTGCAGATCCGCGGGCTCGCACGTGAAGAGATCCGTGAACGTGTCGATAAGACGCTCAGATTCGTGCGCCTCGAAGGCTTCGGCGGACGTCCGGCGACCAAGCTCTCCGGCGGGCAGCAGCAGCGCGTCGCGCTCGCGCGCGCGCTCGTCGCCGAGCCCAAGGTGATTCTCTTCGACGAGCCGCTCAGCAACCTCGACGCGAAGCTGCGGGAAGAGACGCGCAAGGAGCTGAGGCAGTTCCTGGGCAAGCTCGAGATCACCGCGGTCTACGTCACGCACGACCGCGTGGAAGCGCTCGCGCTTTCGGACACGATCGCCGTCATGCGGCAGGGAAGGATCGTGGAAGTCGGCACGCCGCAGAAGATCTACTTCGACGCGGACACGCAGTTCGTCGCCGATTTCATCGGCCGCGCCAACCTCGTGAAGGCACGCGTGAAAGCACAGGAGGCGGCGCGCACGCTGGTCGATTGCGGCCTCGGAACGATCGCCTGCCAGCGCCGCGATTTTCCGGTGGGCGCGGAAGTGACGCTCTGCATCCGGCCGGAGTTCATCCACGTCGTGGCCGGTGAATCGGGCGGCGAGAACGCCGTGAACGGCCGCATCGCCTCGCAGGTGTTCGTGGGTGAAGCCTATGAGTCCGAGATCCGCGCGGGCGCCGAGCTTCTGCTCGCGCGGATCGACCCGGACGCGGGGCTGAAAGTGGGCGATGCCGTAAGCTTCCGTCTCGATCCGGCGCACTGCCTGCTGGTCTCGCTGTAGGGCCGCCGCATGGACAGGGCGCGTGCGCAGCTCACCTGGTCGCTCGTCGCGATCGTCGGCTTCCTCACCGTCTGCCCGGTGCTCATGCTCGCGCTCGGGAGCGTCTCCGAAGGGCTCACCGCATTCGGCGAATTCACGCTCGACAAGTACGTCGAAGCCTACACCGATCCGGCGCTCTTCGACGTGCTGGTCAACACCGTGGTCTTCGTGCTCGGCTCGTCGGTGCTCGCCACCGTGCTCGCGCTCTTCCTCGCCTATCTCAATACGCGCACCGACATCCCGTTCAAATTCTTCTTCCGCATTCTGTCGATCATCCCGATGATGATCCCGCACCTGCTCTTTTCCGTGAGCTGGGCGCTGCTCCTGAATCCCTCGAACGGCATGATCAATACCGTGCTCAGGAACGTGCTCGGGCTCGATCATGCGCCGTTCAACATCTACTCGCTGCAGGGCATGATCCTGGTCGAAGCACTCCTCGATCTGCCGGTGGCGTATCTCATCATCGCGCCCGCGATGGCCTCATTCGACGTCGCGCTCGAAGAGTCTTCGCGCGTCTTCGGCGCGGGCGCCTGGCGCACCCTCGTGCGCGTGACGCTCCCGATCCTGCGGCCCGCGATCCTCGCCGCGTTCGTGCTCGGTGTCGTGCGCAGCCTCGCCTCCTTCGCCGTGCCGCAGGTGCTCGGCATGCCGGGGCGCGTCAATGTCCTCGCCACCCATCTCTACGAAATGATCTCGCTCGGCTTCGCGACCGACTATGGCAAGGCGGCCGCCATCGGGATGAGCGTGCTCGCAACCTCGATCACGCTGATCTACGTCTATCGCGCGCTCACCGCCGAAAGCGAAAAGTTCGTCACCATTTCCGGCCGCGGCTACCGTCCCACCGTGATCGAGCTGGGACGCGCGCGCATCCCGCTCTTCACGATCGTCGCGATGCTGTCGCTCCTCATGATCGTGCTGCCGATCGCGGTGCTGCTCTATACCTCGTTCGTGCCCTATACCATGGTGCCGAGCGCGCGTGCGTTCTCGATGATGACGCTCAAGCACTGGCGCGACGTCCTGCATGACCCGCTCTCGCTGCTCGCGCTCAGGAACAGCCTCTTTCTCGCGCTCGGGGGCGCGACGCTGGGCGTCCTGCTCTCGGTCTTCGTCGGCTACGCGATCGTGAAGGTGAAGAGCCGTGCTTCCGGCATCCTGGAGTCGTTGAGCTTTCTTTCTTTCTCGTTTCCGGGAATCGTGATCGGCGTCGGCTTCATGTGGTTCTTCGTGCAGACGCCGCTCTACGCGACGCTCTGGGCGCTGCTCATCGGCTACATCGCAACCTATCTTCCGTACGGCATCCGGCCGATGGCGAGCGCCTTCGTGCAGGTGCACGCGCATCTCGAAGAGTCGTCGCTCGTCTGCGGCGCGAGCTACCTCACGACCATGCGCCGCATCATCGTGCCGCTCCTGATACCCGGAATCGTATCGGCGTGGATATTGATGGCGAGCATGTTCGTGCGCGAGCTGACGCTTTCCGTGGTGCTCTCGCGCCCGGGAACCGAGGTACTCGCGGTTCAGATTCTCAAGTTCGCCGAGGACGGACTGTGGGGCAAGCTCTCCGCGCTCGGCATCATCATGATCGGGGTGTCGACCACGCTGGTGGTCCTGGCGACGCTCGTCGGCGCTCGCTTCCGGGCCGCGGGGAACGGCGGATAGGCTCTCGCTTCGCCGCCGCCAATCGGCCAGTGCTCGTTCGCGAGCACAAGCCTCGGCTCAGCGCCAAGCAGGTCGCGATGGGCCGCGATATAGGCGCGCAGCGTGCCCACGTCCCGCCAGTAGGCGCGCTCCTCGTGCGGACGCAGGCCGGGCACGACATTTCCGCTGAAGTCGTAGGCCATGACGGCGTAATCGCGAAGCATGCGGGGAAGGACGTGCCGCCCGAAATCCGTTTCGCCGCATTTCACCGCCGCGCGCAGCACCCGTACGAGCACATCCCGACGGAACAGATAGTTCCCCATGGACGCATACGCCATGCCGGGCGCGTGCTGCAATGGGGTCGGGCGGGCGGGCTTCTCCTCGAAGCGCCGGATGCGGCCTGCGCTGTCCGCTTCGATGATCCCGAACGAAGGGCCCTCCTCGACCGGAACCGGCACCGCCGCGACGGTGGCGTCCGCGCCCTGCTCGGCGTGAAAGCGCACCATCTGACGCACGTCCATGCGGTAGATGTGATCGGCCGCGAATATCGCGACGGATTCCGGCGCGTGCCTTTCGACGAGATCGAGACACTGGTGCACGGCGTGCGCGGTACCGAGGAATTCCTCGCCCGCGGCCGTGTCCGTCGGCATGACGGGCTTCACGAATTCTTCGGGCACACGCCCGCTGTCTGACCAGTGCTGCGCGATGTGCTCGATCAGCGGCTGCGGGCGGTACTGCAGGAGCACGTAGATCGTCCGGATCGCGGAGTTGTAGAGGTTGCTCAGTACGAAATCGATGAGACGGTGGCGGCGGGCAAAGGGCAGCGCGGGCTTCGGCAGGGCGTCGGTCAGCGGCTTGAGGCGGGTGCCGTTTCCGCCCGCCATGACGAACGCAAGCACGCTGGGAGTGTCCATCGCGGATGCAGCGCGGGGTTCGCGGCTGACTCGATGTCGATTCAATGAATGCTCCCACAGGGCGTGACCGCGCCCTTTGACGCAGATCAAAGGGGAGGCGGATTTGCGGCGCCGCGCGCGACCCGGGGGGAGTGCCGCATGCGCGGCGCACGCCCGCCTCAGTGTTCCTCGGTGCGCGGCACGTTTTCCTCGGCCGGCTGCCCCGTTTCGGGATCGATCCAGTCGGCAATGCCGATCTCGCTTTCCGCCTCTTCCAAGGTTTCACCCGGCTCGGCTTGCGCCTCGATGGGGTAATCCATGTCGTTCTGCGCCTCGAGCAGCGTGGCAAACGGCCCGTAGGTCTCCCCGGTCTCCACGTCTTCCCAGTAGAAGCCGTCGGGGCGCTCGAAAATGCGCTTTCGCGCAAAGTCGGGATCCGTCTCGGCGATGATCTGCCTTCCCATCTTTTCCATCCTCCTGATCAACGTGCAGCGGCGCGGCGCGCGCGCGTGTGTCATAAGGAGCGACTTTCATGGCTGCTTCCAACGCTCGCGGGCCTGCATTCGGAAAAAGGATAGGCGCCGGTGCAAAACCGCAAGTTGACCAGCGTCAAAGAAACCGGTGCGGTGCGGTCGCGCGGCCGGCCGTTTCGCCCTTGATCTGGGTCAAGATGCGCCGGAAGGCAGATGGCAACATGGATGCGCCGGGCCCACATTCGCACACCGCGAGCGCCGCGACGCTCGCGAGAGGATACGAATCATGCAAATCCCCGTACAGATCGCGTTCCGCAATTTGAAGCCCTCCGAAGCGGTCACCGCCGAGATCAATGAACGGGCTGCCAAGCTGGAGAATTTCTGCGACCGGATCATCGGTTGCCGCGTGACAGTGCAAGCGCTGCACAAGCATCACCGTCGCGGCCATCACTACCACGTGCGTGTCGATGTCACCGTGCCCGGCGCAGAGCTCGTCGCGGGTCGCGAACCGGACGAGCATCACGCGTACACGGACATCTACGTTGCGATCCGCGACGCGTTCGACGCCGTGCGCCGGCAGCTCGAAGAGTATGTCCGCGAGCGTCGCGGTGACGTAAAAACACACGAGTCGGGCTGAGCCGCGTCCCCGGGCGCGTCGTGGTCCCGCTTGCGCGAATCCTCCCGCCCGCCGCAGTCGCGTTCCAGCCAGTCGTCGCGCGGTCGTGCCCGCAATGGCTGATGCAGGCGCGTGCCCGAATCCGCGACGTGAATTTCCGGCACGCGTGCCGGGATCTTGATCTGGCTCAAGTCGCGGCCGGCGGGTCAAGGTAGAGTGATCGTGCGCAGAACTCCGGAGGCTCGCGATGTCCAAAGTACTGGACGAATGGCACGACGAACACCGTCGTTTCAGTCATCTGCTCGACATCCTGGGAAAGGAAGTCGCCACGTTTCACGCTGGTGACGATCCGGACTACGAGCTGATGCGCGACATCGTCCAGTACCTCCTGCACTTCGCCGACCGCTTTCATCACCCGCGCGAGGACGTGGCCTTCTCCCGGCTCGCCGAACGCGATCCGGGCATGCGCATGGTGGTCACCCGGCTCCTGCAGGAGCACCGCGTCATCGCCAGGGCGGGGGCAGAGCTGCTGCGGCGCCTCGACGAAATCGAAGCCGACGTCGTGGTATCCCGCGCCGCAATCGAGGCCTCGGCTGCGACCTACCTGCTGTATTACCGGCATCATCTCGGCACCGAGGAAGCGCAGATCCTTCCGCGCGCGGCCACGCTGCTCACCCCGGAGGACTGGACTGCCGTGACGGCTGCGGTGCCCACCGGGCCCGATCCGCTTTTCGGGAAACAGGCCGAGGCCGGCTACGAAACATTGCGCCGGCACATCGAACGCGAGGCGCGGCACCTCGCTACCCGCGCACCGGTGCGCGACTCGCAGGTGCAATCCGGTTCCGCATAGCCTTCAGGGTTCTTCGACGAGCACCTCAGGAGTCGCGTGGCGCCATGCGCCGGGCGAGATACGCGATAGCGCTTTCGAGCGTCGCGAACTCGCCATAGTCGCTCTCCGGGATGCCGATGCCGAGGCGCTCGTGCAGGCGCACGATCACGTTGAGGAAATCGAACGAATCGAGATCGACCTGCTCGCGCAGCGGCTTACCGGGATCGAGCGCCTCCACGTCCGTTTCCGGCGCGATCGTCGCGATGGTGTCGAGGATCACTTCGCGGATTTCGTCGCGGCTCCAATCGGTCATCGCAGTTTCTCGGGAGACTTGAGCGCTCGCGCGAGCGCGTTGAGATAGAGCGCGCCCCGGTGTCCGTCGCTCACGCGGTGATCCGCCGCGAGCGTCGCGGTCACGATCCTGCGCACCGCAACCGCGCCCTCGTGAATCGCGGGCCGCTCCGTAACGCGCCCCAGCCCGATGATCGCGACCTGCGGCGGGTAGATCACCGGGAACACCTGCTCTACGCCCTGGTCGCCAAGGTTCGTCAGCGTGACCGTCGGGTCCGCCATTTCGGAGCTCCGTAATCGTCCGCCGCGCACGCGCGTGATGAGATCGCGCAGATCCGCCATGAGCTGATCGAGCGTTTTCTTGTCGGCGTCGTGGATGGCGGGCGCAACGAGCCCGCCGCCGCGCATCGTGATCGCCATGCCGAGGTGCACGGCTTCCGAGGGCTGGAACGCGCCGTCCGACCACACGCCGTTCAGCTCCGGCACTTCACGCAGCGCCAGCGCGACCGCCTTCATGAGTGGCACGACGGGTAGCAGACGCTCCTTCACGCTGCGCTCGAGGTTCTCGCCCGTGAGCCAGTCGAGCGTTGCGGTGACGTCGATGTCGGTCGCGAGATAGTAATGCGGAATCTCGCGCTTCGAGCGCGACATCGCCGCTGCGATCGATCTTCGCATCTGCGCCTGCCAGTCGGGCGCGGCAGCGGGCTGTGACGGCGCGGGCGCGCGGTTCATCGCCTCGGCCGCGCGTTCCACGTCGGCGCGCGAAACGACGCCGCCCGGCTCGGCGGGCGCGACTTGCGCGATGTCGATGCCGAGTTCCTCTGCACGCTTGCGTGCCGCGGGCGAAATCCTCGCGCGCTCGGACGATGGTCCCTGCGGCGGGATGAGTCCAGGCGGCGTCGCGGCGGACACGGGCTGTGCTGCGGCGGGCGCGGGCGTTGCGCCAGCGGGCGTCGGCGCTGCAGCTTCACCTTCGGCGCGCAGGAGAGCGAGCACCTCGCCCACCGGGACCTTCGCGCCCGGTTCCACGACGAGGCGATCGACCGTGCCGCTTTCCCAGATTTCGACGTCGATCGCGCCTTTCTGGGTTTCCACGACCGCGACGACCTGCCCGCGCTTGACCGCGTCACCCGGCTTCACCAGCCACTGGACGAGCGTACCCGCGTCCATGTCGGCGCCGAGCGAGGGCATGCGGAACTCACGCATGGCGGCCTACTGTGCGTAATGTCGCCGCGACGATGGTCTCGACCTGCGGGATTGCCGCGTCTTCCAGATGCTTCGGATACGGAATCGGCACCTCCGCGCTGCAGACGCGCGAAATCGGCGCGTCGAGCTCGAAGAACGCCTCTTCCATCACGCGCGCCATGATCTCCGCGGCGAGGCTCCCGCTCTTCCAGCCCTCGTCCACGATCACCATGCGATGCGTTTTCCCGAGCGACGCGAGCACGGTCGGCATGTCGAGAGGCCGCAGGGTCCTCAGATCGACCACTTCCGCGCTCACGCCCCCGGCGCCGAGCCGCTCCGCCGCGCGCAGCGTCTTGCCGAGTGAGCCGCCGTAGGTGACGAGCGTAACGTCGTTCCCCGTGCGGCGCACCGCAGCGCGATCGATGTCCACCGCGCCGGCGTCCCCGGGCAGCTCGCCCTCGAGGTTGTAGAGCAATGCATTCTCGAACATGATCACCGGATCGGGGTCCATGAGCGCCGTCCACAACATCCCGCGCGCGTCTTCGAGCGTCGCCGGTGTCACGATGCGGATGCCCGGAATGTGCGCGTACCAGCCTTCGAAGCTGTGCGAGTGCTGCGCCGCAAGCTGGCGTCCCGCGCCCGTCGCCATGCGAATGACGAGCGGGATGCTGAATTGCCCGCCCGACATGTGCCGGATAGTGGCGGCGTTGTTCACGATCTGGTCGAGGGCGAGCAGACTGAAGTTGCAGGTCATCACTTCGACGATGGGCAGCATGCCGTTCAACGCCGCGCCGATGCCCGCGCCGACGAAAGCAGACTCCGAAAGCGGCGTATCTCGGATGCGCTCTTCCCCGAATTCCTCCAGCAGCCCCTTGCTGACGGCGTAGCTTCCACCGTAGCGCCCCACGTCCTCGCCCATGAGGAAGACGCGCTCGTCGCGCGCGAGCGCTTCGCGCAGCGCCTGGCGCAACGCCTCGCGATAGGTCGTCGTGGTGCGCGCCTGCGGTGCCGTACCGGTCATGCGGCTCTCGCGGTATACACGTCGCGCGCGAGATCTTCGACCGGCTCCCACGTGCCGGCCTCGGCATACGCCACGGCGCGCTCGATCTCGGCCGCGACCTCGGCTTCCAGCGCCGCGAGCGCCGCATCATCGAGCAGGCCCTCGGCGCGCAGGCGGTTCGTGTAGCCGAGGATGGGACAGCGTTTCTTCCATTCCTCGACTTCCGCTTTCGAGCGATACAGCTCCGCATCGAACATCGAATGCGCGCGAAAGCGATAGGTGCGAAACTCGATGAACTGCGGCCCGCCGCCGGCGTAAATGGTCGCGACCGCCTCGATGGTCGCCTGCATGACGGCGAGCACATCCATGCCGTCCACGCTTCGCGCACCGACTTTATAGCTTCGCGCCTTCACGCAGAGATCGGTCTCCGCTTCCGAGCGCTCGAGCGCCGTGCCCATCGCGTAGAGATTGTTCTCGCACAGGAAGAGCGCCGGCACCTGCCACAGTGAGGCGAGATTCATCGACTCGTGGAACTCGCCTTCCGCCACCGCCCCCTCGCCGAAAAAGCATGCCGTCACGCGCGGCCGGTGCATCATGCGATCGGCGAGCGCGAAGCCGACGGCGAGCGGAAGACCGCCCGCCACGATCGCGTTGCCGCCGTAGAAGCGGGTGCGCGCGTCGTAGATGTGCATCGAGCCGCCGCGGCCGTGCGAGCAGCCCTCGTACTTGCCGTACATTTCGGCCATCACGCGCTCGGCGGCGATGCCGCGCGCGAGCGCGTGCCCATGCTCGCGGTAAGTCGCGAGCACGGCATCCTCGGGCCCGAGCGCCTGCATGGCGCCCGCCGCGATCGCCTCTTCGCCGATGTAGAGATGGAGAAAGCCGCGGATTTTGCCGGCGCTGTAGAGTTCGGCGCACTTCTCCTCGAAGCGCCGGATGCGGAGCATCTCGCGCAGGAGCTTCAGCGCGAGCGGGCGGTCGGTGATCATACGGCCACCTCCGTCAGCACCAGCCTAACTCCAACAGTATCGTGTCGGCGGCCAGCGTCCTTCGCGGGTCGCATCCCCAGAGGGGCTCCTGCTCCGCCGCTCATGACGCTGCCTCCAGCGTGGATGTGTCGCCTTCGGGGAGCCCCAGCTCGCGGGCTTTCAGCAGCCGCCGCATGATCTTGCCGCTGCGCGTGCGCGGCAGCGTGGGCATGAAGTCGATTTCCTTGGGCGCCACCGCGGCGCCGAGCCGCTTGCGCGCGAAACCGAGGAGCTCGCGGCGCAAGGTCTCGCTCGCCTCGAATCCCGGCTTGAGCGAAACAAACGCCTTCACGGTTTCGAACTGCACCGGGTCCGGCTTGCCGATCACGCCCGCTTCCGCCACCGCCGGATGCTCCATGAGCGCGCTCTCCACTTCGAACGGTCCGATGAGATGCCCCGAGGACTTGATGACGTCGTCACCGCGCCCCACGAACCAGAAGTAGCCGTCGCTGTCCTTTTTCGCGAGATCGCCCGTGAGATACCAGCCTTCGGCGAAGCACCTGCGGTAGCGCGCTTCCTCGCCGAGATAGGTGCGGAACATCGAGGGCCAGCCCGCGCGCAGCGCGAGCTCGCCTTCGACGCCGGGCTCGGTCACCACCGCAATGCCGGTTTCGCCCAGGCGCTTCACGATCGCGGCTTCGACACCGGGAAGCGGGCGCCCCATCGAGCCAGGCTTGATGTCCATCGCGGCGTAATTCGCGATCATGATGCCGCCGGTCTCGGTCTGCCACCAGTTGTCGTGGATCGGCAGGCCGAACGCTTCGAGCCCCCACATGACGGCCTGCGGATTGAGCGGCTCGCCCACGCTCGCGATGAAACGCAGGTCCGGGAAGGCGTGGCGGCGCGCGGCCTCGGCGCCGCCTTTCATCATCATGCGCACGGCGGTGGGCGCGGTGTACCAGACGCTCACGCGCTCTTCCCCGAGAATCGAGTACCAGCGCTCGGCGTCGAAGTCCGCTTCGTCGACGATGCTCGTCACGCCGTTCGAGAGCGGCGAGATGATGCCGTACGAAGTGCCGGTGACCCAGCCTGGATCGGCGGTGCACCAGAAGACGTCGTCGGGGTGGAGATCGAGCGCGAGCCGACCGGTCACATGATGCGCCACCACGGCGCCGTGCACGTGCAGCGCGCCCTTCGGCTTTCCGGTGGTGCCGCTCGTGAAGTGCAGCAGCGCCGGATCGTCCGGAGACGTGGGCGGTATCGCGTAGTCCGCGCCCGCGCCATCGAGCAGCGTTGCGAAATCGAGCGTGCCGGCGACGGCCGTCCGCTCGCCGCGTTCGCCGACCAGGAGCACGTGCTTCAGCTCGGGCAGCGTGGCGCGCATCTCGGCGATCTTTCTGCGATACAGCGCCTCCGTCGTGACGAGCACTTCTCCCGCGCCGAGCGTGAGTCGCGTGTGGATGGGCTCCGGCCCGAAGGCGGAAAAGAGCGTGCAGGCGACGCCGCGATGCTTGAGCGTGCCGAGCACCGCGACGTAGAGCTCGGGAATGCGGCCCGCCAGCACGAAGACCCGCGCGCCGTGCTCGCAGCCCAGCATGCTCAATGCATTTGCGAAGCGGCTCGTGAGCGCGCTCAATGAGGCGTAGGTGAAATCGCGGCGCGCGCCGTCCTTGCCGATCCAGCGCAGTGCGAGGTGATCGCCGCGCGTCGCGACGTGGCGGTCCAGCGCTTCGTGCGCGATATTGATTCCACCGCCCGGGAGCCCGGAAAGCTCGCGCCGCGCCTCGTCCCAGCTGAATGAGGCACAGGCGCGCCCGTAATCCGGCAGATTGGGTGACGGGCCGGGGCGGGGCGCCTTTCTGATCAAGTCCGGTATCACGTGTGCGCGAATATCACGCGGCGGTGGGTATTACTGCACGAGCCGCCGCGAAGCGACGAGCCGTTCCAGCGCGAGCTTCGAGTAGCTGCTGTAATCCTTGGCGAGCTCTTCGAGCCTGAGGCTCGGGCGCAGGGCTTTGCGCAGGCGCTCGCGTACGAGTCCCAGCAGCCGCGGTTCGGCGATGAGCACGACGACCCCCTCATCCCAGTCGTTGGTAAGCTCGGACGCCCGCTTTACGATCTCGGCGCCGAAGCGGCGCTCGTGCTCGACGCGGTGGCGGTCACGCTGCGCCTCGATGGGATGCACGGGACCCGCCTGGCGGTTCGTGTTGCGCTCGCTCTTGACCGCGCCGCTCCCGCTTCTGCCGTGCGACTTCACCTCGCCGTTGACCAACGCGGCGCGCTCGATCAGCCTGATGCCGCGCCGCGCGCCTTGCGCCGGCGCGACGACGAAAAGGCGCGCCCGGGCGCCGTCGGCGACGATGAGGCAGGTCTGCTTCAACGTCTAGCGCCTGGTCCGCGTTTCGTGCGCCTGTTCGCGCGCGAAGACGCGCGTCACGTCGGAGAGCTCGTTCGAGAGCACCTCGAGCACGTCGTCGATCGACACGATCCCGACGAGCTCGCCCTCGCGCCCGACGACCGGAAGCCGCCGCACGCCCTTCGCACGCATCGCCTCCACGGCGTCCTGCAGCCCGGCATCCTCGGTGATCGTAACGAGCGACTGATCCATGATGTCGCCGACCGTGATGGTTTTCGGATCGAGATCGACCGCGCTCACTTCGACCACGATGTCACGATCGGTGACGATCCCGACCGGAACGCGCTTGCCGGGAAATTCGTCCACCACCACGAGCGTCCCGACGTGGCGATGGCGCATCAACTGCGCGCCGTCATAAACGGTGGCCTCGCGCGGCGCGCACACCACATCGCGATTGCAGATTTCTCCGATCGTCATCGTGTTCTCCCTGCCGCGAAGAGTATCCGGAGTCATGTTATTTACATCGGCGCGCGGCCCATTGATCCAGATCAAAGGGGTTCCCCGGTAAAACGTCGCTTCGGAGCTTCTCTTCCTATCCCTTGACACAGATCCTGGGACGCAGAAACGCGACCCGTCGCGCGAGCCCCGCGCGCTCGGTGGATTCGGCGACCAGATCGACATCCTTGTAGGCACCCGGCGCCTCCTCCGCGGCGCCGCGCATCGAGCACGTGCGGATGAGAATGCCGCGTCCCGCAAGCTCGTCGATGAGCTGGCGTCCCTGCCACTGCCTCAGCGCCTGATGGCGGCTCATCGCGCGCCCTGCGCCGTGACTCGCGGAGCTCCATGCGCGCGCTTCACCCGCCTGCATTCCGCACAGGATGTAGGAGCCGGTGCCCATGCTGCCGCCGATGATCACGGGCTGCCCGTGCGCCCGATAGCGCTCCGGAATCGCCTTGTGCCCGGGCCCGAACGCCCGTGTCGCGCCCTTGCGATGCACGTAGAGCACGCGCTCGCTTCCGTTTACGACGTGGCGCTCGGCCTTGCAGGTGTTGTGCGACACGTCGAACAGCGTCTCGAGCCGCGCGTGCGGGAAGTCGCGCGCAAACGTGCGGCGCGTGAGCTGCGCCAGAATCTGCCGGTTGGCGAGCGCGCAGTTGATGGCCGCGTTCATCGCGCCGATGTACTGCCGGCCCTCGGGCGACTCGATGGGCGCGCACGCGAGCTCGCGATCCGGCAGCGCGATGCCGAGCCGTCCCGCGGCCTTGGCGAGGCTCACGAGGTAATCGGTGCCGATCTGATGACCCAGCCCGCGCGAGCCGCAGTGGATCGATACGACGACCTGGTTCTCGCGGATGCCGAATGCGGTCGCGATCTCCGCATCGTAGATGCGATCCACGACCTGTACCTCGAGATAGTGGTTGCCGGAGCCGAGCGTGCCCATCTCACCGCGCTGGCGCTTCTTGGCAAGGCTCGAGACGTTCTCGGGCACCGCGCCTTCCACTTTCCCGTGCTCCTCCACGAATTCCAGCTCTTCGGCGTGGCCGTATCCCTTTGCCACCGCCCACTGCGCGCCGCCCGCGAGCACTTCATCGAGCTCGTTCGGCGTCAAGCTCAGCTCCCCCTCTTCGCCCACGCCCGCGGGGATGTCGCGATACAGCCGGTCGGCGAGGAGCCGCATGCGCGACGCGATGTCGTCGATGACGAGATCGGTGCGCAGACAGCGGATGCCGCACGAGATGTCGAACCCCACGCCGCCCGCGGAGATGATGCCGCCGCGCTCGGGATCGAACGCCGCCACGCCTCCGATCGGAAAACCGTACCCCCAGTGCGCGTCCGGCATGGTCATCGCAGGGCCGACGAGCCCGGGCAAACGCGCCACGTTGGTGATCTGCTCGAGCACCTTGTCGTCCATCGACGCGAGCAGTTCGGCGCTCCCGTAGAGCCGTACCTCGCCGCGCCGCTCGCCGGGCGCTAGCGGCAGCGTCCACGACCAGCGGTCGAGCCGGAAGAGACGGGAAAGATCCATGATGCGCCGCCTATACGTCGACGACGCAGCGTGCTTCCCAGAAACCGTCCGCGCGCCTGACGGCAAGCATGGTGAGCGTCGCGCCCTTCACTTCGACGCCGCGCTCCAGCTCGGGACGCCACGGCTCGCCGCTCGCGCCGCCGCGCCAGCGCACGCCGTCGCGCTCGAGCCAGAAGCGGCCGAACACGAGCCTGCGTTCGCGCGCCGACCCGATGAGCAGATTGAGCCAGCGCACCAGCGCAAGTTCCTCGTCGGCCTCCTCGAATTCGACCGTTACCGAATCGAGCGCACGCACTTGCGCGAGGTCGGTCATGATGGCGAAGGTCGCGCGCGCCGCCGCCTCGAACGCCGATTCGAGGGTCGCGCCGCGTCCAACGACGCCGATGTCGGCGTCGTGCTCGAAGTAGCTCTCGGATTGAGTGGTTTGCGGATAGAGCATGGAAATCCGGTGGGCGTGCGTCCACGCGGGACGCCACTCACCATCGTATAGGCTGCGAATAGACCATTCTTGATCCAGGTCAATTGCGCGGAATCGAATTCAAGTTGTACTGCCCAAGACATCAAAAATGTTTCTCGTCCTCGAACGCATCAAGGCGCCGTAAGCCATGCCCTGGACGCCGCTCTACTATCCGGTGGCGATGAATCGCCTTCCTCCTGAGGTACGCGAGAAGGCAATCCGCATCGCCAATGCCCTCCTCGCAGAGGGCTATCCCGAGGGGCAGTGCATCCGCATCGCGATCGCGCAGGCGAGACGCTGGGCAGGACGCCGGCACGACCGGCGTGCCGCCGTACCGTAACCGTCACATCTGCGGCATTCCCGCTTCCGCCTCGGCGGCTTCCGGAGCCCGCGCGATCATGCAGTCGGTCGTGAGGATCAGGCCCGCGATCGACGCGGCGTTCTGCAGCGCGGTACGCGTCACCTTGCGCGGGTCAAGCACGCCCATCTCGACCATGTCGCCATACCGATTGGTGAGCGCATTGAAGCCGAGGTTCTCGCTGCCCTCGAGCACCCGATTCAGCACGACCGAAGGCTCTTCCCCGGAATTTGCGACGATCTGCCGAAACGGCTCTTCCACCGCGCGCAGTACGATCCTGATTCCCGCATCCTGATCCAGGTTCTCGCCGTGCAGCTCCCCGAGCCGGGTGCGCGCGCGAAGGAGCGCGACGCCGCCCCCTGGCAGCACCCCCTCTTCCACGGCGGCGTGCGTGGCATGCACCGCGTCATCGACGCGCGCCTTTCTTTCCTTCATTTCCGTTTCGGTCGCCGCACCGACCTTGACGACCGCCACCCCACCAGCGAGCTTGGCCGCGCGCTCCTGCAGCTTCCCGCGCTCGTAGTCGCTGGTCGCCGTCTTGATCTGCTCGCGTATGCTCGCAATGCGCGCCTCGATCGCCGCGCGCTCGCCCGCGCCGTCGACGAGGAGCGTATTGTCCTTGTCCACTTCCACGCGGCGCGCGTGCCCGAGATCGGCGAGCTCGACGCGATCGAGCTTGAGCCCCGCCTCCTCGGCGATCACCCGCCCGCCGGTCAGAATCGCGATGTCCTGCAGCATCGCCTTGCGGCGGTCGCCGAATTCCGGCGCCTTCACCGCGCACGTCTTCACCACGCCGCGCAGCGTGTTGACGACGAGGGTTGCGAGCGCCTCGCCTTCCACTTCCTCCGCGATGACGAGCAGCGGCTTACCGGCTTGCGCAATTTTTCCAGCAGGGGCAGGAGCTCGCTGATCGCGGCGATCTTCTGATCGTGGATCAGAATGAATGCATCCTCCAGCACGACGCTCTGTTTATCGGGAGTGTTGATGAAGTACGGCGAGAGAAAGCCGCGATTGAACTGCAGCCCTTCCACGATCTCGAGCTCGCTCGTCATGCCGGAGGCTTCCTCGACCGTGATCACGCCTTCCTTGCCGACTTTTTCCATCGCGGTCGCGATGAGCTCGCCGATCGAGCGGTCGGAGTTGGCGGAGATCGTGGCGACCTGCGCGATCTCGATGCGGGTCGCGCACGGCCGCGCCAGACGCGCGAGCTCCGCCACGAGCGCGGCCACCGCCCGATCGATGCCGCGTTTGAGGTCCATCGGATTCATGCCCGCGGCGACATACTTCATGCCCTCGGTCACGATCGCGTGCGCGAGCACCATCGCGGTCGTCGTGCCGTCGCCCGCCACGTCGGAGGTCTTGGCCGCGACCTCGCGCACCATCTGCACGCCGAGGTTGGCGAACGGGTCCGCCAGCTCGATCTCGCGCGCGACCGCCACCCCGGAATTGATGATCGTCGGTGGGCCGTAGGGTCGCTCGAGGACGACGGTGCGCGCCTTGGGACCCAGCGTGACGCGCACGGCCTGTGCGAGCGTGTTGATGCCCGCAAGGATCCTGGCGTGGGCATCGTCATGAAACAGGAGCTGCTTGGCGGTCATGCGGGCACTCCCGGGATGTCGTTACGGCGATGTAACCACAACCGCGAAGCGGCGGCTTGACGAGGATCAAGCCGGGCGCTTCCCGCAATAGCGCGCCGGCGCACGGGAACCTTGATGTACGTCAACCGCTCCGTACCCTCGCCGGCCTATCATGGCCGGACTTCAGCGAGGTGCGAACATGTACAAGCGAATCCTGGTTCCGGTGGACGGCAGTGAGACTTCCAATCGCGGCCTGAAGGAAGCGATCGCGCTTGCCAGGCAGAGCGGCGCGCAGCTGCGTCTGCTCCACGTCGTGGACGAGTCGGTGCTCGCGCTGACGCCGGAGGTCGGCGTGGTGGACCTGAGCGACTCGCTGCGGGATTCCGGCAGGAAGGTCCTCGCGAAAGCCGTCGCGCTCGCGGAGCGCAGCGGCGTGAAGGCGGAAACCTCGATGCCCGAGAACCTCACCGGGCGGGTCTCCGATGCGATCCTGCGCGAAGCGCGCAAGTGGCGCGCCGATGTCGTCGTGATGGGCACGCACGGGCGCCGCGGCTTGAGCCACATGCTCCTCGGAAGCGATGCGGAAGGTGTCGTACGCTCCTCCCCCGTGCCGGTGCTGCTCGTGCGCGGTCACGCCAGAAACCGGGCACGAGCCAAGCGCGCCTAGCGCTTCCTCGAAGAGCCGTTCATCACGCCCGAATCGGCGCGTAATCGCTCCAAGCCCTATCCCCGGCGCGGCTCCGCTGTCGGGCCGAGCTGGTCGATCTCCTTGCCGCGCTCGCTGCGGATCACGCCGGCAAGGTTCTCCAGCTCGATCGAGAGCGCGTCGACGATGTCGTCGAACGAAAGGATGCCGACGAGCGCGCCGCCTTCGCCGGTCACGGCGAGCCGCCGCACGCCGGCTTCGCGCATCACCACCATCGCCTCGTGGGCATCGGCGAGCTCGGAAACACCGGTGATCTCCGGCGTCATGACTTCGTCCACCGTCGCATCCTGCGGATCGACACCTTCCGCCACGGCCTGCACCACGAGATCGCGGTCGGTCACGATGCCGATCGCATGGTCGGTATTGGGCTCGTCCTCGGTGACGAGCAGCGCGCCCACATGGTAGCGACGCATCAACTCCGCCGTCTGCTGCAGCGTGCTCGATCGCGGAACCGATACCACGCTGCGCGTGCACATTCTCGCCACGTTCACGGCTGTCTCCCGAAAAACCGCTGGTGATGCCGATCAGTATGCGGAATGCGCGCGGCCGGCGTGTTGACATATGTCAATCCCGCGCGCGGGGCGCCCTGCGGAGTGGATTCACCACGCGACCCGCCCTTAAAATGCCTGCCATGGGCACCCGGCGTGCCGGCATTCCGGCATGTGGCCATCGGGGGCCCGGCAACCACCCACGAGCGGGAGTGTCCAATCCCGCGGGACCATCTTCGGAGGAGCACGAGAGCATGCGAGCCCTGCTGGAAAAAGCCTTGCGGCAGGCCGGCGAAGCGACCGAGGTTCCTTTCGCCATCCGGTTCTCCGGCGGCGGTGAGTACCACAGCCGCGACGGCACGCCGCAGTTCACCCTCGTCTTTCGCACCGCCCGCGCCGAGTGGCGCGCCGCCGCATTCGGTCATATCGGCCTCATCGATGCCTACATCGACGGCGAGCTCGAGATCGAAGGCAGCCTCCGGACGGCGCTTGCCGTGGGCATGGCAGCGCGACTCGACCGGCCGAATCCGCTCGTCGGCATCGCGAACCGCTGGCACGAGTTGCGCCTGTCGAACGCGAGCTGGGCGCAGGCCAGGGCAAACGCGCGCTTCCACTACGCGCTCGGCACGGGGTTCTACCGGCTCTGGCTCGACGATCCGTACATGATGTATACCTGCGCCTACTGGAAGGAGGGCACGGCGACGCTCGAGCAGGCACAGCAGAACAAGATCGACCACGTCTGCCGCAAGATCCGCCTCACCGCCAGCGATGAAGTGGTGGACATCGGCTGCGGCTTCGGCGGCTTCATGTTCCGCGCCCACGAGAACTACGGCGTGCGGGTGACCGGCATCAACAACACCACCGAGCAGGTGGACATGGTGCGCGGGGAGATCGAGAAGCGCAGGCTCTCCGGCGCACTCGATGTGATCGACACGGATTTTCGCGACGTACGCCGCCAGTACGACAAGGTGGTCTCGATCGGCGTTCTGGAGCACGCCGGCCGCGACCAGATCGGGGAAGTCGTGCGCGCGCATGCCCGCGCGCTGAAGAAAGGCGGGCTCGGCATGCTGCACTTCATCGGGCACGTCGGGCACGACAACACCGAGTATTTCATCCGCAAGCACGTCTTTCCCGGCGGCTGGATCCCGCGGCTCGCGGAGGTGATCGTCGAAATGGAGCGGGCGGGGCTCGAAGTGGTGGACATCGAGAATCTGCGCCGCCACTACGCGCTCACGCTGGATGCGTGGGCGGAGCGCTTCGAGCGCCACTGGGAGACGATCCACTCGATCGATCCCGCGAAGTTCAGCGACCGCTTCCGCCGCGTGTGGCGCATCTACCTCTACGGATGCGCCGAGATGTTCCGCTCGCCGATCGGCGTGACGCACCTCTTCCAGATCGTGTTTGCCAAGGGCAATATCTCGCGCGAAACTTATCCGATGAGCCGCGCCTTCCTCTACGAAGCCGACTTCCGCGACGCCGCAAAGCGCGAGCCGCCGCGTCCGCGGCTCGTCGGCGGCCTGCCTGAATGACCGAGCCGGCGCAGAGCTACGCCGCGAAGCGCGACGCGCTCGCGGCGAAGCTCAGGGAGAGCGCCGGCAGCGTCGGCCTTGCCAAGGACACGTCGAATCTGTTCCGCGACCGCAGCGGCGCGGCGCAGCGCCGGCTCGAGGTCGGTCATTTCAACAATGTGCTCAACGTCGATCGCGACGGCGGCTACGTCGAAGCGGAAGGGATGATTCCCTACGAGACTTTGACGGAGAGCTGTCTTGCCTACGCCATGATGCCGGCGGTGGTGCCGGAGCTGAAGACGATCACGCTCGGCGGCGCCGTCGCGGGCGTGGGCATCGAAGCGTCCTCGCACCGCTACGGGCTCGTGCACGAGACGGTGCACGAGATCGACATCCTCGCGGGCGACGGGCGCATCCATACCTGCACGCCGGACAACGAGCACGCCGATCTCTATTACGGCTTTGCCAATTCCTACGGAACGCTCGGCTACGCGCTGCGCATCAAGGCGCGTGCCGTTCCGGTAAAGCCCTACGTGCGCGTGGAACACCTGCCTTTTCCCAATGCGGAAGCGTTCTTCTCGCAGATCGAGCGCCACTGCCGCGAAAGCGACGCCGACTTCATCGACGGCACGCTCTTCAGCCCCGATCGACTCTTTCTCACGCTGGGGCGCTTTTCCGAGCATGCGCCCTGGACCAGCGACTACACCTACGAGCACATCTACTACCGCTCGATTCCGGAGAAGCGCGAAGACTGGCTCACCGTGCGCGATTTCATCTGGCGCTGGGACACCGACTGGTTCTGGTGCTCGAAGAACGTGCTGGCGCAGAACCCGCTTATCCGGCGGATCTACGGGCGCAGGCGCCTCAACTCGCGCACCTACACCAAGATCATGCGCTGGAACAGCCGCGTCGGGCTCACCGCGACGCTCGACCGGCTCCTGGGGCTGCGCTCCGAGTCGGTCATCCAGGACGTCGACATCCCGCTCTCGCGAGCGGCCGAATTCCTGGACTTCTACGCGCGCGAGATCGACTTCTGGCCGGTGTGGATCTGCCCCGTCGGCCCGCAACCGAACGCCCCGCGCCATTGCCTCTACCCGATGCGCAACGAGTGGTACATCAACTTCGGCTTCTGGGACGTGATCCGCACCCGCAAGGCCCACGGACGCGGATACTTCAACCGCAGGATCGAGCGCAAGGTCGCCGAGCTCGGCGGCATCAAGTCGCTGTACTCGGACAGCTTCTTTCCCCGGGAGGAGTTCTGGGAAACCTATGGCGGCGACGCCTACCAGGCGCTCAAGGCCAAGTACGACCCGGAAGGCATCTTTCCCGACCTCTATGCCAAGTGCGTGCTGCGGGCGTGACGCCGCGCCGTCGGCGCCAGCGCAGCCGTCACGGGTCGGGCCTGATCCGGGTCAACGTCCCGGGGCGCGCGGCGCAGGTGCATTCGTTTCTCAAGGGAGCTTGACGCAGGTCAACGTCACCCAGCGGAGACCGCCTATAGTGGGAGCGTGTCCGTGCCGTACCGGCGCGGGCGTCAACTCACCGCACAGAGGCAGACCATGAATGCACCCGTGGAAAGAGTCGTGGGCGATGTCAAGATCCTGGCCGCCGACATCGAGGAACTCGTCAAGGCGACCGCGACGCAATCGGGCGAGAAGATCGCCGAGGCGCGCATGCGCGTGCAGCAGGCACTCGCGAGCGCGAAGGACACGGTGGTCGTACGCGGCTCGGAAGCGGCGCGCGCGACCGATCGTTACGTGCACGAGAACGCGTGGAAGGCAGTCGGCATTTCGGCGGGCATCGCGTTTCTGGTCGGACTGCTGATCGGCCGGCGTTAGGCACCTTCCCCTCCTACGATGAGGCGGGGAAATTTTTCCGCGTTCTGCGCTCCTCGTCGGAGGGGAATTGTCGCGCGCGTTATTTCCTGAGTAGCGATTTCAGCTCGGCGAGCGGGCGGGTGTTGAGCACGTCCTTCTCCTCCAGCCACCCGTGCCGCGCCTGCCCGATGCCGTAGTCGAGATTCGCGAATTCCTGCGCGCTGTGCGCGTCGGAGTCCACCGCGACCAGCACGCCTTCCTCGAACGCCATCCGGCAGTGCACGTCGTTCAGATCGAGCCGGTCGGGATGCGCGTTCAGCTCGAGCGCGCACCGGCTTGCCTTCGCCTTGCGGATGACCTTGAGCATGTCGATGTCGCACGCCGCGCGCTCGCCGATGAGGCGCGCCGTGGGATGCGCGAGGATCGTGAGATGGCGGTTGTCCATCGCGCGCAGGATGCGCTCGGTCTGCTTCGCTCGCGGCAGGTCGAAGCGACTGTGCACAGCCCCCACGACGACGTCGAGGCGCTTCAATGCGGAATCCGGAAGGTCGAGGCTGCCGTCCTCCAGAATGTCGACCTCGATGCCCTTCAGTATCGTGAGGCCCTCGAGCTCATCGTTGAGCCGGTCGATCTCATCGGCCTGCTTCGCGAGCCGCTGCGGGTCGAGCCCGCGCGCCACCGTGAGGCGCCGCGAGTGCTCGGTGATGGCGATGTACTGCAGTCCGGCCGCAGCCGCCGCACGCGCCATCTCTTCGAGCGTGTTGTGGCCGTCGCTCGCCCTGGTGTGCATGTGGAGGTCGCCCTTCAAGTCGGCGCGCGTCACGAGCTTCGGCAGTTCGCCGCGGCGCGCCGCCTCGATCTCGCCGCGATCCTCGCGCAGCTCCGGCGGGATGTACGGCAGGCCGACGCATTCGAAGACCGAGGCCTCGGTCTCGCCGCCGATGCGCCGCTCGCCGCGAAAGACCCCGTACTCGTTGATCTTGAGCCCGCGGCTCTGCCCGATGCGGCGGATCGCAATGTTATGGGCTTTCGAGCCGGTGAAGTAATGGAGCGCCGCGCCGTAGCTCTCGCGCGGGACGAGCCTCAGGTCCACCTGCAGCCCCGCTTTGAGCACGACGCTCGAGCGCGTCTCGCCGTGCGCGAGCACCTCGCGCACTTCGTCGTACTCGCAGAATCGCTTCATCACCGCGCTGCCCGCCCCGGCGCTGACGACGATGTCGAGATCGCCCACCGTCTCCCGCATCCGCCGGAAGCTGCCCGCGACGGTGACCTGATCCACGCCGCGGCACTTTCCGAGATACGCCACCAGCGCGTCGGCATACTGCGTGGCGGTCGCGAGCTTGAAGCGGCGCCCGCCGGCCGCGCGCGCCTCGAGCGCCTGCAGGATATGCGCTTCGGTCTTCGCGCCGAAACCCGGCAGCGCGCGGATTTTCTCCGCGTTCGCCGCCGCGCGCAGCTCCTCCAGCGTCTGCACCTTGAGGCGGTCGTAGAGTGACTTGACGCGCTTCGGCCCGAGCCCCGGCAGCCTGAGCAGCTCGGTGACCCCGGGCGGAAACTCCTTGCGCAACTGCTCGAGCAGCTTGCACGTGCCGCTCGCGGCGATCTCGTGGATCTTGCCGGCCAGATCGGCGCCGATGCCGGGAAGCTTCGGCAGCTCGCCACCGCGGTTGAACAGAGTCGCGATGTCCTGCCCGAAGGCGCCGACGGCACGCGCGGCGTTGCGGTAGGCGCGCACGCGAAACGGGTTTCCGTTCCCCAGCTCCAGCAGATCGGCGATCTCGTCGAGCGCCGCGGCGATGTCCGCGTTGTGGATCGGCATGGGCGCCGCGCCCTCTACCGGTGCGGCGTTACGGTTCCAGGCCCCAGTAGAGCAGCGGCCAGCTGCGCGCCAGCCGCTTGAGGATGTTCGCATCGAACTTCGCTGACCGATAGATCCACACCGGCTGGTCCTTGTCGAGTTTCCCGAGCCGCTCGAACCTGAGATTCACGTCCTGGTGCGCGAGTTCCGCTTCGCGATAGCGGTTCGCTTCGGCTTCCGCGTTCGCATCGCCCGGAAACGACAGCCATTCCTGGGCGAACACGAACTGCATGCGCTCCAGGCGATGCGCGAGCTCGTCGTCCACCGGCACCGGCGTGTCGAGATCGGGATATTTCGCGTCGTAATCGCGCACCCAGCCGCCATAGAGGTCACCGCCGCGGCTCGTGTAGAAGGCGCTTTCCCGCGGGGTGTAATAGTCCACCACCAGGAAATACGCGGGATGATAGGCATTGTCCACCGGCCCGATCCACCAGCCGGACAGGTCGTTGCCGTGTGCCGCATACACCAGCGCGCACAGCAGCCCGAATCCGCGAGGCGCATAGGCGATGAAGCTCTGCGGATCTTCGCTCATGTGGTTGGATCGCTGTTCGGCGCGACGCCCTGTCGCGGCCTCAGGCATGAGGCCTCCTTTCATGCGATGTTAGCGCTGCCGCCCGCGCGTGCGTTGACGTAGATCAAAACCTCGGAGCCCGGTGCGGGTCTACCGTAGGATCGGTGCACCAGCGAGAGAGCGATGGCTCACGACCTGACGGTTGACGGGCTCGGCCTTGCGCAGGGTTTGCGGCTGCGGTCCGCACTCCTGCGGCCGGAGTGCTATCCGCATGCCGTGAGCGTCGTACGCATGATCGAGACCCACATCTCGTGGGTCTTCCTGACCGGCCCCTGGGCATACAAGGTGAAGAAGCCGGTCGACCTCGGTTTCCTCGACTTCACGACGCTGGAGGCCCGGCGCCGCTGCTGCGAGGCGGAACTCAGGCTCAACCGCCGCTTGGCCTCCGAAATCTACGATTCCGTCGTCGAGATCCGCGGCACGCCCGATCGGCCGCGCATCGGCGGCAGCGGCGCACTGCTCGACTACGCGGTGAAGATGCGCGAGTTTCCGCAGGACGCACTCGCGAGCGAGATGCTGGCGCGCGGAGCCTTTAGCCGCGAGCACACCGACCGCCTCGCCCGGGGCATTGCCGCGTTTCACGGGAGCGCGGCGCGGGCCGGCGCGGACTCGCCATTCGGCACGCCGGATGCGGTGCTCGCACCCGCTCTGGAAAACTTCCGTGCGCTCGAGACGCTGGCGGGAGACGGCTTCGGCAGGGAAGCGCTCGGGCCTCTTCGACAGTGGACTATGCAGCAGCACTGCGCCCGGCGTGCGGCGTTCGACCTCCGGCATGCGGAGGGCTTCGTGCGCGAGTGCCATGGCGACCTGCACCTGCGCAACATTGTCGTGCTCGACGGGCGTCCGATCCCCTTCGACTGCATCGAGTTCAGCGAGGCGCTGCGCTGGATCGACGTGATGAGCGAGATCGCGTTCCTCGCCATGGATTTCGAGGACCGGGGTCGCCGCGACCTCGCCTGGCGTTTCCTGAACGGATATCTCGAGACGACCGGCGACTACCCCGGCGCCGGCGTGCTGCGTTTCTATCTCGTCTATCGCGCGCTGGTAAGGGCCAAGGTGCATGCGCTGCGCGTCCGGCAGGCCGGGAGCGACGAAGCCGAGCGCGTCCGCCTGCAATGCGCCGCGCGTGAGTACGTTGCGCTGGCGACGCGCCACGCGTCCCCGGCGCAGCCCGCGCTCATCATCACGCACGGTGTCTCGGGATCGGGCAAGACCACCACCACGCAGGCACTTATCGAGCGGATCGGCGCGGTACGGGTGCGCTCGGACATCGAGCGCAAGCGGCTCTGCGGTCTCGCGCCGCTTGCGCGCTCGGGCGCGGGAGGCGATATCTATACGAAGGCTTCCACTGCCGCGACCTACGCGCGGCTGCGGTCGCTCGCACGCTCAATCCTCGAAGGAGGTTATACGGCCGTGGTCGATGCCGCCTTTCTCCAACGCGCCCAGCGCGACGCCTTTCGTGCGCTCGCCGCGGAGCTGCGCGTGCCATTCTGCGTCCTCGCGTTTGATGCACCCGTCGGCGTCCTGAGAGAGCGTGTGACGCAGCGTTTCGCCGCCGGTGCCGACGCGTCGGAAGCGGACATCCGCGTGCTCGAACGCCAGCTCGAATATCGCGAGACGATCGGTGCCGGCGAAGAGCGTTGCACGATCCGCGTCGATACGGAAAAACCGCTCGCACGCGACGCGTTCGAGTCCCTCGTTCAGCGCCTCAGCCTCCGCAAGGTGTAGAGACCACCCCGTCAACGCAGTTGACACCCCTCCTAATGAAGGAGGGGAAGACGCGTGTACTTTCCCCTCCTCCGACGAGGAGGGGTGGCGCGAAAGCGCCGGGGTGGTGTGAGCAGAAAAATTTCTCAGTAGACGGCAATCGCGCCGCGCTCGAGCGCATCCGTGACTTCGCCAATGCGGGTCCGGGTGACCGATGCCTCCCTGTGCTCGCACACTTCGACGTGCCGCCGGCCGACGGGTGGCACGGGCGCGGGGCATACATGGATCGCGGCGGCATCGAGCATGGCCATGCGTCAGCGGATCAGCACGAGCGGGCAGCGCAGCCCCGCAAGGAGCGCATCGAGCCGTTGCCGTTCGAGCGCCGGCTCGTGCCAGAAGAGCCCCACGGCGTCTTCCGCGCCCGTGAGCGCCACGACTTCCGGCACTTCGATCGACCTGAGCCACGCGAAGCGCGCAGTGGCATCGCGCTGATCGAGCCAGGCGCGCGCTTCGTCGCGCAGGCGCCCGAAGCCGGCAACGTCTGGTGCGAAGATGAGAACGGCGAGTCGCGTCTTCGCGATGCCGGCAACCGCTTGCGCCGCAGCGAGGGCGCGCAAGCCGCGTGGTGTGCCGTCGAACAGGACCGCGATCGGGCGCAGAGCGAGGCCGCTGAATCGCGCCTCGTGCGCCGACGTCCTGCGAGCGAGCGACTGGCCCAGCGCGGCGAGCGACACGCTGCGTCCCAACACGCCGCGCCGCGACTTTCCGAACACGACGACATCGGGCTCGCGGGTGTGCTCGAGCATTGCGGTGCCCGCGCGCCCGCGCACCACCTGGAACGACCAGCGCAGCTGCAGCGCACCGGCCATCCGGGCGAGCGCTTCGCGGTGGCGGTCGGCCTGGAGGCGCAATGCACGCTCGACGTCCGCAGTTGCCATCGACCGCGGTGCCGCCGAGACGATTCCGTATTCACGTGCAAATGGAAGCGCCGCGAGCCGCACGAGGTTTTCGTCTTCCACGTAGATCCCCGCAAGCTCTGCGTCGAGCACCGAGGCGAGCGCCGCCGCCGCGTCGAGCGCGAGCGCTTCGAGCGGCGTAGCGTCGAACGCAACGACGATGCGTGCAACCGCGCTGTCGTCTTCGCGATCCCTCATCGCTTCCTTGTCTCCTTCGCGCGCACGCGGCGTCTCGGCTCGATCGCCGCGAGCTGCTGCCTGCGCACCGTCAACTCCCGCAACCGCCGCGCCACGCGGCCATTGATCGTGCCCGCCGCGAAGCCGCCGACCGCGTCCAGCTCGCCGGCGGGAATGCCGGTCAGAAGCTCGATCGCCTGATCCACGTGCGAGACGGCGTAAACGTGAAAGCTGCCGGCGGCCACGGCATCGATCACGTCGCTCCGCAGCATGAGGTGCTCGACGTTGCTCGCCGGGATGACGACGCCCTGTTCACCCGTGAGCGCGCGCGCCCGGCAGATGTCGAAGAAGCCCTCGATCTTCTCGTTCACCGCGCCGATCGCCTGCACCTCGCCCGCCTGGTTGACCGAGCCGGTCACCGCGAGCGACTGCCGGATCGGTGCCTCCGCGAGCGAAGAGAGCAGCGCGCACAGCTCGGCGAGCGACGCGCTGTCCCCTTCCACCGTCCCGTACGTCTGCTCGAAGACGAGGTTCGCCGTGAGCGAGTACGGTTGGTTCACCGAAAAGCGCGCGGCGAGAAAGGCGGAAAGGATGAGCACGCCCTTCGAGTGTATCGCTCCTCCCAGCTCCACTTCGCGCTGCACGTCGATGACGCGCCCTTCGCCGAGCCGGGTTGTCGCGGTAATTCGCGTCGGCGCCGCGAACGCATAGTCGCCGAGCTGCATCACGGATAGCGCATTGACCTGACCCGCGCGCGCCCCCGACGTATCGATCAGCACGGTGCCGCGCAGGATCGCTTCGTGAACCTCCTCGCGCACCCGGTCCACGCGCGTGCGTTGCGCTTCGATTGCACGCTCGATGTCGGCCGCGGAGATGCGCTCGCCCCCCGCCTGGCGCGCCCAGTAATCCGCCTCGCACAGAAGATCGGACATCGCTTCCACGTTCGCCGAGAGCTTGCGCCCGTCGCCCGCGAGGCGCGCACTGTGCTCGATCACCCGGGCGACGGCCGTGCGGTCGAGTGCCGCGAGCCGCTTCTCGCGCGCCACCGTGGCCACGAGCCGCGCGAAAAGCAGATCGTTCTCCGGCGTACGCTCGAAGCGCTCCTCGAAATCCGCGATGACCTTGAAGAGCTCGCGGAAGTCCGCGTCGTAGGCGTGCAACAGGTAGTAGATCAGTCGGTCGCCGAGGAGGATCACCTTGACGTCGAGTCGAATCGGTTCGGGCTGGAGCGAGACCGTGCTGACGAGGCTGTACATCTCGGCGAGCGATTCGATCCGCACGCGGCGCGCGATGAGCGCGCGCTTCAGGCCTTCCCAGGCGTACGGCTGGAGGAGGAGCTTTCGCGCATCGAGCAGGAGATAGCCGCCGTTCGCGCGGTGCAGCGCACCCGGCCGGATCAGCGTGAAGTCGGTGGAGAGCGTTCCGAACTGCGAGACGTGATCCACCCGCCCCACCAGATTCTGATAGGTCGGATGCTCCTCCTGCACGATCGGCGAGCCGTCACGCCCGCCATGGTCCACCATCAGGTTGACCTGATAGCGCCGGAACGACGGTGGCTCGCCACCGACGGGCAACGCCGCCTGTGCCTCGCGCGCGCGGATGAAATCCTCGGCGTGGTCGATCACGTCCTGCCGCAGCGCTTCGAGATACTCCACCACCTTCGGCAGATCGCGATACCGCGCCTCGAGCTCGGAGATGTGGGGGCCCACGGCGAAAAGCGTCATCTCGCGGTTGAGACTCTTGAAGCGCTGGCGCTGCTCCTTGCGCCAGCGCAGGACGTTCTGCAGAATGTTTTCGAGCTTGCCCTGCAGCTCGGCGATGGTGCGCTCGATGCGCTCTCTTTCCTTCTCCGGCAGCGCCGCGTAATCCTCGGCGGACAGCACTTCCCCGTTTTTTATCGGCGCGAGCGTGAAGCCTGCGGGCGTGCGCAGCAAGCCGATCTGCTGGCTCGCCGCCTCGCGCCCCAGTTCGTCGAACGCCTTTTCGTGGCGCTCGTTGAATTCGGCCTCGAGCTGCCCGGCGCGCGAACGATACTCGTCGCTTTCGAACACGGCAGGAATCGCGCCCCGCAGCTCTTCGACGAGCATCAGCATCTCATCGCGCAGTGCAGCGCCCCGCCCCGCGGGCAGCTCGAGCGCGATCGGCCGGGAGGCATCGGCGAAGTTGTTCACGTAGGCCCAGTCGCTCGGGCGCGGCTCGCGCGCGACTTTTCGGTCGAGCGCGTTCTTGACGAGGGTGTGCTTGCCCACGCCCGGCGGCCCCATCACGAAGACGTTGTAACCCTCGCGTCCGATGCCGATGCCGAACTCGATGGAGCCCACCGCCCGCGGCTGCCCGAAGAGCTGCGCGAGGTCTTCGAGCTCAGCCGTGGTGTCGAATGCAAGTCCGGCGGGATCACAGCGCCGGTACAGTTCCTGAGGCTTGAGTTCGGCCATCTTCGGCTATCTCCCTCTTGTCAGTGCGTTCAGTCGGCTTCGCGCTCGACGGAGCAGCATTGCGGCGCGCGTTCCGGCGCCATGCCCTGCAGGACGGCGCCCCGCACGGCGGCCGGTCGATAGGTGGTGCAGCCTTTGAGCCCGAGGTCGTAGGCCTGCTGGTAGAGCCCCGCAAAGCGCTCGAAGTCGTAATCGGCCGGTACGCTCACGGTCTTGGAAATGGAATTGTCGACGTGCGTCTGCAACGCGGCCTGCATGGCGAGCTGCGCGCCCGGATCCACTTCGGCGAGCGCGATGAAGGCGGGCGGCAGCGCGTCGCGTGTTCCCGTGCGCTCGCGATAGCGCGCGCACGCGTAATCGGTGACGCTGACCGGCTTGAGCGTGCCGTCGGCGAGCCGCACCGAGCGCTGGTATTCCGCCGCGTACGCCGGCTCGAGTCCGCTCGACACGTTGCCGGCGAGCAGGCTGATCGTCCCCGCCGGCGCGATGGCGGTCAGGTGGCTGTTGCGGATGCCATAGCGCCGGATGTCGGCGACGATGTCCTGCGGCAGCCGGGCGACGAATTCGGCTGCGCTGTAGGCGCGCTCGCGGAAGAGCGGGAAACTGCCTTTCTCTTGCGCAATGCCGATGGAGGCGCGGTAGGCCGCATGGCAGATGACGCGCATCGCCTCCGCGGCGGTTTCGCGGGCACGCGGAGTGTCGTACTTCACGCCGAGCATCGTGAGGGCATCGGCAAGGCCGGTGATGCCGAGACCGAGACGACGCGATGCGCGCGCCACCTCCCGCTGTCTCGGCAGCGGGAAGTTGGACACCTCGTACACGTTGTCGAGCATGCGTACCGCGATCGCCGCGGTCTCCGCGATCCCGTCGAGATCGAGGCTCGCCGCCGCCGCAAACGGCTCCCGCACGAAGCGCGTCAGGTTGATCGATCCGAGGTCGCATGCGCCATACGGAGGCAACGGAACTTCGCCGCAAGGGTTGGTCGTGCTGATGGATTCGCAATACGCGAGATTGTCGGCACGGCGCACGCGATCGATGAAGATCACGCCGGGCTCGGCGCAGTCGTACGTCGCACGCACGATGCGATCCCACAGCGCGCACGCATCGGTTTTGCGGAACACGCGCGCGTCCGCTGCACCGGCCGGAAAGGCGAGCGGCCATTCGGCCCCGTCGCGCACGGCCCGCATGAAAGCGTCGGTCACCAGCACCGAAAGATTGAAGTGCTGCAGCACGTGGGCTTCCCGCTTCGCCGCGACGAATTCCTCGATGTCGGGATGATCGCAGCGCAGCGTGCCCATCATCGCGCCGCGCCGTGCACCGGTGGAAAGGATGGTGTCGCACATCGCGTCCCAGATCCGCATGAACGACACCGGGCCGGAGGCGATCGTGCCGCCGCCTTTCGCGCTCGCGCCGCGCGGGCGCAGGGTGGAAAAGTCGTAGCCGACGCCTCCGCCCTGCTGCATCGTGAGCGCGCCTTCCCGAAGCGCGCTGAAGATGCCGTCCATCGAATCTTCGATGGGACCCATGACGAAGCAGTTGAAGAGCGTGACGCGCCGCTTCGTCCCCGCGCCGGCGTAGATGCGCCCGCCCGGCAGGAATCGAAAGTCCGCGAGCGCGTGCATGAATCGAACTTCCCACCGGGCGCGATCGTGTCCTTCGGGCGCGGCGAGGCTGCGCGCAATGCGCTGCCAGGTATCCTCGATCGTGTGTTCGGTAACGCCGTCCGCATCCTGCAGGCGGTACTTCGCCGCCCACACGTCGAATGCCGGCGGGAATCCGAACAGGTTGTCGCGCGTGCCGGAGGTACGCATCAGCTCACGTTGTGCATGTCGCTGCTTTTCACCCCCCTCCCGTCAACCCGGTTGACACCCCTCCTGATGAAGCAGGGAAAGAGGCGCGTAACTCTCCCCTCCTCCGACGAGGAGGGGTGCCCGCTATGCGGGCGGGGTGGTCATGCTTACGCCACAAGGACCTGATGCTGCTCGAGCAGTTCCTGCAGCGTGAGGTTCGCGACGTCGGTCAAGGTGACGAGCGGCTGATAATCGCCGTTCCCGGTCGGATCCACCATCACGATGGTGTGACCGGGCGCGCTCTGACTGTCGAGCGTGACGTAGCCGTCGTAGTCGGCCGCGGAGGTCGCGTGCGGCACCAGCGACTGCAGCGTCGCATGGAGATCCACCGCCTCTCGTGAGGCCGCTTCCGCGCCGTAGAGCGCCGCATCGGAGCCCGAGAGGGGCATTTCCTCGCCCCCCGCAGGCTCGAACGTCACATTGATGAGTGCAGACGCGCTGTCGCCATCAGCGTCGGTCAGAGCGATCTGGAAGCTCGTGTCGACCGGCGAGCCGGTATCGATGCTCAGCACCTCGAGCTGGTTGAGGGAGAATTTGCCATCCTCGCCACCGGTGCCCGCGTTGACGATCTCGAGCCGGTTGTAACCCTCGTCGCTGACGGTGACGATGCTGTAACCCTCCTGCAGGCCGCGCACCGTGACGCCGCCCGCAGGATAAGCGTCGAAATCGAACTCGATGCCGCCCTGGGCAGCGTCGTCGCTCGCTGCCGCCACCAGCCGGTCGGCGCTGTCGTACACGCGCACCTGCGTGATGCGGCTCTGCGCATCGTCCGTCAGCGTGGCGGTGATCGGGTCGTCCTCGTCGGCGTTGTATGCGCGCAGCGTGATGTCGGCCACCGTTCCGTTCGCGATCTCGTTGATGCCGAACGAGAAGTGATTGACGTTGTAATGCCCGCCCGGGCCGAAGCCGTAGTCGATCGACTGCGCCTTGCCGGTCACCGCGAGATCGGCGAAGTCGATGCGCAGGCCCTTGCCGTAATCGATGAACTGCGAATCGACCCCGACGTCATCGGAGTCGCTGTTGACCGACATGGCCGGCGCAACCGGCGTAAAGAGAATGTCCCGCCCCGGTTCGGCCGACTCCACCACTTTCCACGGCGGATTCCCGGCCGGCCCGGTCCCGGAGAGATCGCTGAACACGACCCCCGCACCGTTATCCACGACGCCCATCATCGTGATCGTATAATAGTCGTTCGCGACACCAGCGGCCGCATCCTGATTGATGACGACCGTAAACACGGTGTTTTCGGGCGTGACGCCCGCTTCGCTCGCGGCCGTCGATCCGGTCAGCGTCTTGCCGCTGTCCGAGACATAGAGGTGGATGGGGCTGCCCCCGGAAGTGAGCCCGCTGTCCTTGCCGTGCTGCGCGGCATCGAAAGTGACGCTCGCACGCTGGTCGGCGCCTGCGTTGTCGTCCACGTTGAAGTCGAAATCGAGCGCGCCGGAGAAGGTCGCCGCGGCCGCGTTCACCACATGCGCGCTGACCGGAACGATGACGCTCGGCCCGTCATCGAGGAAACTGATCCTGCGCCCGATGTCGAGCGCTGCCGCATGCCGATCGCCGTCCGCGTCGATGGCGGTCGCGACGAGATTCACGAGGCCCGCGGCGATCGCGGCCGGCTCGCTCGTATCCGGCGAATCCGCGGACGCATGCATGACTGCCCGCAGCTGGTCAAGACCGACGCGCCCGCGAGCCTCGTCGAGCGTGATGGTGAACGCGAGCGCGCCGTTCACGCTGCCGACACGACCTTCGACCGCGTTGCCGTTCAGAACCAGCACGATGCGCTGTCCGGTGACGGAATCATCGAGCCCGGAATCGACGCCGTTGCCGCCAACGATATTCAACCCGTAGTGCACGCTTCCCGGGCCGTCCGCGCCGAATGCGGTGGCGAACGCGCCGCTGAAGTCGGCGGACGCGTCGTCGGAGAGCACACTTTCATCCACCGCAAGCGCGGGCTCGAGACCGGTGAGCGTGACGCGGGGTGCGTCATCTTCCACCGCGATATGCAGCGTGCCGCGTACCGTCGCGGTGCCGTCGGAGGCATGCACGCCGACGGTGAACAGCGCCTCGTCTTCGGCCGTCTCGTCCGCGTGATCCAGCGACCCGCTCAATGTGACCGCGTAGGCGCCGGTATCGTCGATGGCAATGGTGACGATCGTCCGGCCCGCCGCGCTGCCTATGAGCGTACTGGAGCCCTCGCCCGTCCATTGCAGCGGCGCGCCGTTGGAGTACAGCGCGGTTTCAGGCGCGCTCAGCGTGATGGCGAGCGCGTCCTGATCGAGATCGGCCACGGCGATGGCACCGCTCGCGGTCGCGGCGTTGGTCGTGTCGATGCTGCCGGTGGTGTCGGGGATTCCGGCCGCGAGCCCTTCTTCCGAGACGCGCGCCGACGATGAGCCGATCACCGGCGCATCGTTGCTACCGAAGATCGAAATGGTGAGCAACGCAGGCGCGGAGTCCGTGCCATCCGTCGCGGTGTAGCTGAAGCGGTCCGTGAGCCGCTCGCCAGCGGCCAGTGCCTGCACCTCGGGATCGTCGCGGTCGAGCGTGTAGCGGTAGCTGCCATCCTCATTGAGAACGAGCGTCCCATACCGCCCACTGAACGAACCGGCGGTGGAAACGGACAACGCCTCCTCGTCGAGATCGGTATCGGCCACGTCGGCGTGCAGCCCGGCCGGCGCACCGGGATGCGCGAGGTTGTGCAGCACGTTACCGACGGCTGCTTCACCGTCCTCGAGCACCCAGTTCGTGTCGGAATGCGCCGCCGGCGCGTCGTTCGTACCGAACACCGTGATCGTGAGCGTGGCGGAGGCCGGCGCGTTGTACCCGTCGGTCACCGTGTAGCTGAAGGCCTCGGTGAGCGTTTCCCCGTCGTCCAGGCTCTGCACGGCGTTCGACGCCGCATCGGGCACGTAGGTATAGGCGCCGTTCGCGGCGAGCGTGAGCGTTCCGTAGGCGCCCGCGACGGCCTGCCCGACGTTGGCGCCCGCGCCGTTCACGCTTGCGACGGCGAGCGTTTCGAAATCGATGTCGGCCACGTCCGCGAATACGCCGCGCGGCGCGCCGCCGTGCGCGAGATCCTGCAGCACGTTGCCCGTCGCGTTGACGAGATCCTCCTGCGCCCAGTTGGTGTCGGGCAGCGCGATCGGCGCGGCATCGTCATCGACGATGGTGACGGTCGCCCTGTTGCCTTCCGCATCGATGGTGCCGTTGATTGCGCCGATCAGCACGATGTCGAAGGTCTCGTTCGGCTCGACCAGATGATCGCCCGTGATCGTCACCGGAACCGCGAGTTCCGTCATGCCCGCCGGAATGACGACCGTGTGCGTGAGCGCCGTGTCGCCCTCGGTGAAATCCGCGGGAAACTGCGCCGTACCCGGGCGGATGACGTAGGTCACTTCCACGTCGCTCGCGGACGGCCTGTCGAGATGCAGCGCGAAGTACACGACGTGACCTTCCGTGCCCTCGTGCGGGCCGGTGCCTTCGAGCACGGTTGCGGCCTTCACGTCGATCCCGGGCGTCGTGCCGCCGGCAGGCGGCAGCTCCACGCCCTCGGCCACGCGCGCCGTGACCGATATGACGGGCGGTGCCTCGGGCAGCGTTACACCTTCGACGACCGGCGACGACGCGGGCTCGATCGAGGGGTAGACGATCGCGGCGGGCGCGGTGGAAAATCCGGCGGTCACCTCGCCGGCGGTATTCGCCTGCTCGAGTACCACGAACGTATGCCCTCCGCCGCCTTCCGCACCGCCCGCACCGGGTGCTCCGGCTGCGGCGGCCTGCGCGATCTGCGAGGGATCGGCGCCCGCCGCAATCACCGCCTGCAGGGCAGCGACATCCGCCGGCGTCGCCGCGGGCGCCGCGGCCGATTCCGGTCCGACGACCGAAGGTTCGAGCACGAGCATTGAATCGTGAGTGACGTCGATCAGGCGTCCGTTGTCGAGCCGCACCTGGACATATGCGTCCCCGCCCGCGATGAGGGTGTCGTGGAGATCGACGCGGTCGCCTTCGAGCGCGTTGCGCACGTAACCCGTGCTGTCCACGATGCGCACCGTCCCCATCGTGATCTGAATCGTGCCGATGCCGGTCTTGAATGCCGCAGGGGTTGCCATGGTCGTTCCTTCCGGGAGGCGGGTTGGCCGCGCGCCACGCAGGACAGCGCGGCGGGCACGGCGCTATCGATCAAGACCAGCATAAGACGTTGGAAAAAGAAGTTATTGACGCACGTCAAGCGACGTAGTCGGGCACAGGAACACGGCCCAGAATGTGTGACAAAAGTCACGCTTTCGGGGTGCGCATTCACGGACCTCGCCACTCGTCGTCCCGGCGAAAGCCGGGAACCAGAAAGTCAGCTGGATTCCGTTTTCCAACGGAATGACGTGCACCTCCGGGGGATCAGACGCGGGCGAGTTCGCGGAGCTTGGGCGCGATGTCGACTTCGTAGGGTTCGGCGGCCACTTCGAGCGCGGCGAGACGCTGCGGCAGCGCCCTGAGCTGAGAGGCGGCGCGGGCGCGCAACGCCTCGAGACTCTCCGGTGGATGCAGGCGCTTGCCGCCCTTCATGACCGGAACAACGAGCGGCACGCCGCTCTGTGCATCGCTTTCGAGACTCACCACGTCGCGCAGGAGCCGGCCTTCCGCGTCTGTCTGGCGATGCACCTGTTTGCGGCCGGGCCAGGTTGCCTTGCCAGGCGAGCGCTTCAGGCGCGGGCGCCCCGCATACTCCTGGAGCTTGTACACGGCATCGAGGTACGGTGCATCGGAAGAAGTGACGAGGCTCGTGCCCACGCCGAAGCCGTCGATCGGCGCACCTGCCGCCGATAGCTCCGCCAGCCGGTATTCGTCGAGGTTGCCGCTCGCGAAGATCGTCACTTCGGTGAGCCCGGCATCGTCGAGGATCTTCCGCGCGCCCTTCGCGAGCGCGGCGAGATCGCCGCTGTCGAGACGCACGCCGCGGATCGCCATGCCCTCGCGCTTCAGCTCGTGCGCCAGCGCGGCCACTTTGCGCACGGCGGCGAGCGTGTCGTAGGTGTCCACGAGCAGCACCGTTGCGCCTGGATAGAGGCGCGCGAAATCGCGAAAAGCCGCGGACTCGTCGTCGTGCGCCTGCACGTACGAATGCGCCATCGTACCGTAGAGGGGAATGCCGAACTCCGCGCCCGCGAGCACCGTCGCCGTGCCGGCATAGCCCGCGATGTAGGCCGCGCGTGCCGCGAGCAGGCCCGCTTCGGCCCCGTGCGCGCGGCGAAAGCCGAAATCGACGAGGAGCTTCCCGGGTGCAACCAGCACCGAACGCGCCGCCTTGGTGGCGACGAGCGTCTGATACTGCAGCAGATTGATGATGCGCGACTCCACGAGCTGCGCCTCGGGCAGCGGCGCGGTCACGCGCAGAACCGGCTCGTCGGGAAAGAAGATCGTGCCTTCCGGCATCGCGTGCACGTCGCCGGTGAAGCGCAGTGAGGCAAGCTGATCGAGAAACGCAGGCGAGAAGCGTCCGCTCTTCGCGAGCCACTCCAGATCCCCGCTGCCGAAGCGCAGATCCTCGAGGTAATCCAGCACCTGCTCGAGCCCCGCGACCATCATGAAATTGCGATGGGGCGGGAGCTTCCGCACGAAGAACTCGAAGACCGCGGTGCCGCGCATGCCGTGGGCGAAGTACGCCTGCAGCATGGTGAGCTGGTAGAGGTCGGTGAGCAGCGGCGAGCCGGAGATCATGCGCGGCGCCCGTTCAAGCCGCGATGTCTTCAAAGCGCGCCGGCACGGCCCCGCGCGCGATCATTTCGCGTTCCGCCTTCGCGCCATCGTCGGCGTTGACGTTCACCGCGCGGATCGCGTCTTCGAGCAGCACCACCTCGAAACCCTCGCCGAGTGCATCGAGCACCGTATTGAGCACGCAGTAGTCGGTGGCAAGCCCGCCCACCAGCAGGCGCTGCACGCCGCGCGCGCGCAGCTCGTTCGCAAGCCCGGTGCCGGAAAAAGCGGAATACGCATCGACCTCGGGCCGCGTCGCCTTGTCGATGACGACGGTATCGGCGGGCAGCTCCAGGCCTTCCGCAAACCGCGCGCCTGCCGTACCGGCCACGCAATGCGAGGGCCAGGGCCCGCCCTGCGCCTTGAACGAACAATGCCGCTCGGGATGCCAATCGCGGCTCGCGAAAATGGGCAGGCCTTTTCTGCGCGCGAGACCGATGTAGCGGTTGAGTGCCGGCACCACGGCGTCGCCGTCGCGAACGGCCAGATTTCCTCCGGGCAGAAAATCGCGCTGCACGTCCACGACGAGCAGCGCATCGCCTTTGTCCATGCTGATTGCCATGTGCGCGTCCTCCTTCAACACTTTTGATGCAAGCGACGACGGCATGGTTCAACCCTTCGGCACCAGCCACAGCGCCACTGCGGCGCCGGCTACCGGCGCGAGCAGCGGCACCCACGAGAGGCGCACGAGCTTCGCGCCGCCGAGCCAGCCGATGATGGCGAGCTTGGAAAGCGAGGCCGAGAGGAAGGCGAGCACGATCGCGCCAGCCGCGATATCCGCGGCGACGACGCCGGTGCTGAAGAGCCGTAGCGTCGAAAGCGTGATGGCATCCAGATCGACCAAAGCCGACACGGCGGCGAGACCGAGGAGTCCGCTCTCTCCCGCGCGGTCTTCGAGCCACGCCGAGAGCAGCAGGACGAGAGCATACAACGCGCCGAAACCGAGCGCGACCGGCAGGCTCGCCGGGTTGGTCACCTCGGGAACGGCGACCGGATTGCCGGCCGTGGCGCTGCGAAAGCGCCGGATCGCCGGCGGCAGTCCGAAGGCCACCCCGGCGGCGAGCGCGGGCAGAAGCATCGGGATGATCGGGGGCGCGCTCACCGCCGCGAGCACTGCGAGTCGCGCCAGCACGACGAGATTGGAGAGCGCGATGACCGCCGCGCTTGCTCCGCACCACTCCGCGCGCATGCCCGCCTGCCGCGCCTGGACGACGGTGGTCGCGGTGCTGGAGACGAGCCCGCCCGACAGTCCGACGAGAAGGAGGCCGCGGCGCTCGCCGAGCACGCGCAGCGCGAGATAGCCCGCAACGCCGAGCCCCGACACCAGCACGACCATGAGCCACGTGTGATACGGATTGAGCGCGTTGTAGGGCCCGTAACCCTCGTCGGGCAGGAGCGGCAGCACGATCAGGCTCAGCACCGCGAACTGGAGCATCATGCTGATGTCGTGGGGCGCGAGCTTTTCGGATAACGCGTGGAGCTCCGCCTTGAAGTGCAGCAGCACGGTGATCGCGATCGCGAGCGCCACCGCGAACCTCATGTATCCGAACCACACCATCACGCCGAGGCAGTAGCAGAGCAGCACGGCGACGACGGTGGTCGTGCCCGAGTCGGCTTCGTGGCTTTCGGGGCCGATGTACACAGCGATGATCATCGCGCCCGAGATAAGCAGCCCGGTCGCCACGATCCACGGCGTCGCGAGCGACTGCGCAAGGAGCGCGGCGATGGTGCCGAAGAGCGCGACCAGCGCGCAGGTGCGCACGCCCGCTTTGGCCGTCGGATTGCGCTGCCGCTCGAGCCCGATCAGAAAGCCGATCGCGAGGCTGGTCGCGAACTTCGCCCAGGCCTGGAATCCGTCGGAAAGTACGACCTCGGCCCCCATCCCGATGATGATCGCGCGTTCCGCCGGCGAGATTGCTGATCCAGATCAAACCTTTGATGCACGTCAACCGCACGGGATGCGGACACCGGTATCATGGCCTGCCATGGAATTCCTCGAAAACCGCACGTTCGACGAGATCCGGATCGGCGACTCCGCTTCGCTCGTCCGCACCCTGAGGCTCGAAGACATCCGGCTCTTCGCTGCAATGTCGGGTGACATCAACCCAGCGCACCTCGATGCGGAGTACGCGAAGAGCGGCATGTTTCATGAAGCGGCCGCGCATGGCATGTGGGTGGGCTCGCTCATCTCGACAGTGCTCGGCACACAGCTTCCCGGCCCCGGCACGGTCTATATCAGCCAGAGCCTGCACTTCGCGCGGCCGGTCACGGTGGGCGACACCCTCACCGTCAGGGTGAAGGTCACGAAGAAGTTCGAGCACCACCACAACGTCATACTGGAGTGCGAATGCGTGAACCAGCACGGGCTCACGGTCGTCAGCGGAACCGCGGAGGTTTACGCGCCGACGACGAAGATCCGCAGGCCGCGCATCGCGTTGCCCGAGGTGCGGCTCACCGACAAGACATCGCACTACCGCAGGCTCATCGCGATGGCCGAAGAGCCGGCGCCGATCTCGATGGCCGTGGTGCATCCGTGCGACGCCCAGTCGCTGCTGGGAGCGGTCGAGGCGGCGCGCATGAACCTCATCGTGCCGGTGCTGCTCGGACCGCGCGCGAAGATCGAAGCGGTCGCGGCCGCCGAGAACATCGACATTTCGCCCTACAGGATCGTGGATGTTCCCCACAGCCATGCCGCTGCGCGCCGCGCCGTCGAGATGGCGCGCGAGGGGGCGGTGGACGCGCTCATGAAGGGCAGCCTCCACACCGACGAATTGATGGAGGAAGTGGTCGCGTCGGAATCGGGCCTGCGCACCGCGCGGCGCATCAGCCATGTCTTCGTGATGGACGTGCCGACCTATCCGCGCATGCTGTTCATCACCGATGCGGCGGTGAACATCGACCCGACGCTCGAAGACAAGATCGACATCGTTCAGAACGCGATCGACCTCGCGCACGTGCTCGGCATCGTCGAGCCCAAGGTCGCGATCCTCTCCGCGATTGAAACGGTGACGCCGAAGCTGCGCTCGACGCTGGAAGCGGCGGCGCTCTGCAAGATGGCGGATCGCGGGCAGATCACCGGCGGCGTGCTCGACGGCCCGCTTGCGTTCGACAACGCGGTGTCGATCGTCGCCGCCAAGACCAAGAACGTGGTCTCGCCGGTCGCCGGCCGCGCCGACATTCTGGTCGTGCCGGATCTCGAGGCCGGCAACATGGTCGCGAAACAGCTCGAGTATCTCGCCGACGCGCAGGCGGCCGGCATCGTGCTCGGCGCACGCGTGCCGATCGTGCTCACGAGCCGCGCGGACAATATCCAGACGCGGCTCGCCTCGTGCGCGGTGGCGCTGCTCATCGCCCACCACCGCGGGCGATAAATTTGATCGCTGGATTCCCTTTTTTTCAACGGAATGACGAATTCGCGCACCACGCCGCCGCACAGAACGTAGGGTGGGCATTCATGCCCACCGCGTCGAAGGTGGGCCAGGGCCCACTCTACGTTCTCCTCCACGAGCCGTTGACGTATGTCACCTTCCAGACTAAAGTGACATACATGGAAAAGACCCAGATTTACCTGCGCAAGGAAGAGCTCGAGGCTCTGCGCAAGGCTGCGGCGCGGTCGGGACGCAGCGTCGCGGAGCTTGTCCGTGACGCGATCCGCAAGGTCGTGCTGAAGCCGCAGGCCGCGGGCCCGGTTGCCATCTGGGACGGCGAGCCCAGGCGCACGTCCATCGAACACGACAGCGTTCACGACGAACCCTGATGCGGCAGCGGGAGGCGGTTTTCGTGGACAGCGGCGCTTGGATCGCGCTTGCGCTGTCGCGTGATCCGCTGCATGTCCAGGCGCGGGAACAATGGGACCTGTTGCAGGCAGCGGCGGCGAAGCTCCACACCTCCGTCCCCGTAGTAATCGAGACCTTCACGTTTCTCGAACGCAACGCCAACAGGGACGTGGCGCTGGCGTGGAAGGACTCCATCTACAAGCCCGGCACCGTAAAAATCCTTCCCTGCGAGCTGCGCGACCTCGAGCACTCGTGGGAGTACTTTCGGCGCATCGACCTGCACAAGCTCTCGGCTGTCGATGCCAGCAGCTTCACGATCATGAAGCGCGCGCGCATTCGGCTTGCCTTCACCTTCGACCACCACTTCTCCGCGGTCGGATTCCGTTTGGTGGGGTGACTGCGAGGGTGGAACGGCGGGGCGGGGTCCACCCTACGGCTTTGCGGCGTCGTGGTGGTAGATCGTGTAATAGACGAGCGCCACCATCACGCTGCCGCCGATGATGTTGCCGAGCGTGACCGGCACGAGATTCGCCGCGAAACCGACCCAATCAAGGGTCGAAACATCCACGCCCGCCGCGAAACTCGCCTTGAGAAAGATCCCGAGCGAGATGAAGTACATGTTCGCGACGCTGTGCTCGAATCCCGCCGCGACGAACGCCGAAATGGGGAACACGATCGCCAGCACCTTGTCGGTCACGCTGCGGCCCGCCATCGCGATCCACACCGCGAGGCACACGAGGAGATTGCACAGCACGCCCTTGAAGAACGCCTCCTGGAACGGCAGCGCGGTCTTCGCCGCGGCGATCTTCACATAAGCAAGCCCGACCGCGCCCTGATTCATCTCCGCATGGTGCGCGAGATACACGACGACCGCGATCCCGATCGCGCCAATGGCATTGGCGGGATAAACCAGCGCCCAGTTGCGCAGCAGCTCGCGCGTGGTGATTTTCCCGTCGGCCCACGCCATCACCAGAAGGTTGTTGCCGGTGAAAAGCTCGGCGCCCGCCACCACGACGAGGATGAGCCCCAGCGAGAAGGCGAGCCCGCCGAGGAGACGCGAGACCGCGAAAGAGAGCTGCGGGTCGGCCGCGACGATGGTGAAATAGAGCGCGCCGAGCCCGATGAACCCACCCGCCACCGCGCCGAGCATCAGGGTCGGCAAGGTCGCAAGCCGCGCCTTGGTCACGCCCGCGATTTCGAGCCGGGCAGAAATTTCCCGGGGGGAATAGGCGTCAAAGCTGAACGGGGTTTTCATTTCAATCGTCCGTTGTGTACCTACATGCGGGTGGGCCAGGGCCCAGCCTTGTATCCTGAACGCTGTGGTGGTGAGCTGCCATCCCACCCGCCGGGTATCATTTTGCGTGCGAAGCCGCGGGGAGAATTGATCTGCATCAATTGGACCGTCCGCGATGGAAAGTACGATGACATATGGCCGAGAAATCGCTCGAAGCCGCGCCCGCGCTGCCTCCGTTCGCCCAATGGATCGAACACGGGGGCAAGCTGACCCGGGCGCTCGATCCGTTCGGCATCGGCGCGGCGTTCGCTCGCGTCGCCCAGGGCTGGCTCGCCAACCCGGCGAAGCTCGCGGAAACGCTCTCCGAGCTGGCGCGCGACACGCAGACACTGCAGCTTCATCTCTGGCAGTGCGCCACCGGCCTCCACCCCCCGCCCTGCATCAACATCGCGCCGGACGACGAGCGCTTCACCGACCCCGCGTGGACCGAAATTCCGGTCTATTCGGCGCTGAAGCAGGCGTATCTCCTCTCCACACACTGGTCACAGCGCGCCCTCTATGAGACGCCCGGTGTCTCCGCGGATGATCGCCGCCGCGCCGCCTTCTGGCAGCGGCAGTGGATGAACGCGCTCGCTCCGACCAATTTCTTCTTCACCAATCCGGTCGCGATCCGCAAATTCTTCGAATCCGGCGGCCGCAGCGTCGTCGACGGACTCAGACTCTGGCTCGAAGATTTGCGCGTCGGCGACGTGCAGATGGTCGACCGTTCCGCGTTCAAGGTCGGAAAGAATCTCGCCACGACGCCCGGCGCAGTCGTCTATCGCAACGACCTGATGGAGCTGATTCAGTACGCGCCCACCACCGGGCGCGTGCGTGCGACGCCGCTCGTGTTCATTCCCCCATGGATCAACAAGTACTACATCCTCGACTTGAACGAGAAGAAGAGCCTCGTGCGCCACCTCGTCGATCGGGGCTACACCGTCTTCATGGTGAGCTGGAAGAATCCCACGGCGAAGCAGGCGGACACCACCTTCGACGACTATCTCATCGAAGGTGCCGCTACCGCCATCAGTGTCGCGCGCGAGATCTGCCGCACGCGGCACGTGCATGCGGCGGGCTATTGCATCGGCGGCACCGCGCTCGCCGCGCTGATGGCGTGGTACAACCGCGAGCACGAGAAGGCATCCGCCGTTCCGGTCGCGCACTGGACGCTCTTCGCTTCACTGGTGGATTTCTCGCGTCCCGGTGCAATCGAGGTCTTCATCAATCCGGAGACGATCGAAACGCTGGAAGAGATCATGGCGCGCCAGGGCTATCTCGACGGCCGCGAAATGGGACGCTCCTTTCGGATGCTGCGCTCGAACAGTCTCATCTGGCATTACTTCGTGCACAGCTATCTCTATGGCGAAGCGCCGCCCGCCTTCGACGTGCTCTACTGGAACACCGACGTCACCCGCATGCCGCGCGCGATGCACAGCTTCTACCTGCGCGAGTTCTACCTGAACAACAAGCTCGTGAAGAAAGATGCGCTGACGCTCGCCGGCCACCCGATCGATCTCGGCCGCATCCGCCAGCCGCTCTATGCGGTGGGCTGCCAGGAGGACCACATCGCGCCGTGGAAAGCGGCCTACAAGATCGCGGGCAAGATCGGCGCGCCGGTGCGCCATACCCTGTCGAGTTCCGGGCACATCCTCGGCATCATCAACCCGCCGGTGTCGCCGCCGAAGCGCAGCTACTGGAGCGGAGAGGCGCACGCGTCGAGTCCCGACGAGTGGCTGAAGCACCAGCGCGAGACACCGGGCACGTGGTGGGAGGACTGGGTCGCATGGCTCGACGAGCGTTGCGGACGACAGGTTCCGGCGCGCCGGCCCGGCAGCCGGAAGCATCCGCTCATTGCCCCCGCACCCGGCACCTACGTCCACGAGCTGTGAGCGCCTGGGTCGGACACCACCGACACTCCCGCAGGGTGCACGCGCATGAGACTCGAGACCCGGCACGCGGCGATCGTCTTCGCCGACATCACCAACAGCACCGCGCTCTTTCTCAAGCTCGGTGACGTGGCGGCGAGCGCGCTCGAGCGCGAGTGGATGGGCGCGGTGCGGCGGGTCGTGCCGCGTTTCGACGGCACGTTCGTGAAGGCGGTCGGCGACGAGGCGATGTGCGCCTTTCCCAGCCCGGATACCGCCGTGCTCGCCGCATGCGAGATCCAGACGGTGACCCGCACGGAGCCCTTCAGCCAGCACGCGATCCAACTTCACATCGGCGTGCACTACGGTCCCGTGGTGGTCGAGGACGGCGACATGTACGGCGACACGGTCAATGTCGCGGCCTTCCTCTGCACCGTCGCAAAGGCCAACCAGATTCTTTTCGCTGAGACGACGTACAGCCGGCTCTCGGCCGGCATCCAGGCGTACTCACGCCCCATCTTCCGTACGCGGCTGAAGGCCCATCCCGAAGAGACGACGCTCTATCAGGCGTTATGGAACCTCGGCGACCTCGGCGTCACGATGAGCCTCTTCGAGGACCGCGCGCGCATCGAGTCCATACCCGGGGAAACGGCCGGGCTGCTCCTCACCCACCGCGACCGGACGCTACACATGAATGCGCGCAGGCATCTGCTGCGCATCGGACGCGGGACGGAATGCGACATCTCGATCAACGCACGGTGGGTTTCACGGCGACATGCCCACATCCGGTTGATCGGCAGTGACTTCTATCTCTTCGACGAGAGCATCAACGGCACGTTCCTGAGGCTTGCCGGGGGCGAGGAGGTGCAGGTGCTGCGCAACGATTTCGTGCTGGCGGGCTCGGGAACGATCTCTCCGGGGCGCAAAGCCGCCGAGAGCGGCGGCGGCGTGATCGAGTTCAGCCGCGACCGGCGCTCGCTATATCGCCCGTAGCTGCACCACCCCGCCCACGCAGTGGGCACCCCTGCTCATCGGAGGAGGGAAAGGGGGTTTTTTTCCCCTCGGGTGGTCCATCAAGACATGAACGAACCTCGCGGACAACACGACTTGTCACCGCCAGCATGGCTGGACGGAGGCAGGCGCTTGAACGTATCATGTTGACCTGAATTCTGGTCAACTTGGAGACCCGGCATGGCGAAGACGTTGCCTATATCCGAAGTGAAGGCGCGCCTGCCTGAGCTGGTTACAGGCGTCACCGAGCGCGATGAGGAAGTGGTGGTGACGCGCAACGGCCGGCCGGCTGCCGTGCTGGTAGGTTATGCCGAATTCGAGCGCATCAAGGAGACGCTCGATGTATTGAGCGATGCGACGCTCATGCGTCAGATCGAGGAGAGTCGCGCCTTCTATGCCGCAGGGCGCAAAGGTCTCTCGTTGGAGGACGTATTCGGAGAACCTCTCCGGCCCGCACGCAAACGCAAGCGCAAACCCTGATGGCCGGATTCCGGCCCGATATTCCGTACCACGTCGCCGACGTAATCCGGCATCTTCCTCCGGAAATCAAGCGCGCCGTGAAAGCAGCGCTCCGCGCGATCGCCGAGGATCCCAACCTCGGTGAACCACTGCAGAAAGAACTCCGGGGATTATGGAAGTATCGCGTCAGACGGTTTCGGATCGTTTACGCCATCGATCGGCCGGGGAAGGCTGTCCGGATTCTGGCCATCGGACATCGCCGTGCAATCTATGAGGACATGGCTGACCGCGTACGATCTAGCAGGCCCAAGGCAGGCGGCTGACCCACCATGCCTGGACGCCTGCCTTGGCGTAGCGTCCGGCATCTATTTTTTTCGGCGCTCGCTATACCGGCCATAGCTGACCACCCCGCCCGCAGAGCGGGCACCCCTCCTCATCGGAGGAGGGGAAAGGATTTTCCACCTTCTACAGCAGGAGAGGTGGACGCAAAGCGGCCGGGGTGGTCGGGAATCTCCTCAGACATTTTGGACTACCGCAGCCCCGACGGCATACGGATCGCACCCGCGATCGCGCTGCTTCGAACGCTCGTCTGAACCAACGTCAGCGGACGACGAGCACGGGGATCTTGGTGTGCCGGAGCACGCGCACCGTCTCGCTGCCGAAGAGCATCGCGTCGAGCCCGCGCCGCGCGTGCGACGCCATCATGATGAGATCGCAGCCCTTCTTCTCAGCGTTGTCGATTATTTCCTCGTAGGGGTTGTCGCCCACCACGACCATGTTGTCGAACTCGACGCCGGTCGCCTTCGCGTTCGCTTCCACCTCGGCGAGCATCTTCTGCCCCGCCTGCACTTCCTCGTCCTCGCGCTGCTTCTGGAGAGTGTCGACGATTTCCGAAGTAAAGCCGACCGGGACGTGCATGTTGACGTGCGGCACGACGTGCAGCACCGTGACCTTGGCTCCGATCGCCTTCGCGAGGGTGAAGCATTCCTTCACCGCCTTGGATGAGAGCTCGTCGCCTTCGACCGGCAGCAAGATGTGCTTATACATTTGCGTGTTTCCTTTCCGTAACGAAATTCAAGACTTGACGCTGCGGCGCCGTGCCATGGCACTGCCAAGTTCCGCGAGTGCATCGACTCCCAGCAGCTTGCGGGCGAGCGGGAAGATGTGCCCCTCCTCGACCGCAATGTGCGAGCGATACAGCGAGCAGAAGCGATGCACGACGCCGATGTCGAGCAGCGTATCGTCGCCATGGGCGATGCGCTCGAGCACATCGCGGAGCGTAAGCCACGCCTGCTCGACTTCGGTATGCTCGTGGCTCGCGCGGGCGATGAGGAGCGCGACACGTTCCGACGTCTTTCCCTTGGCGGCCCGCAGCATCGCCGGAAAGAGATCCACTTCTTCGTCCTCCCGGTGGTGACGGCCGGCGCTGTCGAAGTAACGCATGACGTTCGAAGCCGCCTGCTGGGCCTCCGCGTCGGCGCCGTGCTCCGGCAGGTAATCCGCGAGCCGCCAGAGCGTCATGCACTGCGCTTCGATGCGCTGGTGGCAGGTGGTGAGCATCTCCATCGGATGATCGAAGTCCGCCATGGGCGCCCTGTCCGCTGCCTTGTTCCTAACCTTCATGCGCACCTTTTCCCGATCCTTCCGACATCGGAATCGTAGGGCGCCGGACCGGCCTCTGGTTTGATGTAGGTCAGACGAACCGACGGTTTTTTTGACCTGGATCAAAATCCGGTGAGATAGGACTACATCCCGTCGGTGGAGTGGATATATTGATGCCGTCGGCCAGCAACACCCCAACATATAGTGGTTGATCGCAGGATGGGCAGTCGGCCCAGCCATAAGGGAGGGAGGACGCATGACAGAGAATTCCATAGCCGGCCCCATGCCGGGAAATACCCCCGCCGAAGTCATCAAGCGGGACGGACGGCGGGTCCCGTTCAATGCCGCCAAGATCGAATCGGCGCTCGCCCGGGCGGGGGCGGCAACCGGCGAATACGACGGACCGGTGGCAGCGTGCCTGACTGCGCAGGTGGTCAGCGCGCTCGCGCTGCGCGCCCCCCGCAAGCCGCCTCAGATCGAGGCAATCCAGGACCGCGTCGAGCAGACCCTGATCGCGGCCGGCTACATCCGCACCGCGCGCGCCTACATCGCCTACCGCGACCAGCACAAGCGCCTGCGCGAGGATCGCCGCACGCTGGTGGACGTGGCGGCCTCGGTGAACGAGTATCTGGAGCAGCAGGACTGGCGCGTCAACGCCAACGCGAACCAGGGCTACTCCCTCGGGGGGCTCATCCTCAACGTCGCGGGCAAGGTCACCGCCAACTACTGGCTCTCGCACGTCTATCCGCCGGAGGTGGGCGCCGCGCATCGCGAGGCGGACATCCATATCCACGACCTCGACATGCTCGCGGGCTATTGCGCAGGCTGGTCGCTCAGGAGTTTTCTCGCGGAGGGGCTGAACGGCGTGCCGGGCAAGGTCGAGGCGCGGCCACCCCGCCACCTCTCGAGCGCGGTGGGACAGATCGTGAACTTCCTCGGCACGCTGCAGAACGAGTGGGCCGGCGCGCAGGCGTTCTCTTCCTTCGACACCTACATGGCGCCGTTCATCCGCAAGGACCGCCTCTCCTACACCGAGGTGAAGCAGTCCATCCAGGAGCTGATCTACAACCTGAACGTGCCCTCGCGCTGGGGCACGCAGACGCCGTTCACCAACCTCACGTTCGACTGGACCTGCCCCGAGGACCTGCGCGGGCAGATTCCGGTGATCTGCGGCGAGGAGATGCCGTTCAGCTACGGCGAGCTGCAGCCGGAAATGGACATGGTGAATCGCGCCTACATCGAAGTGATGATGGCGGGCGACGCGAAGGGGCGCGTCTTCACCTTCCCGATTCCGACCTACAACATGACCCGGGACTTCCCGTGGGATCATCCGAACACGACGCTGCTCTTCGAGATGACGGCGAAGTACGGCCTGCCCTACTTCCAGAACTTCATCAACTCGGACCTGAAGCCCAACATGATCCGCTCGATGTGCTGCCGCCTGCAGCTCGATCTGCGCGAGCTGCTCAAGCGCGGCAACGGGCTCTTCGGCTCGGCGGAGCAGACGGGATCGCTGGGGGTGGTCACGCTCAACTGCGCGCGGCTGGGCTACCTCCATCGCGGCGACGAGCCGGGGCTTCTGCGGCGCATCGACGAGCTGCTCGAGATCGCGCGCTCGAGCCTCGAGATCAAGCGCAAGGTGATCCAGCGCCACATGGACAACGGGCTGTTCCCCTACACCAAGCGCTATCTCGGGACGCTGCGCAATCACTTCTCGACGGTCGGCGTGAACGGCGTGAACGAGATGATCCGCAATTTCACGGAAGACGCGCACGACATCACGAGCGCGTGGGGACACCGCTTCGCGTGCCGCATGCTCGATCACGTGCGCGAGCGCATTGTCCGGTTCCAGGAGGAGACCGGGCACATGTACAACCTCGAGGCGACGCCGGCGGAAGGCACGACCTACCGCTTCGCCAAGGAGGATCTCAAGCGCTGGCCGGACATCCTGCACGCCGGGACGCGCGACATGCCCTACTACACCAACTCATCGCAGCTTCCCGTGGGCTTCACGGATGACCCGTTCGAAGCGCTCGAGCGGCAGGAAGAGCTGCAGCGCAAGTACACCGGCGGCACCGTGCTGCACCTCTACATGAGCGAGAAGCTCTCTTCAGTGGAAGCGTGCAAGCGGCTCGTGCGGCGCGCGCTGGAGCGCTTCGCGCTGCCCTATATCACCATCACGCCGACGTTCTCGATCTGTCCGCGGCATGGATATCTGTCGGGCGAGCACGAATACTGTCCGCGCTGCGACGAAGCGCTGATCGCGAAGAAGCGCGAGACCCTCAAAGCCGCATGATTTCCGGTGCCCATGTTTCCGAGGGTCGAGCGCTCAGCCTGGATTCCGGCTTTCGCCGGAATGACGAGAATATCGTCATCCCGGCGTACGCCGCACCCGTCATCCCGGCGTACGCCGCACCCGTCATCCCGGCGTATGCCGCACCCGTCATCCCGGCGTACGCCGCACCCGTCATCCCGGCGTACGCCGCACCCCGTCATCCCGGCGTACGCCGCACCCCGTCATCCCGGCGTACGCCGGGATCCAGAAAAAGCAAACCTGTCATAAAGGAGAAGACGCATGAACGACATGACGAAGACACGGTATCTCGAGGAGCCTATCGTGCTGGACGACAGCGAGCGCCAGCGCTGCGAAATCTGGACGCGCGTAATGGGCTATCACCGCCCGGTGTCGTCGTTCAACATCGGCAAGAAGGGCGAGTTCTACGAGCGCAGGTTCTTCGAGGAAGAGCGTGTCGACGCAAACGCAAGATAAAACCTCCCCTCCTCCGATGAGGAGGGGTGCCCACGCGGTGGGCGGGGTGGTGTCTTCACCTCCTCCGTTGAGGGTGGGAGGACTCGTGCGGCTCTCGACGACGGACTATCCCGATCACCTCTGCGCCGTCGTTTTCTGCCAGGGCTGTCCGTGGCGCTGCGCGTACTGCCACAACCCGCATCTGCTGCCGCGGCGCAGCGACTGCTCGATCGCGTGGAGCGACGTGCTCGCGTTTCTCGAGCGGCGCCGCGGGCTGCTCGACGCGGTCGTCTTCAGCGGCGGCGAGCCGACGCTGCAGCCGGCGCTCCCCGATGCCATGCGCAGCGTGCGCGCGATGGGCTACCGAATCGGACTGCACACGGCGGGCATCCATCCGCGGCGCCTCGCGGAAGTGCTGCCGCTCGTGCATTGGATCGGGATGGACGTCAAAACGCGCTTTCACCGTTACAGCGAGATCACCGGCGTGCCGGGCAGCGGCGAGCGCGCGCGCCGCAGCGTCGAGCTCATTCTCGCGAGCGGCGTCGAGCACGAGTTCCGCACGACGGTTCACCCGGGACTGCTGCCGGTCGATACGCTCTCCGAGCTGACCGACGATCTCGTGCGGCTCGGGGTGCGCCGCTACGTAATCCAGGAATTCCGTCCGACCGGATGCGCGTCGCAGGCGCTGCTCGAGCGCTCCGGGGCGGGATACTGCGGCGCGGAGCTCCAGCGCCTGCTCGCGCCGCGCTTCGAGCGTTTCGCGGTGCGCGCGGCCTGACGATCCGCCGGTTTTTTGACCCACGTCAAAAATGGCGCGACGGAAGGCCTGCATCATCGCCGGTTTGAGCGACGCCACTCGAACGTCATGCCGCGCCCGCTGCCCCGCCTCGAACTGATCTGCCCCGCCGGAACGCTGCCCGCCCTGCAGGCGGCCGTGGACAGCGGCGCCGACCACGTCTATTTCGGGCTGCGCGACAACACCAACGCGCGCAATTTCGCCGGCCTCAACTTCGACACGGAGTCCGCGGCGAGCGGCGTGCGCTACGCTCACGACCGCGGCGTCGGGGTCCTGCTTGCCATCAATACGTATCCCCAGCCCGGCGCCTGGACGCGCTGGACCGACGCCGTCGATACCGCGGCCCGGCTCGGCATCGATGCCATCATCGTCGCCGATCCGGGGCTCATGCAGTACGTCGCGCGCCGTCATCCCAACCTTGCGCTGCATCTCTCGGTGCAGGGATCCGCGACCAACTACGAGGCGATCAACTTCTATCATCGCCACTTCAACATCCGGCGCGCCGTGCTTCCGCGCGTGCTCTCGGTGGCGCAGATCGCGGGCGTGATCCGCGGCACGCCCGTCGAAATCGAAGCGTTCGGCTTCGGAAGCCTGTGCGTGATGGTGGAAGGCCGTTGCGCGCTCTCGTCGTACGTGACCGGTGAATCGCCGAACATGAACGGCGCGTGCTCGCCGGCCCCCTACGTGCGCTGGGACATGAAGCCGGACGGTCTCGAATCGCGGTTGAACGGCGTTCTCATCAACAAGTACGGCGCGGAGGAGCGCGCGGCCTATCCGACGCTGTGCAAGGGCCGCTACGAGGTGGACGGCGCACAGTACTACGCGATCGAGGAGCCGGCGAGCCTGAACGCGCTGGCGCTGCTGCCCGAGCTTGCCCGCGTCGGCGTCAAGGCAATCAAGATCGAAGGACGGCAGCGCAGCCCCGCGTACGTCGCGGCGGTGACGCGCGTGTGGCGTCGCGCGATCGACGCGTGCGCGAAGCATGGCAGCGCCTTCACGGTGAATGCGGTGTGGCTGAACCAGTTGCTCTCGCTTTCGGAGGGCACGCAGCAGACGCTCGGCGCCTACTACCGCCCATGGAAATGAAGACAGATTCGAGCCTCGCCCATTTTCCGAGACGTTCGTCCTTCGACAGGCTCAGGACGAACGGCAGCTCCGCAGCCCGCGCTCCTGGTGAGCGTGCTGTGACGAGCGTTCGTGGTGAGCGTGCTGTGACGAGCGTTCGTGGTGAGCGTGCTGTGACGAGCGTTCGTGGTGAGCGTGTCGAACCATGAACGCGCCTCAAATGAAGATTGCGCTTGGACCGCTGCTCTACTACTGGCCGCGCACTCGCGTCATGGACTTCTATGACGAGGTCGCATCTTCCGCGGCCGACATCGTCTATCTCGGCGAGGTCGTGTGCTCCCGCCGCCACGAGCTGCGGCTTACCGACTGGCTCGATCTGGCGCGACGGCTCTCCGCCGCGGGCAAGGAAGTGGTGCTCTCGACGCAGGCGCTGATCGAGTCCGAGTCGGATCTCAAGGCGCTGCGCCGGCTGGTACGCGACAGCGCGTTCATGCTCGAGGCGAACGACATGGGCGCGGTCAACCTGCTCGGCGGCAAGGCGCCGTTCGTGGCGGGGCCGCATCTCAACATCTACAACCGCGAGACGCTCGCGCTGCTTCGCGATCTCGGCGCGCGGCGCTGGGTGCCGCCGCTCGAGATGCCGCGCACGATGCTGAAGGCGGTGCTCGACGAGACGCCGACGCCGCCCGAGACCGAAGTCTTCGCCTACGGCAGGATGCCGCTCGCCTTCTCCGCGCGCTGCTTCACCGCGCGGCGTCTCAATCTGCAGAAGGACACGTGCGAGTTCAGTTGCCTGCGGCACCCCGACGGAATGCTCCTCAGCACCGGTGAAAAGCAGCCGTTCCTCGTGTTGAACGGCATCCAGACCCAGTCCGCCGCGGTCTGCAATCTCCTGCCCTTCCTCACCGAGCTGCGCGACGCCGGGGTCGGCGTGCTGCGCGTGTCGCCGCAGTCCCGGCACACGTGCGAAATCCTTGCCGAGTTTCGCGTGTGCATCGACGGAGAGAGCAGCCCCGCCGATGCGAACGAACGCATGAAACCGCTCATGACGGGACCTTCGTGCGACGGCTACTGGCGGGCCCGGCCGGGCCTCGACGCATCCGCGGTGGCGCCATGATTCCGCGTTTCGTGCGCGAGGTGGCGGCGCGGCTGCCGGCGTACCCGCCGGCCCTCCTTGCCGCGGTGGCGGCAAACGCGCTGATCGGCGAACGGCTCAACGGGCAGCGTCTTCCCGGAGCATGCGGCAAGGTGGTCGCACTCGAGGTGCGCGACCTGGGACTCACGCTCACCTTTTCCATCGAGAACGACGGGCTCCTCGCGCGCGACCACGCTCGGCCCGACGCCACGATCAGCGCCCACGCGGCGGATTTCCTCGCGCTCGCGCGGCGCGAGGCCGATCCGGACACGCTCTTCTTCAACCGCCGGCTGGTCATGCAGGGCGACACGGCGCTGGCGCTGCTCGTCAAGAACACGCTCGACGCGGTGGACCTGCGCGCGCTCGCGCTGCCCGCCCCGACGCGCGTTCTGAACGCGCTCCGGCTGCAGTTCCGGACGCCGCTCTAGGAACACACCATGCGTCTGCTGCTCATCAACCCCCGCTTCCCCGAGAGCTTCTGGAGCTTCCGCTGGGCGCTGCGCGAGGTCCTCCCGGCAAAGCGCGCGGTCAATCCGCCGCTGGGACTCGCCACGCTCGCCGCGCTGTGCCCGCCGCACTGGGAGGTCAGCATCATCGACGAGAACATCGAGCCGGTGCCGCAGCGGCCGCCCGTGGATATCGTCGGCGTGTGCGGCATGGGCGTGCAGTTCAAGCGCCAGGCGGAACTGCTCGCGCACTATCGCCGGCTCGGTTATCGGGTGGTCGCCGGCGGAAGCTATGCCTCGCTCTGCCCCGAGCTCTACACGTCGCTCGCGGATACCGTGATCGCCGGGGAAGCGGAGTACATCTGGCCGCGATTCTGCCGCGATCTCGAGGCGGGACAGGCGCAGCCCCTTTACCGCGAAACGGGAACCGTCTCACTCGCGGACTCGCCGGTGCCGCGCTTCGACCTCCTGAAGCTCGAGCGCTACACGACCGTGACGCTGCAGTTTTCACGCGGCTGCCCGTTCCGCTGCGAGTTCTGCGACATCATCGTCATGTTCGGGCGCCGGCCGCGTCACAAAAGCATCGCGCAGGTGAGCGCCGAGCTCGACGCGTTGCGCGCGCAGGGGGTGCAGAACGTTTTCTTCGTGGACGACAACCTGATCGGGCACAAGGCGGTGGCGAAGGATCTCCTGCGCCATCTCGCCGCGTACCAGAAGGAGCACGGCTACCGCTTCAGGTTCGGCACGGAAGCGTCGCTCAACATGGCGCAGGATCGCGAGCTGCTGCAGCTCTTTCGCGATGCCAACTTCACCTGGGTCTTCATCGGCATCGAGTCCCCCGATCCCGCGACGCTCAAGGCCACCGCCAAGACCCAGAACCTGCACGAGGACACACTGACCGCGGTGCGCCGCATCTACTCCTACGGCATCGACGTGCTGGCGGGCTTCATCATCGGCTTCGACAACGACACGCCCGCGACTTTCGATCTCCAGTACCGCTTCATTCGCGACTCGGGAATCCAGGCGGCGATGGTCGGGCTGCTGACGGCGCTCCCCAGAACGCCGCTCTACGAGCGGCTGAAGCGCGAGGGGCGCCTGATCGCCGACGCCGATCACACCGACAACACGCGCGTCGGCACCAATATCGTCCCGAAGGGCATGTCGTACCAGGAGATGGTGGAGGGCTACATCGCGCTCTACCGCCGGCTGCTCTCTGACCGCGCCATCTCCGAGCGGCTGCGGCTCAAGCTCAAGCACATGCGCAATCCCGTCTATCACGGAGAATATGCCTTTGCCGAGCAGGTGCGCATCGTCTCGCGCCTCGTGTTGCGCGGCGTGGTCCGGGGCGGCGTCTCGCGCATCTGTCATTTCGTGGCGAGCCTGCCGTGGTTTTCCCCGGACAAGCTCGCGCTCGCGGTGGTGGACTGGATCGCGGCGCTCGCAATGCGCGACTACGTGGAGCGGCGCTTCAGCACGTCCACGGCGCGCGACGAAGCGGTGCTCGCCCGCTGGTACCGTTCCGCAACGCGGGCCGTACGCCGCTACCTCGAGGATGGTCGTGCGAGCATCGAGATCCTGCTCTCCGACGTGAGCACGCCATCGCTGCGCGTGAAGCTCGGCACGGGACTCGATCGCGCGTTCTTTGCGCGCTCCGCCCGCCGTCTCGAGCAGGCCTTGAAGCGCACCGGCACCCGGCTCACGCTCGTGATCGAGGGCGTCGAGCGCGCGCAACTGCCGCATTTCGAGCGGCTGCTCGCGCGGCTCGCGTGCTACGGCGATCGCATCGCGATCCACGTCAGCGACCGGCTGCGCGACGTCGTGAAGATCGACTCGTCCGTGTTTCATCTGCTGCTCGAGCCGCCGCAGCCCACGGAATCCTGAGCGGCCGATGGCCACGCCGCTCGCGAACTGGACGCTTAGGAACCGCTCGCTCCTTCCACTGGTGCAGGGCGGAATGGGCGTGGGCGTGTCCGCGCACCGGCTCGCGGGCAACGTCGCGCGCCTCGGGGCGCTCGGCACAATCTCGAGCGTCGACCTGCGGCATCACCACGCCGACCTCATGGAGCGCGCGCGTGGCTGCACCGATCGCGAGGCTCTCGACGCGATCAACCTCATCGCGCTCGACCGCGAGATCCGCGCGGCGCTCGCGATCGCGAATGGCGCGGGCGCGATCGCCGTGAACGTCATGAAAGCAGTCGCGGCACACGCGGCATACGTGCGCCAGTCGTGCGAGAGCGGCGCGCACGCGATCGTGATGGGCGCGGGGCTGCCCTTCGACCTGCCCGATCTCACGCGCGAATTCCCGGATGTCGCGCTGGTGCCGATTCTGTCGGATGCGCGCGGGGTGGCGATCGTGATCAAGAAGTGGCTGCGGAAGAATCGCCTCCCCGACGCCATCGTGATCGAGCACCCGCGCTATGCGGGCGGGCATCTCGGCGCGACGCGCGCCGAGGAAATCGGCGATCCGCGCTTCGATTTCGAGCCGGTGCTGGAGGGTGTCTTCGCGCTGTTTCGCGAGCTCGGCATCGAGCGGGCGCGCATTCCGCTCATTCCCGCGGGCGGCATCAATACCCACGAGAAGGTCACCGCACTGCTCGCTTCGGGCGCGTCCGCCGTGCAGATCGGCACGCCGTTCGCCGTTACCGAGGAGGGCGATGCGCATCCCAACTTCAAGCAGGTGCTCGCCGAGGCGAAGCGCGCGGACATCGTGACCTTCATGAGCGTCGCCGGGTTGCCCGCGCGCGCGGTGCTGACGCCGTGGCTGCGCAACTATCTCCGGCGGGAAAAAGCCCTGCAGTCCCACGCCAAGGCCGATCCGCGGCGCTGCGTGCCGGGCCTCAACTGCCTGTCGGTGTGCGGCCTGCGCGACGGCATCGCCTCCATCGGGCAGTTCTGCATCGACACGCGGCTCGCCTTCGCGTTGAAGGGCGACGTCAAGAAGGGGCTGTTCTTCCGCGGCTCGGAGAGCCTGCCATTCGGCAGCGCGATCCGCCCGGTCGCCGAGCTGGTGCGCTATTTCCTCACCGGCCAGATGCCCGCCACTGCGATATAACTCACGTTATAATGGCGGCACAGGAGGCCCGCCATGAAACTGAAGATCACCACCGTCGGCAATTCCGCCGGCGTGATCCTGCCCAAGGAATTGCTCGCCCGCCTGCGCCTGGAGAAAGGCGACACGCTCTACGCGACCGAGCTGCCCGACGGCATCAAGCTCTCACCGTTCGATCCCAAGCTCGAGAAGCAGATGGAGGTCGCCGAGAAGGTGATGCGGGAGGACCGCAATGTGCTGCGCAAACTCGCGAAGAGCTGAACTGCTGCAATGATCGTTTGGCTGGAAAAGGCGCTCGTGCTGGCCATCCACGACCGCCAGCTCGCGGAGCATGGCGGGAGCGGCGGCGTGCGCGATGAAGGCTTGCTCGAGTCCGCTCTCGCACGGCCCCAGCAGCTCTACGCCTACGGGGATCCCGGTCCCGACTTGGCCGATCTGGCGGCCGCGCTCGCCCATGGCCTTGCGAGAAATCACCCTTTCGTCGATGGCAACAAGCGCACGGCACACGTCAGCTACAGAACGTTCATCGAGCTGAACGATGCTGAACTGACTGCATCCGACGAAGAAAAGTATCTCGTCATGCTGGCGCTCGCGGAGGGAAAGCTGAGCGAATCCGAATTCGCCGCGTGGCTGCGGTCGCGCATTCGTTCGCGGCCCGGCACGCAGGCGCACGAGCCGCGCAAAGCCTACCGCGCGAAACCACAACCGAAACGCCGTTAGAACTCAATCGGCTTCAGTGAGGCCGAGGCACGCGTGCCTCGGAAAACCACGATGTTGCCGATGTTCACCGGCTCGCGATTTTCGCTTCAATGAGGCCGAGGCACCGTGCCTCGGAAAACAATAGGGGCGCTATTATTTTTTTGGGGGGCGCCCTAGCTTCAATGAGGCCGAGGCACGCGTGCCTCGGAAAACGAGGGCATAGACGCCGCCATCGACGCCGCCCGCCGGGCTTCAATGAGGCCGAGGCACGCGTGCCTCGGAAAACGACTTCAACGAACTTTTCCAGGCGGCCCAGCCCGCGCTTCAATGAGGCCGAGGCACGCGTGCCTCGGAAAACCGTGTAAGAACTCGACTTGCCGAGAGAAAAGCAAGGGGCTTCAATGAGGCCGAGGCACGCGTGCCTCGGAAAACTGCATCCCAGCGATCCCAAATCTGCGCGCCGAGATTGCTTCAATGAGGCCGAGGCACGCGTGCCTCGGAAAACCTATGTTATTCACCCCAACACCGGAGACGCCTCAGTGCTTCAATGAGGCCGAGGCACGCGTGCCTCGGAAAA
>Ga0209172_10000864_pt1 | contig 75429 bp, 65 predicted proteins | sample LarsenN4metaG_FD_184113 | JGI IMG/M metagenome (GOLD analysis project Ga0209172, IMG submission 184113) | Hot spring sediment bacterial and archeal communities from British Columbia, Canada, to study Microbial Dark Matter (Phase II) - Larsen... ... | reverse complement strand
TAGGCTTGAATTACAAAAGCTACTGGCGCTTCAAGAAAAAGGACGTGCAGGACGTGCTTGACGCAAGAGTGATCGAGCCGGTCCCGGTCCGATTGACCGAGGCGGAGGGGATTTCAGCGACGGCGCAAAATCCCTATGCGGCGCTGCTTTGGCTGGAGTTTCAGGCCAGTCCGGAAGGCCAAGCGATTCTCGATGCCACGGATTTGGCAGCCTCCCACCTCACTACGGGAAGTTTTCACGAGAAGGCCCTGCGAGGCAAGCAGCTCTCCGTGATCGGCTGGAAAGATTACCCGCACATGGAAACCTATTTGAAGGAAGTAGTAAAGGCGTTTGGTTTTCCCAGGACTGACAGGTAAGCGCTATCCGTCAGATTGGGTCGTCTGCAAACCATAGGAGACAAAAATGAAGCTGACAATAATCCGAGGTGTATTGCTTACGGCAACACTTATACTCGGGCTCTGTTTCTCGCTTCAACCGCTCTTGGCTCGAGAGGACAGCCCGTTCAAGGGAGAAACCATTACAGTCATTGCCGGTTCTTCACCTGGCGGCGGCACCGATAGCCTGGCGAGACTACTCGCGGGTCACTTCGGCAAGCATGTCCCGGGAAGTCCGCGCGTCGTCGTCACCAATATGGCCGGGGCCGCCGGTCTAATTGCCGCCAATCATCTTTATAACCGCGCGCCGAGGGATGGCACCGTCATCGGCACGATGGCCACCGGCTTGACGTTTCGTACGGCGCTAAAAGACCCGGCGCTTAAGCTGCAATTGGAAAAATTCACCTATCTCGGCCAGATCGCCTCGGAAGGCAACTTCGTCTATGTTCGAAGCGACACGCCGTTCACCAGTATCGAAGCGATCAAGAAGGCCAACAAAGAGGCTAAAAAGCCCAAGTTTGGAGCGCAGGCGAAAGCGCATAACTCCAACGTTGTCCCGAGGGCCATGGAATCGATCCTCGGCATCGACGTTGAGGTGGTCTATGGCTATCCGGGAACCGCCGAGATATTGCTCGACATCGAACGCGGCGCGCTCGACGGCCGCGCCCACGCACGCGGCTCTCTCTTCGCGACCCGCAGCAACTGGGTGGAAAAAAACTTCATCAAGGTTTTAACCGTCACGTCTCCTCAGCGCGATAACCGGCTGCCGAATGTGCCGACGCTTGAAGAACTCGCCCCCGCCGATCAGAAACCGTTGTTGGAAGCGATGTACTCCGTGCAAGGACGGACGTTCGCGATGCCGCCCGGCGTTCCTCCGGAACGGACGAAGATCCTGCGTGACGCCTTTGCGGCCATGTTCAAAGATGCCGCCTTTCAAAAGGACGTCGATAAACTCGGCTGGAACGATGAGTTGATCCACGGCGAGCAGTTGAACAAGAAGATCGAAGAGCTTGTTCACAACGAAACCGCGATGGGGTTTTTCCGAAAAATCCTTCAGTAGCGACTGGGAGTTCGAGCATAGCGAGAGTCCGTGAGGCCAGGTTAAGACCGGACGCGCTTGCGCCGGTGTCTGGAAAGCGGAAACTGATTTGGAGGATCACAATGAGAACGACATCATTTCGGCACATGGCGTCGTTTACTGGTTTGAGGCTGCGGCTCGTTAGCCCACATCGCATTGGATACCTGATCATCGTAAGTATGTGGCTTCTCGTGCCGGGTCGCCTTACGGCTGCATCGAGCGCCGCGTTGGTCGAGGCGCAGAAAAAAGCACAGGCGAAGGGCTACGAGTTCGTTAATAGCCACGATGAAATCGTCGAAAAGGCAAAAAAAGAAGGCGAGTTGCGGTTGTTGACCAGCATCGAGGAAAAGGTCATCAAAGTCATGATGACGGCCTTCAACAAAAAGTACCCGTTCATCAATGTGAGTTCATCCGACCTGGGTTCAGTTGCCGGCGCGCAGAGATTCTTGTTGGAATTGAAATCCGGTAGCGGCAAAGGCTGGGATGTCGACCGCGCCTACACCGAATTTTACGAAGATTATCTGCCTTATCAGAAAAAGTTCGACATCTTGGGCATGGCCGAACAAGGTGTGCTCGATATACCCACGGCGATCATCGATCCTATAGTGCGCAACGTCGTGACGATCAGCAGCAATCTGCAGGTAGTCGCTTACAATAAGAAACTCATCAGCGAAGAGAAGGTTCCAAACGATTGGGAGGATTTTTTGCGACCCGAATTCAAAGGCCGAAAATTCATTGCCGACATTCGGCCGGTATGGCTTGCTTCACTCGTTCCCGTGTGGGGCTTGGAAAAGGCGATCAATTACGCGAAGAAGCTGGCCGCACAGGAGCCGATCTGGGTGCGTGGTCATACCCGGCCGCTGGTTTCGGTTCAGGCAGGCGAGTATCCATTGTTTATTGGGCCAAATTTTGGCTCGACCAAGCGGGTGCAGGAACGGGACAAGCTAGGGGTCATGGGTTACAAGATCGTCGAGCCAGTGCCGCTCAGGCTTCACGAAGGCAACGGCGTGTTGAAGGACGCCGAACATCCCTATGCCGGTCTTTTGTGGTTAGAGTTTATGGCGTCGCCAGAAGGCCAGAAGATCATGGACAAGTATTGGCCGTACGGCGCTTCGGTTTTTGCCCCCGGATCGGAACAGGCGAAGCTCACAAAAGGTAAAAGGCTTTCGATCGTTGATTGGAACGGTTACAAGAAACTCGATGAAAATGTCCAAAAAATTACCGCGGCCTACGGTTTTCCCAAAGTAAAGTAAGAGCGAGGCCGGCTAAAGCCAGGCGCGTCCGCCTATAGACAGTGCCTTCTGCGAGAATTCCCAGCGAGAAAACGCCGCTCGAACAAGATTGGATTCTATATGAGAAATCGCGGTAGCTTGGTTACGTTTAGCTTCCGCGGTTCTTGCCACCGCGGTGATCCAGCTCAACCCGTCGGGCATTGTTCGCTCCCGCTTAATGTCCGAGTTTTCGCTCGACACATTTTTCCTCTATAGCGTCGGGGCATTGTACTTCGCGCGCAAAACCGTCTCGGCCCGGGGCTCACCCGAATAATCAGCTTTAGACGTCGGCTGGTTCGCTTTGATCGTTTATTCTACCCGGGAAGGCACGTACTCCGTTCTTTTATTATTCTTTTCCTGTTGTGCCCGGGAGTTTACGTTGGGGGCCAAAGGCAGCCTCCCGGTTGCGGTGGTCGGGGTCACGGGTGGCCATTGAGGCGGCTCGCAGCGGGAGAAAAGGGGGCCAATACAAAAAGTCGCGGCAAATTCCTACCGAGCCTGATTTGCCCGATAGAAATTTGCCGCGAGCGGATTAAAAGGCGATGATCGAAGAGGTACTCTGCCGAGAGATTGGGCTTATCACCGTTACTACCAGCGGTACCGCAGGCCTGTGTTGAACGAATTGAATGTACAGCTGCGGCTTACACCTTTTCCAGCCAACGCTTCCACGCGGCTGTCTTTACAACCCGTTGCCACTTGAGTGCGATAAGGAGTGTTGCTTGATGTCCAGCGCTGCCACCATACGCCGAAGCCCAAGCTCGGCTGAAACCAGTACCACAGCGCCGATTCCATTTCGGTGATATGGTTGCGATGAAATGATCCCGTGCTCGGCGAAGCGTCACAAGCACGCCCGCAGTTCATGTCAGCACGTTCGAACCCATATGAGAAAATAACCGAATTAGGCGTCGTTTGGCTGCCGGTGAAAAACCCCTTTGGGCTCCACAGCCGGATTTGATGATCAATGGTCCAGCCGCTGCCGTAAATTCCGCTCCCGATTCCGGGATTGATATTGGCGAAACGAGTGTTGACGTAGACGAATCGGACAAAGTATGGACCTATGGTCCACTTTATACCTGGGATCCAGACGTAGCTCCACCCGGAGCCAACGTTCTGCTCGGAACCGCCGTTGGATAATGGCGCGGGTTCCCAGAACGTTTGTCGGCTCTTGCGCTCGCCGTTACGAACCCTCACTCGATTACCGGCTTCCAAGGGATCGAAATTTTCCGGGCGGTCCTGGGACTCACCTTGGTAACCCACTCCCAGGTCTATGCCGCTGATCCATTTATTTTTCGTATTCGCGAATGGTCTACCTCCAATGAAGCCCAAAAAACCTTTGCGGTCACTCGGGAGAAACTCCTGCCATGTACCTTGTTGGCTGCTGGCAAAGTTTAGAAATAAATCGTATTCACCCGAGCCGATCTCGACACCATCCCAGCCGAGGCCCATGCCGGCGTGAGAGCCGTCACCGCCCCAATCGAAGCCGTCCAGTATGATGCTATGCTCCACCTTTCCATCGTTATCCGAGCTTCGGCTGATGTGCGTCCTGCCTGCACCGCGTCGAAGGCCGATGGAAAAATATGGCAGCCAAGGATTCAACTGACTGAAATTGACCATGAACTCGTTATCACGAAATGACGCGTCCCGGGACGCCGTTTCACCATCGATCGAATGCTCATATGAATAGAAGCAATCCTTCCAGCAAAAGGTGGTATAGACACGAGCACGCCGAGGGTAGAATTCAAAAGCTGTCGATCCAGTATTGCGCTGCACGCCGTTATCATTGTAATTAGATTTGGCGCCGAGAATATTGTAGTTGTAGATGTTGAATCGAGCTGAGGTATTGAATCCCCAGCTCTTGTCCGCCCCCGATACCGTCAGACCACGTCCCGGACGATAGGAAAAACTCGGCATCTCCCGGGCCGCTGCGGTGGCTTCTTTCCTCATCTCCAACTGCTGATGGCGCAAACGCTCGATCTGTTCCTTCAGGGGCTCGATCTTTTGGACCTCCGCCTCCAAGGCTTTGATCTGCTCTTCGATATCGCTCTGCGCCTTTGCCGGCGACACCGCAGCAAGGCTAGCGGCTAAACCGAAGCTCATCGCCAACTGAAACTTGCCCCGTTTCGTCATAATTGCCTCCTTTGAATTGGTCTCTACTACTTAATATCTACGACTTAAGTAGTATTCTTGTATATTAACGATACGGGGAATGCAACAACTTTTTTTCCAGCTTTAAGCCTGAGGGTCAATATTGATTCTATCGCGATCAGCTCCGCATCTTTAACGGGGTGGTGGGCATTCAGCGGGAGCGGCTCTGACCTAACCGGGCGAAGGAGGAAAGCAGGGTCTTTAGTCCTATTTCCTTATCTTGATATGGTAGTACTTAAGTTGTAGGATCTCGGATCGCTCTCCGGGAGGAAGGTTCCAACCATGCGACGCACTCTGCTCATTGATAAAAAACTTATCCCGAGGCGGCGCTGCTTCGCTGTAGATTCGGAACGCCGTCGAAATCAAATCGGTGGATTGCATACGGGAAGCGTCGGACAAATTGACCGGCCGCAAGATTGAATTGTTATCTGGAATGCAGTGACGGACCATGCGCAGTTGAAGATCGCGGCGAAATGCTCCAGTGCTCAAGCAGAAAAACCCGCAGGCAAAAGTTGTCGTGCTCGGGAATCCAAAACTCCTAAACATCCCAAAGAGCGATGGCGAATATGTTCGCATCTTACCTTTGGCGACCAGTCCGGAGAACTTTTCTTCTTGGTGGAGAGAAATCTCTCTACGCTTGAGTCCCACTCAGGCATAAATATGCAGTCATACCAATGTTTAAGACTTACCCCGGCAGACTTTGAGAAGACACCAGCCGTTTAGCTCCGCATCGATAACTCGACCTTCGACGGCAGCGAGAATTTCAAGCTGTGCACAATGTGCACGCAAACCTTCAGCAAGCTTTTAGGCTAAAAGGATGAATTCTTTTGTATTTTCTTAAAAACAATCCCTCCTCTTATGAGTCAGTGTAAAGCTCGGTTACACGCTGACCGCACCCAAGCCCTGTCTAATGTAACATTTTCGCCAGCCGCAAAGCCGGTTGTCCGCTCGACGCGGTCCATGTGCCTAGATTCATTGCGAATTGCGCCCTGGTGTCGTTCTTGCTGAAGGCACTGCGGGCGGCAACCGATCCGATTCCGGCGGATCATGACAACCTATCTAAAACAGCTGAAAATCGTCGGCGGCCTAGGCCGCACAGCAACTAAGCCCGACCCAATGCCTCCATCGGGTGCAGAGAACGTCTTGTTGGTGGGAGATGATCGCAGAGAGATCATTCAGAAGCGGTTTCAGAGATCCGGAGCAATCGTGACGCGCGCCGGAAGTCGCTCAGAGGCGCTCGATGTCGCGCGCCATCAATCGTTCAAAAGAGCGGTGTTGTTGGCCAACGACTCCCTCCTCAGTGCCACCGAGATCGCCTGCAATCTCCACGACCTCTATGGCTCGATGCAAATCTTCATCGTGATCGATGCCCGTTTCAAGAAGTCCCATCGAGCTTTGAGGCAACTGTACGAGCACCCGATAGCAGGAACTGAAATAGTGACGCGCCGACAACTGCAGAAACGATTGCACGGTGGAGGATCCGACGTGAACCCGTCGAATCGCGTTACGTGAAAAGTGCGCGGTTTAAAGAGGAGCCATCTATGAAGCTAATGCGTGTACTCGTTCTCTTCTGCTTTGTCTTCGGGGTCGAGGAGCTGCGACCCGCAGCTGGCCAGGACGCGCCATTCTATAGCGGGAAATCGGTCAAAATAATCGTCGGCTTCACGTCGGGCGGCTTTTACGACCGCTGGTCGAGGCTGTTGGCGCGCTACGTGCCGAAGTATCTGCCGGGCAATCCCGAGATGGTTGTGCAGAACATGCCGGGCGCCGGCGGGCTGATTGCCGCCAATCACATGTACAACGTAGCCAAGCCGGACGGCTTGACGATCGGCATGATGTCTTACGGTATGTACCTGGATCAGCTCGTCGGCCGCAAAGAAGTTCAATACGACGTGCGTAAGTTTAATTGGATCGGCTCGCCGGAAAAAAGCGAAGTGCTCATGTATATGCGCAGCGACGCGCCCTACAAGTCGATCGATGACATCCGCAAGGCCGCCACGCCGCCGAAGTGCGGCTCAACCGGAACGGCAGGCACGGACTACATTCTCGCTCGCCTGATCGAAGAAACGCTAGGCGCGAAAATCGAAACCGTGCTGGGATACCCGGGGGGAAGCGAAATCGATTTGGCGGTTGAGAAGGGCGAAGTGCAATGCCGCGGTTTGACGGCGGCGCCTTTTTTCGGCCGTGAGCCGTTCATTTCGTGGCGCAAGAGAAATTTCGTCAATGTTCTGCTGTACGGCGGTGTGAAGCGCGACCCGCGGATACCTGACACCCCGACCATTTATGAGATCTTCGATCGGGAAAAGACCTCTCAGGAGACGCGCGGCGTGGCCGATGTCATCTTGCGCGGAGGCGATTTCGGCCGGCCGTGGGTTATGCCGCCGCAGACGCCCATGGAAATCGTCAAAACGGCGAGAAGCGCATACGCCCAAGCGATGGCGGATTCGGCGCTACTCGACGAAGCCAAGAAGAGCAAATTCGACGTTGAGTTCGTGTCCGGTGAAGAATTGCAGAAGTTGGCTGAGACGATGATCGGCCAAGCCCCCGCGGTCGTCGCCCGAGTCAAAAAACTACTTGGTCAAAAATAGACGCGCAGCATGGGAGGCTTCTCATGAAGAGTGCCACCGCTAATCTCAGGTGGATTGTTGCGTTGGCTTTGCTCGCCGGATTTTCCAATCCAGTCCACTCGACCGAGGAAGACTTTTTCAAGGGAGCTACTGTCCGGCTCATTATCGGCACCTCATCGGGCGGCGCGCAGGACTTATGGGGCCGCTTCGTCGCGCGCTATCTCGGCAGGCAAATACCGGGAAATCCTGAGGTGGTGGTGCAAAACATGCCGGGTGCAGGAACCGTGATAGCGGCTAACCATATCTACAATCTCGCCAAGCCCGACGGACTGACGCTCGGGCTTGTCAATCCAGCCATCTATATCGATCAGCTTCTGAATGCGAAGGAAGTGAAATTTGATTGGGCGCGATTCTCGTGGGTGGGATCGCCCGAGCGGATCGATCAGGTTTTGTTTATGCGCGCTGACGCGCCGTTTCAGGCGCTGGAGGATATCCGCAAGGCTGCCGAGCCGCCGCGTTGTGCAGCGACCGGCCGTTCTACCGCCGGCTACTATTTCCCACGGCTGCTCGAGGAGGCCCTGGGCACCAAGTTCCAAATGGTCGTTGGCTATGGCGGCGGTGGCGATATGGATTTGGCGATCGAAAAAAACGAAGTGATCTGCCGAGCCGGCACGGTATCGGCTTTCGTGTCACGGGAGCCGACGGTCTCATGGCTTAAGAGCGGTTTCGTCCGTCCGCTTGTGCAAAGCGGCACTGAGCGTTTTTCACGGTTATCAACGGTACCTACCATTTACGAGCTGATGGATGCGGAGAAAACACCGGACTCAACAAAGCGGTTCGTGCGGGCCATGCTCGCGTCGGGTGATCTCGGCAGGCCATTCATCGCTCCGCCCGAGATGGCCAGCGGGCGATTAAAGGTTCTAAGGGACGCCTTTATGAGGACGATGCGAGATCCCGAGTTGTTGGACGAAGCTAAAAAGCGAAAGTGGGATATCAATGCGCTCAGCGGCGATAAACTTGAGACCTTGGCTAAAGAAGTCATTACGCAGCCCCCCGAGGTCATTGGACGTATGAAAAAACTGTTGGGCAAGTGAGAGCGCGACGAAAGATTCGGCACTGAGCGCCGGATGCGGCAGTGACACAGGGAGCATCAATATGAGCAAAATCACTCTACCCTCAATCCTGCTCGCAACGACCATGGTGATTTTACCGGCTCTGGCGCAGGGCGACGATTTCTACCGGGGGAAAACGATTCGTTTTGTGGTCGGCCAGGCCGCGGGCGGCGGCTATGATCTTTCCGCCCGGACCATTGCTCGCCATATGGGCAAACATCTTCCCGGCAACCTGCCATCGTAGTTGAGAACATGACCGGCGCCGGCAGCCTGATCGCCGCTAACTACACGTACAACAGTGCGAAACCGGACGGTCTCTTTGTCGGAACCTGGAACGGCGCGCTGGTTCTGCGTCAAGCTCTTGGCGACAAAGCCGTGCGATTCGATGGGCGCAAGCTCGGCTGGATCGGTTCGCCAACCAAAGGAACTCCCGTTTGCGGCATCATGGCCTACACCGGGTTGAAAACTTTGGATGAAATCGTTGCCTCCAATCGAGAGATTAAGATGGGCGCGACGGGACCCGGATCAACTTACGAGGACCTCCCGCAAATGTTGAACTTAACTCTAGGGACAAAGTTCAAAGTGATTTCCGGTTACGAAGGGACAGGCACAATTCTCGTGGCGATGCGCCGAAGAGAAGTCGAAGGCGGCTGCTGGACCTGGGAGTCCATGAGAACCACGGCGAGACCGATGCTCGAGGCCAAAGGCGACGACCGATTGATTCCTTATCTGATTCACCGCCGGTGGGACGAGCCCGAGGTGAAGGATCTTCCGCTTATTACCGACGTGTTGAGCAAGGATCCAGACAAACTGGCGGCGTACAAAACGTGGGTCGCCACTTACGAATTTCAACGGCCTTATAGTGTTCCCCCCGGCACTCCGAAGGAGCGCGTAGAGCTCCTAAGGAAAGCTTTCGCCGATACTCTCAAAGACCGCGAGTTTCTCGCCGAAGCGAAAAAGGTCAAGTTAGAGGTGACTTACACGGCAGGAGAGGAGATCGACAAGTATGTCGATGAGATGCTGTCGATCTCTCCCAAAGCCAAAGAGCTGCTCAGTTTCTTATTGACCAAGAAGAAAAAATGACTCCGGCGAGACCTTAATGGGAAGGATATGAAAAATCCTTTCCTGAAGGGGAATTGTTCGAGTGGCTGCAAATCAACGGGTCCGGCATCGAGCGATGGTCTCGTGTTTTTAACAGTCGGTAAGAAGTCCCTGCTTGGAGGCGGTTATCAGGCAATTTGTCTCGGCGATTGGTAATCGCGCTTTTTCCAATCTCGGCCGCCCAGAGCAAAACTAAGAGCTGTGTACGCTGAGGAGCAGCTCGCGGATCGATAACATGAAAACCTCCGTTCTCGCATTACTCGGGCTGGCTGTTTTTGGACAGCCGGTGTTTGCATGGCCGCGAGTGGTCTTCGATAGGGCGCTGGTCGAGGCCGCGAAGAAGGAAAGCAAATTAGTCTTGTACTCGACGATGGACTTACCGCACAACATCATGGTCATGCGCGATTTCTTCGAAAAATACCCGTTCTTAGATCTTGAGGTTCATCCGCTGGAAACCGAAACGCTGATCAAGAGAGTGCAAGACGAGGCCCTTAGCGATGCTCCCTATGGCGATATTTTCTTGGGCGGCGGCGGCGTGTTTCAGTCCTTGGTCAACGATAGGTTAGTTGTCTCTTATCATTCGCCTCAACGCAACGCCGTGAGCGGTCCCTTTACTGACAGCGAAGGTTATTGGGCCGGCTACTATATCAATCCGATCGTGCTTGGGTACAGCACCGCCGTGATCAAAGAAGAAGAAATTCCCAGATCCTTTGAAAGTCTGATCGAGTCGCGCTGGAAAGATAGACGGATCGCCATCGATAGCACGGCGTACGGGCTGTTGTGGGGACTCGGATCAACTTGGGGCGACGAGAAAGCCATCGCTTATCTAAAACGGCTCGCCGCGCAGCATCCGGTGATGGCTCGAGCCAGTATCGCGGCGGTGGATTCACTCCATCTAGGCAATGTTTCGATGGTGATCGCGCGCGCGCCGGTGATTAGTAGCTACAAAGATAAATTTGGCTCGCCCATCAAGTGGATCTTTCTGGATCCGACCATCGCTCAGGTCGAGACTGTCATGTTGTCCGCGAGATCCCCCCGCCCCAATGCGGCGCGTTTGTTTGCCGATTTTATTTTGTCCCGGCAGGGACAGACTGCTCTGTCATCGATTCTACAGATTCCGGTCCGCAAAGACATGGCTCCCAATGCAATGGCTCAAGGCCATACATGGTTTATCGAAAGACCGGCTAGGCGTTTCGATTTTCAACAGACGGTTCGGCTATTCCGCGAAATTTTTGGAATCCAGTGATAGTGACGACCAACAGGCCGCAGAATCCGCGCACAAAGGAGATGTAAAATCATGCATCGAAAACGTCGAATTCAGAAGAGTTTGCTGGCGTTCGTGGTGACACTCGCTTTTGCCGCCCCTGAATCAGCTTTGCCGCAGACGCCTTTTTATCAAGGTAAGACGATTACCATTGTCGCGGGCACCAAAGCCGGCGATGTCTATGATATGTACGCGCGGCACTTCGCCCAGCATCTCCCCAAATACATCCCGGGAAATCCCAACATCATTGTGCAGAATATGGCCGGCGCCGGCTCCATGATTGCGGCTAATTTTGTCTACAACGTCGCGAGCAGCGATGGGACGACGATCGGCGCGATTTTCCCGGCGCTCTACTTCGATCAGGCGATCGGGCGTCCGGAAGTGAAATACGATTGGAGCAAGTTCGCCTGGATCGGTAGTCCCGTCACGTCAAATCATTTGCTCTATATGCGCGCCGATTCGCCATACAAAACAATTCGAGACGTCGTTCGCGCCTCGCCGGCACCTAAATGCGGCGCATCGGGAACCAGCTCGACCGGTTACTATATTCCGAAACTTTTGGATGAGGTCATTGGAACTCATTTCGATGTCGTACTCGGCTATCAGTCGGGGCAGGATATCGATCTCGCGGTCGAGCGAAATGAACTGGTCTGCCGGTCTTTTACTTTGACCGCTTTTTTTGCGCGCGAACCATTCATCACCTGGCGCAAGAACAAGTTTGTCAACGTTCTCATGCAGACAGGAAGAAGACGGGACGAGAGGCTCAAAGACACACCAACCATCTACGAGTTGATGGACGAGTATAAAACGCCTCAAGATGGGCGCAATTTGGCAACCCTGGTTCTAGCCGCCGGCGCATTTGGCCGCCCCTATGTCATGCCGCCCAATACTCCCGCCCAACAGGTAAACATAATCCGTGATGCTTTTGAAAAAACATTAAAGGACAAAGCGGCGATCGCCGACGCGACCAAGAAAAAACTGGAATTTGATGCTTCCACCGGCGACGAGCTTGCAAGTTTAGCCAAAGAAGTGACCAGCCAACCGCCTGAGATCGTTTCGCGAATGAAAAAGCTGCTGGCCAAATGAAGCTCGTCACGGAGCCAATTGGCACTGGTCTGAAGATTCGCATCGATTGCGTTCATCTTTTGCGCGACGGAGAAATCAAATGGAAAAGAACTGCCTGAAACGACATTCGGCGGCCATGATAACGGCGGCTTGGGTGGGCATAGGGGTGGCCTTACCCGGAGCGGCCTGGGCGGAGGCGCCATTCTATGAGGGTAAAACCGTCACCATCATTCAGGGCCGCGATCCGGGCGGAACGGGTGATATTCGCACCCGGGCGGTGGTTCAGTTTCTGCGCAAGCATATTCCGGGCAGTCCGAACATTTTGATGGAGTACATGCCGGGCGGCGGCAGCCGCAAGGCGGCGAATCATCTTTTTACTTCGGTAAAGCCCGACGGTCTGACTATCGGCAACATGAGCTCCGGCATGGTCAGCGCCGCGGTCCTGAAATCCAAAGGCGTGCTCTTCGATCTCGATAAGTTCGTCTACCTCGGTTCGCCTTTCAGCAGCCACCATTCGATCTTCGTTACGCGCAAGGGGCTGGGGCTCGACAGCGTCGAAAAACTGCGCGCCGCCAAGGGGATTCGCATCGGCGGCCAATCGGTGGGGTTTTCGACCTACAACGAGGGACGCGTCTTCGCTTATGTGCTGCGGCTGACAGAACCCAACTTTGTCACCGGCTACGGCGGTGCCGAGCTTGATCCGGCGTTGGAGCGTGGCGAAATCGCCGGGCGCGCCACCAGCGCCGACACCGTGCTGCGGCGCAATCCGGAGTGGCTGAAGAAGCCCGTGGTCGACTTCCATACTATTCTCGAAGTGCCCAAAGGCGACAAGCACGAGCAGTTTTCGAAAATCCCGGAGATCGAGACCCTGGCGCGCACCGAGATGGAGCGCAAAATCGTTTTGCTGCAGCGCGCTTTTCGCGTTACTGGGCAGCCTTTTGTCGCGCCCCCGGGAACGCCGCCGCAGCAAGCGAAGATTCTTCAGGACGCGTTTCGCAACACTTATCGCGACCCGGAGTTTCTTAAGGAATACAAAAAGCTGACCGGCGACGATGCCTCACCGCTGCTGCCTGAGAATCACGAGCAGGCCATTCGCGAAATTCCTCGCGATCGCGAAGTGATCCAGGTGTTCGGCGAGCTGATCGGCGGCGGGCCGCTGCCGACGCGGCGTTAGGTAAGTCAGTCGTAGATGGAGGTGTTATGAATTTCTCCTCATCATGGAATGGTTTGCGAATTGGAATCGCTGCTGTGATCTTGGCGCTGCCGACAGGGCTTTTCGCGCAGGCCGATTTTTACCAAGGTAAGACGATCAAAGTCGTGCACGGACGCAACGCCGGCGGCTCGGGCGACCTGCGGGTGAAGGCGATGGTGCCGTTTTTGCAAAAATATATTCCCGGCCATCCGACTATCGTACACGAATTCATGCCCGGCGGCGGCGGCCGCAAGGCGGCGAATTTCATATTCAACTCGGCGCCGCGGGATGGGTTGACTCTCGGCAATACCGGCGGCGGCATGGTAGCCAGCGCCGTGCTCGGCGAAAAAGGGGTGCAGTACGATCTGGATAAGCTCATCTTTCTGGGCTCGCCTTATAGCTCGACGCATTACATTTTCCTGACCCGCCGCGAAGCCGGAGTAACGAATCTTGAAAAACTCAGGTCAACTTCCGGACTGCGCATCGGCGCTCAATCGGTCGGCCATACGATCTACAACATCGGCAGGGTGTTTGCCTGGGTGGGATCTTTGAAAGAACCGACTTTTGTGACCGGCTACTCCACGCCGGAGCGCGACGTTGCACTGATGAGAGGCGAAATCGATGCGATCGCTACCGCAGACGATCATCTCACGCGCAACATCGAATGGATTAAGAAGAAGCAGGTCGATCTCCATTTGATGATCGCGGTCCCCAAAGGACTAAAGCATCCGCAATTTGACGGTCTGCCCGATTTAGAAAGCTTCGCCAAATCGGACAAAGAGCGCAAAGTGATCGCCATGTTCCGCAATTTACGGCTAACCGGTTCACCTTTTTTTGCGCCGCCGGAAACGCCCAAAGAGCGGATCGAAATTCTTGCACAGGCGGTCTCCCGGACTTTTAAGGATCCGGGATTCCCCCAGGAATACAAAAAACTTGTGGGCGACGATCCTTCGCCGCTTTTTCCCGAAGAGAACCAACGGGCGATTCGCGAATTGCCGCGCGATGCCGAGACCGTTACGGTTTTTAACAGATTGGCCGGTCCCGGACCGTTACCGTCTCGACACTAGAAAACCGAAGAGGTCGCGCCATGAAAAATTTAGCCAAAGTATTTACTGCTAGCGTATCCGCAGGCATCCTTTTGTTTTCTTTTCTTGCTCTCACGATAAAAAGAAGCGCCGCGGCGGACAATTTTTATCACGGCAAAACCGTCACGCTGTTAGCGACTACGGCGCCGGGCGGAACCGGTGATTTAAGGGTCAAAGCGGTGGCGCCTTTTCTGAAGAAGCACATCCCGGGCAATCCGACGGTGATTATCGAGTACATGGACGGCGGAGGAGGCCGCAAAGGCACCAATTATCTGTACAACTCGGTTCGGCCCGACGGACTTACGATCGGAGCCGCCAGCGGCGGCATCGTGGGTCTGGCCGTGATGGGCGAGAAAGGCGTTTCCTATGACCCCGACAAGTTGATTTACCTGGGCACGCCGGAACATGAAAACCACGCGGTGATCTACAGCAGACGGGACCTCGGACTGGACAGTCTGGAAAAGCTCCGAACCGCCAAAAACATTCGCATCGGCGGCCAAACGGTCGGGCACGTCTCCTACGTTGCGGGACGATTATTCGCCTATTTTCTCGACTTGAAAGAACCGAAATTTGTCGTCGGTTACAGCGCGCCGGAGGTGGACGTCGCGCTGATGAGAGGCGAGCTCGACGCGCGCGCGAACAACGCCACTTCCGTGCTGCGACGAAATCCAGATTGGCTGGACAAGGGAGTGATGAATTTTCATGCCATCATGGAGACTCCCAAGGGAGAGAAGCATCCGCGCCTCGGCCACCTCCCGGAAATCGAAAGCTTTGCGAAAAATGACCGAGAGAGAAGACTGCTCAGTATCTGGCGGGCCTTCCGCGGCGTGGGATCACCCTACATACTGCCGCCGGGCACGCCGGCAGAGCGTGTGGCGGTGTTGAAGGAAGCGTTAGAGAAAACTTTTGCCGACCCTGAGTTTGCCGTTTACTTCCGAAAAATCGTCGCCGACGATATTTCGCCGCTCGGCGCCGAGGCTTTGAGCCGCGTGGTGACACAGATGCCGCGGGACGCCGAAACCCTGGCGTTGCTGAGAAAGTTTTCCGGACCAGGACCGCTGCCGGCCCGCTAAGCGAAGCGCAGAAAAAAAGGCCATGGAAGTTTCACTGATCGGTATACCCTCGAGATGCGCTGGCCGCCGGGATTGCTAATAGGCTATTAGGCGGGAGTTTTTCGCAGCCACATATTATCGCAGGGACCTAACGAAGAGTGCGCTCGGAGTTGACGGTGTTGTAGAGCGGTGGGCTCAAACAACAGGATCGCAAATGGATAAGGATCGAAAGGAAATCAAAAAACTGGTCGACGAAAGCCGACGTCTTCGGGAACGCGCCTCAAAGCTAGGTGAGATAAACGCGGAGCTGATCGCACAAATTCGGGCGATCGAGAAAAAAATAGAAAGGATAAATCGAAAACTGGTTTCCAGCGGTTGAACCAAACGCAAGGTGAAAACGAGCCCGAACGGTTGCGTGATACCGATCTTGCCAAAAGGCTCTCTGCCGAGATTTTCGTTGGTTGTACTCCTACGCCGGTGCGTCCGCAGAGGTTGCTTTCAAAGCACCGAAACTCACTTCAAATCAAGCTCTTGCGCGGGCCGATCCAGCACGTACAGCCGGCGCTCGAGTCGCACGATCGAACCTTGACGAGTTGAATCGTCAGGGGAAGAAAAAGAGGATTCTTCTCCACGGGAAGGTCTATGCCTGCTTGACAGCCCGGCTAATGGGTGACCTAAGCTGGCAAGCATGTTGAGGTCGCGCTCCGAGGGCTAAGGTGGGAGCGGCCTGGCGTCTATGGACCTGCAAATCTTATTCTTGTTCTGCAGCGGATTAGCGTTCCTAGTGGGAGGTGCCGAAATCCTCGTGCGCGGCGCGTCAAATATAGCTGCGATGGTTGGGATTTCTCCGCTCGTGATCGGCCTGACCGTCGTGGCTTATGGCACCAGCTCGCCGGAACTGGCGGTCAACGTCGAATCATCTTACGCAGGTCAGGTGGATATCGCTCTCGGCAATGTTGTCGGCAGCAATATTTTCAATGTGCTTTTCATCTTGGGCGTCTGCTCGCTGATTTTGCCGCTGCGCGTTGCTTCCCAGCTTATTTGGCTCGACGTGCCGTTGATGATCGCCGTCTCGGCGCTGCTGCTGGTCATGGCTCTAGATGGAAGCATCAGCCGTATCGACGGGATCATTCTTGTGGGCTGCGCCCTGTTTTATACGGTGTTCGCGATCAGAATAGGCCGTAAAGATAGCACTATTGTGCTGCAGGAATACTCCCGCCAATACGGCAGAAGCGTCAACCCAAGATCGTGGCCGATCCAGGCGCTCTTGATCGTTGTCGGCTTCACGATGCTAGTGGTCGGTGCTCGCTGGCTGGTCAACGGGGCTATTGAGATTGCCAAACTGCTGGGAGTGAGCGAACTGGTGATCGGCTTGAGCATTGTCGCTGCCGGCACGTCTCTTCCCGAGGTTGCCACCTCCATTATCGCTGCCTTGCGCGGCGAGCGCGATATCGCCGTCGGCAACGTGGTCGGCAGCAATATCTTCAACATTTTAATGGTCCTCGGTTTGTCGAGCATCGTTTCGCCTGAGGGCATCCGTGTCGCCCGAGCGGTATTGAGCTTCGATCTTCCCGTCATGATCGCCGTTGCGCTGGCCTGCGCGCCGATTTTTTTCACTGGCCATGCGATCGAACGCTGGGAAGGCGCAATTTTCTTAATTTATTATATCGCCTACACCGGTTACCTCATCCTGAGCGCCCGCGAGCATGACCTCTTGCCGGCGTTCAGCGCGGTCATGCTGCAATTTGTCTTGCCACTGACGTTGCTGACATTGGTTATCGCCTATGTCCGCTACGCTCAAAAACGGGCGAACACGGCTGAAAAGTAAGTTAGGCAAGTTTCGCGTTATAACATCGCGCGTAAAATGCGCAGAAGAAATGGGTTGGGGTGCAAACAAATCTAGAGGTGTAAACGCGTTGCGCAGTCACAGCGTCTATTGTTTTTCACTTGACGACAAAAATCGTTAACGCCAGACAGTCAGGCGTTGGCTTTTCCTTTGCGCCCTCGATCCACATCTTTTTGGCCATGCTCAAGGAGCGAACGAATTGTGACACTTCTCAATTACCGCCAATCGCGGGAGTCAAATGTTTTCTATTTGCTTGGAGGGGAGATGTCGCTTTTGAGAAGTGCAGTATGAACCGTAACCAAGGAGCCGTTCTTTTGTACTCCTGACATACCGCCGGGATGCGCCAGACTCGCTACGAAGCCGGCGGCCACCGGATCACCCACGTTGGCCATCACAACTACAAAACCGGCGCGAAGGCCAGCACTTCACGGGCGGAGAACGGCATCGGAGATACTGTCCGATCCGTTCCTGCTTACTACGGATTCCGATTTCCGCGTATATCGACGCCATAGCCGCCAGATGATCCCGTGTGTGACACCGGCTTGAGCAGGTTCACTCGGAGGATTAAGGTGGGGGAATATCGCAGCTTTACACGGCCGCCATCCTGACTTCCCCGGTGGCGAGCGCAGGAAACCAGCGCTTCAAAAACGCGGCGGCAGCGGCCCGGCGCCCGAGAGCTTTTTCAGCATTTCGATCAATTCGGGATCGCGCGGCGTGTCCTTGACTATTTTCGCCATCGCGTCGGGCATGATCAGGTCGGCGCTCTCGCCGGTGAGCTTCTCGTATTCGGCATGGAACTCGCGATCGTGAAATGTTTTCACCATCGCGTCGGTATAAGCCTTTACTTGCGCCTGGGGCGTGCCGGGCGGCAAAACATAGGGCGAGCCGAACAGTCTGAATGAGCGCCAGAGGGTCAACAACCTAACTTCTTTTTCCGATCTGGCGAAGCTCTCGATTTCGGGCAAATGGCCAAAGCGCGGGTGCTTGGCGCCTTTCGGAGCTTCGAGAATCGAATGAAAATTCATCAGGCCTTTTTCCAGCCATTCGGGATTACGCCGCAGAACTGACGTGGGGTTATTCGATCGCGCATCCAACTCGCCGCGCAGCAGCGCCGCGTCAACCTCGGGAGCGGTATAACCGGCGACGAATTTTGGATCTTTCATGCCGATCAAATAGGCGAACAAACGTCCGGATGTGTAGGCGACGTGGCCGACGGACTGGGAGCCGATCCTGATTCCCTGCGCCGCGCGGAGTTTTTCTATCGTATCCAGTCCGAGTTCCTTTCTCGTATAAATGATCTGATGGCTGCCGCCTTCGCTCGAACCGAGATAAATAAATTTGTCGACGTCGTACATGACGCCGGATTCTCCCATAATCTGCAGCGCGATGGTGCCGCCGCTCAGCGCGCCGACGGTAAGGCCATCCGGGCGCGCGTTGCCGTACATGTAGTTGGCCGCTTTTCGGCCGCCGCTGCCGTCCATAAACTCGAGCAGAACGGTGGGATTGCCGGGCAGGTACTTGCGCAGAAAGGGAACTACCGCCCTGACGCGGAAATCGGCGGTTCCGCCGGGTGTCCCGGCAACGATTATTTTGACCGACTTGCCTTGAAACAACGGCGCCTGCGCGAAGACCGAAACCGGCGATGTGCCCACCATGGCGACTGCAGCCAAAACGAATGTTAGCGGAATAAACCGAGAGGGCTGCGACATGCGAGGTCGCTTAATCGACGTTGCTAAGGATAAAAAATGTTTTAGTTGCATGTACGCTCTCCTTAGTGCGTGAGCCGCGCCGGTAATGGACGCTGTGAAAAAATTAAATCCCCCTGTTTCCCCCTTTTTCAAAGGGGGACTATTAGAATTGCTGCTTCCTTTTAACTGTTTGAGAATGCGCATGGTTCGAGCGACGGTTCCCCTCTTTGGTAAAGAGGGGCAAGGGGAGATTTGTGGGGTAGCGCGGGGCTTCATGATTTTTTCACAGCTCCAGACGGACGCGGGAACTCGTAGGGTTTATTTATCGAGCCAGGCCCGATGTAACCCACCGCCGCCCCAAACGAACTCTCCGTCATACGCCGTCGTGAAGCCTTTGACATGATCGCGGAGAGCGAAAAAGCGGGAGGTGTGGCCGATGGTCAGCGTCGGTAGATCGTCCTGTAGTTTGGCGACGACCTTTCGCAACAAGGCGCGCAGCTGATTTTCGTCATGCTCCGCCGCAGCCGCCCGCAAGAGCGCATCGACCTCCTTGTCGCAGTAGCCGGACTCGTTTTGATTGCGATTCCTCGGTTCGGATTCACAGGCATGGATCGGCAGGTAAAGATCCACGGGATTGGGATTCACGGAGGGGTCGCCGGAGAGTTTGAACGCGTATTGGCCCTTGCGGCGCATCTGCACATTGGCACCGCGCTCGGCCATTCTAATCTTAATGTTCATGCCGATCTTTTTGAGCTGGGCCTGAATGGTGGCGATCTCCACTTCTTGGGTGCCGCCCATGCTGCCGAGCATTTCAATTTCCTCGCCCTTGTAACCGGCCTCCTTCAACAACGCCCTCGCCTTGTTGAGGTCATAAGCAGGCGCTGGAACACCGTCGAAATACCACTTGTGTTCGCGCGGATACATTTGGTCGGAAGGCGCGCCGAAGCCGAAGTAAGCCGCCTGGAGGATCTCTTTGCGATCGATGGCATGAGCGACGGCTTGGCGGAGCTTTTTATTATTGAACGGCGGATCGGCGACATTGAACTCGATGGCCCGGCCGGCCGAGTAACGCGATTCGGCGAATCCGACGCCCTTGAGTTTGCCGTCGCGAATCTCCTTGATCCACTCGTAGGGCGCGCGTTCGGTCATGTCGATGTCGCCGGCGCGCAGCGCGGTGAATGCGACGGTGGTTTCGCCGATGATGCGCAGGATCGCCCGATCGACGTAGGCTTTGTGTCCCCAATAATCGGCGAACCGTTCGAAGACGATGCGCTGCTGCGGCTGCCACTCGATAAATTTGAAAGGACCGGTGCCGGGAGGAAAGCGGTTGGGATTTTTCATCCCGTCGGTTAGGGAATCTTTGGGGATCACGGAGAAAGTTTCAATGCGCGCGAGCGCGTAAACAAAGCCGGGCGCGGAGCGCTTCATGTGGATGTTCAACGTGTGCTTGTCGCGCGCTTCGGCGCGGTCGACGATCGACAGTTCGGCAAAGCCGCGCGCGCCGTTTTTCGCGTTCATGCTGTAGTCGATGGCGAACTTCGCGTCTTCGGCGGTCATCTCCTGGCCATTGTGAAACTTCACGCCCTTGCGCAGCCGGACGGTATAGAGCCTGCCGTCCCTGGAAACCTCCCAAGCTTCCGCCAGGGCGGGCTGGAGATTGCCCTTGAGATCGACTGACAGGAGCGGCTCGAACATCAGATCGCGGATGCGCTTCTGGGTCGAGCCGGTGTCCACCAGCGGGTTCATCACCGAGATATCGCGCGTGACGCCAAGGGTGATCGTGCCGCCGCGCTTCGGCTCCGCCGACGCAGCATGGCTGAGCTGGCTGCTGAGCGATAAAACAAAAATAGCGAGACTGAAAATGTAAATGGTCCATGATCGTTTCATGGCTGTCTCCTGAATTGCGCTCGAAATTTCCCCGGTCAGCGGATTCCGTTTATCAATCCGCTCGTAAGGTTGTCAATCATAGGCCGGCCGATCACCTTCTGGCCGCACGGTTTTTGGGCTCGGCGTCAGCCTTCCTAAGAGCAAGACATATTTTGCGCCGATCAATCCTAGAGTCGGGACGGTTGAAAACTGCCTAAGAGTTCGGACCCCCTAGCGCCGGGTTTTCGCGGAAGCAATGACGTTAAACGCATCCGACCTGGCGATGGCCTCTGATTTGCTCCGTCTGGGAGGGGCAACTGTAAAAGGGCAGCGGAACATCTGGGATGTTTCGTAAAAGTCATTATGTGACCCTTGGGGTGAGGTCGAATGAAGGCGCCGAGGGCATCCGGCGGGCCTTTCGGCACGCCGTCAAGTCTTATCATCCCGATCGGGCTGGTCTCCACTGTGTAGCTTTTTTTCAAAAAATCGTCAGCGCTTACCGGATTCTCGCGGATCCGGCGCGCAGGTCCGATTACGATCACAGCTTTGATGACGAGTGGTCGGAGGCTGAATCCGCTGCGCTGGCGATCGGCGGCGAAGTGAGTGAGCCTCGGCTCCCTGCGAGGGTTGCGCACTTGCCTCTCCGCCATCCGATCGATTTCGCGCGCTTCGGCGCCGCCCTGGCGCGAGCGAGCAACAATCTCAGGGATGGACGGGCGAAAAGCCAAATCAGTTCCGACGGGCTCGATGTTATCGTGATCGTCTCAGCCGATGAAGCGATCCATGGCGGCCTCTTAAACTTGAGGACGCCAAACTGTTGTCCTTGCGAGCAGTGCGCCGGCTCCGGCCGGGAGGGCATGTTTACCTGCGCCATTTGTGACGGCGAAGGGCTGATCGAGGCCGAAGAGACCGTCCGTGTGCATCTCCCACCGGGTATTGGCGACGGCGCCCTGCTGGAGGTTCCTTTGCGCGGCCTCGGCGTACACGGCTTCTATCTCCGTTTACACGTGCGCGTGGTTCTTGAGACCGCTTGGTCGATGATCGGGAAGAGTGAAATAGAAAAACAGCCTGGAGAGCCCGAGCAAAGAACCGCTCGGCTATGAGGCCGATGGTCGATAAATATAAGGAGGAGCAGTCATGGCAAAATCGGTGGGCATAGATCTCGGTACGACCAACTCGGTCATCGCCGTGATGGAAGCAGGAAAGCCGACCGTCATCATCAACAGCGAGGGCAGCCGCGTGACTCCCTCGGTGGTCGCTTTTACCAAAACCGGCGAGCGGCTCGTCGGTCAGATCGCCAAGAGACAGTCCGTGCTCAATCCGGAAAATACGATTTACTCTGCCAAACGTTTTATCGGACGGCGTTACTCCGAAGTTCAGTCGGAAATCAAGAACGTTCCGTACCAGGTGGTCTCCGGCTCAAATGACGCGGTGCGCTTCGTCATGATGGGAAAGCAATACGCTCCGGAGGAGATCTCCGCTCAAGTGCTGCGCAAGCTCGCCGACGATGCAGCGAAATATCTCGGGGAAAAAGTGACTGACGCGGTGATCACAGTTCCGGCGTATTTCAATGACGCCCAACGTCAAGCGACCAAAGATGCGGGCAAGATCGCGGGTCTGAACGTGCTGCGGATCATCAACGAGCCGACCGCCGCCGCATTGGCGTACGGGCTGGACAAAAAGAAGAACGAAACAATTCTGGTCTTTGATCTAGGCGGCGGCACGTTTGACGTTTCCATCCTCGATGTCGGGGACGGAGTGTTCGAGGTGCGCGCAACGGCCGGCGACACGCACTTGGGCGGCGATGATTTCGACAAACGGCTCGTCGACTGGATCGCCGAAGAGTTTCGGCGCGATCAGGGCATCGATCTACGCAAGGATCGCCAAGCCCTGCAGCGGCTTACCGAGGCGGCTGAGAAGGCCAAAATCGAGCTATCGAGCGCACTCGAAACAACCATCAGTCTGCCTTTTGTGACGGCCGATGCTTCCGGACCCAAACACCTTGAGATGAAGCTCACCCGCGCCAAATTTGAGCAGCTCACGGCGGATCTGGTGGAGCGCTGTGTCGGCCCGGTGAAGCAGGCTCTCTCGGATGCCAACATAGGCGAACGAGACATTGACGAAGTTGTTCTGGTGGGCGGCTCGACGCGAGTTCCCGCCGTGCAGGCGCTGGTCCGTCGTCTGACCGGCGGCAAAGAACCCAACCAGTCGGTAAATCCCGACGAGGTGGTGGCCGTCGGCGCGGCGATCCAGGCGGGGGTGCTGGCCGGCGAAGTAAAGAACGTGTTGCTGCTCGATGTGACACCGCTCTCGCTCGGCGTGGAGACGCTTGGCGGAGTCATGACTAAACTGATCGAGCGCAATACCACGATCCCGGTGCGCAAGTCGGAAACATTTTCGACGGCGGAGGACAATCAGTCGGCTGTAGACATTCATGTCCTCCAAGGCGAGCGCGAGCTGGCGCGCGATAATCGCACGCTCGGCCATTTTCGCCTCGAGGGCATACGGCCGGCGCCGCGCGGCCTGCCGCAGATCGAGGTCGCTTTCGACATAGACGCCAACGGCATCTTGACGGTGTCGGCCAAAGACAAGGAGAGCGGCAAGGAGCAGACGATCACGATCAGCGGCTCGACGCAGCTGGCCAAGGACGAGATCGATAGAATGGTTGCCGACGCTCAGGCTCATGCGGATGATGACCGGCGGCGCCGCGAGGAGGTGCAAACGCGCAACAGCGCCGATTCCATGGCCTATCAGGTCGAGCGCCAGCTCCGGGAGCTCGGGGAGCGCGTGCCGGTGAACGAAAAAGCGCGCGCCGAGCAGACGATCTTGGAGATCCGTGAGCTGATCAAGAATAATTCATCGGATGTGGGACGGTTACGCCAACTGACCAACGATCTGCAGCAGCTGGCGTATGGGCTGGCGGCGACAGGGCAGGGACCAGAAAGCCCATCGGGCGGGCGCTCCCGTGATCCCGACGGCGCGCAGCCAAACGGGCCGCAGGGAAGCGACGATGTCATCGATGCCGAGTTCAAAGAAACTTAAGAGATTGGATACGGCGTGATGGAGTACCCGTTCTCGACGACTCGAGAACGCTCCAGACGCCAAGCGACCATTGAATTCTCATGGCTGAAATGGACGAAAGCAACACCGGCGAAGTCGATGGGAATACGCCCGCGATTGAACGGCTCGAACGCGATTTAGCTCGCGAGCACGATCGCTATCTTCGCGCGTTGGCTGATTTCGACAATTATCGGCGCCGGGTCGAGCGTGACCGCGCGAGCGCGGCGCAGAGCGGCAAACGCGAAATTATTCTGCCGCTGCTCGATGTGCTCGACGGTTTCGATCGGGCACTGCAGCAGATCATCGGCGCGCCGCCGGCCGTAATTGAGGGGTTCGAGGCGTTGCGGCGAAAATTGCTCGGCCTTCTGGCGCAGCATGGAGTCACGCCGTTTAGCGCTGTCGGCGAGAGCTTCGATCCGGAATTGCACGAGGCGATCGGCACGGTGAGAAGCGACGAGCTTGCGGCCAATACTGTGGCGGAGGAGCTGCAGCGCGGCTACCGCTGGGGCGACGAGGTGATCCGGCCCGCGCGCGTGCGGGTCGTGGTTTGACTAGGTCAGGATTTGGATCATCATCGCGAGCCCGCGCCGCTCAATCTCGCCAACACTGCTGCGATCGTGAGTCCGGCTCTAACGTCGCAACGTTGCCTGTGAATCGCGTGTAGCTTCTCGAGTTTAACCTGAGGCAGCACATTCGGGACGGCTTTCGGAAGGAGACTCGCCATGGACATCAACCGCTTCACCCGGAAGGCTCAAGAGGCGCTTAGCGCCGCGCAAAGCCAGGCCGCGCGCCGCGGGCATCAGCAGGTCGATGTCGAGCATTTGGTGGCATCGCTGGTGGAACAAGAAGGCGGCTTGGCGACTTCTATTCTCAATCGCGCTGGAGCCAACCTCGACAGTTTCAAGCGCCGCATCGGACAGGAGATCGAGCGGATGCCGCGGGTTTCCGGGCCCGCCGGAACGCCGGACCAGGTCTACATTACGCCGCGTTTGAATCGGCTGTTGGCTCAGGCGGACGATGAGGCCAAAAGCCTAAAGGACGACTACGTCTCGATCGAGCATCTACTGCTGGCCGTCACCGATGACCAGGGCGCAGCCGGCCGGTTGTTCAAGGAGTTCGGCGTCACCCGTGAATCGCTGGCGGGGGCGCTCAAGGAGATCCGCGGCAACCAGCGGGTCACCTCGCCGGACCCGGAAGCAACCTATGAGGCGCTCGGTAAATACGGTCGGGATTTCACCCAGCTTGCCGCCCAGGGCAAGCTCGACCCCGTCATCGGCCGGGATGAGGAAATCCGCCGCGTCATCCAGGTGCTCTCCCGGCGCAGCAAAAACAACCCCGTGCTGATCGGCGACCCGGGAGTAGGCAAGACGGCGATCGTCGAAGGTCTTGCTCAACGCATCGTCAGCGGCGACGTGCCCGAAAGCCTCAAGAACAAGAAACTGATCGCTCTAGATATGGGCGCGCTCATCGCGGGGGCAAAATACCGGGGCGAGTTTGAAGAGCGGCTCAAGGCCGTTCTCAAAGAGGTCCAGGAGTCCCAGGGCGAGATCATTCTGTTCATCGACGAGCTGCACACCGTGGTGGGCGCGGGCGGAGCGGAAGGGGCCATGGACGCATCCAACCTGCTCAAACCGATGCTCGCGCGCGGCGAGCTTCACTGCATCGGCGCCACCACGCTGGACGAGTATCGCAAGCACGTCGAGAAGGATCGCGCCCTTGAAAGGCGCTTCCAGCCCGTGCTGGTGGACCAGCCGACGGTCGAAGACACGATCTCGATCCTGCGCGGGCTGCGCGAGCGCTATGAGGTGCATCACGGCGTACGCATCAAAGACGGCGCGCTGGTCACTGCCGCAGTCCTGTCGCACCGCTATATTACCGATCGGTTCCTGCCCGACAAGGCCATTGATCTCGTCGACGAGGCCGCCGCCAAGCTGCGCACCGAAATCGAGTCGATGCCCACCGAGCTGGATGAAGTCTCGCGCCGCGTGATGCAATTGGAGATCGAGCGCGAGGCGCTCCGTAAGGAGAACGACGCCGCGTCGCGCGACCGGCTGGCGAGATTGGAAAAAGAGCTTGCGGAGTTCAAGGCCGAGCAGCAACAACTGCGCGGCCGTTGGGAGGTGGAAAAACAAGCCGTCGCCCGGCTACGCAACCTGAAAGAGGAGATCGAAAAGACCCGTTTGGCGGTCGAACAGGCGCAGCGCGAATACGATCTCAATCGCGCCGCCGAGCTCCGATACGGCAAGCTCGCCGAGCTCGAACGCCAGCTCGCCGGCGAGGAAAAGCGGCTGCGCGAACAAGGCCAGATGCAATTGATCAAAGAGGAGGTTGACGAGGACGATATCGCCGCGGTGGTGGCGCGCTGGACCGGAATTCCGGTTACCAAACTAATGGAGGGCGAGAAGGAGAAACTCCTTCACCTCGCCGATCATCTGCACAAGCGCGTGGTCGGCCAGGAGGAAGCCGTCGAGGCGGTTGCGGACGCGGTGATCCGAGCGCGTTCCGGCCTCAAAGATCCCAACCGTCCGATCGGCTCTTTTATATTTCTCGGGCCGACCGGAGTCGGCAAGACCGAGCTGGCGCGCGCCCTGGCCGAGTTCTTGTTCGACAACGAGGCCAACATGGTGCGCCTCGACATGTCGGAGTATCAGGAAAGGCATACGGTCGCCCGTCTGATCGGCGCCCCGCCCGGTTACGTTGGCTACGACGAAGGCGGCCAATTGACCGAAGCGGTGCGGCGGCGGCCCTATTCGGTGGTTTTGTTTGATGAGATCGAAAAAGCTCATTCCGACGTATTCAATGTTTTGCTGCAAATCCTCGATGACGGCAGGCTTACCGACGGTCACGGGCGCACGGTGGACTTTAAGAATACCGTGGTGATCATGACGTCGAACATCGGCAGCCAGGTGATTCTCGCCTACCGCGGCGGCGGCGATCCGGACTCTTACGAGCGGATGAAAAAAGAGGTGCTCGATGCGCTGCGACAGCACTTTCGCCCGGAGTTTCTCAATCGGGTCGACGAGACCGTGGTCTTCCATAGCCTCTCGCGAGAACACCTGAAGGAGATCGTCGACATCCAGCTAGAGCGCTTGCGCGCGCGCTTGGCCGAGCGCCACATTTCCCTCGACTTGAGCGAGCGTGCGCGCGAGTACCTGGCCTCCACCGGCTACGATCCGAGCTACGGCGCGCGGCCGCTCAAACGCGCGCTCCAGCGCGAGATCGAGACACCGTTGGGAAGGCTCTTGCTCAAAGGCGAAGCAAGCGACGGAAAAAGAATCGTCGCCGATCGCGATGACGCAGGCAGCGGCTTGCGCTTCAGCATTCAGCCCGGAACAAGGGGTGAAGGCGACGAGAGCGCTGCCGAGGAGCACGCGTCGGCAGCGTAAAAGTTCCCGCAAGCGAATTCATTCGAATGTCTTACCAGTGGAGCGGTGCGCACGCTTGTGTTGGCACGCCCTAAAACTGTCGCGTTTTCCAGCGTAATCTAGTAGTTTTATCGGCGCGTTCGCTGTGCTAGACAACGCGCTGCCCCCCTTTGCATGCGCATTGAGAGAAGGAGATTGGGACGATGACATTTCTTCTTGTGCTCGTTCTTAGCCTCACGCTGACTTCCCGCATTGACGCGGCGGATGCGCCATCGGCCGCGAAAACCAAATCGGCGCCGCCGGCAAAAGGTTACGCGTTTTTCGGCAACCACAACGAGCTAGTCGAAAAAGCCAAACAAGAACGAAACTTGCGCATCCTGGTCAATATGGATCCGGCGACGCTCAAGGCGGCGGCCAAGGCGTTCAACCAGCGCTACCCGTTTATCAGCCTGCACGCCCAGGAAATCACCGGCACCGACATGGCGCAGCGCAACGTGCTCGAAATCAAGAGCGGCCGGGCGCGCGAGTGGGACATCGTTTACCCGAGCAGAGATCTGTACAGCGAGTATCTGCCCTATTTGTGGAAGATCGACCTATTGCACATGGCCGAGCGCGGCGTCCTGCAAATTCCCGCGGCGATGATCGATCCGAAGAACCGCAACATCGTCGCGCCCTATACCCGAATCATCGCTTCGGCATACAACAAGACTTCACTGAGCGCGGAGCAACTGCCGAAATCGTGGGAGGACTTCCTGAAGCCTGATTTCAAGGGCAAGAAGTTTGCTATGGATATCGGACCGCGGCCGATGGCCTGTCTGGTGCCGGCCTGGGGATTGGAAAAGACTCTCGAGTTCGCGCGTAAACTGGCGGCGCAAGAGCCGATCTGGGTGCGCGGCGTAAGCCGCACGCTGCCTTCGATTGTCAGCGGCGAAATACCGATCATGATGGGCACCCTGCTGCACAGCGTCAAGCGAGCGGAGCTGAAAGACCGCACCGGCGCCCTGCAGCACTTGGTTTTGGAGCCAGTGCCGGTTTACCTCACCTCCGAGCAGGCGATCCTCGCCACTGCGCAGAATCGCCACGCGGCGGTCCTCTGGTTGGAGTGGATGGCCAGCGCCGAGTCGCAAAAAATCGCCGACGATCAGGAACCGATGGGATCGTCGCACCTGTTTCGCGGCGGCGGCGTGGAGCAGGAACTGCGCGGCAAAAAACTTTCGTGGGTGAATTGGGAGCAGCACGCCAACATGGAATCGTGGATGGCTAAACTGTTTGAGGCCTACGGTTTTCCCAACGCGCAGCGGTGAGCGGCGTTAAGCTCCGAGACAAGCAACTGCTATTTGCCGAAGATATCCTGAGCCTGGCGCGCATAGAACTCCATGTGCTCGCCCAGGCTTGGGTCCAACGGAATGACTTTGACGTCCTTCATCGACGCCTGCTCCTGCGCTAGATCGGCGCGCGCCGACTGCCGGTCGAAGCTCAGCACCTGCCGTTGACCTTCCTGCGACAATACGAAATCGATGAACAACTTTGCCGCATTGGGATGGGGAGCTTTGTTAGCCAGTCCGTAGCCCACCGGGACGACCAGCGCCGGCCCGAGGGTCGTCCAGTTCACCGGCGCGCCTTGCTTCATCAGCGGGGTCAGCACGCTATAGGTGGAATCGACATCGACGTCGGCTTCGCCCGCGATCACGAGCTGCGCCCTCATCGCGGTGGATTCACGGCGCACCGCGGGCTTTTGCTTTGCCAAAGCGCGCATGTAGTTCAGGCCTTTCTCTTTGCCCATGATCTGTAGCATCCAGGCAAACCATTGCTCTCTTGGGCTCACCATGAGCCTGCCGCTCCAGACCGGCGCCAACAGATCGTCCCAGGTTTTCGGCAGCTGGTTGCGCGCAACTGTCCTGGTGTTATAGCCGATCACGTGGACGTTCATGCTGCTGGTGGTCCAGTAGCCGGGATCCTTGAATTCGCTCGGATAAGCGCGCTCCTCGGGTGAAACGTAGCGCGCTAAAAAGTTGCCCTTGCGCAAGAAATGCATGCCAATGGCGTTGTTCTGTAAAACATCGGCGAGAAACTTTCCCGAACGGCTTTCTGCAATCACCCGCGGATAAAGGTTGTCGCTGGTCAACCGGTTCAGCTTCACGGTGATAAACGGATACTTCGCTTGGAACTTCTCGTTGATGAGATTCGACTGGCGTAGATCGGTGGTGCCGTAGATGACCAGCTCGCCTTCCTTCTTGGCGCCTTCGATGAGCTTGGCCGTATCGCCGGATTGTGCTTGCGCGGCCTGGGGCAGGTGAATGCAGAAGAATGCCGAAATGATGAGCGTCATCCATGCGCGGCGCAGCAATCGTTTCACGTAATTCCTCCTGAATAGAGACAGTTTGGCTACGCTACCTCAAGGCGATTCATTCGGTCAACCAGACGCGTCTTAGCGACGCGGCTTCATGGATATGAACGCCACCGCGCCGACTGCTGCCGCGCCGAGCAAGACATAACCGATCGTTGGCCACTCGGAAGACTTGCTCTCCCGAGTTGAGAACTCCAGAGAGCCAAGCGGCGTCTTCACTTCGGTTTTCTCGGTTCTTCCCCGGTTGAACCAGCCTCCAGGAGCAAAACAAACCAACAGCAGGCCGGCGATCAGGGCGACTCCGGTCAAGCCCAAGACAAGTTTTCGAACATCCATTGGCTTAAACCTCCGTTTGATCCAGGTGCGTCGCAGTCTTGGGTTTGTGACCGAAGCGATCGTTCCAGTGGTTCCAGTTGTTGGAAGCGTTTCAACGGTTCCAGTGGTTGCAAAAGTTCATTCGTTTCCACTAACTACGAACCCGATTTCCACGCGCCCTTTCGACGACGCGTTCATGCCGCTTCTGCCCTGGCCGTGCAAAAAGGATGCTTGCCGCCCATCCGGCAGGTGACGCCTTGGGCGGCCAACGCGGCCTCGTAATCACGGTGAATCGCTGGATCTTCTTCCTCATACTCGATCTGATCGCCGCCCTCTTTGACGCTTTTGTAGACGTACTGTTTGCCGCCGGCCTTGGGCTTGTCGCTGCCCCAACCGATGGCGAGGAAGAGCACCGGATCGTTTCCCGTGTTGAAGTGCTGGTGAAACCACATTTCGGGGGGCACGAACACGCTGCCAGGCTCCCAGTCGATGCGTTCAATCGGTTTGCCTTCCTGCCACATAAGCGAGTAGCCGTGTCCCTTCAAGATCACGACATGAATGCCAGGGCCGTGGCGATGCGCCTTCTTATAGGTCCCGATCGGCCAGAATGAGCTGTGCGACTTCATAGTTCCGTTGACGAGAGCGAAACCCAGCGACTTGACGCCGATACCTCTGCCGCCCTCGTTCATCTGGCATGCCATCACGTCGGCGACGAAGTTTGTTTGCCAGCGACGCTGGTCGAGCTTGCGGTCGGATTCCCTGAAGTAACCCTCTTCAGCGTTGAAACGGTCCTCGAAGACAAACGGGTTTTCAAAGACGAACTTGTGATTGTCGAAGGTGTCGATTACCCGGGGCGCGCTGGTCATCGCGACGTAGCGCGCCGGCTCGGTACCGGAGGCGTTGAAGTGCTCGTGCCAGGCGTTCATCGGGATAGCGAAATAGCTGCCGGCGTGCCATTCGAAAGTTTGTTTCCTATTTTCGTCGAGCCATACCGAAGTGGCGCCCTGTCCCTTGAGAATGTAAATGGTCTCTTCGAATAAATGCTTGTGTGGCTTGAGGGATTTGCCGGGCGGGATCTCGGCGACGTAGGCGTCATTGAAGCCGCCAGTGCCCTCGAGATTGATGATCGCCGCCGCGCCGTCGCCGCTGGATTTCCACGGCGCAAGCTCGAGCTTCAGAAGATTCTTGACAAAGTAACCGCGTACCGTTGGTAAACCCTCCGCCTCCTTCCATCTCTCGTACGGTGATTTGTAGACTTCCGCCTGCTTGACCATTTCGCGCTCAGCCTTTTGCATTGTTGCATCTAAGTTTGCCATGGGGTCCTCCATTGAATCTGCTACTTTTGAGTCGCTAAAATTACGATCGGGGATTCGCCAAGGTGCTTGGAATGCCGCGCGCGATGAAAGAGGAGTATCAGGAATCATTCCTGGCGGTCAACGTTGTCGGACCGCGTTGTCTTTAGGGACGACTACGGCGTTAAAGAGGAGAGTAGACCTCTTCGCAGCAAAAACTCATATGGCCAATTAAGCCGCAAGCGCGCTTGCCGGTGTTCACGCGTTCAAGTCGAGGAGATTGATTGCGCAAGGACTGGTCTCCAGGAAGTCCCAGCTCTTCATCCAGTCGTAGGTGCGCTGTAATTCTTCGAGTGGAATCGGCGCGGGGTCGACGAGATAGAGGCGGCTCTCGCGCAGATCATCAATGGTGAGCTGGCTGATCAGGGGATCGCGATCGCGATAGTAGTCGATGAAGTAGTGCAGGTACGCGCGCTTATTCGCCATGATGCGCCGGACGGCCTCGCGGATCGCGCGGTTGAAGGCGGCGTAAGTCTCGGCATCGACCCGTTCGGACGCGACGTCGGTGCCGTGGTGGAAAGCCGAAATGACGACGCGGCAGCCCATTTTCTCGGCTAATGAAATATATGGTTCGGTTAGTGTCGTGGCTTCGATGGTTTTGTCCATCAGCATTTTGAACCGGTAATTGGAGCCGTTCGGCACGCGGCCGATTTTGATCAGCTCGCGCGGCACAAAGCCCTCCAGCATCTGCAGGCAGAGATAGTGCGTGCCGCTGTACATGGGCACGCCGATTTGCACGTTGGCGAATTGCTGCGGTACCTGAACCGGCGAATCGGCGCGAACGACGATCCCGGCAAAATTCACCATGGACCGGCGGCCCATCTGCCGGCTACCGACAGTGGTGGTTTCCACACGCGAAAAATTGCCCCATTCGCACGCATTATAGAGATCGGCCTGCCCCGCTTCCATCATGCGGCCGTGACTCGTGTAGCGCGAGGCTTCCTTATGATCCGTGATGTGCAGCTGCGGGTTCTTGTCGAGCCCCTTCTCTCGGTCCATCCACTCGATCTCGAGGCCTTCCTTCTCGAACAGGCCTTCGTCATAGGCCACCAGCTCGGCCAAGCCTTGGAACGGCGCAGTGGTTTCCAATCGCAGTGTCTTCATAATCATTCTCCATGGAAGGTTCGGTTCTCTATAAAATGGCGAACATTATAACGTCTGTCAAATGCAGGCTGTGGAAATTTCTCGTGCCAGCCAGAGCAAAGAGCCGATTCGAATCGGCTCCTCTGACGCATTGACTTTCCCTGGGTGAAACGGGACAGTCGATACGATAGCCATTCCGAATGCAAGACATCTCGACACTGGAGGTGCTCAATGCCGACGACTCAGCAAATCAGTCGCCGAACGTGGTTGGCCCGCATCGGCTTGGGAGCTTTCGCGGTATGGAACGAGCTCCATTTCGGTTTGGGACGAAGGGGATGGGGCGTCGCCATCGGCGATCGCGATCTCGTGAGCGGGCTGGCCCATGCTCAGAAGCTCGGGCCAGTCGAGCCCCTGCAGGTGAACCTGGGGTTCGTCAACGCCTACATTTTGGTTCGCGGAAAGGAGGCGGCGGTGGTCGATACCGGCACGCCCAACAATGCGGCGAAGATCGCGGACGTGATTCGCACCGCCGGGCTGGGTTGGGATGCGATCCATCACGTCATGCTGACTCATTATCATCCCGACCACATTGGCAGCGTTGGAGAGGTACTTGCAAGTGCGGTCAAGGCGACAGCATACGCAGGGACTGCAGACATCCCGCAGATCAAGTCGCCACGCCCGATCAAAGCGGTCGGAGACAATGACGAGGTGTTCGGCCTGCGAGTGATCGCGACTCCGGGCCACACGGCGGGCCACATCTGCGTATTCGATCCCGCCGGGTCGCTGGTGGTCCTCGGCGACGCCATGAACAACATCGGCGACAAACTTGCCGGTCCCAATCCGCAGTACACCGCCGACATGGCCCAGGCGCACCAGAGCGTCAAAAAGCTGGCCAAACTCAAGTTCGAGCGGGCTTTCTTCGGCCACGGCGAGCCGATCGAGAAAGGCGCTTCGCAGGCGATCGCTAAGCTCGCCGGCACGCTCTGAGTTCCGGATCCGCAAGTCCCATCATTCAGAGCGATAACTCCATAACTGCGGGATTGCCCAGCAGGTGGCGAAAACCGTCAGAGTGCAAAGGACGCAGCCGATGAGCGCCGCGTTCGGCGCGCCGATGAGCGCCGCGCCGGCGCCGGCGATGACCGCGCCCGTGGCGTTGGTGGTTTGCGCGAAGACGGTTAAAAAGCTGGTGGCGCGCCCGCGCATGTCGTCCGGGGCGAGAACCTGTACGACGGTCCGTCGCATCGCCACGCTGATAGCATCGCCGATGCCGAGTAAGCCGACCGCGATCAATCCCATCCAAAACCAGCGGGACAGACCGAGGAGGCCAAGGCTCAGCGCGAAGGCGAGCGTGGCGATGACCGCGACGGCGCCTTTGCGTTTGATGTCACCGAAGCCGAGCAGCAGCCCCGAGCCGATGACTGCGCCGATGGCGGGCGCGGCATACAGCATGCCCAAGCCGCGCGCGCCGACCTGGTAGATCTCCTCGGCAAAGATCGGCAAGATCGGCCGGAAGAACCCGAACAACACGGCGAAGAAGTCGAGCAGAAAAAGCGAGAGAATGATACGAGTGTGCCAGAGGAATTCAAAGCCTTCGAGCAGGCTGCGCCAACCGATCCGGCGGCGCTCGCCTTGAGGCTGGCCCGAAGCGCCGATGCGCAGCGCCGCGATGACGGAGGGAATCGGCAGCGCCGCATCGACTAAATAGGACGTTGCGACACCGAAGAAATCGATCACGAAGCCGGCGATCACCGGCGCGCTGAGCTGGGCGCCTTGCATAAGCAGAGTGGTAATGGTTACGGCGTTCAGTAAGTGACTCGGCGGAATCACGCTCGGCACAATCGCCTGGCGCGCCGGTCCGCCGAGCACTTGCAGCGCACCGGCAAGGATGTTCAACCCGTTGATGTGCCACACTTCGACCGTTCCTGTCAGCGTCAAAACGGCGAGCGCGAGCCCGGGAACGACGTTCAGAGCGTTGGTGAGAGCGATCAATTTTTTGCGGTTGTAAGAGTCGGCAAGCACGCCGCCAAAGAGGCCGAAAACGATCGCGGGCAGTGCTTGAAAAAAGCCGGCCAAGCCGAGTTGCACCGACGAACCGGACAATTGATAAACCTGATAGAGGCTCGCCACCGAGCGCATGTGGTTCGAGACGCTGCCGCAAAGGATCGTGATGAAGATCAAGCGGTAATCGCGGATCCACAACGACGACCAGGGGCGAATCGGACCGGCGGGCGGTTCAGTGGGGGAATAAGTTGATTTGGGTGACACTCAGCTGCTCGAGAATCGCGGTGAGGCCAATGTAGCGGTTCGAAAACTGAGCGTCAAACGGGGTAAGAAGATTTACCGCAAAGGACACAAAGAGCGCAAAATTATTCCCGATGGTTTTCGTCAGGTCCGTGGTCAGAACGTTGCGCTTTGCGCCTTTGCGGGATCAAGCTTTTAGATGAAGTATCCGCCCATCACGGCCTCTTTCCATGATTTGATCACGGACGGAACAATGCCGGCCGGCAAGTCTTTTTCCGGCTTCCAGAAGCTGTGCACGCCGGCGCCGAAGCGGGTGATAGCGACCTTCGGTGCGGGCTTCATGGCGCGGAACCCGGGGATGATGACCTCGTCGTAGACTTCTGGACTGTGGTCGCGGCTGTCTTTGGATATTTCAAAAAGGAACGGCGGCACCGGTTTAACGCCGGGGCCCGATAGTTCGCGCGTATAGCCGACAAAACGGCTTATCAAAGCTTCGGTTTCGTCTTTGTTCATTTTCGTGCGCGCCGCGCTGACGCGGGCAGCTTCGGCGAGAGAATCCGTGACCCCCTGGGTCACTAGATACTCGGCTTTGAACTGCGGCCGATTTTTGACCCGCTCCCACGAATCGAACACATCTTCCATCAAGGCCGGTAAGCGCATCAGCGCGCTCGGGCCTTCTTGGGCCCAGCGACTCGGGTCCAAGATAGCGAGCGAGGTCGCGCCAGGTGCGGATGTAAAGCTCGTCGAACGGATCACTGCGCTTGCGGCCGATGTTGCCGTCTTTGGCGAAGCCGGTGATCTTGCCCAAGTCGCCGCCCCACACATCACGTTCGGAGCAAAGATAGCCGAACGGCGAATGTTCAGTGGCGCACACACCGGCCATATTTGGAATCCGCTGCGACAACATGCAAATGAAAGGTCCGCCGGTGGAGTGGCCCTGACCATAAACGGAGAAATCGTTCTCCGGAAAATGGCGCCGGCAGGCCTCGATCATGCCCGCTTCGAACGCCGCCGGCCATGCGGCCATGCGATACCAGAAAACGGACTCGGGTTTGGCTTTGGCGAGCGTGCGCGTACCGTAGCGGTTGCGCTTGCTCGCGTCTTTGATCACGTCGTATTGGTCGGGCGTGATCAGTTCGCCCCGTTTCCAGATCGGCGTGCGCACGGTTCCATCCGGCCGAATGGTATCGCCGGGCCAGTCGCGGCTCGGGTCGGGAAAATAAAAGCGACCGGGAAAGGTGCCCGCGACGACGCGGCAGCCGTACTTCATGGCGAGCAGCTGGGCGTGCCGCTCGATGCCTTTGAAATCGCTCGACCCGCCGTGCAGTAGAAAAAAGCCGATCTTCTTGCCGTCAGCGCCGGTCGGTATCTTGCGATCGTCGACGGGCTCATGCACGACCATGCCGAGATCCCAGTCGAGACCCAGAACGCCGATGCGGAAAATATCCTCCGTGCTTTTGATGGGGAGGTCGGGCAGGCCGAGCACTTCTTCGGTGTCTTTGATGCACTGTTCACGGGAAACGAATTCGGGCGGATGCCAAGGGACCATAACGAGATCTCCTTTCAGCGGCGACCTTGTCCGACTATCGTGCAGAGGCGAGCAAGTCAACCGGTGAATCGTTTCGAATCTAGCGTCTAGAGTCTTGCGTCTAGCATTTCTCCGGAACTAACACGGGACCCTAGACGCTGAGCGTTTGACGGCAAACGCGTGTGCGCTGGACAAAGACCTGGCAAACCGGCTAGAAGGATCTCGTATCGCCGCTAATGAGGGAGCGATGATGAAGATGTTAATAACCGGCGGCATGGGTGTGAACGGGGCCGTGACGGCGCGGCTGATGATAGAAAACGGACTGCGCCCGGTCCTGATGGACAATCGCGCCGATTTCACCCTGATCGCCGACATCAAAGATCGTGCCGATATCGTCATCGGAGACATCTGCGATCGAGCGCTGCTGGAACGAACCGTCGATGATTTTGCCGTTACGCACATCGCCCACTTGGCGGCCTTGATGCCGGAGCCGGCGGAGGCTAATCCGCGCTTGGCCGTCAAAGTGAGCTTTGACGGGATGATCAACATCCTCGAAGCGGCACGAGCCAAAGGCATCAAGCGTGTGGTGTATACCAGCTCGAAGGCGGTCTACGGCGAGATCGGCGGCGAAGAGGGCCCACCATACTATAAACCGGTGAATGAAAGCTACCGCAAGATTCCGGTCGATCTTTACGGCTCGATGAAAGTCGGCTGCGAAGAATTGGGACGCTACTATCGCGAGGCTTACGGCGTCGAGTTCATTGCGCTTCGTTTCGTTTCCATCTACGGCCCGGGCAAGGAAGCGCGCCATGGCCCGTTGTCCTTTTACGGCCAGTTGATCGAGAAGGCCCGCGAAGGCGCGAAATGGATCATCCCGCACGGCGGCGACCAGCAAAACGACGCGCTGTACGTCGGCGATGTCGGCAGATCGATTGATCTCGCCCTCAAAGCGCCGGCGCCGCAGCAATGGACGTTTAACATCGGCACGGGCAAGGCCTCGACGCCGCGGGATTTTTTGAATGCAGCGGCGCGCCTGTTTCCCGAGCACCGCATCGAGCTCGGCCCTGGTCCGAGCAAGCTCGGCAGGAGCAAACAGAGCTACTGCGTTTTCGACATTTCGGCGGCCAAGCGGGAGATCGGTTACGAGCCGGCTTATGACGTCGAGCGGGGCGTGAAGGATTACGTGGCAACGTTGGAGCGTTTGGGGAGGTAGAATTTAACCGCAAAGAACGCAAAGTACGCAAAGACTACGTAGACAGAGAGCCGCAATTTCGTCTACCTTGTGCTCGTTGTGGCTAAAACGAATTTCATTTTACAACGGAGGAAATATGGCGGAAGCGAAAGGCGGAGCGGAGATATGGGCGGCGGGGATCGGCCGTAAAAGCAATGCGCAGTACGGCTCGGATCTCATGGTCGAGATGCTGCGCGAATTGGGCATCAAATACATCGCCCTCAATCCGGGGGCGAGCTATCGCGGGTTGCACGACTCGATGGTCAATTTCGAGTCCGGCAAGGGGCCGGAGATTATCATGTGCACGCACGAGGAAATCGCCGTGGCGATCGCCAACGGCTATGCGCGGGCAACCGGCGACATCATGGCCACGGGATTGCACGATATCGTCGGCTTGCAGCACGCGAGCATGGCCATTTTCAACGCCTGGTGCGACCGTACGCCGATTCTCAATCTCGGCGGCGGCGGTCCGCAGGACACGACCCAGCGCCGCTCCACCGATTGGGTGCATACGGCTAACGTTCAGGGGCTGGCGGTGCGCGAGTACGTCAAGTTCGATGACCAGCCCAACTCGATCGATGCGGTCGCGGAATCTTTTCTCAAGGCCTACCGGATCGCCATGACCGAGCCGCGCGGACCGGTTTACATCTGCCTCGACACCGACGTGCAGGAAGCGAAAATCAATAAACCGATGATCGTGCCGCATGCGCAACTGTTTCGCCCGCCTGCAGCCCCCGGCGCAAATCCGGAGTCGTTGAAAGCCGCCGCGCGTTTGCTCGCCGAGGCGCAATGGCCGGCCATCGTGGCCGGCGAGCTGGGCAAAAATCCCAAGGCGCTGCCGGCACTGCTGGACTTGGCGGAAGCGTTGGGCGCGCCGGTGGTCGATGCCGACGGGCGCTTCGCTTTCCCGAGTACGCATGTGCTTAACTTGACCAGCGCGCGGGAAGAGGCGTTGCAAAGCGCCGACGTGGTGCTTGCGCTGGACGTGCCGAGCCTGGGCGTGCCGCTCGGGCCCTCGGTGCGCGAGCGCGGCAATTTTGCTCCAGTCATTTCGCCCAGCTGCAAAGTCATTCATATTACTTTGCTCGATCTCGAACGGCAGAGTTGGGTGAGCGACAACATGTGGCTTTTGCCCGTGCATGTGCCGATCGCGGCCGATACGGCGGTGGCGCTCCCGGCTTTGCTCGATCAGGTGCGGGACCGGTTGGCGGCGGATGCGAATTCGGCAAGGCAGGTGCAAGCGCGCCGCGCCAAAGTCGAAGCGATTTATCGCGAGACGCAGGCGAAGACACAAGAATGGATCAAGAAAACGTGGGACGAGAAACCGATCTCCCAGGCGCGCTTCTTTAGCGAGATCAATCACCGCGTGCAGGGAAAACCGTGGGCATTGGTCTCGTCGCACGGGCGACGCTGGCGCGAGGTGATCGAAGTCACGGAGCCGGCGCACGGCATGGGCGGCGGTCGCGGCGGCGGCGTCGGTTACGGACTCCCGTCATCCATCGGCTCGGCGTTGGGATTTAAAGGGAGCGGCCGTCTCTGCGTCAGCATCTTGGGCGACGGGGATTTTTTGATGACTTCGAACGCGCTCTGGACCGCATCCAAGTATCAGATACCGCTGTTGGTCGTCGTGCTGAACAATCGCTCCTATTATAATGATGAAGAGCACCAGGAGCGGATGGCGCGCTGGCGCCAGCGGCCGATCGAAAATAAGGGCATCGGCATCCGCATCGAAGAGCCGGCGCCGGACCTGGCCACCATCGCGCGCGCCTTCAAAGTCGACGCGTTCGGGCCGATCACCGAACCGGCCGATCTCGGTCCGGCATTGGACAAGGCGATCCCCATCGTCGAGAGCGGCAAACCCGCCGTAGTCGATGTCATCATGCAGCCGCGATGACGAATATTGAAATGAAGAATTAGCTCGCGCCGAGATCAGATCAAAAAGTCGTCGGACATTTTTCGCCGACTTTGATCTTGGTCTCGGTGCGCCGCGCCTTACCGAAACCATTTTCTGCCAAATTTGACCGCCTCGACTTCTCCTTTGTCATGCCGTGTCACCAATTGGCTACAAATGTCATATTGGCGCATTTCATGTCCTGTGTTAGCTTTTAGTTTCTCCCGTTAACCGTCGCTGTCTATAAAAATTCCGACGTGGGCGATCGGATCAGCTGCATGCCATGATCACGTCGCCTCAACGTCGCGATGCTACGAAAGGAGCGGCACCATGAAGTTCGCAAGAGTTCTGCGAGTCGCGATCTTGTTGAAAGCCATTCTGTGGCTTGCGGTGTTCTCAATCGCGCACGTGAGTGAAAGCGTGCACGCCCAAGGAGTCGCTCCGGCGGTTCTCGATGAGATCGAAGGCGAGCTGGAAATCCTCCACGAAGACACCCCTCGGGGAGGTCGTAATAGTTACTTTCTGAAAACCGGCGAGCGGCGGCTGTCGTTAAACTTCGCGAAGGACGCACCTACGGATCTAACCAGCGGTACCCAGATTCGTGTGCGCGGTGTACGCACGAATAATACACTTGCGCTGCAGTCCGACGGTGGGAGTGTTCAAGTGCTCTCTCTCCCCGCACTGAATACTCTGGGTGAACAACGCACACTGGTCATCCTGGTTAATTTTCAAGACAAGCCTACCGAACAGCCGTGGACGGTTGAGCAAGTGCGAAACCTGGTCTTTGACACGACTAGCGAGTTTTTCCGTGAGAACTCATACCAGCAAACGTGGTTGAGTGGAGATATTGCCGGCTGGTACACGATCCCGTTCACCAGCACGATATGCGATGTATTTGCCATCGCCAACTACGCTAAGGAGGCTGCTACAACGGCGGGGTATAGTCTTGCTGCCTACTCACGTTATGTTTATGCCTTTCCTCAGAATGCTTGTGGCGGCCAAGGCGTCGGAACGATCGGCGGAAGCCCTTCCGAGGCGTGGATCATCGGTAGTTTGGATCTCAAGGTGCTGAGCCACGAGCTGGGCCACAACCTTGGTCTCTACCATTCACGCGCTCTGGACTGCGGTCAGTCTGTGCTTGGCACGAACTGCTCCGTATTCGAATATGGTGACAGAATAGATACCATGGGAAATGTTTCGGCTGGCCATTTTAATGCGTATCAAAAGGAGCGTTTGGGCTGGTTGGACTATGGCACGTCGCCGTTCATTACCACGGTCCAGGAGAATGGCCTATTTACGATTGAACCTCTCGAAACGGTCGGAAGGGGTCCGAAGGCGCTCGCAATCTTGAAATCCACTGACGCCATCACCGGCCAGCAGACGTGGTATTATGTGGAATACCGCCAGGCGGTCGGATTCGATAGTTTTCTCGATACCAATGCTAACGTGCTCAACGGAATTGTCGTGCATACAGGCTCTCCGTCGGACGGTAACAGCAGCTATCTCCTGGACATGACGCCTGCTAGTGCTTCACAAAACTGGTCTGATTGGTCTGATCCAGCTCTTGTGGCTGGCCGGAGCTTTCATGATCCGACCTCGGGCGTTACGATTTCCACTGTTTCGACCAGCAGCGTGGAGGCAGTCGTTTCGGTAAACTTTGCAGCGCCAGCATGTGTGCACGCAAACCCGAGTTTGACGATTTCTCCGAAGCAAAGCCAAGGAGTAGTGGCTGGTACTGCGGTAACCTACACTGTGTCGGTGACGAACAATGACCCTTCTAACTGTCTCGCGTCCAGCTTTGCGCTCCAGACAGGTTTACCTAGCGGGTGGACTGGGGTTTTTTCGAGTTCGACAGTAACGGTTAATCCGGCAACGAAAGCTTTTATCACTCTAAAAGTGACGTCTCCGGTCGCGGCGAACCGGGGCACCTACAATTTCAGCGTCTCAGCGACCAACACGGCCGCGGCGACGTTTGCAGCTTCGACAACGGCGACTTATGTGATCAAAAGAAAATAGCGCGATGAGGCCCGGTGAGAGAGCATTACAGATAACTGGCCAATACTAACCTGCAGCGAGCTTTTCCTGAGAGAGGATCTACCGCAAACGCAACCTGGGCTGGCATCGTAGATGCCAGCCCAGCGCGATCTCTAAGAGATATCTCGCCGACAAGGCGGGCGACCCGGGCGACTCCCCATTGGAGAATCGTCCGGATCGAGCGGAGTGGATTTATGGGAACGTTGTTTCCACTTTGATTGTGGCGGTATCGGAGGGGGTGGTTGTTACGCCGTCATCGTCTGTCACACTACCGGTCACCTTGTTGGTGTGATCGATATTGCACGGCCCAGTACCCGTATCGATCCTTACGTCGAAAGTGCAGCTGTAGTTGCCACCCGCTGCGATCGTCCCGCCCGAGGCACAGTTCGTGCTGATAATGTTACCCTGCACCTGGGTGATATCGCCGAAGGTGTCATCGATGAGGGAATTCACCGTCAGTGTATCTACCGCAGAGTTGTTGTTAACGACGACCTGGTACGTCACATCTACTGTACAGGCAGCCCCTACGACCGTTTTGGCCAACGTAGGCGTCGACGTCACGTCGGTTATCGTTACATCGGCGTCATCGTTACCGCAAACCTGCGTGGGGTCGGGAATGCCTGGCTGGTCACCGCAGACCTCCACCACGTCCGTGATTTTTTGACCGACATTACCGGACACCATCGCCTTGAACGAGCAACTAGCGCTGGCGCCAGGCCCTAGTACAGTGTTCACCAGGCTGGGACAGGTATTATCGGTAACGTTCGGGTTGGCTACGTGGAGGTCGCCGTAGATGTCGTCATTTATAGTTTTCAACGTGACGGATACAATCGAGGCCTGGTTCGTCACTTGAACGTTATAGGTCACCTGCCCACCGGGCTCGGGCATGGTGATTGGTGATGCAGTCTTTACTACACGGAGCTGCGCGGCCTCGACAAAGACAGGAACCGTGAAATTATCGTCACAGACGCACTTTGATTTTGTATCCGGATCGAAATCGAGCGGGTTGTCGATGTTGCAGCTTGTGCCCTGATTACTGTGCCAGCTCGTGCAATTGGGCAATCGCAATATCTTTTTCGTGGAGTCAGTAGGATGCGGCACACCGATGCACTGGACACCGGGGATCGTAAAGGTTACTGCGTACGTGGCGGCATTGAGGTCGCCGCAGGTATCCCCGTCGAGATTTTGGGCAGGGGCTACACCCGGGGTGAGCGCGCTAAGTGAACACTGCCCTACGGCGTTGTTGCCGTCTCCTCTAGCATTGGTGCCGCCGTCGATTCTAAAGAAAAAGCCGCTATCATAGCGACTGTTAGCAGTAACATTTATCTCAAACGTCGCCTCCAGGGTGAACGTTGTCCCCTCAATACAGCTCCCTGGATTAACGTGGGTTGCTCTGGCGATCCTGATGTCGTTGGCGGTACAAACGAGTGTATTAGAATTTACTACCGGTGTGCCAAAGACCTTCTGCATACAAATCTGACCGGTCGTCGTCGGACCGCTGTCTTCCGCTAACACCGGGTGAGTTCCTACTAGTGCTAAAATCAGTAGCGCGGCACCATACGCGGCCGCGGTGCGAACTCGTCCTCTCATTATGTTCTTAAACCCCATTTTTTCCCTCCAAAGATTGTGAAATATCCCCAAACTCGCAGGCTGGTACCGACCTGCGTTCGAGTTCAAAACTTTCGCAAGTTTTATTCCGAGGCGTAAGTAATTGACTTTAAGTGCTTCGCGCCGAAACTGTCATCGTGAAAACTGTAAATAATTTTTACAGTGCTTCACGGCTCATTGGGGATATTTTGCTAACGGACGGATTTTTGGAGGAAATATTGCGGTGAATTGTGGAATCTAAGGATGTAAAAAAAACTTACAAGAAGAAAAATAGTTATAAGCAACTTGCGCGACAAAAGTTCCTTCGATTCATCGTACACAATGAACAACGGTGGAAATGTCCCTCGACTACTTTGATGCTGCCAAAAATGCCATCAAGTCAGCAGAGATTGTCTGCTACGCCGAACGCGCCGTGAGCGGATGATGGCGGTTTGTGTAAATAGGTCAATCCGCGTCGCCTTGCGGCGCTGTTATTGATTCCGACAGGAGGACGGGACGTATTCTCGGTGCAGCCGTCGATATTTGATGGTCATTTTCCGTGACCTGGTTTGAGCCAGGCGCCACGAGAATAGGTAAATTAAAGCTCAAATCGCAGCTGCAATTTGACGACGAACTCGGGGCCGTGTTGTTCGGAGAATTGCACGCAGCAGCCGCACCGTTTGACCAGGTGGCGCAGTTAGGAAGATTTAGTTTCTCATCTGCATCACTATCGTGGCATAACGCATTGTCGATTCGCAGTGTGACGATTTTGCCAGCTATGTTTCGCCAGCCTTGCGCCGAGTTGATATCTCGGCAGGCATCCCCGTCGAGATTGGCAGCGACCGCCGAACCGAGCACGACAGCGTGCGGATAAGCCGGGTCGACATGGCGGTCTTTAATGATTTGGGCCGAGCACACCCCGCTGCTAGCGCCGTCTCCGTTGGGATCGCCGTCGGTTCCGAAATAGAGTCCAATATCATAGCGAGCGGTCGCCGTAGTTCGAATATGAAAGTCGGCGATGAAGGAAAACGATTCGCCCCTGACGCACTCGAGCAAGGGCGCGCCGAAGATATCTCTTACGTTGTCGGCAAAGGTGATGCGAACGTCGTTCGCGGTACAGACAACGGATTGTCCGGCTTGCTCGCGAATGCAGCTTTCAGCGTTGGCCGATGGTCCTACAAAGCCGATCGCAGCCAACAGCAATAGAATGGCAGCGGGCAAATATTCGCTGTTTCGTGATCCGATGGAGTTCATGCATGCCTCTGGACGCTAAATGTCATAAGTCGATTTGCCGCACCGGCACGAGAATGCCTGTGAGCAGGTCAAAGCGGCGGCAAGTTATATGCCATCATCGTAAAGGCTTGTTTTTCTTAAGAAGGGAAAAAATTGTTTATCGAGATTTTTGTTAACAAAGGTTACAGGAGGGGCGGCGTTTTTTCGGAATCGACTCTCAACCGGTCGTTTTGTTGGCGGAATTATCGGCAAGAAGCGCCAGGAAAAAGTGTAAACGAGAATTACACGTGAGTTGCAAAGAAAAGGGTCGAGCGCAAACGCGCCGGCGAAAAATGTCGCCGGCGCGTTTGACGGTGAGAAGCCTGATTATTTGCTGCCGAGCAGGGTATCGAAGGCGTCTTTAAAAGCGGTGTAGTTTTGAGCACCGACGATCTTTCTTACGGCCTTGATTTCGGAGGATTTGGGGTCGGTGAGCCCAATGAAAAACGTCGGCGTACCTGTGGCGCCGTATTTCTGCGCGTCGGTCAGATCTTTGCGCACCTTAGCGGTATATTTTCCACCGTCGAAACACGACTGGAATTTCGCCATATCCAATCCCAACGCTTCCGCATAGGCTGTAACATCTTTCGGCGTCATCGCTCGCTGGTTGGCGAACAGCTTTTCGTGCATCTCCCAGTATTTATTTTGCTCGGCGGCGCAGTTGGCAGCCTCGTGTCCCTTGAACGCCTGCGGATGAATCGATTCCAGCGGAAAGTCGCGAAGCGCATAGCGAACTTTGCCGGTTTTGATGTACTCGTTTTCGATCTGCGGCATGGTATCTCGCAGATGCCGGGCGCAGAAGGGGCACTGGAAGTCAGTGAATTCGACCAACGTGAGCTTGGCGTTCTTATCGCCTTTGGTGATGGCGCCGTCGATGCTCACCAAGGTCTGTGTTTCCGGCGCGGGAGCGGACGGAGCCTGCGCTTGGGCGGAGGGTCGTCCCTGCAGTTGCTCGCGCATCGCCTGCAACTCTTTTTGCAGCAGCAAATTCTTGATTTCCGCGAGATCTTTTTGGATCGAAAGCTGCCCAGTCTTGAGCGCCTCAATTTCACGTTTCAAGTCAGCCAGGTCCTTACTCGTCTGCGCTAAGGCGAAGTTTGCCGGGGCCAGACTTAACCCAGCGATCATTGCTGCAACTGCGATTCTGTTCATTTACTCAATTCCTCCTAAGTTAGGTTTATTAACGTCGAAGGGTGGACCGCTGATCAGCGGTCCACCCTTTTTTCGGCTGAAAGTTTAGGTTACCGGATAGCGCACTGTCAACGCTTTTCGGTCGTCAATTCTTAATCGCGACACATTTGCCCAGGTAATCAACCGAGTCACAACTGTCGTTCCTGCAATAAGTTTCTCCGGCGCCGATCACGGTACAATTGTTTTTGTGTGCGTTATTGCAGGCATTCGTGCTACCGGCCGGCCCCGTTTCTGAAAAGCAAGGTGCTCCGTCAATGGGCTTACCATCGATGTGCAAACAGAGCGGTTGATCGTGGCAAGTCTCGCGGTCGGGCGTGCAGGTCGCGGTCGAGGAGCCACACAAACTGGTGTCGCCAGTGTTACACGGAGTATTTGGCTCATTCGAGCAAGTACCGGTCTTGCAATATCCCGCCGCGGAAATTGTCCTGCCATCCGGTAGAACCGTCCCCGCGTGATAGTAAGTGCCGCCGTTATTAAGGCAGTCGATGGCACTGATGCAGTAAGTGATAGTTTGCTGGGCCGTGTCAGTCTCGGCGCACAGTCTATTACATTCGGCGAATAACCCCTCGTATTTCGGATATCCTTCACAGTTTTGATATCCGCTGACCGAGCAGTTGAGGGCCGCAGCGGTTAACTGCCGGGCTAGCTGGAGTCGCTGATCGCCTTGCACGGACACGCACAAAGCCTCCAGCGCTGACGCGGCATTATTCACAATCGTGTTATTTATCTGTTCACCGCAAACATTCAGCGGCCCGGCTGCCATGCCGTTGAGATGAAAATCGATAACCGCTTGGGTAATGTTGATGCTCTTGTTTTTCTCGGTTCCCCCATGAGTGCCCCAGAATCCTGCGGTTCGGCAAACACCGAGCCCGGCGAGATTGCAGCTATCCGGATTGGGCACAAATGTAATGTCGCCCGGACAGAAACCACTCGTACCCGTGCACATTTCTGCGGGATTGCATACGCCGTCTCCATCGCGGCATTGCGTGCCGGCGGCCACGAAGCTATCAGCCGGACATGCGATGCCTAAGCCATTGCAATATTCCGGTAGGTCGCATGCGGCCACGGAAGGACGGCATAATTTATTCGCCGAGGCCAAGACAAATCCGTCTGCCGGGCAGCTCTTCGATATGCCGTCACATCTTTCAGCGACATCGCAAACTCCAGCTTCAGAACGACAGATTGTGCCGGCAATCATAACACCGTCATCGGGGCAGCTATTGTTGATCCCGTCGCAAGTTTCTGCGGCATCGCAGACGCCGGTCGCGGAGCGACAGGTCGTGCCTGCGGCAAGCTTAATATCGACCGGACATATCGCGCTCGAGCCGGTGCAAGTTTCGGCAGCGTCACAAACTCCTGCGGCAGCGCGACATACGCTTCCCCTGCTAAGAAAGCTATCCGTCGGGCATAGCGCGCTGGAACCGGTGCAAGTTTCAGCGATATCGCAAGTTCCAGCTTCGCCGCGACAAATCGTATTATGCGACGCAAACTGATTTGCGGGACAAGCCGCGCTGTGGCCGGTACATGTCTCCGCTATGTCACAGACGCCGTCTGCCGAACGACAAACCGTCTCGGCAGTCTTAAAAGTCTCGGGCTGACACGCTTTGCTCACACCGTTGCAGACAGGGTTGTTGGCGCAAACATCGGAGGCCGTGCCGCAGACGGTCAGTGCTGTCTTTACGTTGTCAGGACAAGTGGTATGAACCCCGTCACAGAAATCGGCTATATCGCAGGCGCCGTTGGCTGCGCGACAAAGCGTTCCTGCCGGTCGCACCGTTGCTGAAGGACAGCTAGCGCTGATTCCGCTACAAACGGCGAGGCCGCTGCAGCTTCCTTCCAGGATTTGACCGCCGCAGACGGTGCCTTGCGTTGCGAAGGAATCCGCCGGACATGTCGCGCTATCTCCGGTACAGTATTCAGCCAAATCACAAGCGCCCTGAGAGGAGCGACAGATGGTCGTCGCAGGTTTAAACGTATTCGCAGGACAATAGGTATGAATGCCGTCACAAACTGCGTCGTCAGTACAGACACCGCCGGCGGAACAAACTGTACCGGCATCAGCTACACCCACCGTGCATTGGAGCGTGTCAGGATCACAGAAAGCAATACCGCACACCTCACCCGTTGTGCAGGCCGGTTGATCGGCACAGTTCATTGCCACGACCGCGTCGGCGCTCAATTGCTTATCCTGTTGGTTGCCATCCGCCAAGCGCATATGGTAGGAGGCACCGCCGATACTTGCGGCAGAAAAGCCAATTCCCCAATCCACCGAACGTGCGATATGACCACCCCAAGCGAGGACAACCGTTGTATCCGTAGCGTTGAAATTGATTTTGAGTTGAGTCTTGGCCGCTGCCTGCGTGAGACTCTCCTGCAATAGATAAGTCATCGAAGTGATAGTGCCATTGAAAATGGTCATCATCCTTTCACTAGGTGGCAATGAATTGAAAAATGCCGCTACATCGTGTCCGTTATTTGACCCGGAAGGCGTGGGGATCGGGAATGTTGACGGCGGTCCGAAGCTGCCGGCGAGACCGAGTAACGGCTGAATCGTCTCCGCGGCATGATCGAAGATCGGTGTGTGCGGCAGCATACGTTGATAGTGAGTGATGAAATCGATGCCGTGCTTGCCCCCACTTTTTGTATCCCATTCAATCGTAATGCTGTGGGCACCCAGGGTTAATCCGCTGATCACAAGCCGATACGCCTGGGAATAACCTTCGGCGAGATGGGCCTGTGTCTTGTTCGCATTTCCATTCACCCAATCCGGAGGATTCAAAGGCGCGTTCCTCGGACCATTGCGTATCTGATCCAAATTGTTTGTTTGCGCTGTTGCGCCTGTAATCCAGCTCAGACAAAGAACGACTGACAAGACGACGCCACGCCACAGCCGTGGACGCGATGTTAGTATCATGATTTCTCCTAACTATGTCGTAGCTGCGATTGTCATCGCTGCTACTTTTGACTGAAGTAGTGCTTTTGTTTGCGTAAGAGTGAGCAACTTTCATTCCGGCACGTAACTCGCCGCAGGAATAAGAGTTTCGAAAAATAAGGACGAAGAAACTTGTAAGGAGATTTGACGGAAAAAACTTTCGGTAAACCTTAGACTTGTAAGTGGCTGAAGCGAAACAATATTTGCCGAGAAGGTTGTTGGAAATAGTCTGTAAGGAAAATTGACAGCACGGGTTAATCGAAGATGAAGATCTAAAACCCAATCGGCGCGAAGTCGCACACCAAAGCGATGCTCAAGCGTCGAAAAAACGTGATCATCGACTGAGTCGCTGAGGGCGAATTAAGATCGCGTGAGCCGTTCGACGAGTTTCGTCACGAACTGGCGCGGCACCCAGGCTTCGCCGTCGCTGACGGCTTGAATCGCTTTGGCGAGAAACGCTTCACGGTCTTTGGTTTCGATATAACCGGAGGCGCCGTGGCGGAAGGCGTCGAGAAGTTTTGCTTGATCGGGTCTGTCGCAGAGAAAAATAACTCTTACGTTGGGGTGGGATCGCCGCAGGTCCGCCAGCATAGAGTAGCTTGTTTCGTTAATCAACGAGAAATCGATCAGGACGATGCAGGGATCGGTGTCAGTGAGTTTGATAAACACTTCGGCGACCGCTTGAAGACAGGCGATCACCTGGATGTTTTCGTGCCGTGAAAGCGCCATGAGCGACACGGCAATAGACGGCTGACTGCCGACGATGATTAGCGACACGCGCGACACTGAAAATTTCTCCCGAAACTGGCGAAAGAAATCATCAACAATTTACGCGAATCTAGTACTCTTAGCCCCGCCTCTACAATGGGACTTTAGTGGGACGCGGCTTTGGTCCCCGTCAAAGCTGATGAGGTAGCGCTATTTGCCGGTGCGCCCCGGTTACGGCGAGGGCGAGCTGGGTGCGGCCGTCGACGCCCAGTTTCCTGAAGATCGTCGTCAAGTGGGCCTTCACCGTCTTTTCACTGATTTGGAGTTTACTGGAGATGAACTTGTTCTGTTGGCCCGACGCCACCAGCGAAGTGATCTCGCGTTCGCGCGGACTGAGGCCGGCAAACGCATTCGTTGCCGGCGAATAGCCGGGCGGCGTTTCTTTGGTCATCAGCGTTGTATCGGCTGCGCGCACGAACTCATCTAATATGACGGGCAGAAGTTTGCGACCTATCCAGATTTCTCCCTTGATGACCACGCTTGCGGCTTTGCAGATCAATGACGGAGCGATGACGCTTCCGCTGTAACCCTTTGCTCCCGCTCGAATGAATTGTACCGCTGCGATGGGACTTGGATCGCTGCTGAGAATAACAAATTTGGTTCGAGGCGCAGATTTAATGTACCGACAGACAAGACGAGTTGGGCCAAAGTGCTGTGTGCTGTGGTCGAGGAACAGTACGGCCGGTTGGTGTTCGCGCAGCGAGAGCATGAGCGCTTGGCGATCACTAACTTGATGCAACGGATAGCGCCCGGCCAAAGCGTTCCGCCAGCGGCGACAAAGAGATTGAGAAGAGCTTGCTAGCAGGATCATTTGGCGTTTCTTCAGGCGATGGTGACGGCGTCTTCTAGTACATCGAGCTATGCTGATTATTACATATCAAAGCGATTCTGTGTAAGGATAGACAATATTTGGCGTTAAAAGTCAAATTAAAGTAAATAGAGAAAGCGAGTCGCGGATAAGATACTACCGCTAGAAGGCACTTTTCGTGACAAGAGTGTCTGTCTATGGACAAACGCGACGTTCGGTTAGCGCATCAATTCCGCCAAGCGGATGTTTTCTGCTGGCGGGGCGCTATCGGAAAAGATTCCTTGAGACTTGCGCGAATGGTACGGAGCTAGAACACCGATTCGACTAGCGCTTCAGCGACTGCTTGCGGCGCTTTTCGATTTCGGCGTCGAGCTGGCGGGATTTTTCGATGGCGTAATTGAGCTTATTGCGCTCTTGGGCGAGCTGATCGCGTTCGCGGGTCACTTGGTCGCGCTCGCGAGCGAGGGCGCGCTTTTCATCGGCGAGCTTTTGTCCTTCTTCGAGGTTCTTGAAATTCTGTTCGAGGGCTTGAATCCAGATTTTCGCCGGTTCCGCACGAGGACTGGCGGGGTGATCTTTTACGAGCGTTCTGAAGGAGTTCAAGGCTTTAAGGTAGTCTTTCTTGGGATTGGCCGAATGAGCCCAGATGACGCCGATGTTGTAAAGAGCGGCATCCGGCTGGCCTTTGCCTTCGGTGAGAGCCTTCTGATGTTCCCGCAGAGCCTGATCAAAATTGCTCGGCACGATGAGGCCTCCATCGACGGAGTTCGCTCCCTGTCCCGGGGTTTGGATGGAGGAACAGCCGGCAATAAGGGCGGTGAGCAGCAACGGCAACAGCGGTATTGGATGCTTTGCAAGGCGGAATTGATAACCCAATGGCGTTCGCATGGTTGCAACCTCTTCGCTTCCGGCTACGCGATGCCGCTTCTCTGTCGTTTAAACTGACGCCACAATGAGGCAACGCAGCGCGCATATTTTGTCACGGAAAAAGCGCGTAAATCTTCGTTCGTCGGGGGCTTCTCAGAGGGTTCTCTCATCAACGGCCCGCTGTTCCCGCGCCCGGCATTGGGTTCAAGTTTACTCACGGCCGAGCGCGCCGCCACCGCAGCGCTTACTTCCACGCAGCGTTGAATCAACCGGTCGGCATCTTCGATGATCGAGTCTATCAGCTCACCGTCCGCTGAAAACGGCGCAGAACCGTTCTGTTTTTTTGTTTCGTTAAGCTTCCTTTTGAGGATAGCGAGACGGCTAGCCAGCTCGTCACTGAGCCGCTCCATTTCGACGGCGTTGTGCTCAGCGGCTTGAAGTAGCCGGTTTTGTTGCCGCGCGAACACTTCGGACAATTCTTGAATTTCAGGGATGGTCGAAAATGGCGCCGGGCCGGTGTGAACTTTCGCTGTGGTTTTGCCGGCGAGTTCCAAGAGCGGTTGGGTGACGCTGGTGCTGATCTTTATCGACAGAGCTGTTCCCAGAACGACTAGAATGAGAGTCGTGACAATAGCAATGTTTCGCGCTGCCCGAGCCGTGCCGCTCAATCCCTCCAGTTTGTCATGAAGAGTTTTTTCCAACTGATCTTTCAAGCGCGCCATTTCACGTAACGCCGTATCGAGAATTCTGGTGCGCTCTTGCTGGTAGCGGCTCTGGGCATAGGGCTGCCCGGCTTGAATGTAGCGCGCTTCCTGCTCGAAGAGGTTATGGAAAGTCTGATGGAGATGTTCGATCCGGACGAGCTGGGTGGATGTTTCGGCGCTGGTTCCGGCGCCTTTGAGGTCACGTAGATAACGAAGAAAATCATTTTTGAACTGGCGGAATTGATCGTAAGAGGAGGGCGACTGCGTCAGCAGAAATTTGCCGCCGTAACGCGCTTCAGAGAGAAAGGCGTCGGTTAAATGTTCCTGTTGCGCGATGATTCGATAGTCGATTTCTAGGGCCTTACGGGCGGTTTGGCTCAATTCGCCAAGCTGAAAGACCGCATAAAGGGAAGCGCCAATCGACAGCACCAGGATCATCGCGTAACCTAGGATCAGGCGCCAAAACAATGAGACCGCCATCAGTTCGCTCCTAATTGACGTAGCCGGCGCTCAGCGCCGGTTGGCTGAGACCGGTGACTGCCGCCAAATTCGCTTTGATCGGCAAACGCACGGTGAAAACAGAGCCAATGCCGAGCTGGCTGCTTACGTCGATCGTTCCGCCGAGCAGAACCACGAACGTCTTGACGATGTAGAGACCTAGTCCGGCGCCCGAATAGTTGCGCGTCGTGGCGCTATCCACCTGATGAAACTTTTCGAATATGCGCTCCAACCGGTCTGCCGGAATGCCCGGTCCGGTGTCCGATACGCGAAGCTCAAACATCTCGCCATCGCCACAAATCTGCGCTGAGATGGTGACCTTGCCTTCGTCAGTGAATTTGAGGGCATTGTTCACCAGGTTGGTGACGATTTGTTTAAGGCGAATCCGGTCGCTGTCGATGACCGGCAGGTCTCTGGGAAAATCCCACTCCAGGGCCACGTGTTTTTCGGCCGGAGCGGTGTAATCGGACTGGCAGTCATAAAGAAACTCACTCAGACTGAACAGTTCGTTTTGGAGCACAGCCGTGCCGCTTTCGATTTTGGTGATTTCCAGAATCCCATTGATGAGTGACAGAAGATGGACCGCCTGCGAGCGGATTTTCTCGGTGCCTTTGAGCTGCTCGGCGCTGATTTCTCCGAAGGTGCCCATCCTCAACACCTCGGCGTAATTCATGATAATGTTGATGGGCGTGCGCAGCTCATGAGACATGACGCCGAGAAACTCGTCTTTGATTTTATTGGATTTTTCCAATTCGATCGCCTGCTCGCGGGTTTGTTCATATAAACGGGAGTTGTAAATGGCGATCGCCGCCTGGTTAACCAGGGCGTTCAAGAAGCGCGTTTCCTCACTACTGAACTCGCGCTCGGTGCGGGAGTAGAACGAGAGCACTCCAAGAGTTTCTTGCTTGGCGATCAACGGCAAGCCGAGATAAGAATAGAGATTGTAGCGCTGAAACAGCTCGCGATCCCAAGTTCCAGGTTCGATCTGGTTCTTGGTAAACGCGACCGGCGATTGCTGTCTGATCACGAGCAGGGGCAGAGTCTGCGCCGCGGCGAGGTCGGCGTGCATCTGCGCCGATGAATCCGAGCTCCGGTGCGCCACGAGCTGCAGGTTCCCGGTGATCTTGTCGAGCCAACTCACGGTCACCGTGCAAAATGGAAACAAGCCCGAGATATGATCAAGGAGTATTTTTAGAACGTCCGCCAGATCGAGCGTAGAGGTGATCCCCACGTTGAGGTCGTAAAGCGCTTTTTGTTGTTGGCGCTGCTTCTGGATTTGATTGGCCGATTCGATCGCCTCGGCCTGGCGTTTTTCCAGCGCGCTAACCAGATCATCGAAGGCGCGTGCCATTTGACCCAGCTCATTGTTTTCATAAGGCGGATTGGTGCGCGCGCTCAATATTCCAGCGGCCACTTTTTTGGTCGTCGTGATGATGTCCCTGACTCGGCGCAGGATAAAAAATTCGGTGCCAAACCACGCGGCGCTCAGCGCGATGACCGATAGCAATACCAGGAGGATCAGATCGAACAGCAGAATACGTTTCGCTTCGGCGAAAGCCGAAGCGGCCGGAATGTCGATGGACGCATAGACAATTTGTCCGCCGATGGGGCTGCGCAGCTGACTGATGGCGAATAGCCTCGGGATGCCGTCGAGCACGGCGCTCTCGAGGGTCATCGCGGTTTCACGGTTGATGCCCGCCCGGCGCGGCGGTAAAGCGATGCGCTTGCCTTGAATCTGGTCATCTGCAGGATAGCGCAAGAGAATTTGACCGCTGGCGTCGATCAAGCTGAAGGTGGCCTGCGCATACAAGCGGCTGTCGACCGTCAGTCGGGCGATCCAGTTGAAATCCAGGGCCAGCGAAACCACCGAGCGTAACGTCCCTGGCGCATCCGTTACGGGATAGCCGAGATCCAAGATCATTTTTTCGCCCGCCGGGTGCTGGCGAAAATCGCCGATCGACAAATCATGCGTCTTGACCGTTTGTTCGAAGTGACGGCCCTTGGCTGTAGCGAGCGAATGCGGCATCTTGAGCGCGCTGCATAGAAGCTGGCCTTTGACATCGATCACCGCCAAATCCAAATACGCCGGCTCCAGCAGGCCGGCCAAAACCTTACTGCAGGCGAGTTTGTCCTTTTCACGTACCTGCGGCAGTCGCGCCAGGGTGATGAGAAACTGGTGCGCGTTTTCCAGCAGGCGGTCTTGCTCGGACGCGATCGCTCGAGCTACTCCAAGGGCGGTAGTTTTGACTTGATTCGACGTCAGCTCGCGATGACGCGCCGCGCTGAACAGAATCAAAGCAAAGACCGGAACCACCGCCACCAGGACGATAACGACGAGTCGGCAACGCAGGCCGGAAAACCGATTCGACATAATCATGAACGATCTCTTGAGAACAGAAGCTCAGCGATCGAGTGCTTTCTTGTCAGCAAGCGGTATGCCAGAGACGCTTGTGGTCGTGGCTAGAAATTTTACGTGAATTGAACCGCATCTCGATCGTTTGCCGCGGCGGGAATGCGAGCGCGGTTCGCGGTCAATGACAATTCGTGGTACTGCCAAGTCGTTACATGCGTGCACACCGGGTCACACGCCCGGCGAGCTGAAGAAGCGCTTGACGTTGCAGTCGGCGTGGAGATAAATAAGGCAGTTTCGGGAGCTTATAGCGATGGACAAGTTGATCGAAGAAAATCTGATGGCGGTACTCAAGCGTGAAGGTTTACAGCCGAAAGCCGGCGACCTGGAGCAGTTTAGCGAGATCATCACGCTTTACATGGAAAATCTAAGGCAACTCCATTCCATCGACCTAGCCGGAGAGGAGCTGGCGCCAGTGTTTCGGCCGGAATGGAAACCGACCGATTCAAAATGAAGTGTTGAGGATTTCGGAGGCTCAAATGGTTGTAGCCGAAAAGCCGCTTTACTACTTATCCATTCATGAAGCCCAGGAGCTGATCAAGAATCGCCGGCTTTCACCGGTGGAACTGACGCGCGCAGTGTTGGAGCGCGTTGCGGCCATAGACGGCAGACTGCACGCATACATCGACTTGATGTCGGAGAGCGCGTTGGCCGAAGCGCGCGCTGCCGAGAGCGAAATCGCGGCCGGCCGATGGCGCGGACCGCTGCACGGGATTCCGATCGCGGTAAAAGATCAGTTGGATACGAAAGGAGCGCCGGCGCGCATACGCCAGTTCTCCAAAGGCGTCGGCGACGCGACCGCCGTGCGCAGGCTCCGGGAAGCCGGCGCGGTAATCATGGGTAAGCTGCACATGAGCAGTTTGCCGGGGGAGTTTCCCTTGCCGCGCAACCCCTGGAACACCGAACACATCACCGGCGGCTCGAGCACCGGTTCGGGCGCGGCGGTGGCGGGCGGTTTGTGCCTCGGGTCACTCGGCGAAGACACGGCCGGCTCGATCCGTAACCCGTCCGCCTTTTGCGGCATCGCCGGTTTGAAAGCGACCTACGGACGAGTGAGCCGCTATGGGCTGGCGCCGCTTAGCTGGTCTCTCGATCACTGCGGACCGATGGCGCGCGCGGTCGAGGACTTGGCTCATATGCTCAACGTCATCGCCGGCCACGACGGTAAGGATCCGACTTCGAGCGCTCTGCCCGTGCCGGATTACACCGCGGCGCTGCGCCTGGACATTAAGGGCTTGACCATCGGCGTGCCGCGCGAATACATCGAGCAGTGCGCGCCGCGCACCGCGGCGATCGTTTTACAGCGGGTTAACGAAGCGATCGCCAAGCTCGGCTCCATGGGCGCCCGCATCGAAGAGGTGAAAGTTCCCACGCTGCGGCTAGCGACGATCGCCAACGCGGTGATTTACTACAACGAATTTTGGGCCGCCCATAAGCGCGATGCAGCCTGGGTGTTGCAGCACGGCGCGGCGCAGAGACGCGCGCGGGTTTACCTAGGCTTATTGACCGGCTCGGCAGACTACATCCAGGCGCAACGGATTCGCAGCCGCTGCCGGACCGAACTCGCCGAGGTATTCGAAAAAGTGGATTGTCTGGCCTTGCCGAATCAAGCCGGTCCAGCCCCCCTGGTCAAGGACGTGGGGCCCATCGACACTTTGTACAAGCATGTTCAGCCGGAATTCCATGGGCCGTTCAATCTCACCGGGCTGCCGACGCTGTCGGTGCCTTGCGGTTTTTCGGAAAACGACTTGCCGGTGGCTCTCCAGCTGGTCGGAAAACCTTTTGACGAGTCTACCGTGCTGCGCGCCGGCTACAGCTATCAGCAGGAGATGAAGTGGTACGAGAAGCGGCCGGCGATCTGACCGCCCGGGCGCTCCATCGTCAAATGTGAAGGGATGCTCAGATGGAAATTCGACGAATCAATCCGCGCGAGTGGAACTGCAACGCGGCGGTCTTCGGCGACCTGGTTTTTTGTTCGGGCATGGTGGCGGATACCAAGACGCTCGATATGAAGGGTCAAACCGCTGAAGTGCTGAAAAAGATCGACGCCGTACTGGCGCAGGCCGGCACCAACAAATCGCGAGTTCTGAGTGCCACTGTCTATATGGCCGATGCGGCGTTGAAAGATGAAATGAACGAGGCGTGGATGGCGTGGGTGGACCGCGCCAATCTGCCGACCCGCACGGCTGTCGGAGCGGTGCTGACTCCCGGGACGCTCGTCGAAATCACCGTCTGCGCGGCAAAATAGGGTTCCGGCCGGTAGTCAAAAAAGCGATCTTTTACGCCAACACGCCCGCCAAACTTACCAAAATGGCGGGGGCTTGACGTTTGTCCTCGTTTGAACTACAAGGTGTTTCCCTAAGCACCCTGATTGTCCTTTGAAGGCTTTGCGGAGAGTTGCGATAAGCGGGTGCTAATCCACGGAACGAACCGAGATTTTATGGCTGAGCAACTACTCACCTTGGAACAAGTCGCCGAATACCTGAACGTCGACAAGTTCACGGTCTATCGGCTGTTGAACGACAAACAGTTGCCGGCCTTTAAAGTCGGCAACCAGTGGCGATTCAAACGAAAGTTGCTGGAAAATTGGTTGTTGAAAAACTCCAACGTAAACATCAAGCAGCGCAAAGACGCGTGAGCGCGTTTTGCGACGAAGCTTTGCGCATTTTGACCCGCGTCAGTTTGCCGCCAATCCATAGAATCGCTGCGCATTGAGATAGCGCACGCCGTCCTTGTCTTCCTGAGTCAATCTCGGGTTGTCCTCCAATTCCTGGAGTTCTTCCTTGCAGGTATCGTTATTGACTTCATGGGGAAAGTCCGACGAGAAGACGAAGGGCTTGTTGCCGACGACGCTGACGGCGAACGGCAGCGTTAGCTCATCGCCTTCGACGCCGACGAAGATGCGGTTTTCATCCACCTGGCGCTTGATGTAGTCGGTGATCGATTCCTGCTCGCGCAATTTTATAAATCGGCCGCGCGGATCATACTGGATGTGGCTGTTCCAGGCGCGCTCGAAGCGTTCGATACAGTTGACGAACCAGCCGGAGCCGGCTTCCATGAAACCGAATCGGACCCGCGGATACTTGTCGAACACGCCGTTGAACAAGATGCCGCCGAAATTAACCATCTGGCCGAAGGGGTGGCCGAGCGCGTTCACCGGCGCATAGGGGGTCATGTCGTCCAAGCCCATATGATCATGGACGCCGCCGTGTATCCCGATACAGCATTGCAGCCGGTTGGCTTCCTCGTAGATCGGCCAATATTTTTCATCGCCGAGGTGGTTCTGCGCGCCCATGACGCCGGTGCTCGGCAACATGGCGCCGCAAAAACCCAGTTCCTTGACGATGCGGCGCAGCTCCTGCACCGCTTCCGGCGGCTCTTGCAGCGGAATCAAGCCGAGCGCCTGGAAGCGCGAGCTCTGGCTCAAATATTCATCATGCATCCAATCATTGTACGCGCGCGCCAACTCGATCGCCCAGTCCAAACTCACCACCCTGCCAAACGACAAACCATTGGTGGGATAGAGCACGGCACTCGCGAGCCCGACGTCTTCCATGAAATCGATCCAGCCGTCGCGCCCGACTTTGGCGAAAGCGCCGGGGGGCAAGGTGTGCGCGTTGGCGGCATGTAAGTGATCGTTGGGGGGATAGGGACCGCGCGCGGAGCCAAACCGGTCGCGATAGATTTGCGGCATGCGCGCCGAAATGGCCGCGTGATCTTCAACCACATGGCCGTCGCCGTCGATGATTTTATGCTTCTTGTTCGTCGTCATGAGCTTTCTCCGAGATGTTTCGCCCAGTGAGCTGTTACGAGTTTCGCGTTACGGGTTTGGGGTTGGAATCGAACTCGAAACAAGAAACGCGTAACCCGCAACATATTCAATTCGCCAGCTGATAAAACCGCTGCGCGTTGCGAAATAAAATCGCCTCCTTGTCTTCGGCTTTCAGGTGCGGGTTTTGGCGTAACTCGGCGAGTTCATGCTTGCAGGTATCGGCGTCGACTTCATGCGGGTAATCGGTGGAGAAAACATACGGCTTATGGCCGGTGATGCGCACCGCTTCGGTGATGCTCAACTCCTCGCCTTCACAGCCCACGAAAATGCGCCCTTCGTCAATGTGCCGGTTGATGTAGTCCTTCAGCTCCTCCCCCTTTCTTAGCTGCAAGAAGCGGCCGCGCGGGTCGAATTGGACATGGCTTTTCCAGGAGCCGGTGAATCGTTCCATGCAGGTGAGCAGCCAAGCGCAGCCCGCTTCCATGAAACCGATACGCAATCCGGGAAATTTGTCGAAGATGCCGTTAAAGACGATGCCGGCGAACGCGATCATTTGGCTCATCGGATGGCCGAGGGCGTTGGCGACCGCGTACGGGCTCATATCGTCCATCAGAAGATTTTCGTGCGCGCCGCCGTGGATCGCGATGGCACAACCCAGCCTTTCCGCTTCGCCGTATATCGGCCAGTATTTCTGCGAACCGAGGTGCGGCATGTTGACGCCCATCGACGGCAACATGGCGCCGCAAAAACCGAGGTCCCGGACGATCCGGCGCAGCTCGATGACGGCTTCCGCCGGCTCTTGCAGCGGGATCAAACCCATGGCTTTGAAGCGAGGACTTTTCGACACGTAGGTGTCGTGGAGCCAGTTGTTATAGGCGCGCGCCAGCTCGATGGCCCAATCGCGGCTGACGATTTTTCCGAAGGCGAGACCGGCGCTGGTGTAGAGCACCGTGGTGCCGATACCGACCTCGTTGAGGAAGAGCTCCCAGCCTTCGCGGCCGACGTTGGCGAAAGCGCCCTTGGGCGTAAAGTGTCGATTCGCCGAATGCAGATGGTCGATGGGCGGAAATGGATTTTTGCCTCGCGCTTCGGAAAAACTTCTGCCGACATACTCCTCCGGCATGTACTTGACGATGGACGCAATGTCCTCGACGACGTGGCCGTCGCCATCGATAATTTTATGTTGAGTTTCAGCCATGAAAAAACCTCATTGTTTTTCAAAAGCAATAGCTTCTACTAGATGAGTGGCGCATCGGATTTTCCAACAGGTAGCACTGAGAGTCAAGCCAGGGGGTTGATCACAGCGGACGAGAAGAGATTGCAGCCGTAATCACAATTCAATATAGATCGTCAGCTGAACAAAATTTCGGAGAACGCGCCAATGAAGATTGAAAAGATCACGAGTGCGGATGTTCCAGAGCCGCCGCCAGGGCGTTGGTCCAACGCTCTTCGGGTCGGCGAGATGTTATTCATTTCCGGTACCGTGGCTCGTGGGGCCGATGGTGTGACAATCGAGGGAAAAAACGAATACGAACAGGCGAAAAACATTTTCACGCGAATTCGCTATTTGGTCGAGGCTGCCGGCGGGGCCATGTCGGACATCGTAAAAATGACGATCTATGTGATCAACATCAAACAAAACACCGAAGTTTGGCGTGCACGGCAGGAGTTTTTCACGGGAGACTTTCCATGTTCCAGTCTCGTGGAAGTCAGGAGTCTCGCCACGCCCGAGATTTTAGTCGAGATCGAGGCGATCGCCTGCATCGGGGCGGGATCACGTTAACGTTATTAAAGGAACACTGCCGGATACCGCTCATGACAATCGTGCTCAATCCCAAACTGTACGAACCAAGCCGGAATCATGGATGTTATCGTCGGCTGTAATAAGCGGTACGCCCGTAACCCTTGCTTGGGCGATGATCAGGCGGTCGTAAGGATCTCTGATCGTTGTGAATGTCGCTGCTTCGAGAAGCAGGTCTGTGTCATTGACACCCAAATCGAAGTTTTCGGCCCGTCGTATTGACACTAAAAGCTCGCGAAATGGCAGTGGAAGTCGAATTCTACCGATCTCCGAGAGGAGCATCACTTCCTCGAGCACGGTAAACGGCACGATCATGGTTTCCCTGCCACGCTTTACAGAGTCAAAAATATTTAGAGCTCGGCGACCCAGGCGATTTCTCCGACCTGTAACGTGATGAACAAAGGGATGTGTATCGGTGACGAACATTAGCGGAATTTTTTAATGACGGCTTCGATCCGCGACTTGCGCAGCTCGCGAATGGCTTCGTCAATGTCGCCAACAGCGGTAGCCATTCCTTCAAGGTTGATGATTCGTTTCCCCCTGACATTTTTGAGATATTTCGATGTGCCGGACAGTTCCCGGTATCTATCAATTCCGATGATGACAGCCTGGGGCTTTTGCCGCTTGGAGACGACGTAGGCGTCTCCGCTCTCCGCCACCCGATCAATAATTTCGCTGAGCTTTGATCGAGCTTGAACAAAGCTCATGTTCTTTTCTTTGGCCATGATCGTCTCCTTCTGTACACTTGTACTGTACACTTCAAATCTGGCGGAGTCAATTTCCGTTTTCAATGTAGGCTTGTGCCGTGACTTTGAAAGTCGCTTGGTCTTGACAGGGCCGCCGCAGTCGGAGCAAATAAGGGCCATATCAAGACGGAGGTTTCTATGGGACAATTGAAAATCGAAGGGGTGACCCATTGGTCGATACCGGTAAATAATCTGGAAGAGTCGGAAAAGTTTTACGGCGATCTGCTCGGGTTAAAGCATCTTGGGCGCTTGGGCAATTCCGGCATGTCGTGTTTCAATGTCGGCGATCACAACATTTTGCTCTGCCAGCGGTCAAAGGAGATCGACAAGACCAAGGTGGAGGAGCGCAACGTGCACCATTCCTTCACGGTGGCGCCGGAGACGATAGAAAAAGCCTGCAAAATATTCAAAGAGCAGAACGTCAAGATCGACGAGCTTTACTATCGAAAGGGCGGATACTTTCCCGGCAGAGAACTTTACTTCTTCGACCCGAGCGGCAACCGCTTGGAACTGCGCGATCCGACCTGGAAGGCCGGCATGCCTGAGCCGAGTTTTGAAGAGGTCGCCGGGAAATAACCGCTGACTTCGGTTCCATTGTTTCAACGGATTTCCAACGTTCCACCGTGTCATCGGACCGGAATTCGCTCGCCATCCGATCGTCTCTCGCCTTGCGGGAGAGTTGGAGCGACGGGCAAAGTCAATCCTCAACTGTCGTCTGCCGAGGGAATGCGGTCGGAGCGATTCAGGAATCGCTCCGACCACTCTACCGTTTGAACGGCTTGAACGTTAGCACTGTTTGAACGGGTGGCTATTTTTTCGCGGCTGGCGCTACGCCCGCTGGGCGGGTTTTTTCGTCGTAGTACTCGTCGGTGTATTCCGGTTTGCGCCGCTGGGCGAAGGCGGCTGAGCCTTCGTCGTAGGCCTTGCTGTCGCGCAGGTGGGCGTAATATTGGCGGTGAATTTCGAAGCCCTTCTCCCAGCCCTGGATGCCGTAGAGCAGCTCGTCTTCGATGTACTTCATCGTGTGCTCCGCGATTAGCCGGCCGTTGGCGTTGATCGTCGTCGCCAAGGCGATGCATTCATCCAACAATTTGTCGGGCTCGCAAATCTTCTGCACCAGACCCAAGCGAAATGCGGTTTCGGCGTCGGCGAATTGGCCGGTGAGGGCAAACCAATAGCCCCATCCCGTGGGAATTTGGCATAGGTAGCTCGGCCAGGCAGCCATATGCGACCAGCGCACCTCGCCGCAGCCGAATTTCGATGCCGGCACGCAGTAACGGATATGGCAGGCGAGCGCCAATCCAAAACCGCCGCCGACGGCATAGCCGTTAATCGCCGCGATGATCGGCTTGTGCATTTGCAGCATGCGCGTGTTGGAGTAAGGCCGCGGTCCGGAGCGCGGCCCTTTCATTTCGCCTTTGGCAAAGGCCAAGTTCTCCTTGAGATCGCCGCCGGCGCAAAACGAGTCGCCGCTGCCGGTGAGAATGATGGTCCAGACATCGTCGTCGGCTTTTGCTTTTTGCCACGACTCATCGAGCGCCCAATAAAGGTCGCGGCTGATTGAGTTTTTCTTCTCGGGCCGGTTAAGCTTGATGATAGCGATATGGGGATCGCGCTTTTCGTAAATACACAGGGGTCCTGGTTCTGCCATTTGTCCTCCTAAATTGAATTGAAAATGGATAGCGGAGTGGCTTTCGTTGTCAATTTTCAATTATCAATTTTCAATTGTTAATAAAACACTTTGTCCTCGTCCAACTTGCTGATTTCCTTATCGGTCAGGCCGAGCAAATTGCGCGCGATTTCGTGGGTGTGCTCGCCCATGAGCGGGGCCACGCCGCGCACTCGGCCCGGCGTCAACGACAGCCGCATCGGCACATTCTCGGTGACCATGTCGCCGGCTTCCGGCTCGTTCATGTGGACGAGAAAACCGGTGGCGGCGTACTGCTTGTCGTTTTTAAACTGGTCCTCAACGTCTTGAACCACCGCGGCGCAGACGCCGGCGCTCTGGACCAATTCCATCACTTCGTAGGGATCATGCTTCATGGTCCACTCGGTGACCCACTTGTCCAAGGCTTCCTTGTGGCGCACGCGCTTCAAGTGCGTCGCGAACTTGGGATCTCGTTTGACACCGGATTTTTCGACCAAGGCGGCAAAACGTTCCCACTCATCTTGTTGGTAAACCGCGATCACGCACCAGCGGTCGTTGCCCTTGCATTGGTAGGGACCGTACGGTGCGGCGATCAGGCTCCGGTTGCCTTCGGGCCGGGGCTCGCGTCTGTTGACGTTATACTCGAGGTATTTGGGGCCGAGCAGGGAGGCGCCGATTTCCTGTTGCGCGCTGTCGATCCATTGGCCCCGGCCGGTTTTTTTGCGCTCCATCAACGCCAGCACCACGCCGAAGGCGCCGGTGACCCCGCCCATGAAATCCGGATGCTGCGTGCGCGGTTCCGCGGTTGCTGTCGTCGCGCCGGGATAATTCCACAGGTAGGTGGTGCCCATGGTGTTGCCGACATTGGGGCCATAGGTGAGGTCGGCGGCGTGCGGACCGGTACAGCCCATGCCTTTGACCCGGATCAAAATGATCCGCGGATTGATCATCTGGAGATCGGGCCAATGCAGTCCCCACTTCTCCAAAATGCCCAAGCCAAAGTTCTCGACCAGCACGTCCGACTTCTTGACCAGTTCCTTCACCAATTCGCGACCCTTCGCCGTCTGCATGTTGACCGTGAAGGATTTCTTGCCGCGCTGAAGCTTCATGAAGTCGGGCTTCTTGTTCCAAAGCTTGGGATCCTCGCCGCGATGGCCGTCGCCGCGCAAGCGGGTCTCGCAGCGGATCACTTCGGCGCCGAATTCGCACAGCACGCGCGCGACGGTCGGCCCCGCAGCTCCGGTGGTCAGCTCGATAACACGGATGCCTTCAAGGGGCAGTTGACTCATGGAAATCTCCAAAAATTTTCTAGCAGTTGGAGTGATGGAATAATGGAATGATGGAGTACTGGGTTTCCGGAATACCCAACACTGCACCACTCCAATACTCCATTATGCCGATCTTCCTCAGATCACTCCTTCGGCGCGCAGCGCGATGAGATCTTCTTTGGTCACGCCGAGATCGCCGATATAAATTTCTTGATTGTGCTGGCCGAGCAGCGGCGCCGCGCGGTAAATGGAGCCGGGTGTTTCCATCAAGCGCGGCACGACGCCGAACTGTTTGTACTTGCCGATCACCGGATGCTCCATGTCGACGAACAGCTCGCGCGATTGGGTCTGCTCCATTTCGATGAATTCCCCGGCGGTGTTGATCGGCGTTACCGCGATGCGCCGTTTCTGCCCTTCTTCATAAAGTTCTTCTTTGGTGTGGCGGGCGCAGAACTCCGCGATTGCGCCGACGACGATATCCGGGTGTTTGCGCCGGTAGGCCATTTTTTCGAACTCCGGTCCGGAGATCGACGGCGGATTGCCCATCCATTCAACCAACCGGCGCCACTGCTCGACGGGAATGATAAAGATGCGCGCATAGCCGTTCTTGGTCTTGTAAGGATCGTAGAGATCGGTTTCTTCGCCTTTGCGCGAGGCGCGCGCCGGCTTCTCGCCGGTGTAGCCGTAATTGGGAATGAAATAGCCGGCTATATGACCGGCGCATTCATGCATCGAGACGTCGATATGCTGGCCCTTGCCGCTTTCGAGCCGGTGATAGAGCGCAACGGCGATGCCGAAAGCGCCGTACGTCGAAGCCATGCCGTAAGCGATCTCTCCCGGCGGCTGGAGCGGCGGCTCGCCAGGTTCGCCGGCGAGATAGAGCAGATTACCCAAAGCGATTCCGGCCATATCGTTCGCCTTGAAATCTTTCCACGGTCCGTTCTGGCCGAAGGGGGTTATAGATGCGACGATCAACGCCGGATTGACCGCGCTCAAATCTTGATAAGTGAGCCGTAGTTCCTTCGCCCGCGACGGCCGATTGGTTTCAATAAGGACGTCGAACTTTTTGCAGAGCTCCAACAGGATTTCGCGGCCGTCGGGTTTCTCGACGTCGAGCGTAATGCCGCGCTTGTTGGTGTTGAAATGCAAGAAATAAAGACTCTTTTCCGGATCCGGGATATCGTCTTTAAACGGCGGCACGCGGCGCGACTCGTCGCCTGACGGCGCTTCGACCTTGACCACATCGGCCCCCATGTCGGCGAGCAGCTTGGTACAGTGCAAACTCAGCGGCCCGCCCAAATCGAGCACGCGATAACCCACTAAGGGTCCCGTTGGAGTTGCCATGGAAATTCCTCGGAGAAATTAGGGTACGACGCCGATACTTACTAGGCCGCAATGTGTGTGTCAAGGCGGCGCGCCGCAAGTGTCGAATCATTGCTCGCAATTCCGACGGCGGCGAACCGAAAGCCCGAGACGGTGAAATTTTTTGTTTACAATCTAAAGCGATGTTTTATAGGATCGCCGATCGGAGGCGCGAACTCATGGACAAATGGGTCGGATTATTTGCCTTGTTCCTGGCGATGCCCTCGCTGGTATCGGCGCAGAGTCCTTTTTTTGAAGGCAAGACGGTCAGAATGATCGTCGGCTACCCGGCCGGCACGACGCATGATACATGGGCGCGGTTGGTCGGGTCGTACATGAAGAAGCAAATCGCGGGCAACCCGGATTTTATCGTTCAATCGATGCCGGGAGCGGGGTCCCTGGTGGCCGCCAACTATATTTACGGCGTCGCAAAACCCGACGGACTCACGCTCGCGACCTTCAATGCGGCGCTTTATTTCGAACAGCTGATCGGGCGCAAGGAGGCACAATTCGACTGGCCTAAGATGACCTGGATCGGCAGCTCAACGCCGGCGACCCGATTATTTTACATCCGTGCCGACTCGCCGTACGCCTCCATCCCGGAGCTGCGTAAAGCGTCCGATCCTCCCAAGTGCGGCACCGCGGGTCGCGGCACCACCGGCTACATTTTACCCAAACTGTTCGAGGAATCGCTCGGACTTAAGCTCGCTATCGTCAGCGGCTATCCCGGCGGCGGCGAAGTCGATTTGGCCATCGAAAAAGGCGAGATTCAGTGTAACTCCACGTCGTTGTCGGTCTATTTCGGCCGCGAGCCGTTCCATACCTGGCGCAAGAAGAACTTCGTTCGGGTGCTGATCCAAACCGGACGCACGCGCGACAGCCGGCTCGCCGAGGTGCCGACGATTTTCGAGCTGATGGACCAGTACAAGGCGCCCGAGGAAAGCCGCCGTTTGACCAACCTGTTCCTCGACGCCGGCCGGTTCGGTTCCTGGCCAATCGTGGCACCGCCAGGGCTGAGTGCCGAGCGCGCGAAAGTCCTGCGCGAGGCGTTTATGAAGGCGGTCAGCGATCCTGCTTTGTTGGCAGAAGCGAACAAGAAACAGTTAGACGTGGAAATGATTCGCGCCGAAGAGCTTGAACGGTTGGCGAAGGAAGTCATGGCGCAGCCCAAGGAAGTGATCGAGCGACTGCGCGAGTTGCTTGGCAAGTAGCAGTGTCCCCCTGGCATTCTGTGATGGACAAGACAAAAAAGACAGTGCTTCTGAAACGGCGGCCCGGGTCACACGAAAACTCATGCCACGACGCAAGTTTTACCGGCGAAATCAACGAGAGCGGCTTGATTGAGCCGCTGTATCGGAAGTAGAGTAGCGCGATTGATTCGGAGAAATTGGCGACCCGGATGGATCAGATGAAAGGAGATTATGATGGCACGGATTCGGCACATTGCGCTGTTGACGAAGGACACTGAAAAACTGGCAGAGTTTTACAAAACATCGTTCGGTCTTAACGAAGTTGCGCGCAGCGGCGAGCCGACTGAGAACGGCCGCGCGATTTATCTCTCCGACGGACACATCAATCTTGCGATCCTGCCGGCGCGCAATCGGCGCGAGGGGATTTTTCACTTCGGCATGGAAGTGGAGAACGTCAAAGGCGCCGCCGACATTGCCAAGGCCAATGGCGCTACCGGCGGCACCGCCGAGCTTCCGCGCGACGGCCGCTTCGCCGAGACATTTGTCCTCGATCCCGTCGGCACGCGTGTCGATCTATCGCTCGGTTGGAAAGTTTAGCCGGTGCCAGCCGATTCGAATGACACGTCCGTCTATCATTGGCCTATCGGCGCTGCCGATCTGGTTAACGGCTGCTGTAATTTCGGCGATGGCGCAGTTTAAGCCTGCGCCTCCACCGGCCAACGCTGTCAAAATTCAGGCGCCTGACGGCGTTGGCCCACGAGATTCAATCGCGAGCTGGCCGCGCTGATGAGCAAAACAAATCAGCGCTGATCGAATCTAATCCACGGAATAGGTGAAATGACGAAGAATCATGCACCACGGCAAGATCTCGCCCCGACCGGCAAGCTGCGTGCCGGGGTCAACTACGGCAATCCCGTGCTCGCGACACGTGATGCGATCAGCGGCGAACTTCGGGGCGTCGCGGTGGATTTGGCGCGCGAGCTCGGTAGACGAAGTGAATTGCCTGTGGAGATTGTTGCATTCGAATCCGCGGGCAAAATGTTCGACGCCGTGAAAGTTGGCGCCTGGGATGTCGCCTTCCTTGCGGTTGATCCGGGGAGGGCGGATGAGATCGATTTCACCGCCCCCTATGTTGAGATCGAGGGAACGTACTTGGTTCGAGCCGGAGCGCCATATCAAAACATTAGCGACGTTGATCGCGAGGGAGTGAAAATCGGCGTCTCCGCGAAAAGTGCCTACGATTTATTTTTGAGCCGCAACTTACAGCATGCGGAGATCGTACGCGCGGAGAGCCCCGAGACGGCATTCGATCTGATTGTGTCGGGTAAAGTAGACGTGCTCGCAGGCGTCAGGCAAACACTCGTTGCTCATTCAGGCAAGCTCCACGGCTCGCGCGTGTTCGCCGATCGTTTCATGGCCATCGGCCAGGCGATGGGTATCGTCAAGGGACGCGGCGATGCGGCGGCGTATTTGCGCGCGTTCGTCGAAGACGTCAAAGCTTCGGGTTTCGTTGCCCGCGCGCTCGAGAGAAGCGGTGTGAGCGGGGTCACGATTCCTTCGGGTCCATTGTGAATCACCAGAGAACACCGCGATCCAGACGGGTTTAATGGAATGACATTTCGCTCAGTCGCCAGCGATCCTATTCGCGATTACTGTTTGCGACTATCCGGATCGACGCCCGCGAAGCGCAGAAAATCGATCATTCGGAAGCTTTCCGGTGTGTTTCCCGTCGTGGGAAGTGTTGGGAGCCACTCGGGCTGTACATTTAGATAAGAATCTGGATCAAGCTGGAGCAAACCGATAAACACCTCGCCGATGATCCGTCCTCCGACCGGCCCGAGCCGCTGTCCGCTTTCCATCAGCTCCGCCTCTTTGAGGACGTAATAAAAGAGCGGCGTCGACTCCATGAAGGAAGGTTGGATGTCCTGCAACTCCGAAAGATCCGCTTTGCCCAATTGCGCTGTGTTCTTGCCGATGGTTCTGGCGATCGCCTGTCCTGAGGGAACCTGCCACGTCAAAGTTCTCAACAGATTGCGCTGCATCAAAGAAATCGGCGGTGCCCCGCCGAAAATCGTTTGCAACGGCAAGTGAAACAGCGGGGTGGAGATTTTGGTATCGATTCTCTTGGTAGGTCGAACGGCCTCCGTATGGGCGCCGCCGAAATCAAAAAAGGTTTGCCAGCCGATGAACCGCCGGGGCGCTCTCGCGCCGCCCCGCAGATCGACCGGATCGGCGACGCCTTCGCCGGCGGGATCAAAGATCATGCCAAAGAATGGCTGGCCGTTGTCGCCGGCGAGATTGGCTCGGTACGAAGGTCTCACCATACTATGACCGAAGCGGTAAGCGATCTGAAATTCAACGGGGATAAAAGCCTCCCCCATGCGCGGCGTGTAGAATTTTCGCCCCTTGCTGATGTCATCGACCATTTTTTCGCCGATCATGAGCGGCAGGAATTCGTGCAGAATGATCCACTGGTAGTGCCACAGGGCCAATCGACGCGCCCGAAAGAACGCATCGAAATCGCTCAGTCCGCGATGCTCGGCGCGCACTCTATCGACCGCTCGATTGTGAAAAAGCAAGAACGCCGCCTGAAGTCCTGAGATCATCATATTTTCGTCATTGCGCGGATCGGCGATGATGGCGGCCTTGGTGGTGCCATTCCTCGGTACGTCTTCGAACAGACCGCCGCTTTCGACGCGAAACTTGATCGCGTCTTTCGGTTGATAAAGCTCGGGAGAGCCGCCGGGGCCGCCGCCGTAGACGGAATCCAAATCGAACGTCGGAATACGCGCGTTCGGCGACTTGCTCGGATTGGTCGGCTGCCCCAAGCGCGAGGTTTGGTCGAAAGTCATATCGTGGTCGAGAAATTGCCCGAAGAACGTTATTCCGGCCGTATGCGCCGGATTGTTTTGATTGACGCGGTTGAGGCTTTCCTCGGTAATCAGCTTCACCGGCCCGGCGCGCAAATCATCCTTCGCGTCCATGATGCCGCCGGCTTTACCGAGCTCGTACAAGGCGGCGCGCACGATATCCGTCGCCGCCGCGAACGGCGCGAGTTTGAACATGCGGCCAAAATTTTCCGCAATGGTTTGATCGACGGGCGCAGCGGCGCGCGCTACGCGGGTTGCCCAATGGCCCGCGGCCCATGCGCTCCCCGCGTGCGCAGCGAGCGATTTTAGAAACCGGCGGCGGTTCGGATCATGGCTCGGTCTTCGGCTTTTCTTCATAAAGGCCCCTCTCGCCCGCACTGCTCGCGGCAAAAAACGCGGCGCAGCTCGCCTTGGCGGCGCTTTTGAGCGCACAGCGACCAAGGCGCCGTTTCGGTTCAAATGAGTTGCACGACGCGCTCTAAAGGGTCGAGCGTTGCGAGCGATTGTTCGGCTCGATGATCAAATCATCGGCCGCACAGGCGCAATTCCGGTGCCGCTGGCAATCGTGTGACGTTTGATGCTGATCTCGAAAAAAGATGAAATGCGCGGAGCGACCGTTGCGCGCTTTCCTGCACTCACGTGCAAAAAATCCTACAGGTTTGGCAACCCTGCATCATCATTTGTTGACTAAAGCGGCTGGCGGTGATAGCGCAAGGACAATTTCCAAGAAATGTTGGACAGCCTATGCGTGATCTGCAGCGATTGATTTATGCGTTTTTATTTGGCGCGCTCGCGATCTATGGCGAAGCGCGCGGCGCGGCCCGCCTCGAGCCGCTGACCGTGGGCTATTCGTCATTTTCCGGCGCCTATGCGCCGCTATGGGTGGCGGTGGAGGAGCAGCTCGGCCGCAAGCACGGCCTTGATCTCAAAGCCATCTATGCGGGGCGCGTCCGGCCGCAGCAACTGCTCGCCAGCGGCGAGGTTCCATTCGTGATCGCGACCGGCACGGGCGCGCTCACCTCCCATATCCTGAACGTCAAAGATCAGGTGATCGTGCTCACCTTTATCAATAAAGTCAGTTCCGGAATCTTTGCCAAACCCTCGATCAAAAGCGCCGAAGAACTGCGCGGCAAAACCATCGCCACCGGGCGTCCTGGCGCGTTTGCCGATACCATGGTGCGCTACGTGCTTCGTGCCAAGCTCAACCTGACACCGGACCGCGACGTCAAGCTTTTGCCGATGGGCGAAGCCGCGCTTACTTTTCCGGCGCTCGAAAAAGGCATCGCCGAAGCCGCCTCGCTGACCATGCCGTATACGCTCATTGCCAAGAAGATGGGTTTTCGCGAGTTGGTTGATTACGACCGGGTCGGCGTGGTTTATCCTTACAACACGGTGACGACGCTCCGGCCGACCCTCGCCAAACAACCCGAGCTGGTCGATCGTCTGCTGCGGACGATGATCGACGGTATCGCAGTTTTCAAAACCGACAAGCAGAAGAGTCTCGCCGTGCTTAAAAAATACATGCGCGGCGCCGGCGACGACATTCTCGATGCGACTTATGAGGAAACCAAGCCCGGCATCGAAGACAATCCCACGCCGTCTCTGGACGTCGTCAAAACCGGCCTGGAGATTCTTTCGCACCAGTATCCGCAGGCGAATAAGACCGATGCGAGCGCGATCATCGACACCTCGTTTATGCGCAAGATCGAACAAAGCGGCTACATCAGGTCTGTTTACCATCGGTAGCCTGGCAAGCGGCGCGAAAAATAAGTTAAGAGATCCAGGCCCATCTCCGTAAACCCGGCGAAAGACATGGCCAATGCATCTGATCAATCAAAGACCGGCTTTGTGACGATTGCGACGGTGCGTAGCCGCGCCGAAGCGCAGGAAATCGCCGCCAAGCTTCAATCGGCGGGCATCGAAAGCGTTCTGTCGGCCGAGCGGGCCGCGCCCGCGCAATTGCCGGGAGATCGTTGGCACGGCGCCACCAAGGTGCAAGTGCGGCGCTCGGATGTGGCAGCCGCCTTGCGGGCACTGCAGCGGCCGCGTGACGGCGAGGCGGGCGGGAACGAGGGTCCTAGCGGCAGGACCCGTTGGCGTTTCGATCTCGATAGCTGGCAGGGAGCGGCGCTCCTGGTATCGGCCATCACCTTGCTTGCTTCATTGCTGGCGCTGTGGCTATTCTAAAAATTCGCGTGCTCGGAAAGGGGAGACAACATGCTAGACGGTAAACTGAGAATCGCGCCCACCTGCTACCATATGCTGCACCAGGTGCCGGTGCGGGCGGCGCACGAGATGAACTATTTCTACGACGAGGGGCTGAAGACGGCGGATGGCTCGCTCGCGTACGAGTTGCTGACCGATTCGATGGTGCCGTTTGGGTTGGAAAAACTCGGCATATCTCAGGCGATGAAGGAGAAATCCGTTGACATTGCCCTCGACGTTCAATCGCGGACGATTTTTTACCAACGCGCGAGAGGAGCGGATCTTTACATCATCGCAGGCTGGCGCAATCAGCACACCAACGTTTGGGTCGGCCCGCCGCACATCAAGTCGCTGCAGGACCTTAAGGGCAAGCGCGTCGGCATCAGCGATTTCAACAGCATCCGCCACTGGGCGATTCAGATCCAGTTGGTCAAAGCGGGATTGAACCTGGAAAAGGATGTCGAGTGGGTGCGCATCGGGGTCAATTCGCAGCTGCACAAAGACGCCATTCGCGCCGGGCGGGTCGAGTGCGCGCCGGTGCCGCCCTATTACGCGGAGGATTTGATCGAGGAAGGGTGTAATATCCTGGTGTCGCCGGCTGATCAGTACCCGGACGGCCGTCCTGAGAGAGTGATCGTGTCCACCGGGCGAATCCTTGAAGAAAAACCGGAAATGGTGAAAGCGTTCCTGCGCGGTTTGATCCGCTCTTACTGGTTTGTGCGCGACATTCCGAAGAACTATGAATATCTGGTCAATCTGGAGAAACGCATTCGTCTCACCAGCCCCGATCCCGAAGAACGCCTGCCGCAGAAGCCGCGCTCCGAACGGGATCTGGAGGCGATGCCGTTTCCGCTTGACGGCAAGGCGACCGGATTCGAAGACATGCTCAAGGAGGAAGAACGGCTGGGCGAGCTCAACTACAAAGTTCCGCCGATCAAAGAAGTCGTAGCGCAGGATCTCGTCGATGAGGCGTTTAAAGAACTGCGCGCCCGGCCCGAGCTGCAAGAGGAGTTTGCCCGGGTGAAAAAAGCGGAGGCACGCTGGGGTTACTAGTCCGCTTCCGAATTTGGAAATCGCCAAATAGCAAGACGCAAAAAGGCTCCGACAATGAACAAATTTAGTTTGGCTCGGCTGCTTGGCTCAGTGGGTTTTCTCGGCGCGGTGATTGCGGCCGGGCCGATTTACGCGCAGAGCGAGAAAAATTTCTTCGAAGGCAAGACCCTCTCCTATCTAGTCGGCTCCACCGCCGGCGGCGGCAGCGATTTGATTGCGCGGCTGGTAGCGCGCCATTTCGAGCGCCATATCCCCGGAAAGCCGCGGATCGATATCATCAATAAGCCGGGTGCGGGCGGATTGATTGCAACCAATGAACTTTACAACTTGCGCAAACCGGATGGGCTGAGCTTCGCGGCGATCAACCCGAGCGCGTTGTTCGCCGTGGCGGCGGGCAACGATGCGATCAAGTTCGATCTGCGCAGATTCATCTGGATCGGTCAGGCCTTTGACGATGCCCAGACTCTTTATGTTCGCACGGCGACGCCGTACACGAGCTTCGACGCGATCCGCAAGGCCAATAAGGAAGGACGGCTGCCCAAGATGGGCGCGCAGTCGCTCGATCACACCAGCAACGTCGTCGTCAAGATTGTCGGCTACATTCTGGGTTTGGACTTTCACGTGATTCCCGGCTATCCGGGCACGCCGCAGATCCTGCTCGATATCGAACGCGGCGCCCTCGACGGCCGGGCGCAGAGCACCGGTTCGTTGTTCGCGACCAAGCGCGAATGGCTGAAAAACGGCTTCGTCAAGCCGCTCGTCACTTCGCGGAAGACCCGCGATGCCCGCCTGCCCGATTTGCCGAGCATCGAGGAGGTGGCGCCGCCTGGAACCAAGGGACTGCTCGCCGCGCTGCACGCGGCGCAAAATATTTCGCGCTCCATCGCGCTTCCTCCCGGGGTGCCCGGCGATCGGGTGAAAATCCTGCGCGATGCTTACGCGGCCATGGCCAAAGACGAGCTGTTTCTCAAAGAGGCGGAGAAGATGGGCGCGGAAACGGCTTTGATACGCGGCGAAGACATGAATCGAGACATCGAGGCAACGGTGCAGAACAAGCGGCTCATGGACATGTATAAACAGATCATGGAAGTGAAATAATCACGTTACAATGCAAAATCGAAAACTAAAAAGGAGGGGGAATTAAGAATTCGAAATGCTTCGGAGATCGGCTTCTGACTCTCTTCTTTTCTTCATTTTGAATTTTTAATTTTGGATCGATCTTGTCTTCGCTCGCCATTCTGATCGATTTTGGCAGCACCTTCACCAAGGTGACTGCCGTGGATTTGTCCAAAGCCGAAGTCATCGGGCGCAGTCAGGCGCCCTCGACGGTACTGACCGACGTGCGTGAAGGGTTGCTGCGGGGGTTGCAAGATCTCCATGCGAGCCGGCCGGTATTCGCTCGCCCGCCGCGGCATCTCGGCGATCTCGACGGTCACCTGATCCTTGCTTCGAGCAGCGCTGCCGGCGGACTGCGCATCGTCGTGGTCGGCAACGTCCCCGGATTGACGGTGGAGGCGGCCAATCAAGCGGCGCTCGGCGCGGGGGCGAAAATCGTCGGTTCCTCCTCGTTTAAATTGACCGCTGGCAAGATCCGAGAAATCGAAACGCTGAAGCCCGATATGATTTTACTCACCGGCGGCGTCGATGGCGGCGATCAGGAGACGATCCTGCACAATGCGCGCACGCTCGCGGATTCATCGATCGCCGTGCCCATCGTGGTTGGCGGCAATCGCGCGGCGGTCGGGGAAGTGATCGAAATTCTCAAACAGGGCGGAAAGGAATGCCGCGTGGTCGACAATGTCATGCCCAAGGCGGGACAGCTCGCGGTGGAGTCGGCGCGCGAGGCGATTCGCGAACTGTTCATGGAGCGAATCACTCAGGCCAAAGGCCTCGATGCGCTGAAAGGGATGGTTCCGGTGGTGCTGCCGACCCCGATGGCGGTGATACAAGGCGTGAGGCTTGGCGCCGATGGCACCGGGGAAGAAAAAGGATGGGGCGATCTGCTGCTCGTCGACGTGGGCGGCGCCACCACCGACGTTCATTCGATCGGCTACGGCCATCCGGCCGGCGAAAACGTGATCGCCCAGGGCTTGGCCGAGCCGTATGCGAAGCGCACGGTGGAAGGGGACCTCGGCATACGCTTCAATGCGGCGACCATCGTGGCGCGGCTTGGCCTGGAGAAACTGAGCGATGATCTGCGCCGGGATTTTCCTAATTTCAGCGTCACCGCCGAACAGCTCGGCGCTTATATCGATCAGATCGGCCGTGAAACCAGCACCGTGCCGCAGGAGCCGTGGCATGCCGGAGCGGACGCCGTGCTCGCGCGCAACGCCGTCGATCTCGCCGTCGATCGCCACGTCGGCCGGCGCGAGCGGATCGTCGCGCGCGAAGGCGAGGCCTGGGTGCACTACGGCAAGGACATGCGCGATACCCATACTTTGATCGGCACCGGCGGCGTGTTCGTGCACAACCGTCATGCCGCCTATATCCTAAAGCAACAGCCGTCCGGCGATGATCGGGTGCAGCCGCTGAGACCGCGCGATCCCAAGCTTTACCTGGACAAATCCTATCTTCTCTACGCCGTTGGCCTTCTGTCCGAGAGCCGGCCCGGCGTCGCCTTCAAACTCTTCCAGCGCTACGTCACGCAGGTGAGCTAATCGCTCGTGCGGTAAAGAAAAGCCGCGTAATCAGAACTCCAAACTGCTCATCAAAGCCCTCTGTACTAATGAGTCTATCATTTAGAGACGATGTCGCTGCTGTGCGATCGAGGAGCGAGCCCTTCCGATCGCGGTCAATGGGGCTCTGCCTTTTCCGCCACCGCCCGGTCCTCTCCATGGGTGAAAATACCGGGGCCACGGCCCGTCAACGACTGGCGCGCGCCTATGCCCGCAATCTCCAGGTCGCACCCGTCGGTCGCACGTGGTTACTTGATTGTGGACTCCTTGATAACTTGCCAGCTCTGGTCGAATCCGATAAGTACCATGGCCCGAGGGAGAGCAAAATGAATCGTGCCTTCGTTTCGATGGGGCGGTTTTTTGGGGCGCATGTTCCGCGCGTGCTGGTATTCGGCGCGCTGCTGATCGGTGCCACGTTGCTCGGCAAGACGGTCGCGGCACAGTCGGGCGGCAAGCCGGAGGTAAAAGCGATCACTTTGGGGCTCATTTCCGAGATCAATCGGAGCGCGATCGAAGAGCATTTCAGCGAGCTGGCGCGCTACCTCGGACGGCGCGTCGGCGGGGCAGCGGACGTTGGCGGCAAAGTCGTGGTGGCGCCGACGCCGTTCGAGTTGGTGAAGCTTCTCGAGCAGCGGCAAGTCGATCTCTA